>Ga0075160_10001380_pt1 | contig 14854 bp, 14 predicted proteins | sample JI91814C2DNA_FD_70969 | JGI IMG/M metagenome (GOLD analysis project Ga0075160, IMG submission 70969) | Wastewater effluent complex algal communities from Wisconsin, to seasonally profile nutrient transformation and Carbon sequestration -... | ecosystem: Engineered > WWTP > Effluent > Algae... | reverse complement strand
CTGCGGGGAGAGATAGGTAACCCAACGGCGGTCGTCGGCGTGCTGGCAGTCGCCGAAGCGCGACGGATGAACTGGACCACCCTGCGTCCGGTCGATACCCATTGGCCAGTTCGCGACCATCTGATGGAAACCGGACGAGTGCGAACTGATGTCGCCCCCCGACACTGACGTTCAATCTGCGCCGAGTCGGCCAACAAACCTGGATATGCAGGTGGAGCAGTACCTGAATCATCTGATAGTTGAACGAGGACTTTCGGCGAATACGTTGGCCGCATATCGACGTGACCTCACCAAGTACACGGATTTCTGCCATGCAGTGGGTATCACCAAGGCGCAGGACATCAGTGGCGAGACGGTCACTCAATTCGCCGCGTCGTTGGCCAAATCGACCGCTGGGCGCAAGCCCTTGGCGTCAGCATCGATCAGCAGAATCATCAGCGGAGTTCGCGGGTTCCACCGCTTCTTGCTACTCGAGCAGGTCACCGCAGTTGATCCGTCCCATGATCTGAAACCCCAGGTTCCCCGCCGTCGACTGCCAAAGGCACTTCGTGTGGATGAAGTTCTTGCGATGCTGGCAGTACCGAATCCGGAAGAAGTGACCGGGATCCGCGATCGAGCGTTGTTGGAATTCCTCTACGCGACCGGTGCTCGGGTGAGTGAAGTCCTTGCATTAGATGTCGATGACCTCGATGAGCAATCCCAGGTAGTCCGGCTACAGGGGAAGGGTGGCAAGCAGCGACTCGTTCCGATCGGATCGCACGCGCGCGACGCGTTGGCTGCCTATCTCGTCAGATCCCGGCCCTCGTTAGTTGCGAAGAGCAAGCATGGGCAACCTGCATTGTTCCTCAATTCCACCGGCGGCAGGCTCTCCCGCCAAAGTGCTTGGCTGATCATCAAGAATGCGGCTCAAGCCGCCAACATCAGTGCCGACGTATCGCCGCACGTGCTCCGCCACTCGTTCGCGACGCACCTTCTCGACGGCGGCGCTGACGTTCGGGTCGTCCAAGAACTGCTTGGGCACGCCTCTGTGGCCACGACTCAGATCTACACGATGGTGACTGTTGATCGCCTTCGTGAGGTATATGTGACATCCCATCCGCGTGCCCTCGCCAAGTAATCAGGCACCGACCCCTTAACGTAGTGCAGTGACCGTTAGCCCAGATGTTGTCGACCTGACCTCGAAGTCGGCCGAAATCGACGAGCCAGTTGCTGTTGATGGCGCGGTTACGGGTGGGTTTGAGGTTCACCTCGACGAATTCGCTGGTCCGTTTGACGTCTTGCTTGGGTTGATTTCGAAGCACAAACTCGAAGTGACCGAGCTCGCGCTCAGCCAGGTCACCGACGAGTTCTGCGCCCACATTCGTGCGCAAGGCTCTGAATGGGATCTTGCCGAGGCAACATCGTTCCTAGTCGTCGCTGCAACTTTGCTCGATCTGAAGGCGGCGAGACTACTTCCAAGCGGAGAAGTCGAAGATGAAGAGGATCTTGCGCTCCTCGAAGCGCGCGACCTCCTGTTTGCGAGGCTGCTGCAATACCGAGCCTTCAAAGAGGTCGCGGCGATCTTCGACACCCGTATCACTGAGCACGCAGGACGGTTGCCCCGCACGGTCGGACTCGACCCTCAGTTTGCCGAACTGCTGCCTGAAGTGGTTATCTCGATCGGGCCGGACCGACTTGCGGCACTTGCAGCATCTGCGTTGATGCCGCAGGTTGTTCCGACTGTTGGTATTGATCACATTCACTCGCCTGCAGTCAGCGTTGCCGAACAAGCCCAGATTGTTGCCACGAAGTTGGCCAGAGAGGGCTCAGCAACGTTCCGATCCCTCATTGCCGATGTGCAGGACATCGCCGTCATTGTGGCGAGGTTCCTCAGCCTCTTGGAACTCTTCCGCCAGGGCAGAGTTGCACTTGAACAAGCCGCAGCGCTTGGTGACTTGCATGTGCGCTGGACGGCAGACGATGAGGAGCCCGCAGCGATCGAAGTCGCGAGCGAGTTCGATGAAGACGATGAGGCGACAGACCAGACCGCAGGGGAGTCAGCAAGTGAGTGAATACGAATCCACAAGCGAGAACGAGACCGACGAGGTGACGGTCGTTGACGTTACGGATACCCCACATCGCGAAGCCATGGTGTCCGATGTCTCTCCGACTCTTGGGGCGTCCCTTGAGGCCTTGTTGATGGTCAGCGACCAGGCGATGACGGCTGTCGAACTCGCCACGTTGCTGGAAGTTCCAACTGAGGATGTCGAAAGCACCCTGCTGGAGTTGGCAAAGGACTATGTCGCCGCCGGACGTGGATTCGAACTGCGAATCGTTGATGGCGGATGGCGGTTTTTCTCTGCTCAGCAGTGCGCAGATGTTGTCGCTCGATTTGCAACTGACGGACGGTCGGCGAAGCTCACGCAAGCAGCTCTTGAAACCTTGGCTGTTGTTGCATACAAGCAGCCGGTGAGCCGTGCGCGCATCGGGGCAATCCGCGGTGTGAACGTAGATGGCGTCATGCGAACGTTGATGACGCGCGGACTGGTCACCGAAATCGAGACCGACCCTGCCACCGGTGCAGTTTTGTACGGCACGACGGGATTCTTCCTCGAACGGATGGGACTTTCCTCGCTCGCGGAGCTACCCCCGATCGAAGATCACCTACCAGATTTGGCGGTACTCGATGAGCTCGTCGAACCAGGGATCTAAGAGCGAAGCCGAAGGAGTCCGGCTCCAGAAGGTATTGGCCTCCGCGGGCTTCGGAAGTCGCCGAAAGTGCGAAGAACTGATCGACTCGGGCCGTGTGTCAGTCGATGGGCGCGTCATCAAACATCAAGGTGTTCGTGTTCGGCCTGAGTCAGTCGTCATTCGCGTTGACGGTCAACGTATTTCCGTTCCAACTGGAACTGTCGTCCTTGCACTCAATAAGCCACTTGGGGTTTTGACAGCGATGTCAGACGACCGTGGACGACCCTGTGTCGGGGACTTGATCGCCGATTCGGAGTACGGCATCGGTAGCGGCCTCAATCAGCTATTTCACGTTGGCCGATTAGATGCTGACACCGAGGGCCTGCTCATTCTCACGAATGACGGCGACCTTTCACACCTATTGACGCATCCGTCGTTCGGAGTATCGAAGACCTACGTTGCAGGGGTCCGCGGCGTCATGAAGCCAGGCGACCTCAAGAGGCTTAAGCAAGGCGTCAAGGTCGACGACAAAGCCGTTGAGGTCAGCAGCGTGAAGCTCCTCGACACCAATTCGACCGGCAGCCTCGTAGAGCTCACGATCCATGAGGGCCGCAACCGCATCGTTCGGCGCCTGTTCGCGGAACTCGGATACCCAGTCGAGTCCCTCATGCGCACCGAGTTTGGATCCGTGAGCCTGCGGAGACTGCGCAGCGGCGGAATTCGCTCGCTGTCTGAACAAGAGGTAACTAGGCTCATGGATGCCGCAGAAGCCCCCAACAGCAAGTCGTAGCTCGTTACCCGAACAACCAACACGGGTGAGGTCGCGTTACCTTTTCCCACGGAACTAGCTAGGGTGAACAACAAGGTCTTGCCACACGCGAGCCGAGCGGATTTGGTAGGAATCTGGTTGAGAGGGGTGCGTTGTGCCAGTTCGTGCAATTCGCGGCGCGACGTGCCTGAGTGCTGACGACAAGGCTGAGATGTCCGAAGCCGTGGCTGAACTCCTCGTTGAAATGCTCGAACGTAACGGGATCACACAAAAGGACGCGATCAGCGTTCTACTCACATCGACCCCCGATCTGGTGTGTGGCTTTCCGGCAACGGCGGCACGTGATGTTGGGTTCCACGAGGTGCCTCTGATCTGTGCCCAAGAGATTCCCGTCGAAGGGGCGCTGGAACGCACCGTGCGAGTCATGATGCACGTCGAGACCGATACCCGGCGCAGCGAGATTGAGCACGTATTCCTACGGGGGGCCCAGGTCTTGCGAGAAGACCTCAGTCGATGACTGCTGACGCCGCGAGTCCGCCGAACGTCCTCATCATCGGAACCGGGCTCATTGGTGCATCGATCGGTATGGCACTGCGCGAGTCCGGTGTGACTGTGTGGCTGGCCGACACCGACACAGATGCGTGCCGGCTCGCAGCCAGTAGGGGAGCGGGTGAGCTGTTCGACTCTGCCAAGACCCCCGACATCGTCGTGGTCGCTGTTCCACCTCATGCAGTTCCAGACGTCGCAGCTCGCAGCCTCGCGTTGTACCCGGACGCCACGGTCACCGATGTTGCGAGCGTCAAGGCCGCGCCGCTGGCCCGGTTACGCGGGCTTACGAGCGACACGGCGAGGTTTGTAGGCGGTCACCCGATGGCGGGCAGGGAAGTGTCCGGCCCTGGTGGTGCCCGGGCGGACCTATTCGAAGATCGACTGTGGGTGATCACGGGCAACGCCGGCGCTGAGCCTCGACGGGTTGATGACGTCCGATGGCTTGCTAAGAAGTGCGGGTCACTGATCGTGGAACTCGACGCCGCTGAGCACGATCGGGCCGTTGCGCTGACCTCCCATACACCCCAAATATTGGCGTCAGTGCTGGCAGCCCAACTGGTCTCAGCCGACCCATCGGATGTCGCGGTCTCTGGCCAGGGTCTGCGGGATGCCACCAGACTCGCTGATTCGGGCCCTGACTTGTGGTCACAGATCATTGCCAGCAATGCGCCAGAAATCATTGCCGTGCTGGACAAGATTGGCGTCGACCTTGCCGAGATCCGTGAAGCCTTGGCCGAAGTGTCGGTTGTGCCTGAAGCGGAACTGACAGATGCGATTGACCCAGTGAGGCGGCTTCTCGAGCGGGGCAACGACGGTCGCCGGACCCTGCCGGACAAGCATGGTGGTGCCGCTGGGGAGTACGAAATCATCCCAGTCGTCGTCGATGACAAGCCCGGGGAACTAGCGCGACTGTTCGCGGCAGCCGGCGAGGCGGGGGTGAACCTCGAAGATGTCCGAATCGAGCACACGGTCGGGCGGTTGCGCGCGATCATCGAACTCGACGTGTCTCCAACCATGGCGCCGCGGCTTCGTGAGGTCTTGGCGGCCGGTGGCTGGCAGATCCGCGGCTGAACCCCGTTAGGCTGCCCCGCATGTCTGATGTCACTCTTGCCTCCCGCCCGCTCGTCATCGCAGTAGATGGTCCGTCAGGTTCGGGTAAGTCGAGCGTTTCGCGCGCAGTGGCCGCGACGTTCGGCTTTCGCTACCTCGATACCGGCGCCATGTACCGAGCAGTCGCGCTGTGGATGCACCAGCACGGCATCGATACATCCGACCCGGCAAGTGTTGCCGCGCAGGTCGCCAACGTGGAATTGACGAGTGGCACTGACCCCGACGCGCCAACCATCTCGGTTGACGGAGTCGACGTGGCAGAGGCGATTCGAACTGATGCCGTGACGGCGATGGTGTCGGCAGTTAGTGCGGTGCCAGAAGTTCGCGCGATGTTGCTCGATCGTCAACGCGCCGAAGCCGCCAATGCCAAAGCCGCAGGAACTGGCATCGTTGTGGAAGGTCGCGATATCGGAACGACCGTGCTCCCGGATGCTGACCTCAAGGTGTTCCTGACTGCAGATCAAGCAGCGCGGGCCGCCCGCCGCACAGCTCAAGATCAGGAAGAGGGCCGCGGTGGCGAAGTCGATGCCACCGCGCAATCGCTGGCCGCTCGTGATGCCGCCGACAAGTCGCGGGCGGCATCACCCCTGACGAAGGCCGAAGACGCTATCGAGATTGACGCAACCTTCAAAACTTTCGACGAAGTTGTGGACCTGGTGACGCAACTTGTCATCGGTGAGCAGTGAATCCGGCGACCAATGCGCTCGGCGAGCGAGGCCGTTCAGTACCGAGCGCACGAGGTGCGGCGAATGGCCGCAACATCGGCAGGCTGCTATTTCGCTCCCTGTATCGACTAAACGTTGTAGGTGCCGGAAGTGTCCCGCATCGAGGCCGCCTCATCGTTGCCGCGAATCACATCGGGTTCCTCGATGGCCCGCTGCTATTTAGTGCCTCGCCGCGTCCGCTGCACCTAGTGGCGAAGTCGGAGTTGTTCGATCCGCCGTTCGACAAAGTGTTGTCAGGCGTTGGCCAGATTCCGCTTGACTACGAGTCACCAGACAGGGCTGCAGTCCAGGATGCGCTTGGTGTTCTTGAGGATGGGCGGGCACTTGGGATCTTTCCTGAGGCACATCGTGGGCGGGGCGACTTCGCGAGAATCCGGCACGGGATCGCTTATTTGCACAGTCGGACGAATGCTCCAATTGTTCCGGCGGCTATCTTTGGTACACGGCTAACGGGAATGACCAAGAATCAACTCCCGAAGGCCCGATCAGAATTGACGGTTGTTTTCGGCGAACCGTTCAGGGTCGCAGCACTCGGTGATATCGATTCACGCGCCACGTTGGCGGCTATGGGTGAATCGATTCGTCAACATCTTGCAGACCACCTCGTCGTGAGTAGAGACAGATACGGGCTCTCGCTGCCGCAGGATGCTCCAAGCGATCAAACACTAGGGACCAACAATGGCTGACGAGTTCGACAACGACAGTGAGATTGAGTTTGCAACCTTCGAAGCCGCAGTAGATGGCGACGACGAGGCGGCTGCGGTCCAAGCAGCGGAAGCGGAGTTCGGTGAGTTCGGCGACGAATTGGTTATCGATGTCGAGCCAGATATCGCGGTTCCGGTTGTGGCCATCGTCGGTCGCCCAAACGTAGGCAAGTCGACACTCGTCAACCGGATTCTGGGTCGCCGTGAAGCAGTGGTGGAGGACATTCCAGGTGTCACGCGCGACCGTGTCCGCTACGAGGCGGAGTGGTCAGGTCGTCGGTTCACAATCATCGATACCGGTGGCTGGGATCTGCGGAGCAAGGGCCTGAGCTCACAGGTCAGCGAGCAGGCCCAACGTGCCGCGATCGATGCCGACATGGTCGTTCTTGTGGTGGATACAACGGTTGGTGCCACCGATGCCGATGCCGAAGCTGTGGAGATGTTGCGCAGGGCCAAGGTTCCGGTTCTCTTAGTTGCGAACAAGGTGGACAGCGCTGCGCTGGAACTTGAGGCGGCACAACTCTGGTCGTTGGGTGTGGGGGAGCCCTTCACCGTGTCTGCGCTCCATGGGCGGGGCAGTGGTGACCTGCTGGATGAAATCATCAAGCGTCTTCCGGAGGTTGGATCAGGCAGACTCCGTGATTCCGGTCCCCGGCGAGTTGCACTGCTAGGGCGCCCCAACGTGGGTAAGTCGAGCCTGTTGAATCGTCTGGCTGGAGAGGAACGGTCGGTCGTCGATTCGGTCGCGGGAACAACAGTTGATCCCGTGGATGAATTGGTGGAGATCGCCGGTACGACGTGGCGGTTTGTCGACACCGCAGGCATTCGTCGCCGCGTCAAGGGTGCATCGGGCCCGGAGTGGTACGCGAGTCTGCGCACGCAATCAGCGCTCGAGCGATCTGAGGTCTGCATGGTGCTGATCGACGCGAGCGAAGAACTCAGCGAGCAGGATGTTCGGATCATCGCCAAGGTGATCGAATCAGGGCGCGGTCTCGTGCTTGCGCTCAATAAGTGGGATTTGGTCGACGAGGATCGCCGATACATGCTCGATCGGGAGTATGACCGCGACCTCGCTCACGTCGCCTGGGCTCCTCGGGTCAACATCTCGGCGAAGACGGGCCGACACATTGACAAGATCGGTGTCGCGTTGGACGCAGCTCTCGAAGGGTGGGAGACGCGAGTCTCGACGGGTCGGCTCAACCAGTTCCTCAAGGAAGTTGTCGCTTCGCATCCTCACCCGGTGCGTGGTGGCAAGCAACCGAGGATCCTGTTCGCCACTCAGGCGTCGATCGCGCCACCGACTTTTGTGCTCTTCACGTCCGGATTCCTGGAAGCAAGTTACCGCCGATTCATCGAGCGCCGTCTTCGCGAGGAGTTCGGATTCGAGGGCAGCCCGGTGCGCGTTGACATGCGGATCAGGGCCAAGCGCAAACGGCGCTAGTGGCGATGCGATAACGTACGCACCGCTTGTCGCGGGCTGTAGCGCAGCTTGGTAGCGCACTTGACTGGGGGTCAAGGGGTCGTGGGTTCGAATCCCGCCAGCCCGACATAGTGTTTTCGCAGGTGAGAGGCGATATTGAGCATGTGGTCGTCGCGAAAATTCGCGAGTGAGAAGCCGTTTGCACACCATTTTGCACACCATTAAGTGCGAAACGGGCACAGAAGTCCCGGATTTGCTGTCAAAGCAAATCCCCGGGGCGAAACTAGCCAGGTCGACACGAGACCATGAATTCGACACCCGCGACCGCCATCGCCCAGAAGCACGCCTCAACTCAGTCATGTCGGGCGGAGACACTGGCCGCGCTAGTCCTGGTCGCGAACGTCGATTTGATCGAAGAGGCCGCGCCAATACGCCTCTGCGTGCGCGATCTCCTCAGAGAACTCAGCTTCAACACCGAGTCTGATCTTGTCGTCTCGACCGCCACCCGCCGCGTGCCAGATCGGGAGTATCTGAGCAATCGTGTCATTCACCGATTGCAGATCCCATGTTGTGTACGCCGATAGCGCTTCGATGCAGCGCTCAAATCCAACTAGAACGCCGAACAACCGAATCGCCATCATGCTGTCGGCGTGCGGATTGTCGAAGCCATCCAGGCCGGTCATCAGGCGAAACCCGGAAGCGTCTTGAGTGTGAACGACGGTGGAAAGAAAGTGCCACGACTCCCCGTCCTCGAATGCACTATGGAGTGCAGTTCGGATATCCGCCGGGTCCGCTTGCGGCTGAATGAGCCGCACCTGACGCTCGACCTTGGAATTCTCCTTGCTCAACCTTGCTCCACTGCTTTGCGCTGCATCCATGAGTTCGACAGCCTTAGCGAAATTCTGATCCGCTTGTTCCATGTCACCGGCCTTCACGTCGGCCTTCACGTCGAGAGCAAGGGCGGCCAACTGCAGATTCAGGCAACGCTTCAACCTGTCTTCGGCGAGCACCTGAGGTTCAACGACATGGAACAGTTGGGCCTGTGCATCGATTGTCACGCGCGCCATCGCGAACGGGGCGCGAATCGATCGAGGATCTTGCAACAGGATCCCGACTGATCTCAGATTGTCGATGACAGCGTGAGTCAAGTAGCGGGCCATGATCAAGATTCGGCCAGGGTCGCGTTCACTTGACCGCGTGACTGTGGCGACCTTTGCCCAAGGGCTCGAACGGAGTTCTCGGTCTTGTGCGGACCCCGGAGAGCCCTTAGGCAACAGCCATTGATCTACGTGTGGTTCTTGGTCCCCATCGGATTCGACATCCAAGCATTCCGAGATCGAGTCGTCTGCAACGTCAGCGAGCGCGATCAAGTTCGCGCCCATTTCACGGCGACCTGGTCTGCGCTGCGCAATCAGAGGTCCAATCATCGCGCCTACTTTGAGGTCGATCATCATCTCCTTGATATCGATCTTGCCATTCGCATCCTGCCAGCGAGAGTGCTCCACGCTTTCGGGGTTGTCAGTCATGCGTGCAACCGTGACACACTAGATGAGCCGTCCGCGTTGCATTTTCGATCGCGCTGGCTCGGCGACTGCGACGAGGCGACCTGTGGCGCTGCAGGCCGCCACATGCCCGGGCGGTTCGCGAGCTCGTCCCAGTTTCTGTCACCAACGTCCATCTACTGACAGGACGATGCGCCATCCTGTCGATCAGGGTTCGTGCGGCACTTGAGTCGACGACGTAAATCAACTCGGACCGTTCGCAACATTGTGGGATCCTTCAAGAGTGAAGCGTACGTTCGCGGCCGAACGTCCATCGGTGTACCTAGATCAATGGGTTTGGATCCGGCTCGCGAAGGCAGATGTCGGTCGTCCCCAGGAACGTGACGACGCCTCGGTCCTCGCCGCAGTCCGCGCAGCGAGTGAAGCTGGTGTTGCCTTTCCTCTGTCGGCAAGCCACTACTTCGAGACTTTGAAGATCACTCACCCTCACCAGAGAAAGCAACTTGCCGGAGTCATGGCGCCGATCTCTCGCTGCCGCGCAATCAGAGGTGGCCAAGCGTTGATCCGGCATCAGATGCTCACAGCGATGTTCGAAAGCTTCGGCCGCCCAGCTTTTCGACCAACCTCCCCTGCGGTTCTCGGAGTGGGTGCCCACTGGGCCCTCGTCGGAGAACACGGCTCATTTCGCGTCCACGACCAGCGGGGACCAGTCGAACCGCAAACGGTCCCCGGACTGGCGCCTTGGCTGCGGGAAGCAAATCAATATGCACAGCTGAAGCTCTTGGCGGGACCCGCGGATGATGAAGTCGATGAATTGGTACGGCTCGGCTACGACCCCAATCCTGCCCACGACGCCGAGCGCTCACGCCTAGCTTGGGAACAACGATATGAAGAGATCCTTTCCGAGGATTCAATTTCGCGCACTGAAATGCGAGTTCGATTGCAAGCGCGTGAACTCATCCATGAATATCTCGACCTCTTCAACGAGCTTATGGCCGAATATCGCATCAACCCGGATCGTGCATTCGGGGTCGTCTCGAGCAGGCCACGTGCTTCCCGGCCCCGGATGGTCGAATTCGCCGACCGCATTCCCACGCTCCGAGTGGCCGTCGAACTGAAGCTGCGACGTTTCTCAAACACGAGCAAGAAATGGGGGATCAACGACCTCAGGGATATCGACGCGCTCAGCCGCGCCGTGCCATATTGCGACGTAGTCGTCGCAGACAAGGAGATGGCCGGGTTCGCGACGCAGGCGAGAATCCACGAGGACTACGGCACTCGCATCATCTCGCGGCTGTCAGAACTGCCCGCCGAACTACCCTCCTTGATCCAGCGTTCTGCCGACCTGGGCGGTGACGCTTCCGGATGGGACTGGCTCGGTCCAGGGGAGGGCTTCAACGTGGATGAGCCGACGCGCTTCGCTGGCTGATTCTTCCCGGAGCATTGACCTTGCGTTCTCCACGCCCCTGAATCCAGATGCCCGGAGGTCCAGGCGCGCAAATTGAAAGCGCCCCTTAGGTGCACGCAACAAACTTGTGATCCGTCCGGTGAAGTCCGTACTAGTCCAGAGCGTCCGACAATGCGTCCATCGCGTCACGAACCTGCGTGGGGAACAGGTGTCCGTAGACGTCTGCAGTTATCGAGATTGAAGAGTGTCCGAGGACGTCCGACACCACTTTCAGGTGAGTTCCGTTGTCGATCATCATTGACGCCGCGGAGTGACGCAGCGTGTGGATGTTGGTGGACTCCGGTAGACCAGCGGCGTTGGCCGCACTGCGAAACGCCCTGAGAGCGTTGCGTGGGTCAACAGGCTGGCCGTCCATTGTCGTGAAAACGAAGCCTGTTGAGTGCCACAGCGGGCCAAGCTCAGCGCGGCGAGCTGTCTGCTCCTGCTGGATCCGCTTGAGAACAATCTCGACGGCGGGGGAGAGCGCCAGCGACCTTCTGCTCCGAGTGGTCTTAGGCTCAGTGACGGTGAGACTGCCGTTCACGCGCGAGAGCGTGCCGCGAATCCGCAGGTCCCTGCGCTTGAAGTCGACGTCGCGCCATTTGAGGGCTAAGGCTTCCCCTCGTCGCATTCCCGTTCTTGCTATCAGTTCGAAGAGGTCGTGGTAGCGCGAATCCTCGGCTGCGACGAGTAGGTCACGAACTTGCTGGGCATCGAGGAAGTCGGCTTCCTGCGCGGTTGACTTTGGGCGCTTGACGGCATGGGTTGGGTTGGCCCGGATCAGGCCATCGCGCTTCGCCGTGTCGAGCATCAACCGCAAGACCGTGTACGCCTGCCTGATCGTGGAGTCGGAAAGACCCTGCGAGCGGCGTTCAGCAATCCACGCCTCAACTGACTGAGGCCTCACGTGCCCGAGAGTGAGTGACCCAAGCTGGGTAGGAGCGATGTGATTGCGGCTGATCGAGTTGTAGAGCGACTTGGTTGATTCTTTGAGGCTGGTGGCTTGCAGTGTCGTCCGACACCAGTTGGTCGCATATTCCGAGAGGATGGCGTCGCTGTCGCGACCGGGTTCGCCGGCGTTGACGCGGTCATAGAACTCCCGAACTTTCGTTTGAACAGATTTGCGAGTGGTTCCCGAGATCGTTAGCCGTTGGCTTCGTCCGAAGTCGTCGGTCCACCGGACGAGTGATTGGTATCGGCCGTCTTTGCGCTGGTAGATGCGCGATCCCTCCCGATTCCCCCGCCGTGGTCGGGGGTTCGGGGTGGGTGTCGCCATCTGTTCTCCACTAGGCCTATCCATCACGAGCTACGAACCTTCATTAACAGCTTGCGCCGAAATTCGGTTTGCTCGTGCGGACGCGCCGCCTTATTGGAGAGTTAGGCAACATGACTATCGGGATCTTCGTACCCAAGGAAGTCGAGCAAGTGCCAGATCGGAATGACGCGCTTGTTTGGCGTGACCTGCTGGTACCGCAGAGAGCCGTCCTTCATTCTGGCCCACACGGTGCTTCTACCCAGACCTGTTATCTCCACCACCTCGGCGGGTTTGAATGCCAGTTTGCGCATACCAGCTGTGCCCAGCACAGCAGCGATCGCGGGTGGTAGGTCACGATTGGCGTCCGGAACTTCCGAGGTGTAGTTGTCGTCGAGTCTCTCCACCGACTCGTCCGGCTGATTGACTTCCTTCGGCGGAGTGGATCGCTCCGCAGGCACTTGCTGATTTCCAGCCGCCGGCTCCGGTTCTTCCCCCATCGAATCAAAATCCAGTTGTTCGTTCATATCTTGAATTCCCCCTAGTGGGCGACCCGGTGCCGCCGACGTATAACAGGTCATCACAGGAATAGGAGTTTCTCCAAGCGGTTTTGTGTCAACCGTTCGGCCGACGCGCAATGGGCCGAAACGTTGTCAATTCAGCCGTTGCACCGCAAATCGGCCGGGGTCAGTACTGCTCGTAAGTCGGGTGACTACTGCTCGCTGACAAGGGTCTATCGCGACAGCAATCGAACGACGGCCGCTCGGGGCGCCTGGTTCCCGCTGGCGACGTAGTTGGACAGCTGTGGACGTTACGATCATCAATAGCCTGCCCCGGGCGGCTCGGTGCCGGAATTGGAGCGACTCGTGAATGACAGTCGACTGGCGGTGATCGGCGACGTTGGTGGGCACCTCGACTCACTCGTGGCGCAGTTGATCGTGCTCGGTGTCGACGTCGAGGAACGTCTCATTCCGCACGATCTCTTGATCTGCCAGGTCGGCGATCTTGTTCACAAGGGTCCAGAGAGTGCCGCCGTGGTTGCGTTGGTCGATGAGTTGATGGCGGAGAACCCAGGTCGGTGGATTCAGCTCCTCGGGAACCATGAAGCGCAGTACCTGCCCGATTGCCAGCAATTCTGGACGCCGACGGTTGATGAAAAGACGGCTGAGACCATTCGTCGATGGTGGGATAACGGACAGGTGCGGATCGCGGCGGCGTTTGACGTCATCGGCAGCGTTGGTGATGGCATCGCGGTCAACCGTTGCCCAGTTGGAGAGTTGATCGTTACCCACGCAGGCGTCACGCCTGGATGCTGGAAGCTTCTCGGCGAGCCGGACTCAGTGAGCGAACTCGTAGCGGTTCTCAACGCGGCGCAGTCACCGGCCGTGTGGCGGGCAGGAACGCTGCTCGGCGGCTTCGAAGACATGTCGGCAGGACCGTTGTGGGCCGTCGCCACTTCAGAGCTGTACCGATCGTGGGCGTTGCTCAGTGACGAAGCCAAAGGGCTGCAAGTACCAGCGTTCTCTCAGGCGCATGGTCACACGGCGGCACGCGATTGGCGAAACCATGGTTGGTACCAGCCGCTGGACGCCTACCGGATGAACGGAAGCGCCTCGGCGCGAGCAGACGAGCGACGCCGAATCACGCGAGTTCAGATCGCTGATCGGGTGTTCTTCGGTACTGACCCCAGCTCAGACGCGACGGCCGTCCCTGTGTCGGAGCCGTTGATGTTGACGATTCGCTCGCGCGAACTCGTCACGTAGCCATTGGAAGTTCACGCAAACCTGACGTGTGGGCGAGTGCGATCTGTGGTCGAAATGCGCGGGGAACTCGTTGTGACTGGCCTGAATGGCGGTTGTCCGCCGGCGTCCGCAAACGTCCGACAGCAAGTTTGCCGATCGGCAAGCGGTAGGCAGCGTCAGCACGCGCCACGAGTCGTGTTTCGCAGCCGCACTGCCCAAGGGCTAACGGCCTGACCGCTGGGGCCCGGTTCGAGAGTGTGACCGGGAACAAGCTCTTGGTGAAGGCTTCACGCGAAGGTCGCTAAATCGTGCTTCTTCGTCTCGCCCTTCTTCGTGATCATTGGCTTCTCTTGGTGACTCTCCGTGTGATCTGTTGGTGTTTGTCTCTCCATTGCGTCTGATGGTCGTCGTCTCGTTTTGCTTCGATCTTCTTCCTTCGTCTATTTTCACTCATCTGGCATCTCTAGCGGGTCCACAAAAATGACCCGCTTACGATGCATTATCGAAGGCAGAAGGGACGGCACGCTCCGTGACGAGAGAAGTGACCCCGCTTGAGGTGCAGACGCTCATCACACCGGGTACGGCAGTCGGATGTAGTTGGTGCGCGGAGACGTATATAGCCCGACGAGTAAACAGAACGACGGCCAACTATTGCTCCACCCAATGCAAGAGAGAGGCCCGAAACCGTGCGCGCCGCAAGGGGCCTAATCCAGACGTCGCCGAGCAGCGAGCACAGGAGCTAATCGCCGAACTGCGGGCGGAGAATGCTGAACTGCGACGCAAGCTCGTCGAGGTGCGGACCAAGCAAGATCCCTGTTCCGGTGGGTGCCGGATGCGGATCCAGCTGATCCAAGAGCTGTATTCGCCGACGGGTCAGGGGTACTACGGCCCGGATGAATAGGTGTGCCTGACTTTCACAACGCGAATGCAGTCGATGGATTCGTCGTACACCAACGCGAGTTTG
>Ga0075160_10001379_pt1 | contig 14863 bp, 11 predicted proteins | sample JI91814C2DNA_FD_70969 | JGI IMG/M metagenome (GOLD analysis project Ga0075160, IMG submission 70969) | Wastewater effluent complex algal communities from Wisconsin, to seasonally profile nutrient transformation and Carbon sequestration -... | ecosystem: Engineered > WWTP > Effluent > Algae... | reverse complement strand
ATTCGGCATTCGGCATTCGGCATTCGGCATTCGGCATTCGGCATTCGGCATTCGGCATTCGGCATTCGGCATTCGGCATTCGGCATTCGGCATTCGGCATTCGATGGTATTTTTCTGGTAGTTGGTTGCTGGTTTGGAAGCACTATCATCTGTCCATGCGCTTGCCCTTGACGCTCTGGAGAGCGATGACGTTTGATGTTCTGCGGCTCACGGCGGTATCGGCCGGGGTGCTCGTGTGCGTGGTCGCGTTTGCGGCGACGATGAAGTACCTGGTGGATGGGCGATTGGAGCCGGGCGATGCGTTGCGGTTCATGCTTTTGACGATCCCGCCGATGCTGGCGCATGTGCTGCCTTTTGCTGGCGGGTTTGCGGCGACGCTGGTGTATCACCGGATGGCGACGGATAACGAGATGCTGGCGGCGAACGCCGGGGGGCTGAGCCATAAGGCGCTGCTGGTGCCCTCGCTGATCGCGGCGCTCTTGATGGGTGGGTCGCTGGCGTACATGAATGAGCAGGCGATCCCGAGGTTTCTGCGTGAGATGCAGCGGTTGGTGACGCTTGAGGCGCCGCGGCTCCTGGCGAATGAGGTGCAGCGCGGGCGGTCGGTCAGGCTTGGGAATCTGATTGTGTTTGCGGATGGTGCGCTGCGGTCTGAGACGCGCGGGAAGGACTGGAACCCGGACGTTCGCGATCATGTGTCGCTATCCAAGATGGTTGCGATCGAGGTTGACGCGAAAGGCGGCGTCAAGCGCGAGTATTTCGCGAAGCAGGCGGATTTGTGGTTTATGTCCGACGCGGCGAGCCGTCAGGCGGGGCTGGCGGAGGGTGTGTCGCTGATGCACGTGCGGCTGAAGAGCGCGACGACGATGTCGCCCGAGGAGGGCGTGAATCGTGCGGGGTTCAAGGATGAGGTGACGTATTCGTGGACGGTGCCGCAGGTTTTGAGCGACAATCCCAAGTATCTGACGTTCAGCGAACTGCGCAACCTGCGGAAAGAGCCCGAGGCGATCGACTACGTCGAGTCCAAACGCCGCGCGTTGGCGTACATGCTCGCGAAGGAGGCGGCGGCGGCGGAGATCGCGAGCACGCTGCGGGCGAATGGGCAGGTGTCGCTCCTGGATCGCAATGGCGCGCCGGTGATCCTGCGGGCGGCGGGGCTTGATCGCAAGGACGAGACGCTCACGCTGCGGCCTTCGACGAGTGGTGAGATCGAACTGGAGTTTCGGCGCGGGACGAATGGGCAGCGGTCGATTGTGTCGGCGAAGAAGGCCGAGGTGCGGCTGGATGCGACCGGGACGGGCACGAGCGGGCGATTGAGTGTGGGCGTGGACATGACGACGGCGCGCACGCGGGCGATTGCGGCGGACGGGACGGACCGGGTTGGCGGTGAGAATGAGAAGGCTGCGTTTCGCGAGATGGTGCTGCCTTCGCGGCCTGAGGCGCGGTATCTGCCGCTGGGCGCGTATGACGTGAGCGCGGCGGCGAGCGAGTTGCAATCGGCGCCGGAGTCGCGCATCAGCATGGCGAATAAGGACCTTCGCAAAGAGATTGATTCTCTCATGAGGCGTGTGACGGCGAAGCAGCACGAGCGATGGGCGCTTGCGGCGGCGTGTTTGCTGATGGTGCTGACGGGCTCGCTGACGGCGCTCAAGTTCCACGGGAGGTTGCCTTTGACGGTGTACCTCGCGTCGTTCGTGCCGGCGCTTGCGTGCATTGTGACGATCAGTGGCGGGCAGCAGACGGTTGTGGACGCCGGGTTGCCGGGGCTGATTCTGCTGTGGGGCGGGGTTGCGGGGCTTGGGGCGTATGCGTATGCCACGTACCGCAAGGTTGCACTGCACTAGATGTGGGACCGGTAGATGGGACATGGGGCAGGAGCCGCGCGCGAGATGACGAGTATTCCTCCACGCCTGTCCTCTGAGTATGTCCCGTGGGCGAAGCCGTTTCGCGCGACGGTGTATGTGGTGCTGGCGGTGCTGGCGGCGCGGGTGTTGTATTTACTGATTGCGTGCCCGTACACGCTGGTGGAGGATGAGGCGTTCTATTGGACGTGGACGCGTCGCCCGGAGTGGTCGTATTACAGCAAGGGGCCGGGGATCGCGTGGCTGCTGTGGTGCTTTGCGTCGGTGCTTGGTGACACGATGGTCGCGGTGAGACTGCCTGCGGCGATTGTGAGTGCGGCGACGGCGCTGGTGGTGGCGCGGTTTACGAATGACGTTGCGGGCGTGCGAGGCGAAGGGGCAACGGAGGATGATGCGCGTCCTGGGTTCTTCGCGGCGTGCTGTTTTCTGCTTGCGCCGATGTTCCAGGTCCCGGCGATTGTGTCGACGATTGATGGGCCTTATGCGCTGTGCTATCTAGGCGCGTGCTGGGCGGCGTGGCGGGCGATTGGATCGGCGGCGCTCAAGCCCTCGCGGCTGGTTGTGCTGGCTCTGCTGCTGGGGATCGGCTTCCTGTTCAAGTACACGATCCTGCTCCTGATCCCGGGGCTTGTGGCCTTTGCATTGTGGCGGGCACGGGCGAGGTCGATCAAGGTGGAGTCGGCGCGGGCGACGATAGTCCTCTGGTCGGTCGCGGCGGGGTTGCTTTTCTTGCTGTGCCTCGCGCCGGTCATTGTGTGGAACGGGGCCAACCACTGGCCGACTTTGTCGCATCTACTTGGGCATGCGGGGCTTGCGGGCGGGGACACGGCCGCCAAGTCGTGGACGTATTCGCCCTTGTGGACTCTTGAGTACGTCGCGATCCAACTGCTTGCGTTGGGGCCTGCGTCGCTGCTCGTGCTGCTTGGCATTGTGCGGGCGCGGCATCACTGGCGCACGGATCCGCAGCGGCGTGCTCGCGGTTTTTTCCTTCTGGCGTGCGGGCTGCCGCCTTATGTGTTTTACCTGTTCTACACGCTCGTGGGCAAGGCGCAGGCGAACTGGGCGATTGCCGGGTCTTTGCCACTGCTGGCGTTTGCGGGGATGGTGCTGGTTCGTGGGTTGGACGAGTGGAAGCAGGATGTGGTTGAGTGGCACAGCCGTCCGCGCGAGCGGCAGGTGCGCGAGAGTTTGCTTCGCAAGGAGGGTGAATCGCTGGTTCACTTCCTATGGAATGCGACGGCGGTGGTCGGCGTGGTGTCGGGGCTGTGCCTGCTGCGGCTTGATGTTGTGTCGTCGGTCCTTGAGACGCTCAAAGCCACGCCCGTGGTTCGCATGCTGATCCCCGCGAAGGCGACGATTCCTCTCGGGCGGTTCACGGGCGCGGATCGCATGGGTGAGCACGCGGGGGAGTTGCTTGCGAGGTTGGCTGAGCGCAGGCCACAGAAGCCGTTTGTGCTGACGCCCCACTATGGTCGAGCGGCGCACCTTGAGTTCTACATGCCCGGGCAGCCGACGGTGTACTGCGTGAGCGCGTTTGTGGCTGGTGGGAGGCGTTCGCAGTACGACTATTGGCAGGGGACGGACCTGCGCGGGGCGATGCACCTTTTGGGCAAGGACGCGCTCATCGTCGGCGGGTATCGGGTTGAGGACTGGCTGCCTTACTTTGAGAAGGTGGAGTTGCTGGGGCGGCTGGATGGGGATGGGAAGCCGGATCGGCCGGCGTTCTATGGGTATGGCTACCGTGGTGTCGAGGCCGCCATGACCACGCTCCGCGCCAACCCCCAACCGCTCTCCAAGCCGCTGACGGTGTATCCGTCGGCGCCGCGCACGATTCCGGCGCATGACGCCTCCGTGTCGCCCGAGGTCACGGCGCAAGGGCGGGGCTCATGATGTACTACTCGCCACGTGAACGCCGCCAGCGGCTGGTGCGTGCGCTGCTGGCGTTCTTGGTGACGCTTGGCGTTTTCGTTCTCATCATGCAGATCGATCATCCGATCTGGCGAGCGCTCATCCTCCCGCCCCACTCCTGGCTCCTTGAAGAAGGCGAGAACAAGGTCACGTACACGCAGGGGCCTTCGGAGTGGATGCGATCGCGTGACTGGTATCAGGTGCTGCGGCAGATGGGCAGCCTGTTCACGTGGGCATTGATAGCCGGCGCGATGTTGCTTCATGACTATGGCATGCGTGGCAGGGGGTGGAGCCATGCGTTTGCGTGGTGGAGGCGTGGCGTGCTGCTGCTCGTTGCGCCGCTGCTCGCTGGGCTCGCCGCGGAGGTCCTACGTGTCATCCTGCGGAGGCAGCGCCCGGGGCTGGAGGGGATCCACGAGTGGGGATGGCCCTGGGGGAATGCGGCGTGGGAAGGCTCCTGGGGGCTGCCCAGCAGCCACGCGGCGGTCGCGTTCGCTGGCGCGTTCATGCTGATCCGGTACTTTCCGAGTGTCTGGCCTGTGGTGGTTCCCTGGGCGGTTGGGTGTGGGATCACGCGTTTGATTGTGGGCGCGCACTTCACGAGCGACGTCTTTGCGGGTGCCGCCGTAGGCTTCTTTGTCGTTCATATCCTCAAGCGCACGTTTGGCGCGAGCCCATTTCGCTCGCGTCTGCCCGGGCCCACGATTTCCTTTGAGTAGTCACGGTTTCCAACACACCCATGCGCATCCTTGACAGGTCCATCGCGAAGCAGTTCTTCATGAACGTGGTCCTCCTGTTCGGGATCCTGCTTGCGATCATTCTGATTGCGGACTTTGCCCTCCAGTTTGACGAGTACGCGAAGATCGCGGGGAAGAACGCCGACGGCTCGGAGGTTGGCGGACTGCGGCGCATCGTGGTCATGGTCGTTCTGTTGATTGACCTGTGGTGGCCCCGCTTTTTCCAGTTGTATAACTACTTGCTGGGAATTGTGCTTGTGGGCGCGATGGGGTTCACGCTTTCGCAGATGGTCCGCAGCCGCGAACTGGTCGCGGTGATCGCGAGCGGCGTCAGTCTGCAGCGTCTCGCGTTTCCGATTGTGGTCGTGGCGATGTTTCTGACGGGCGTGCAGGCGTTCAACCGCGAGTTCATCGTGCCCAAGATCGCCCACCTCCTCACACGCGAGAAGTTTGACGCGGGGACGCGGAACTTTTCTGCGGGCAAGCGTGGCACGGGCATCCTTGCGATTCCCGATGCGATGGGGCGCGTGTGGTACGCACAGAACTTTGACCCCGCGAAGCAGGAGATCACCGACCTGTATGTGTATGAGCGAGACGAGAACGGCGCGCCCACGCGACGCATCACGGCGGACAGGGCTGTGTGGGACAACGCCGACACGTCGTGGCAACTGACCAATGGGCAGGGGCAGCGGTTCGACGCCGCGGACTCGGCCGCCACGCCGGCGAACACACGGCAACGAGCCGAGACCGTCGCGATGATTGACACGGATCTGGACCCGACGACGCTGACGCTGAAGCGATACGAGTCGTACGGGCAGAACATCTCGACGGCGGACCTGACGCGGCTGATCGGCAGTTACGAATCGAAGAACGCGCCGCAGGACCGCATCGACGGGCTGAATCGGATTCGGTATGCGCGAATCACGGTGCTCGCGACGGGCGTGCTGAGTTTGCTCGTGTGCATGCCGTTTTTCCTGAGGCGGACGCCCACGAACATGCTTTTGCAGAGTGTGTACTGCGCGCCGGTGGCGATCATCACGGTGATGGGGAGCACGTTGGGCGCGAGCGCGAATATTCCGGGGATTCCGCCCTTGCTTGGCGCGCTGATCCCGATCATGGTGCTGGTGCCACTGTCGATCGCCGCGATGTCGAGCGTGCGGACGTAATGGGCGGGCAAGAGAAGACCCTCGCTTGCGCGTCGGGCTCGTAAAGTCGAAGAGATCGCCCCACTTGGAGAGCGGGAGTACCCAAGAAGAGTGGGAATCACTTCTTGCCGTAGCGTTCCTGTAACAACCGCTTCGCCTCGCCCGCGACGTAGAAGGAGCCCGTGACGACGATGACGTCGCCATTGGTGACGGCTCGGCTCGCGAGGTTGAGTGCGTCCTTCACGCACGGCGCGACCTGGGAAGCGGTCCCGCCTGCCTCGGCGAACTTGCGCTGCAGGTCCTTTGGATCGGCGGCCCGTGCGTTTCCCTCGGCCTTGGTGAAGATTACTTTGTCCGCGCCGCCCGCCATCTTTGCGAGCATCCCCTTCACGTCCTTGTCCCTTGCGCAGCCGAAGATGACGACGAGCGAGTCGTATCGCACGTGCGCGCCCAGGGCCTTGATCAGGCACGCGATCGATTCGGGGTTGTGTGCGCCGTCGACGTAGATACGGGGCGAGTCGTGGATTCGTTCGAGGCGCCCGGGCGCGTGGGTCTTTGCGAGTCCGGCCGAGATCTCTCGCTCGCCCAGTTTCATCCCTTGCGCGCGGAGTTCGTCGATCGCTGCGAGCACGAGGCCGCAGTTGACGGCCTGATGCTCGCCCTTGAGGGGGACTGGCACGTGCTCGAAGGTGCTTTGCGGCGTGGTGACGTTGACGCGGGCGTGCTGGCCTTCTTCGGGGCTGAACTCCATGCGGAAGGAGAACTCGATGTCCTTGCCCAGCACCTTGAGCGTCGAACCCTGGACCTGGGCCACCTCGCGGAAGACGCGCTCGACACCTTCGTCCTGCGCGATGGTGACGGCGGGAACGCCCGGCTTGATGATGCCCGCCTTTTCGCGCGAGATCGCTTCGAGCGTGGTGCCCAGGAGGTCGGTGTGTTCGAGTTGGATGGCGGTGATGATCGAGAGGCAGGGCGTGATGATGTTGGTCGAGTCGAGCCTGCCGCCCAGGCCGACCTCGATCACGGCGACGTCGACTGCCTGTTCGGCGAAGTAGAGGAACGCGATCGCGGTGATGACCTCGAAGTAGGTGGCTTCGCCATAGAGGGGGACGAGGGAGTATGCGGCCCGCGCGACCTTTTCGGCGACGGAGCGGAAGTCCTCCTGCGCGATCCAGTCGCGTCCGATGCGGACGCGTTCGCGGACGTCGATGAGGTGGGGGCTGGTGTAGATGCCCGTGGTGAGGCCGCAGCCTGAGAGGGCGGCGGCGGTCATCTCGCAGACGCTTCCCTTGCCCTTGCTTCCGGCGACGTGGACGGACTTGAAACTCTCGTGCGGGTTGCCCAGTTCGCTCATGAGGGCGCGCATGCGGTCGAGTTTGAAGACGTGCGGGTCGACGCTGGCGGGCGCGACACGCTCGACGTTGACGCGGTTCATCAGGTGCGCGAGAGCGTCGTCGTAGGTTGCGAAACCAATCACGGGAGCACTCACCTCGACTGGCGGGGCTGGTCTGGCGGAAGATTGCGGAGCCTGCGTCATGGCCTTGGGGGCCAGTGTATCACGGGTCGGGGCGATCTCAGAGCGCGAAGTGAGGAGTTGTGATCAGTTGAAGTGCGGCCGCGTCGTCCTTGGCCTTGCGGGGTGAGGGGCTTGAAGCCCCTCAAACAGGTTGCGGTGGTGCTCAGATGGATTGCGACAGGTTGCTTGGGGGCTGGAAGCCCCCAACCCCACAGAACTGAACCGCGCTACCCCACCACTTCTACATGGCTGTGCTGGTCGAGGTTCACGACGACCAACTCGCCGTCGGCCTTTTTGAGCGTGACGCTGTCGAGCCAGAGTTTGTGGTCCTTGGAGTGCGCGTACCACGAGCCGGTCTTGCGTTGTTCGCAGGCGACGACGGTGCCCTCGACGGTGGCGGAGATGGTGCCGCCACCCTCGCGGGCGAGGCGGGGGACCTGCTGCGTGATCTTGAGTTGCTGGCCTTTGCTGTACGGGGCGATCGTGGTCATGAGCGATGGTAGGAATGGAGGAGCGTCGATGACGCCGCGCTTACTCGTAGCGGTATGTGATCGTCGCTTCGACGTCCGGGTGGAGGCTCGCCTTGACTGGGCACTTGTTGCCCGCGGCTTCGATGCGTTCACGCATCTCCATCGGCACGCGGGACGAGAGCGTCACCACGACCGGGAGGCGTGCGATCCGCCGTGGCAGGGGCGGCTGGGTCATGTGCTTCTCGATGGTGGCCTTGGTGCCCGAGAGGTCGATCTGGTGGCGTTCGGCGAACATCGCCATGGTCGTGAGGATGCACGACGCGAGGCCTGCGGCGACGAGGTCGGTGGGGCTGAAGGCGGAGGCGTCGCCGCCGATGTCCTTGGGAGCATCGGTGCGGAGGGTGGGCCCTTCCTGATGGACGAGTTCGCACTTCTTGGGCGTGACGGAGGCGACGCGGATGGTGACCATGAGGGAGGGTAGGAGCGGCTAGCGGATGTTGTTGATCCAGCCGTAGGGCTTGTTGTTGTTGAAGCCGGAGAGGGCGCGCCACGAGCCTTGGGTGAAGCGTGCGGTGATGTAGAGGTCGTTGGCGAGGAAGTCGCGGGTCACGTTCTCGATAGTTTCATTCCCATCGCTCGGCGGCTTCCAGTATTCGACCGAGCCGTCCATGTGCGCGACGTGCCCGCCGCCGGAGTGACGGACGGTCTGCTGATCGACGTTGCCGAACATGCCGTCGCGGTATTCCTGGTTTTTGTGGATGGTGGACTCTTCGAAGAAGAGGGGAATGCCTTTGAGTTGCTTGAGTTGGGCCTCGTAGGTTGTGGGGAGGATCCAGTCGTGGGATTCCCACCCGCCATAGGTTGAGGGAAGGACGTACGCGACCCACGCCTGGACGCCGAGTTTGGCGCCTTCGAGTTCGTCCATGAAGGTGTAGTCGAACTGGACGCCGGTGCGGAGGTTCCAGACGTTGGTGGCGGTGGTGCCGTTGGCAGTGCCTCGCTTGTTGGTGGGGCACTCGACGATCATGTGGGCGTTCTGGACGTAGTCGTACAGGAAGCCGGGCACTCGCACGTTGTTCTCGATGCGCTGCGCCCACATCGCGACGTTGCGGTCATTGGGATCCGGGTTCGGATCGGGGACCCAGACCTGCGCGCCGGCGGGGAAGGGGTTGCGATTCGTCACGGGCCAGATCTGGTCTTTGTAGTCGTATGCGTAGGTGACGCCTGCCAGGCCGATCTGCTTGATGTTCGAGAGGCACTTGACCTGGCGCGCGGACTCGCGGCTCTTGCTGAGCGCTGGGAGGAGGAGGCCGATCAGGAGCGCGATGATCGCGATGACGACGAGGAGTTCGATGAGTGTGAAGCCACCGCGACGAGCCACATGGAACGCGCGCGGGTTGACCAGACGTGTGCGGCTCATGCCAATACCTCCATCGGGCCTGCCGACCACCCCTTGGGTCCTCGGGGCCCGAACAGGCAGGGCGAGTGCCCTGACCTCAGAACAGTTTACCAAACTTCGGACAAAAGCGTGGCGAAATCTGAATGTGGAGGCCGGGGATTTTGAGGGGGACCCCCGGGAGTTGGGTCGGGGAGGTCCAATATGGCCAAATGGTGCCCGGGGCCCGAATGGCCCATGGGACCCAATCCGGAACGGTGTCGTCCAAGCCCCACCTAGGCGTGGACGATGTTGACCATCTTCCCGGGAACGACGATCACCTTCTTGATCTCCTTCCCGGCGATCATTTCGGCGATCTTGGGATCGGCGAGGGCCATGGCTTCCGTGGACTTGGCGTCGGCCCCGGTCGGGACCTTGATGCGGCTCCTGACCTTGCCGAGCACCGAAACCGGAATCTCGATCTCGGCGTCGATCAACTTGGCGGGGTCGAAGGTTGGCCAGGGGACGCGCGAGAGGCCGCCGGCGTGGCCGAGGCGTTGCCAGAGTTCCTCGCAGAGGTGCGGCGCGAAGGGGGAGAGGAGGATGATGAGCGTCTCGATGGCCTGCCGCGGCGCGCCGCCGGAACCTTTCGTCAAATCGTTGTTGAGTTCGATCATCTTGGCGATGGCGGTGTGGAGGGAGAGGGTCTCGATGCCGTTGGTCACGTCGGCGATGGTGCGATGGAGTTTCTTTTCGAGGTCGGCGGACAATGGCGCATCGGTGACGACGACGGCGCCCGTCTCTTCGTTGAGGACATTGCGCCACACGCGCTGCAGGAAGCGGAAGGGGCCGATGATGTCCTTGGTGTTCCAGGGTTTGCTGGCTTCGAGCGGGCCCATGTACATCTCGTAGACGCGGAAGGTGTCGGCGCCGTACTCCTTGATGATGTCGTCGGGGTTAACGACGTTCTTGAGGCTCTTACTCATCTTCGCGATCGTCTGCGTCAGGCGTTCGCCCGTGGCCTTCTCCACGTAGCGAACGTTGTCGCCTTCTGTGATCTCCTGCACGGTATCTGAGGGCACCAGTGTCTTGTCCGCGCGCTGGTACGCGAAACTCGTGATCAGACCCTGGTGGAACAACTTGTGGAAAGGCTCCTTGACGCTTGCCTCGCCCAGGTCGAAGAGGACGTTCTGCCAGAAGCGTGAGTAGAGGAGGTGGCCGACGGCGTGCTCGCTGCCGCCGAGATAGAGATCGACGCCGCCGATCTTGTCCTTGGCTTGAGTGCCTGAAGGGCCGCCCATCCAATACCCCTCGGCCTCGCGCGAGGCGTATCGCTGCGGGTTGTGCGCATCGCAGTAGCGGTTGAAGTACCACGAACTGCCCGCGCTGCCGGGCATGGTGTTGCACTCGCGCATGACGGGTGTCTTTGGATCGAGGAGCGCTGGATCCACGCCTGCTTCGCCCGCGGTCGTGCGCGCCCAGGTTTTTGCTTTCGCCAGCAAGGGCTGCGGATCATCGCTCTCTATCGGGGCGTAGTCCTCGAGATCAGGGAGTCGCACGGGGAGCGTCTGCTCTCCGACGGCGTAGTGATTGCCGGCGTCATCGAAGACGATCGGGAATGGTTCACCCCAGTATCGCTGGCGCGAGAAGGTCCAATCGCGGAGTTTGAAGTTGGTCTTGAACGAGCCGCGGCCTTGCGTGTGGAGCCAGTGGGTGATTGCGCGTTTGGCTTCGGGCACGGGCAGCCCGTTAATGGAGATATGAGCGTTTCTGGAGTGGACGAGCGTGCCCTGGCCTTCGTAGGCGCCGCCCGAGCGAGCGTGGTAGGTGCGCGAGGTGAAGCGTTGCTTGAGTTCGGCGAAGGAGTCGATGCCGAGGGATTCGAGCGCGTCGAACCAGACGATCGCCTGGACGCCGCGGCGTTTGCCGACTTCGCCCGCGCGTCCCATGGCGGGGTTGGCGACGTCGTAGACGACGATCGTGCCGTTGGGAGAGGATTTTCGGCGTTCTCGCACGGTGCGCAGGCACTCGGGGAAGTCTGCTTCTTCCGCGTTGGTGGACGTGGTCCAGCCCAGGAAGTCGGCGAGGACGCCGGCCCAGCGTTCGTCGGTGGTTTCGTTGGAGAGGGCGTGGTCGGCGAAGAACTTCATCGCCATCACGGTGCGCGGATAGATCACGTCCTTGATCGGCAGGTTGAAGGTCTGTGCAAAGTCGAAGTCTCGCTGGTCGTGCGCGGGGACGGCCATGATCGCGCCGGTGCCATAGCCCGGCAGGACATAGTCCGCGACGTACACGGGGATCTTCTCGCCTGTCGCGGGATTGATCGCGTCGATGCCCAGATCGACGCCGGTCTTTTCCTTGTTCTCCATGCGCTCGACGTCGCTGCGATTGCGGGCCTGGGTGACGTAGGCACGCAACTTCGCGATGTCGGTGCGGTCGGCCGGGGCCTTGAGGATCGCGTCGACGATCTCGTGCTCGGGGGCGAGGACCATGTAGGTTGCGCCGAAGATGGTGTCGGGGCGGGTGGTGAAGACGCGGATGGAGGGGGCGTCGGACTTACCGTCTTTTCCTCCGCCGCAATCGATCTTGAAATCAACCTCCGCACCCTCGCTCTTACCGATCCACTCGCGTTGCATGACCTTCGTGGATTCGGGCCAGTCCAGCGGGTCGAGTTGCGTGAGCAGGCGCTCGGCGTACGCGGTGATGCGGAACATCCATTGCTTCATGGGCTTGCGGAGCACGGGATACCCGCCACGCTCGCTGCGTCCGTCAATCACTTCATCGTTCGCGAGCACCGTGCCCAGTTTCGGGCACCAGTTCACCGTCGTCTCGCCGAGATAGGCCAGGCGGTAACTGTTGATGATCGTGCGCTTCTGCGCGGGCGTACACGCGGCCCACGCCTGGGGCGCGGGGGTGATCGCATCTTCGTCAGAAGCGGGATTCACCTGGGGCTCGAACTCGCCCTTCTCCAGCAACTTCACCAACTCGGCGATGGGCTCTGCACGACCCGCGGCGCTTTCCCGATAGTCCATCCACGCGTCGTACAACTTCAGGAAGATCCACTGCGTCCACTTGTAGTACTCGGGGTCGATTGTCCCAAACTCGCGTGACCAATCGTACGAGAACCCAAAACGCTGCAACTGGGCACGGAAGGTGTTGATCGACTTCTTCGTGGTGACGGCCGGGTGGACGCCCGTCTGGATCGCGTACTGCTCTGCGGGCAGGCCGAATGCGTCCCAGCCCATAGGGTGCAGGACGTTGAAGCCTCGCATGCGTTTGTAGCGGCAGACGATGTCTGTGGCCGTGTACCCCTCGGGGTGACCGACGTGCAGCCCCGCCCCGGAGGGGTACGGGAACATGTCAAGGCAATAGAACTTGGGACGTGACGCGTCAAAGCCGACCTCGCCCGGGTTGGGTTGGCGGAAGGTCTCTTCCTTCAACCACTTTGCCTGCCAGGCGAGTTCGAGTTCGTCGGCCTTGGTCGCGGTGTAGCGGTGCTTAGGAGCCGAGGACGAGGCGGAGCCTGATCCCATGGTCTCGCCCGTGTTCATTGCCTGATCCTGCATGCTCATCGAAATCGCTCCGAAGGTCGTCGCCCGCGAGGACGGGCGGTCAAGGTCATCCAGTCCCAAAACGAAACAAGCCCCGGCAACCCGGGGCTAGTGCAAAGTGCAGCACACCACGAGCGCGGTCAGTCGCGTGGGCACGGCGTAAGCAGCGAGCGAGGCACCTCAAACCTCATAGGCACAAGAATAGGCGAGCCGATGATCCCGCCGACATCGTGAATCTCTTGTTCGTCGCGACCCTCCCTAACCTCTGCCATTGCCAACGCCCCCCGCTCAACCCGATCGACCCCTTTCGCTGGAAGACCAGCGGGATATCGACCTTGTCCAGCGGATCCGGGCGGGCGATACGTCGCTATGGCCCGAGTTCATTGCGCGGTATCAGGACCGCTTGTTTGCCGTCTGCCTGCGGCTGGTCCACAACCGCGACCTCGCCAGCGACCTGACCCAGGACACGTTCGTCAAGGTGATCCAGAATCTCGAGAAGTATGACGGGCGGAGCAAACTCTCGACGTGGCTGATCCGCGTGGCGATGAATGTCAGTTTGTCGAAACTCAGGTCCGAGAAGTTACGCCGTCATGCGAGTCTGGACGCTCCTATTGGGGGCACAGGGGGGGGCGGCGGCGGTCGGAATACGTTCGGCGGGCGGGATGGGGAGGGGCCTTCCCGTGGGTCTCAAATTGCCCACAACGCGGAACATTCGGGCCTCACGGGCGTCGAACGGGATCAGGAGCGGCAGTCGCTCCTCGCGGCTCTTCGCCTGGTGGAGGACGAGCAGCGGGCCATTCTCATCCTTCGCGACGGTCATGGGCTCGAGTATGAGCAGATCGCCGAGGCGCTGGGGGTGGCGGTCGGGACGGTCAAGAGTCGCCTCTTTCGCGCTCGCCTCGCACTCCGCGAGGCTATCGGGCGACTGGAAGGTCGGGCGGAAAAGTAGTCGGTGGTTTGGATCAGTTTCGTGATTCGGATTCAATGAGCAGCAACCCTTCCAACTTCGATTCAACGCGGCCGCCGAACGGCGATGTGCCGGCTGCGCTGCAGAACGTCCCCGAGGATGTGCTGCTGTCGTGGATCGAGGGAGAGGTTTCGCCCGCCGAGGCGGCGTTGTATGCGGAGCGGTATCCGCAGGCCGTGCCGTTTGTGGCGTCGATGCGACGTGACCGGGCGATGGTGGCGGGCGTGTGCTCGACGCCCATCGCCGCACCGAGCGATTTGACAGATCGGGTGCTGGCGGCTCTGGAGCGCGAGGCGTTGCTGGGGCTGAGTGACGGCGCGCCGGTGAGTGATTCGCTGCCGATCTCGCAGGTGCCGCGGCGGAAGACGGCGCGGGACGTGTGGTGGGCGCAGGCAACACCAAAACTGGCTCTTGCGGCTGGGCTCACGCTCGTTGTCTCCGCTGTCGCGATCCTCGTGATGCGTGGCGGCGAGTCGCCGAAGGGAGTCGGGCCAGTTGCGATCAATGACGGTGGCAATGACGTTGGGCCCAGCGGCGTCGGCTCGACCGAGATCGCGGCCGTGCCTTCGAATGTCGCCGAATTGAACTCGACCGAAACCCCCGCCATTGCGATCACACTTACTGATGCCGGGCACTCCCCCACTGCCGACGTGGCGATCGCTTCGAAGGCGGCGGACGGCGGCGCGATGGGCATGTCCGCCGAGCGTGCGTTGCAACTCGCGAGCGAGGGGCGGCTGGTTCTTCGCGTGCGTGATGCCGCCGCGGTCAATCGCTTGGCGATGACTCGGTCCACGTCTGCGTGGCGCGTGAATGAGCCTTTGCCCGAGGTGACGGTTGCGATGCTTGCGCCGCCTGCGGTGCACGTGCCCGAGGTGCCACACGTGCCTTACGCGCCGACGGTCGCGTCGCTCGTGGGCCTTGATGGCGAGATGGGCCCGGTATCGTTGAACCCCGCGCTGCAGTCGCGTCAGGCGGCGAAGTCACGCGGCACGCTGCCTGAGGTGCCGAGCGCCGGTCGCGTCATCGACCTGCGCGAAGATGAGGCGACGCTCGACGCACTGCGCGAGCAACTCAGCAAGCAACTGGGCGCGGCTGTTGAGTTTGAAGAAGCCGCTGTGCCCGTGACACTCGATGAGGTCGCTCCGACCGCCGAATCTGTTCTGTGGTGGCTGCAGCCGACGCAGACGTGGGGCAAGCGTGTGCGTGTGCCGTTGATTATTGATGCCCGCTAAAGCCTGATGAAATGACATGCCCCGGCGCGATGGTCTCGCACCGGGGCATTCTCGTTCACGTAGAAGTTCAGCAGCCCGCCTCAAAGTGGGACAGGAAGTA
>Ga0075160_10001374_pt1 | contig 14888 bp, 14 predicted proteins | sample JI91814C2DNA_FD_70969 | JGI IMG/M metagenome (GOLD analysis project Ga0075160, IMG submission 70969) | Wastewater effluent complex algal communities from Wisconsin, to seasonally profile nutrient transformation and Carbon sequestration -... | ecosystem: Engineered > WWTP > Effluent > Algae... | reverse complement strand
TACATACCAACTATACTGCACCCAAATCAGGAAAAGAGGTAGCGCGGCAAAACCACCATAAATAGCACTCATTTGATTAGCTCCGATCTGGAACTTAAGATAAATCCACTGCAATAATTCAAATAGAATCATGGCAATAACTCCTGAAATAAATGCCGCCTTAAAGTTTACTTTAATATTGGGTAAAACCAGGTAAATAAACGTAAATACACAAGCTACAAGCGCGTAAGCCAATAAGTTTATTAGAAATGTGCTAAAATAACTTAGCAGGTAAATATTGCCCATTTTAGCCTGTATGGCAACCGTTAAGCCGCCGGCAATGATTAGAAACACCGGACTTATCAGCATAACGGTCAGGTAATCGGTTACTTTGCGCACCCAGGACCTGCCTTTTTTAATTTCCCAGATCTCGTTAAAACTGTCTTCAATATTCACCAGTAGTTTAAGAACACTCCAAAGCAATAATACAATGCCAAATCCGGCAATTACTCCTCCTTTGGCTGTTGCCAGCATGGATCCGGCATAGACAAAGGCCTGGTCAAGAATTTCCCTATATTCGGGGTAACTCGTCGAGAGTTGGTCCTGTAAATTTTTTTCGAAGCCAAACCCTTTTGAAATGGCAAATGCAAGTGCCAGAATGGGTACAATTGAAAACAACGTGTAAAATGTAAGGGCGGTTGCTTTTGTGAAACACTTGTCCTCATTAAAGCCCTGAACGGCCAACGAAAATATACGGAGCTGGCGTAAAAAAAAACCATGCCGTTTATCTTTTAATTTATCGAGTCGAATGTGCCAGATTTTCTCTGAAACAAAATGCCAGGATTTTTTTAGAACGGTAACCATATTCGCCATAACATAACAAAATTAACAAATTATTTAAGTGGAATCATAATTTAAATTATCTTCATAACCATATTTAAGCATCCGGGTATTGGAAGGAAACAAAAAATACATTTTTCAGGTGTTAGGGCCCTTGCTTGCTGCGCTGATATGGGGGTTTGCTGATTTGGATGAAACAAATTACCAGACTACTCTTATGGCGGGAATCGCCATCTGGATGTGTACCTGGTGGTTTACGGAGGCTGTAAGTCTGGCGGTAACGGCGCTCGTACCTGTTTTAATGCTACCCGTATTGGGTATTGCTGATTGCAAAACGGTTTCGCAACAATACACAGATAGTATTGTATTTTTATTTATTGGTGGTTTTATGTTGGCTTTTGCTATCGAAAAATGGAACCTTCATAAACGAATAGCGTTAAAAATACTCTCGGTTGTTGGCACAAAACCTGCTACAGTATTGTTCGGGGTTATGCTTTCAACTTATTTGATCAGTAATTGGATAAGTAATACAGCTACTACCATGATGTTGTTCGGTGCGGTGTTTGCATTAATTCAGGAAACCAAGCATCATATTTCAAAACACTCCGAAAAATTTTCAGCGGCGCTTCTGTTGGGGTTAGCATTTTCAGCTACAATTGGAGGATTAGCAACGCCTGTTGGCACGCCTCCCAACATGTATTTTTTTAAAGCATACAAAGAAGCGTTTCCTGAAAGTATGGATCTTAATTTTTTAAAGTGGAGTGCCATAGGGTATCCCATTTCGTTTATCTTCATGTTCTTTACCTTTTTTGTTTTAAATTTTTATTTTATTAGAAATAAGGTACAGTTAAATATTGATAAAGCATATTTTCAGGACAACTACCGGCAACTGGGAAAATTCTCGTGGGAAGAAAAGTGGGTGTTCGGTATTTTTATTTCGTGCATTTTGTTATGGTTTACCAGAGCTGATATTGATTTTGGACCATTTATTTTCAAGGGATGGAACCATATTTTTGTAATTCCTAAATATGTGGATGACGCTTTTGTTGCTTTACTTGCAGCTATTGTTTTATTTCTTGTTCCTTCAAAATCCAACACAGGAGAAGCCTTATTAGTATGGGATGATGCTAAAAAATTGCGTTACGATATCATTTTAATGTTTGGGTCAGGATTTGCGTTAGCTTACGGTTTTGAAGTAAGTGGCTTGAGTGGTTGGTTGGCAAAGAGCCTTCATGTTCTAAAAGGAGTTTCCCCTTTGTTTATCATTCTCGGAATTTGTATAGTTGTTACCATTATAAGCGAGTTTGCGTCTAACATCGCTAGTATTCAACTTGCCATACCCGTGATGATAGCCTTGCAGAAGGACTTAGATGTGCCCCCGCTTCTGTTGATGATGCCTGCCACATTTGCGGCTTCGCTCGGTTTTATGTTGCCGGTGGCAACCGCTGCAAATACAATCGTTTTTGGTACCCGCGAGATCCAGATGCGTGATATGCTTCGCGTGGGAATCGTATTGGATGCAGCGGGCATTTTAATTATTACTTTATTATGTTATTTCTACCTTTCTTAAAATAAATGATTAACGGACAAAATATTTATAAACGAATAAACGGATTGGAGATTTTGAAGGGTGTTAGCCTTGAAATTAAACACGGTGAAATTGTCTCTATTGTGGGGTCCTCTGGCGCGGGGAAAACAACTTTGTTGACACTACTTGGCACGCTTGACAGACCCACTAGCGGAACAGTTACTGTCAACAATGTTGAAGTTTCAAAACTGAATGATAAAAAACTGGCGGCGTTTCGTAATCAAAATATTGGTTTTGTTTTTCAATTCCATCAATTGCTGCCAGAATTTACAGCTACCGAGAATGTGTGCCTGCCAGCCCTTATTGCTAAAACAAGTAAAAAAGTGGCTGAAAAAAGAGCAACAGAATTATTGGAACTTTTAAATTTGAAAGACCGGGGTCATCATAAACCTTCTGAGTTAAGCGGTGGAGAACAACAGCGAGTAGCCGTAGCAAGGGCGTTGATAAATAATCCTAAAGTTATTTTTGCGGATGAGCCAAGCGGCAATTTGGATACCGCTAACGCGCAAGAACTCCATAAACTGTTTTTTAAACTTCGTGACGATTTCAAACAAACTTTTGTTATTGTAACTCACAATACTGAGCTGGCAAGCATGGCGGATAGAACGTTTTTGATGCAGGATGGAAGAATTATAGATTCAAAATAGGTTTCTTCTGAGTTATACGATCATTGCCTGTTATGCGGAAAACACGTATTTTATATACGTGTTTTCCGCATAACAATACCCCAATAGTAAATAGCTATGTTTTCACGCCGCTTCGGGATGAATTTTAGATGTTCCTGACCGTTTTTTTTGCAACCTGTCCGGTAGGTTTGAAGTATAATTTGATAACTTCATCATATGATCACAACCCCAGCCAGTGTAAAAGTTCATGAATGGCCTGCGTTTAGCGTTTGGTTAAATGAGAGGCGTATTATTTATACGATCCATAAAAGGAGACTGAGACGCTCACATAATGACGCAAAATTAACAATCCAAGAATTAAAAAAAATTGTAAATGGGAAAAAAGTATGTATGATTGCCGACCTTGCCGACTCATCCGAATTACCTCGAGGAAAAAGACATTATTTTACTGTGAAACTTCCAAAATTCATTACACTCAATGCGTTGGTTCCTTCTTCAGCGCTTGGTCAAATGCTTGGAAATTTGTTTTTACCGCTAAAGATTCAATCTAACTCAATTAAAATTTTTACCGAAGAAAAAGATGCCAAAAACTGGCTACAACACTATTTGTAACGACTTACTGATTATAACCAGTGAAAATTAGTAGTAGAATAGATCACGAAAAAGTTTTTCAGGCGTTACCGGCGCTTTATCTCCTCCTATTGCCGGATCCACCGGTTTTTACAATTCTTGATGCCAGCGATGCATATCTTTTGGCAACAATGCGCATAAGGGAAGAAATCGCGAATAAAGGTATTTTTGAAGTGTTTCCAGACAATCCGGATGATCCAAACGCGAACGGAACGAGTAATCTGCGGCAGTCCCTTTTGCGCGTGATAGAGCGGAAAAAGGTGGATGTCATGCCATTACAAAAATACGACATTCCGCTTCCCCCCGAAAAGGGACAGGGTTTTGAAGAGCGGTTCTGGCATCCAAAAAACACACCGGTAGTGAATAGTATGGGAACGGTTCTCTATATAATACATATGGTGGAAGATGTTACCCAAAATGTTCGTCTTGAGAACAGAAGGAAGCTGGAGGCGAAAACAGCGGCTTTAGAAATTGCACAAAAATCGAGGTTTATTCAGGAAAATCAAGCCCGGATCAGTTATATTTTGAACAGCTTGCTGAAGTACACAACGCTCGATTTTTCAGAAAGAATTGAAACGACTGAGAACGGTGATGAACTTGATGCTATTGTTGTTGGCCTGAATTCTCTTATTGATGAATTAGAATACCGGATGGAGCAACTCAAGTCTTTAAATACTGAATTAAAGGAAGCCAATCATGAGCTTGATTCGTTTTCTTATTCTGTTTCGCATGATTTACGGGCGCCACTTCGGGCTATTATGGGTTATTCGCAGGTGTTACTGGAAGACTATGGTGATGTGATTGATCAAGAGGGAAAGAATACTATCGAGGTCATCACCCGAAACGCGGAGCGCATGGGTATGCTTATAGATGATTTGCTGACTTTTTCACGCGTTGGTAAACAAGATTTGAAAAAGACGACGCTTTTTATGAATGATATTGTTCGATCGGTGGCACAGGAATTGGGGGATAACAATAAAAAAAATACCTGTGAGTTCATCGTGAATAAACTAGAGAATGTGGAGGGCGACGGAAGTATGATTAAACAAGTAATGACCAATTTAATTTCCAATAGTTTGAAGTATTCTTCGAAGAAAGAAAAATCAATTATTGAAATAGGCTGTTACCCACAACAAGATATGGTTGTATTTTATGTGAAAGACAATGGTGCGGGTTTTGATATGAAATATTATGATAAGCTATTTGGTGTCTTTCAGCGCTTACACAACCATTCTGAATTTGAAGGAACTGGCGTTGGCTTAGCACTGGTGCAGCGAATTATTAAAAAACATAATGGAAAAATATGGGCTGAAGCCAAGCCTGACATGGGGGCTACGTTCAGTTTTACACTCCCAAAATTAAAAATCGGCAAATAATATGGAAGAAAAAATGCATAATATCGAAATTCTTTTAGTGGAGGATAGTCTTGAAGACGCTACCCTTGTTATTAGGTCATTGAAAAAAAGCAATCTGGGTAATAGTCTAAAACACCTAAGTGATGGGGCTGAGGCCCTTGAATTTATTTTCGCTTCGGGTAAATATTCCGGTCGCAATGTTGACGATAAACCTAAATTGATATTATTAGATCTTAAAATGCCTAAGGTAGACGGACTACAGGTTTTACATGCGATAAAAACTGACGAACGTACCCGATCCATTCCTGTGGTAATTATGACGTCTTCGCGTGAAGACAAAGATCTTATCGAAAGCTACAAATTGGGGGTGAATGGATTTGTCATAAAACCTGTTTCCTTCGATAATTTCGCTAAGGCGGTAGCCGACCTTGGCATGTATTGGTTGATGGTAAATCAATCACCACGGTAAAAATATAATTATTAACTAATGCATTCATTATGGATAAACAGCTTAAAATCTTGCATATTGAGGATAGCCCGGCCGATGCCGGTTTGATTGAGCGTCAATTAGTAAAAGCTGGATTCAAATTTATAGTGAAAATTGTCGAAACAAAAGAAGACTTCATCCACTCACTTGAGCATTTTAAACCAGATCTCATTTTATCTGACCATTCACTTCCGCAATTTGACTCGATGGAGGCATTAGGTATTTTTAATAAACTTAAATGTGAAATTCCTTTTATTCTGATTACGGGAAGTGTTTCTGAAGAGTTTGCGATACGGAGTATAAAAGAGGGTGCCGACGATTATATACTTAAGAATAATCTGATTAGGCTGCCTTCGGCTATTCGTCAGGCACTTAAAGCCCGCCTGATTGAGGCTGAAAAACGCAAAGCCAATATGGAGTTGGCTGAAACAAACAAAGAACTGAACACGTTTATATACAAAGCCGCTCACGATCTCCGGGGTCCGCTATGTTCGATTATGGGACTCACCAATATTGCAACACTTGAAGAAGAAAAGGAGAACCTTCCGGATTATATTCGGAAAATTTCAGAGAGTACTCAAAAACTGGATGCTGTATTACTTTCTCTCATTGATCTTATGTCGATCAAGGATTCCCCGCTTGATTTTAAAGAAATAAATTTCAAAACCATTGTTGACAACGTACTTTCCAGATTAAAAGCCGCCGAAGGTTATGAGAGAATTAAGTTCGAAATTATTCTGCATGAAATCCCGGGTTTTTTTTCAGATGAAAAAATAGTAAATTCAATTTTATATAATACCATCGAAAACGCGATTAAATACAGAAATGAAACCGACCCAAAGATAAGGGTGGAAGTGTTAGCCGTTGCAGAAGAAATAAAAATGGAAATTTCTGATAATGGCATTGGTATTGAACAAAGTCTGCTGGGCAGGATTTTTGATATGTATTTCAGGGGCAGTCAGCTGGCGAAGGGCTCCGGTCTGGGATTGTATATTGTTCAAAAAGGTGTGAAAAAGATGGGAGGGGCAATAGAAGCAAGAAGTGAATTTTCAAAGGGATCTGTATTTACTATTACGCTACCATATCAGTCGATACGTATGCAATAACCCATTAGAAAATCCTGAATTGAACGAAGAAATTAAGATACTTTATCTGGAAGATAATCCCAGTGACGTTGGCTTGACAATCAGGGCTCTTAGTAAGTCCGGGTTGTTGTTTGACATGCAGGTCGTTGGGACTGAAAAAGAGTTTATTCGGATTTTAGCTCATTACAAGCCAGATCTTATATTGGCCGATCATTCGCTTCCTGGTTTTAATTCTATTGAAGCTTATAAAATCACTTCAAAAACAAGCCCTGGTACGCCATTTATACTACTAACAGGTTCGGTGTCCGAAGAATTTGCTGTGGACTGTTTATTGGCTGGAATTGACGATTACATTTTAAAAGGTAACCTGATCCGTTTACCTTCATCGATAGAGAGGGTACTTTCTAAGCGGAAAATAAAACGGGAAAAAGAGACGATTGAAGCGCTTCATGCCGAATTGCAGGAAGCTTACAGGGTGATAGAATTGAAAAATAAGGAGATAACCGATAGTATCAATTACGCGAGGCGAATTCAAACCGCCATTATACCGGATGTGAAACAACTAACAGAGGAATTTAAATCTGGTTTTGTTATTTATGAACCCCGGGATATTGTTAGCGGAGATATGTACTGGCTCACAAAAAACGTTTCGTCGAAGTTGCACCCGACTCAATTCAAAATTGCGGCGGTGATCGACTGCACTGGGCACGGCGTGCCAGGTGCATTTATGAGCTTACTTGTTTCAGAGTTTCTCAGTCAGGCATTTTTTAGTGAAGAGGTCCACACACCGAGTGAAGCTCTGGCGTTTTTGAACAAAAAGCTAACTATAAGCCTCCAAAGGAATAATCAGGAAAAAGTGACAGATGGTTGTGATATTTCTATTTGTGCTTTTGATTTGGCCGGAAAAAAAGTGCATTACGCGGGTGCTAACCGGCCCCTCTGGATAGTTAGAAAGTGTACAAGTGGTTTTGAACTGATTGAATTAAAAGCGACTAAAACGTCGATCGGTGCCTATACACAGCACGGCCTGGAATTTAATCTTAATACTGTTGATATTGTATCCGGCGATCGTTTTTTTATGTTTACGGATGGTATTACAGATCAGTTTGGTGGAACGAGAGGAAAAAAGATGGGTAGAAGGCTCTTAAAAGAAATTTTACTGAGTACCGCATGTCTTGAAATGCAGATCCAAAAAGAGCACCTAGTTCAACATTTTGGAGCCTGGAAAGGTATTCATGAACAGCTGGATGACATGCTACTTATGGGAATTGAAATTGAATAATTTAGAACTGTAATGGTTATTGATCAACTCACATTGTTTCCACTCCAAAATAATAATTCTTATTTTTGTTGCCTATGATTTACAATTGGACCAAACAGGAAATTCTTGAAATTTATAATACGCCTTTATTGGAACTTATTTCAAAAGCGGGGGAGGTGCATAAAAAATACCATACAGTTGGGGAAGTACAGGTAAGTTCTCTTTTGTCTATTAAAACCGGAGGTTGTCCTGAGGATTGTGCCTATTGCCCGCAAGCAGCCAGATACAATACTGAGGTAAAAGTGCACAAATTGATGGAAATAGATGAGGTAGGCGCCTGCGCAGATAACGCCAAAGCTGGAGGAGCCAGTAGAATGTGTCTTGGTGCCGCGTGGAGAGAAGTGCGTAATAATAAGGATTTTGATAAAGTGCTGAATATGGTTAAAACTATAAATTCTAAAGGACTGGAGGTTTGCGCCACGCTTGGTATGGTTACGGAAGAACAGGCAAAAAAATTGGCGGAAGCAGGCTTATACGCTTACAATCATAATATAGATACTTCGGAAGAAAATTATAATAACATTATATCTACGAGAAATTTTGAAGATCGTTTAGGGACTATTAACAATGTGCGTAAAGCAGGACTAACGGTTTGCTCTGGAGGAATAATTGGCATGGGTGAAAGTGTTGAAGACCGCGTAGGAATGCTTCACACGTTAAGTATCCTTCGCCCACAACCAGAAAGTGTACCAATTAATGCCCTGGTAGCTATTGAAGGAACTCCTTTGGAGGATCAGCCTCCTGTTCCGATTTGGGATATGGTCAGGATGATCGCAACAGCCAGAATCGTGTTACCTAAAACAGCTGTTCGTCTCAGTGCAGGTCGATTATCAATGAGTATGGAAGGTCAGGCCCTTTGTTTCCTGGCCGGGGCCAATTCAATATTCGCTGGTGATAAACTGCTGACTACACCAAATCCAAAATACAATGAAGACCTCGAGATGTTTAAGGTGCTCGGTTTAACCCCAAAAAAAGCGTTTGCCGCTAGCCCACTCACTCAAGAATTAACTAATTAGCAAAGCATGTCGGATCAAAACATACCTGGACATTTGTTAAAAGCACTTGCAGAAAGGCAACAAAAAGGTATGTTTCGCCGCTTAAACTGCGATTTCCCTTCTATTGACTTTTGCAGTAACGATTATCTTGGTTTTTCAAGGATGGGATTATTAACGCGCAAATTAAAAAGCAGTCATTTTAGTTCTGATTATTTTGGCGCGACTGGTTCACGACTGGTAAGCGGGAATTCATCTTTTGTGGAGGAGGCAGAAAAACAGATAGCCTTGTTTCATCACGCAAAAAGCGCTTTAATATTTAATTCGGGCTACGATGCTAATCTGGGATTACTTTCATGTGTGCCACAGAAAGATGATTTGGTATTATTTGATGAGTTGATCCACGCTTCCATTTATGATGGAATTCGCCTGGGGTATGCTACGCATTATAAATTTAAACATAACGATCTCACCAGCTTAAAAGATTTGGTTCAACGGCATCAGGGAACCTTCAAAAATATCTTCATTGTGGTTGAAAGTGTTTATTCCATGGATGGGGATAGTGCGCCGCTTCTTGAAATTGCAGAACTGATTAAGCCCATGGAAAGTGCCTTTTTGATAGTAGATGAAGCTCATGCAATTGGTGTTTTTGGTAAACAGGGCAGGGGATTGTGTAATTCTTTAGGAATGGAACAAAGGTGTTTTGCCCGTTTATACACTTACGGCAAAGCTATGGGCTGTCATGGCGCGGTTATAGTAGGAAGCGAAATTTTGAGGAGTTATTTGGTTAATTTTGCCCGCCCTTTCATTTATACTACCGCCCTCCCTAATCAAAGTATTGATGCCATACTTAATGCCTATCAATTATTGATTGAAACTGATCGTCAGGAAGCGCTACAGGATAATATTTCTTATTTCTATTCCAAAACATCGGGTATTAGAAAAATTATTAAAAGTCAGAGTGCGGTTCATAGCCTGATTGTTGGAAGTAATGCGGAAACCGATCGTCTTGAAAAATTACTTAAGGATAAAAACATTCATGCAAAATCAATAAAAAGCCCCACAGTAAAAGAAGGCACTGAGAGAATTCGTTTTTGCATTCATGCTTATAATACACGAGAAGAAATGGATAGACTTGTTGAAGTCATAGATGAATTTTTGAAATGAGTTGCTACTTTGTTACGGGTATTGGAACAGGAGTTGGTAAGACATTTTCGGCGGCCGTTCTCACAGAGGCATTACAGGCAGATTATTGGAAACCAGTTCAAACGGGATTGTCAGATGGAACAGATACGGCAAGTATAAAACAACTGATCACAAATTCCAAAACGAGATGTTTTAATGAAAAATATAGTTTCAGGGAACCTGCCTCTCCTCACCTGGCAGCAGCGCTTGAGAATGCGACTATTGATATTGATCAATTGAAATTGCCTGCTTATTCTAACCGAGGGTTAATTATTGAGGGAGCTGGCGGGATATTAGTGCCTTTAAATAATACTAGTTTTGTAATCGACCTTGCAAAAAAATTCAACGCGGAAGTAATATTAGTTTGTAGAAATTACCTGGGCTGCATTAATCACTCATTGTTGAGCATTGATTTTCTGGTAAAAAATAATTTTAAGGTAAAAGGAGTCATTTTGAATGGTGATTTTGAACCAATCATAAAATCAACCATCGCTAACTATGCTGGTCTTCCCGTGTTGGCAGAGTTTCCGCACGAGTCTGTTGTCGATCGCGCATCCATTTTAAAACTAGCTAAATCTATTAATTTACCGAGCTTCGCTTAAAGCGGAAACTGTTTAGCACGATACGAATGGAAAATTCAATAAAAAGGAAACAAGAGAGGGACAAAAACTCCATATGGCATCCATTCACCCATCAACTTTCGGCAAAACCTGCCATTCCAATTGTGAGGGGAGATGGATTATATTTTTATGACGACAGTGGCAATCAGTACATGGATGCTATTTCCAGTTGGTGGGTAAACTTGCATGGTCACTGCAATCCCTACATATCTGAGAAGGTAAGCGAACAGCTGTTTACTCTTGAACACTGTCTGTTTTCTGATTTCACGCACGCGCCGGCAATTGACCTGGCTGAGAGGTTATTAAATCACTTACCGGATAATCAATCCAAAATATTTTATTCAGATAATGGTTCCACGGCAGTGGAAGTGGCTTTAAAAATGGCGCTCCAGTATTGGCATAACAAGGGAATTGATAAAACAACTTTTATTGCTTTTGAAAATGGTTATCATGGAGATACCTTTGGGAGTATGAGCGTAGGAGCCCGCAATGTATTTAACGGCGCATTTGAAAGCCTGTTGTTTAACGTTGTTCATGTTCCTTTACCTAAGGCAGAGGATTTCGAAACCTATAAAGAAAAATTTATCGGGTTGCTTCAAGTTAATAAAATAGCGGGGTTCATTTTTGAGCCTTTGGTGCAGGGGGCGGGGGGCATGATTATGTACGACGCGAAATTGTTGAACGAAATGATTTTGTGTTGTAAACAACACAACATATTGTGTATTGCTGATGAGGTAATGACGGGTTTTGGCAGGACTGGTAAATTTTTCGCAAGCGATTATTTAACAAATAAACCGGATATTTTCTGTTTAAGTAAAGGGCTCACCGGTGGTTACATGCCGATGGGGGTAACTAGTTGTAGCGCTTTTATTTATGATGCTTTTTTAAGTCATGACAAAACGAAAACTTTTTTTCATGGACATAGTTACACTGCTAATCCAACTGCTTGCAGCGCGGCACTGGCGAGTCTCGACCTTATGGAGAAAGAAACTACCTGGGAACGGATAAAGATGATTGCCACAAGCCATCAAAAATTTATAAAAACAATTCATTCTTCCCCTTTGATTAAGGAAGCGAGGACTTTAGGAACGATACTTGCCATCGAGTTAACAACGCAAGACGGCTCTCATTATCTGCACGCGTTTTCCGAAACGATCAGCAATTATTTTTTAAGTCGGGGTATCTTGTTGCGTCCATTAGGTAATATTTTTTACCTTATTCCACCTTATATTATTACCGAGGTGGAATTGAACAGTATTTATTCCACAATCAAGGACTTTTTAAATTTCATTGCGGAAAAACCTGTTTTTTCTTAACAAGGAGTTTATCCAATTTCCAGGTTAACAAACCGCTTGCAATTCCTACTAAAGCGCCTGCCAATACATCAGTGGGGTAGTGCATTCCCAGTCGCATGCGCGAATAACCCACTAATCCGGCGTAAGCATAGGACGGAATTGTTACGTACCACTTTTTATAAGTACAACTTAATGATGTTGCAGATGCAAAAGCGGCTGTAGTGTGCCCACTTGGAAAAGAAAATGTACCCGTATGGTCCCGTTTAATAATCTCTGAAGGATATTTGTCGAAGGGTCTTTCCCGCCGGATGGTATATTTTAATCCCGTTGAAATACCCATAGCCAGTACTATGGTAATTGCACTTTTGTAACCATCCCTGACAAGCTCATTGTCTTTTTTCGAATAACCGTGGGTTAATAGGCCTAACGGAGTAATAATTCCTACAGGGTAGGCAGAAAATGAAACGGCCTTCATGGATTTGTCCCAGGAAGGCTGTTCTTTCGCATTGAACGTTTTTAAAATTTCGAGGTCCTGGTTTTGACCGTTAATTGTTACAAGAATTAAACAGAAACACAGGATGAAGAGCAATTTTTTCATTTAGCCTGTGCTTTTGAAAAGTTTAAGATTGGAAAAGAGGATATTTTTCCATCATGGCACTTACTTTCTTTTTGATTTTAGCAAGTTCTTTGACATCGTCTTTTTTCAAGAGAGTCTGATTGATCAGATCAACGATTTTAAGACAGTCTTTTTCCTTAAGTCCTCTTGTTGTGATGGCGGGACTACCAATCCGGATTCCAGAAGTTACAAATGCTGATTTATCATCAAACGGTACCATGTTTTTATTTACCGTAATATGCACCTGTTCCAGAGCGGCAAGAGCGTCCTTACCTGTAAGGTTTTTATTGCGAAGATCAATCAGGAACATGTGATTATCTGTTCCTTTTGATACAATGTTGTAGCCCAAATCCATAAATCCCTTAGCCATAATTTGTGCGTTTTTTATGACCTGTACACAGTAGTGCATGTATTCGTCAGTAAGGGCTTCACCATAAGCAACCGCTTTGCCAGCGATGACATGTTCAAGGGGCCCACCTTGTGTGCCGGGAAAAACTGCCATGTCTAACAAATTACTCATCATCTTGATTTCACCTTTCGGTGTTTTTTCACCAAATGGGTTTTCAAAATCTTTACCCATCATGATCATGCCTCCACGCGGGCCACGCAGTGTCTTATGAGTGGTTGTAGTAACAATGTGACAATGTGGTAACGGGTCATTTAAAATTCCTTTTGCGATTAATCCACTTGGGTGTGCAATATCCGCCAACAGAATAGCGCCAACAGTGTCCGATATCTTACGTAAGCGCTCATAATCCCAGTCACGGGAATAGGCACTTGCCCCGCAAATGATCATTTTAGGTTTTTCTTTTTTGGCGGTTGCTTCAAGTGTGTCATAATTAATTCTGCCGGTTTCTTTTTCAACACCATAAAATACCGGGCGATATAACTTACCCGAAAAATTAACAGGCGAACCGTGCGTTAAATGTCCTCCATGCGAAAGGTCAAGACCAAGAATTGTATCACCAGGTTTAAGACAGGCAAGCATCACAGCGGCGTTCGCTTGTGCGCCCGAATGCGGTTGCACATTTACCCATTCTGCCCCGAACAATTCCTTAGCACGGTCAATGGCAAGTTGTTCTATCTTGTCAACCACTTCGCAGCCGCCGTAGTAACGTTTAAATGGCAAGCCTTCTGCATACTTATTAGTTAATACACTTCCCATGGCGTTCATAACCTGGTTGCTCACATAATTTTCGCTGGCAATTAATTCGATGCCGGTAACCTGCCGTTGATGTTCTTCTTTAATTAATTTAAAAATAGCGGTGTCTTTTTTTATCATGAGTGAAAGGATTTATTATATAGTTTTTCAGAGGCGAGTAAAATTAAACAAATTATGGGAGACTGGGCTATTCCTAGTAACCAGCGGCTGAGGGTATATTCATCATCCTGCAGTCTGTTATTAATAAAATAGCCATATGCCATCGACATACCCGATAAAAGTAACAAAATTGAATAAGAATAAATAAGGAAACGTCTTAATTTTTTTTCGGGGCTTAGTTTTTTCAGAGCAAGGTAGTTAAGTAGAAAGAAAAGCGCCACCCAAATCAGTGTATAAAAATATTTTGAATAGTACAAGGTGGTATAGGAAAAAGAATTGAATAAACTCATAATATCAGCAATAGGCAAAGTGGTATGGCCATAGTATTTTTCATACATAATGTTGTTTAATTGCACAAAAAAGAATTCGCGCGAATAGCCAAAGAGCCAAAAGACAAACAGGAAAAAAAGCAACCACTTATATTTCATTTTTTTTTGCTACCGACTTCGTTGAAAATTTGTTTACCCAAATCACCCATAAAAAAAAGATGAACGAATACACCAAAAATGTAAAAGTATAAGTATGATTAAAATCGAGATACATGGGATAATAGTTGGCAATTAAAACAAGGGCAATAACGCGTATCAGGTTTAAAACATGAATGGCAATTATACCAAGAGGGATAAACCAGATTTTACTTTTTTGATGACCAGGATAGGCGAGTATAAACACCGAAAATAGAGTAAACAAACTGATAGCGTTGCAATTTGAGCCTACCCAAACACCATTAGACCCATCAATACCAACGATTTGAAAATCCCTATCTTGAAGAACCGTAAATGTTTTATAACCAATTGATCTTAAAAAAAAATCAGATCCCTGAATAATTGTACCAATAAATTTTTGGTCGTAATAGGTATGACGTTTTACGACAAACTGGTAAATAAGATAAAGAATTAAATAAAGGGTAGAGGAGGTAAGAACGAACTTTAAAAAGGCATTTTGTTT
>Ga0075160_10001359_pt1 | contig 14954 bp, 9 predicted proteins | sample JI91814C2DNA_FD_70969 | JGI IMG/M metagenome (GOLD analysis project Ga0075160, IMG submission 70969) | Wastewater effluent complex algal communities from Wisconsin, to seasonally profile nutrient transformation and Carbon sequestration -... | ecosystem: Engineered > WWTP > Effluent > Algae... | reverse complement strand
ATAGAAACTGGAACAAGTTCAAAATGACACAACTATAAGCATATATGACAACCTATTTCTTTAAAATTTAGCTCTCAATGCTAAAATAAAATTCTTTCCGGGTGCTACAATTCCTGAACTATATGGTCGATAGCGTTGATCGGTTATGTTTTCTAATCCAGCCGTAAGCGTAAAATTTTCAGTTAGTTTATACATCGATTTTAAATTCAAGGAATACCAGCTTGGCGAATATGGATTCCCATTACTATCAATTGCATAAATTTCGGTTTTACCTCGTTCTTCCTCAGCTAAATCTTCGAAAGCCACTTCATCACTAAATTGAAGATTCACTTCCAAATCTAACTTCGAATTTGCATAACCCACTCTAGAAACACCAAAAAATGGTGCTGCATGACGTGACGGACTTTTATCGCCATTGTCCAATTCTTCTTCTCCTTTTTGGAAATTCAAATCAGTTGAAAATCGAAATCCAGTAGGTAATTTTACCTCAACACCTGCCTGAATTCCATAAACATTGGCTTTCGCTGCATTTTGAATAGCTTGCACTTGGCTCAACTCGCCATCGTAAACAATTTCAGAAGCTCCGTTCAAAGTAAAATCTCTACGAACTAAAGCATTATCTAATAAAGTATAATACGTTGAAGCATCTATTTTTAGACTTTTTCCGAACATTTTTGCTACATTCAAATCAACATTATATGCATATTCTGCCTCTAAATTAGGATTTGGTATAACAACCGAACCTGGTTCAGAATCAAACACTTTTCCCACATCATCCACATTGGGCGAACGAAAAGCTGTTGCAACATTTGAACTGATTACCCATTTTTCTGTTGGACGAAAAACTATTCCCGCACTTCCTGTTAAAGAACCATTATCAATATTGGCTTCTGTAAATGGGAAGGGATAAAATGTAGTATCAAAATCGGCTTTCAAAATAAACTGATTATATCGTAAGCCTGCCTGAAGCAATGTTTTTTCAGAAATTTTATATTGGTCATTCAAATAAAAGCCCATCGATTGCCAAGTTGCTTGTGGATATCTTGCTGGTCCAAGTGCGCTTGTTTCTGAAACAATATCTTCATTAATTCCAGTTGAATTGACATCGTTTAAAACGAATTCAAATCCGTAAAAAACTTTATTTGTGGCACCAGTAGCTTTCGTAAAGTCTGTATTCAACGAATAAGCGTTTACTTTTTCAATTCTAATTTCTCTATTTGCATTATTAATGCTTCTACTCACACGACTTTCTTCAAAAAACTGATGTGCTAAACGCAACGACACTTCATCAAATAACTTAGATTTTGATTGATGCGTGATATTCAAATTATTCATAACCCATTTTTGTGGACCATAATAAAATTCTCCGTAGCGTGGCAACCCTGCATTAGTATAACGAATATGTCTATCATAGCGCGAATAACTCGAAGTTTCTGAAAAATGCAAACCATATTGAAAATCCCATTTTTCATTGGGTTGAAATCGCACTTTTTGCATCAAATTAATTTGCGAGTACGCTGTGGGTTTTTGTACTAATGGATTATCATTCGTTATCACGACGTCTACTCCATTTTGTTGTTGAACATAAATTGGTCTTAAATATTCTTTCGGACCTTGCAAACCCATTTTTAAATCACCAAAATCATTTGAACTGATACTCGTAACCGAAGCCCATTTTTTCCAACTAACGTTCACATCAAAATGACCCGTTTTTTCATTATTGGCAGAAGAATATCGTGTTATAGCACTTCCAGAAACTACTGTTTTTTCTTCTAAAGAAAAATGAGGCGTTACAGTTTGAAAGCTCATTACACCACCAATTGCATCACTACCATACATAACTGAACTTGGTCCAAATAAAACCTCAACTTTTTCAGTTGCAAATGCATCTAATGAAATTACATTTTGGATATTTCCACCTCTAAAAATTGCCGTATTCATTCTAATTCCGTCTATCGCATACAATAATCTATTGGTGGCAAAGCCACGAATCATTGGACTTCCACCGCCTTGCTGACTTTTTTGTATAAAAACTTTTCCTGAAATTGTTAACAAATCGGCAGCAGTTTGTGGATTTTGTAAGGCAATTTCTTTTTTTGAAATAGGTGTAATTTTTGCCGGAATTTCAACCGAATGTTGTTTAAATCGATTAGCAGAAACAACAATTTCATCCATTTTTAATAAAGAAGGAGACAGACTCAATTGAAATGACGCAAGTTCAAGCTGATTATAACTCATAATTACTGTTTCATACCCTAAAGATTGAATAATGATTGTGTTTTTTCCAACAAAATCAGAAATATCAGCTTGTCCTTTCGTATTGGTAATGGAATAAATTTTACCATTTTCAGAAGTTAAAGTAACGGCTTCTAATGGCTCATTCGATTCTTTATCTTTAACTATAATATGTTGAGAAAAAATAAAGCTTGAACATCCAATGAAAAATAACAGTAGAATTTTATTGAACATTATTTGTTTAATTATTTACTTGTAAAAACAAAATTAAAATAAGATTTCACCAATAACAACAAATAACATGCCACAAATTACATGCCGCTTCTGATGGCTTCTACAGGATCTAATTTAGATGCTGAAATAGCAGGAATAATTCCAGAAATCAAACCTATTAAAGCAGCCAATCCAGAACCTAACAACATATTTGCTGCGCTCAAAACAAATTCAAAATCTAATGCCGAAGAAAGAATCAAAGCAATAATCCAAACTAAAAACATGCCCACAATACCACCAATCAGAGACAAAATAACAGCTTCAAACAAGAATTGAAACAAAATGAATTTATTTTTAGCACCAAGTGCTTTTTGAATTCCAATTAAATTAGTACGCTCTTTTACCGATACAAACATAATATTCGCAATTCCAAACCCTCCAACAAGGAGTGAGAAAAAACTTATACCCCAACCAATCATGTTCATTTGTCCTACAATATTATCAATAAAATCGGTAAAACCAGATAATACATTCATAAAAAAGTTATCTATATCACCTGTTTTAACACCTCTAAATGTTCTTAATTTTAGAGCCAGTTCAGCTTTAAACTCATCGATATCAATCCCTTTTTTAGGTTTTATCAAAATAGCTGGGGTTAACATTTCATTGTTGTCGCCATACATTCTTCTTAAAAAATTTACTGGAAAAAACACTGCTACATCAGCACTATCGCCAAACATACCTTGCCCTTGTTTTTTTAAAACACCAATAACTGTAAATTTTTGACCATATAATCTTACTTTTTTACCGATAGGATCACTATCTTCAAACAAACCGATAGCAACTTCACTTCCGATAACAATAACTGGACTTCCGGAATTTGACTCTGCTGCATTAAACAATCTTCCTTTATCAATTTTTAATGGTTCTATATCAAAAAAATCTTCAGTTGAAGGCTTAACACGAATCGAATTTACAGTTTTAGATTCATACTTAATATTTTCATTTCGAGTAAATAAATTGAAAGAAACTTTATCTATTCCGTTTACACTACGTTTAATATATTCAAATTCTTCAAATGAAACATCTGGAAATTGCTCTCTCTTCCAACGAGGAACATCAGAAGGACCAAAAGAAAAACGCATTAAATACACTGTATTCATATCCATATCACTCAAATCTTCCTTAATTTTTTTATCCATTGAATCTACTGCAGCCAAGACCGCAATAATTGAAAAAATACCAATTGTTACACCTAATAACGATAAAAATGTACGCAATTTGTTGTTGCGTAGCGCATTTATTGCAAAGCTAAAACTCTCTGAAAATAATCGTAAATATAAAAGCATAATACTAATCTATATTAGATAAGTAGAACAATGACTAAAAATGTTACAATTGAGAGATTATTATTTTCAAAACACGTTCAATACATAGCTTTTTCCATAAAATCCTCTGCTTTTTCTACCATTTCCTTATTCCCACAAAAAAACGGAACCCTCTGATGTAATTCGGTAGGTTGGACTTCCATAATTCTTCTAAAGCCATCTGAAGCTTTGCCTCCTGCTTGTTCGGCAATAAAAGCCATTGGATTACATTCATATAACAAACGTAATTTTCCACTTGGTGTTTTTGACGTAGTTGGATATAAATAAATTCCGCCTTTAATCATATTTCTATGAAAATCGGAAACTAAACTTCCTATATAGCGCGAAGTGTAAGGTCTATCTCCTTCTTCTAACTGACAATATTTAATGTAATCTTTTACGCCTTGTGGAAAATGAACGTAATTACCCTCATTTATCGAATAAATTGCGCCTTTTTCAGGATATTTCATGTTAGGATGTGATAAATAAAAAGTACCTATTGCTGGATTTAAAGTAAATCCGTTAACACCATGACCTGTTGTATATACCAACATGGTTGACGTGCCATAAATCACATAACCAGCTGCTACTTGATTGATTCCAGGCTGCAAGAAATCTTCTATTGTTACAGGAGTTCCTACTGTCGTAATTCTTCTAAAAACCGAAAAAATAGTTCCTACTGAAACATTCACATCGATGTTTGAAGAACCGTCTAAAGGGTCCATTAAAACCACATATTTGTTGTTGTGAGAATTATCAGAACCCGCAACAGTGATAAAATCATCATTTTCTTCGGAACCAATCCCACACACAATTTCACGATTAATTAACGTCTGAATAAAAACTTCATTTGCATAAACATCTAATTTTTGTTGGTCTTCTCCTTGAATATTTTGTTCCCCAGCAGCACCAACAATATCTACTAAACCAGCTTTATTCACTTTATAATTAACTACTTTAGCAGCCAATCGAATTGAATTAATAATTCGAGATAATTCTCCTGTTGAATACTGAAACGAATTTTGGTGTTCAATGATAAATTCGCCTAATGTTGTGTTTCTTTCTTCCATTACGAAATCGATGTAGTTGTGTTAAAGGCACAAATATCGTGAATTTTGTTAAAAGAGTACATTAATTAGAAAAGATGTTTAAGTTAATTTTACTTTTGTAAATAAATTAAAAAAATGATTATCCGAAAAGCCTTAAAAAAAGATATGCATTGTGTGTTAGAATTGATTCAAGAATTAGCTATTTTTGAAAAAGAACCTGATGCCGTACTAGTAACAGTTGATGATTTGATTCGTGATGGTTTTTCGGAACAACCGCTTTTTCAATGTTTCGTTGCCGAAGTGGAAAACGATATTATTGGAATGGCTTTGTTTTATTATCGCTATTCGACATGGAAAGGCAAAACGATTCATTTAGAAGATTTAATTGTAAAAGAAAGCAAACGAGGAACTGGAGCTGGCTTTGCACTTTACAAAGAAATCATCAAACAAGGAAAAGCTGAAAATGTTCGAAGAATAGAATGGAATGTTTTAGATTGGAACACAGTTGCGATAGATTTCTATGAAAAATCAGGGGCAAAAATTTTAGGCGATTGGCGCGTGGTGCATATGGACGACAAAGGAATAGAACGATTTTTGATTGAAGATTAACAATTTAAGATTTTTGAAGTAAATACTAATTGACACATTGGCTAATTGCCATATTGACTAATTGAACTCATGAAAATATTCAAATTTGGAGGCGCATCTGTAAAAGATGCCGAAGGCGTAAAAAACGTATTACATGTTTTAAATACAGTAGGGTACGATAATGTTTTAATAGTAATTTCTGCTATGGGAAAAACCACTAATGCTTTAGAAGTGGTAATCAAAAATTACTTTGATAAATCGAAAGAATTACATGCATCGCTGCAAGAAGTTCGAAAATATCATAACCAAATTTTATTAGAATTATTTGAAGATGAAGAGCACGATGTATTTTTTGACATAAATGCTCATTTTGATGATTTAGAATATTTTATTCGCAGTAATAAATCACCAAATTATAGTTTTGTTTACGACCAAGTAGTAAGCATTGGAGAATTAGTTTCCACTACAATTGTAAGTCATTATTTCAATTATAGGGGATTAAAAAACAATTGGATTGATGTGCGTCCATTGATTAAAACCGACAACAATTACCGTGATGCTCAAGTAAATTGGGAAACCACTCAAAAATTAATTTCAAAAGGCATAATTAAGAAAACGTTAAATATCACACAAGGATTTTTGGGTTCAGATGAGAATAATTTTACCACTACTTTAGGACGTGAAGGTTCGGATTATACGGCTGCAATTTTTGCGTATTGCTTAGGGGCAGAAAGCGTTACCATTTGGAAAGATGTTCCAGGAGTATTAAATGCAGATCCAAGATATTTTGAAAATGCAGTTTTATTGAATCAAATTTCATATAAAGAAGCAATTGAGTTAGCGTTTTACGGAGCTTCGGTAATTCACCCAAAAACATTACAACCTTTACAGAAAAAGGAAATTCCGTTGTTTGTAAAATCATTTGTTAATCCAACATTGCTAGGAACAAGTGTTTCAAAAGGAGTTGATTTAGATCCACATACCCCCTGTTTTATTGTAAAGAAAAACCAATTGTTATTATCGTTATCGTCTATTGATTTCGATTTTATAATGGAAAATCACATCAGTGAAATCTTTGCTTTGTTTGCAAAATTTAAGGTAAAAGTTAATTTAATTCAAAACACCGCTATTAGTTTTTCGGTTTGTATTGAAGACAAATACGATAACTTTGAAGAATTACGAAAAGTATTAGCAAAAAAATTCAAAGTTTCTTATAACGAAAACGTATCGCTTTACACCATCAGACATTTTGATGAAAACGCTTCAAAAGGAATAGAAATAAATAAAACAATATTATTACGACAAATATCGAGAGAAACAATACAATTGATAACTAAAGATTAGTTTATATGTTAATTAGAAAAGTTGCCTTTATTAATTGAATTCAAGTTTTTAAAATATGTAAAATAGTGATTTATAGCTATAAATTGTCATCAGCATACCATTCGGCATACGAAGTTTCTGTTTCTTGTAATTTTAAAGAATGTAATTTAATATTTTCGGGCAATAAATTTTTAACTTTATTAGAAAAATCAATTACCATGTTTTCGCTTGTTGGCTGATAATCTACTAAAATTACATCGTGACCACGAGATTGTAATTCGTGTGCCAACTCAATGTGAGGTGTATTTTTATTAAAAACAGTGGCATGATCAAAAACATCTACAATTTGCTCTTTTACAATCTTTTTTAAATCTCCAAAATCTATTACCATTCCATATTTTACATTTTTTTCATCTAAAATAGGACTTCCAATAACAGTCACAGAAAGTTTATAACTATGTCCATGTACATTTTTACATTTGCCATCATAGCCATATAGAGCATGACCTGTTTCAAAGTTGAATTGTTTCGTAATTCTAATTTTTGACATAATTTTACATTTATTATTGGTCAAGTTTTGTTTTCGTTTTTCTTTGCTCTATAATATAAAAAATAGGCTAAGCCAGCTAAAACAACAAAGGGAACAAACGAACCAATTAAAACACCAATTTGATAGGTTCCATCTGGGTCATTTTTAATTTTTTCTTCGATACTAACTTGCTGTAAGGCAATAATTATACTTTTCATCTCTTAAATTTTTCTAATGCTTGTTTGGTAAAATTTGATAAAACCAATCGTCCTGAAATCGAAGCTCTTTCATATAATAAGTTTTCCCAATGATTAGTTCCTTCCCAAAATACTTTTTTCATTTCAACTAAAGCTTCAGGATTATAGGTCGAAAGTTCATGAGTGAAGTTTTTTAAATGATCGTCTAACGATTCTACTGTTTCAAAAACTTCGGTGTATAGTCCTTTTTCTTTTGCCCATTGAGCTGTTTTCCATAAAGTAGGAGTAAGTGTCAACTCTATAAATGCAGTTTTTCCGATTTTTCTACTTACGGCAGGTTCAATTACAAAAGGACCAATTCCAATGGCTATTTCGGATAATTTTACAGCACTATTATTGGTTGCAAAAGTATAATCACACGCTGCAGCTAATCCAACTCCACCGCCAACGGCTTTGCCATGAATTCTGCCAATAATTGGTTTTATACAATTTCTCATTGCATTAATTACAGTAGCAAATCCTGAAAAAAATAGAATTCCATCTTGTTCAGTTGAAATTGAAAGTAATTCATCAAAAGAAGCTCCCGCACAAAATGCTCCTGTTCCCTCACTTTTTAAAACAACCACAGAAACAGCATATAGACTACTAAGATGATTAATTTCTGACGTTAATTTATGTAACAAATCACTTGGGAATGAGTTGCTAGCAGGGTGTAAAAAGCTAATTGTAGCAATTCCATTGGAATCAATAAATGTTGAAACTTTGCCTTTGTCCATGATTATCTTTTTAAACTAAAGTGCGATTTAAACTCTTTCTTTTTATTGTTTTCAATGTATTCCACTTTAAACCAGTAATCGGTTGAGGGTAATTGATTACCATTAAAGGTTCCGTCCCATCCTTGACCAGAAGCGCTGAGTTGTTTTAACAGATTACCGTATCTATCATAAATAGAAATTATTCCCTCATATTCGTTTGGTAAACGAATGCTCCAATAATCATTGTATCCATCTCCATTTGGAGTAAAAAAATTTGGATAAGTAATGGTCTGTAATTCATCAGAAAATAAAATTCCACATCCTTGAATATCTCTAACATAAATAATATAGCTTCCGTTTTCTAGTCCTGAAAAAATTGGGCTTGATTGCCAGTCAATTGCATTTATACTATATTCATAGGTTCCAAAACCTCCAGTTGCTACTGCTTCAATTGATGCTAAACCACTTGAAAAAGCAGGGGTAATTAAATTGGCTTCAAATGTTTCTGGTTCAGATGAAAAAGTGGTAGTTATGGTGTCAGAATTTACACAATTTGTATCGTTATTAGTGACTATTACAGAAAATGTACCGCTAGTTGAAATAGTGTATAAATGTGAATTGCCATTCGGATTTGCTGGTGTCCATTGGTAAGAATAGTTTCCAGGAGTGCTAGGTGTTGCATCCACTGTTTGTGAACCTAAACCAGTTACGGGATCTATACACAAAACAAAATCTGGTCCTAAATCAACATCTGGTAATGGATTTACCTTTAATTTTAAAAACGGGCCTAAACCTGCACAATCGTATAAATTACTTTCTATTCTAACCCAAATGGTTTGGTCTGTTGGAATTGTATTTCTAAAGTTAGTACTATTTGTAATACCATTTTGCTCGGTTTCAGCATCAATTTGATTAAAATAATAAGAAAATATGTATGACTGACCAGTTGGAAATTGTGCAATTAGCGCAGGTTCTATTTCGGTTAAATCAAAATAACCAATTCCATCTCCGTCAGGGTCATTTGAATCAATATAATCATCGCAAACGTCATCTATTGTGAAGAGATACGTTTGAGGAATTGTTGTTGCAGATACCACTAAATTTACTTGAGCTGTTCGTTCACAACCCTCTGCATTTGAAATTCTTGCCCAAACTGTGTTTCCGTTTGCTGCTTGAAAGTTAATTTCATCGACAACAAAATCCGTGTTGTTTTCTGCACCAGTTAAACTATTATGATAAGTAAAAGTTAGTCCAATAACAGAAGAAATTCTTTCATTAGCTTGCGTTAAATTAAAAACAGTAATAGCATCAGTGTCTATGTCACATTGTTTTAAAGTAACTAAAGCATTAACAATAGGTTTGGGATGAACAACTAGATTAAATGTAGCAATAAAATAACACCCATTTGTTGAATTAGTAAGTCTTACATATATGATTCTATTTGTGGAGTATATAGAAGTTATGCTTGAGCTAGCAGAGTTTGCATCTGCCTCACTAGTATGGTAACTTATAGAATAACCTGGAATTAAACTTGCAATCTCGTCATTTTTTTGAGTTAAATCAAAAGTAACGAATCCATTTGTATCATCATCGTCGTCACTAGTATCGCAGAGTGCAAAGTTTAAAATGAAAGGTGGCGTTGGAACAGGATTATTAGTCACTGTGATACTTGCCATAACATCCTCGCATACTCCAACACCAAGAATACGATAGGTATACACCCCTGAGACATCCACAGCCGGATCAAAAATACTTGTTCCAGAAGCAAGAACTGGAGACCAATTGCCTCCAGGTGTTATATTACTTCCAAGTAAAGTAAATAAATCAACTGGACTTGCATTTATACAAGTAGAATAATTTGTAGAATTTCCAGCATTTGGTGCTTGTTCAATGGTTACTATAACTTTAACAGGAATTGTTACAACAGATGAATTACAGTCTTTTGTAAATACATAAATATACTCACCTGCAATATTAATAGACGGGTCAAAAATATCATTATTTAATTGCGCCCCACCTGCTGGAACAGTCCAAGTGCCGTTTTCACCAGGGTTACCTGTTATGGCTTCAAAAAGATTAACAGTTTCATTTGAGCAAACTGCAACCTCTGTATCTTCTGGGTTGCTACCAAAACCTGAATAATATCCTGCAAAACCAGAAGCACTCCCTAAGTATCCAAAAACTCCAACAGCTAAAGGTCCCGTTGATTGAATATTAATATAACCGTTTACTCCAGAAATTCTGTAAGTTACCCAGTCTGTGTTTCCGAGTACAATTTGCGCTTGTGTTGGAGATATAGCCGTTCCATTTAATGTTAAAGAAGCTGAAGCATAAGTTAAAACCATTAAATCAGCTGTATATATTGTTCCGCCAATTCTGTTTACATCTGGAATATTTACAGCATTTTGAAAAAAACAACTTAAAGGAGGAATAAAATTTAATCCAGCGGTTGCAGTATCACTTCCGCCTCCAAGTAATTGATAAGCATAAACATTTTTAGAGGTTTTAACATAAACGTTTTTATTATTAGTACCTTGAAAAAAAGAATTGTCAACTAAATAAAACTCACCAGCATTTATTGTAGCATTCGGGGTTGTTGCTCCATTTATAAATATTTCAGTGTTGTCTTCATTTGCAACAATTAATGGTAACTCCATAGTAGGAAGTCCGTTCCCTTCAATAAAAATATATTCGTTACCAATTTGAGAAGCTGAAACTATTTGATCAAGTGCAAAATCTGCACGATTTACTTCAATGCCTCCCAAAGCATTTCCAGAGTTTACAGCAATAGGTTTGTCAGAAGATATTAAAGCCCCGATAGCCCCGTCTAAATTGTCTAGATTATCACTGTATCCTGTAAATATTACACTTTGACCCGCGTTTAAGAGAAAATTTTGTGAAGCAACAGTTAGTGTTCCTGTACTTGTTGTAAAAATTATATTTGGATTGTAGTCTGATAAGCTTATGTTGGTGTTATCTTCGGTTGCCATTACACTGGCAACAAATGATTTTCGAGGGTCATTAGGTTCGTTGATTATATGTCCTAATCTAAAACTTGTTCCAATTCCTGGTTTGCCTTTTGAAACTAGCATTTCTGCATGATTTAGAGATCGAACTCTAAAACTTACATAAAAATCTTTAGTTCCTTCAATTATAACTCCTCTATCATTTAAAACAATATTAACATTTTCTTGTCCAACAAACATTTTTGTATTTTGACCAGATCCTAAATTAAGAGTTAGAGGATTTGACACTGAAATAGTATAAGTATTATTTCCTATTGGATTACCTGCACCATCAGTAATGGTAATTTCAAATGGAATTACTTCTTGAGTTGAGATATATAAATAATGGTCAGCAACAGAAGCTGCATCTCTACAATGCAAAGGCGGAATCCAATGTTTATTGCTTAATTGCGAATAAGAAACATTTGAAATTATAATAAAATAAAATAAAATTCTTTTAAACATTTTGTTTGCGTTTTAATAAAGCTCGTAAAATTAAGTAGAAATGTAGAATTAATCTAACTATTAACTAAAAAAACGCTCTTAATTGAACATTTCCAGTATGTATGGTTTTAGTTGTTTCACTGTTCCTGCCTTGATAGTTGATGTTTAGGTCTAAAAATTGGGTCAGGTTTTTCTGTAAAAGCAATCGCCATGTTTGATTTTTACCGGGCTGCAAGCCTTCTAACATTTGAAAACCAACCGCTGATAATGCATTTCCTTCATACGAATTGTTGTACATCGAAAATTCGCCATTCATACTAAATCCTTTTTCGCTATTAAAGGTAAATGATGTTCCTAAACGGGTTTGTTTTAATATTTCAAATGCACCTATTTTATTTTCCTTTTGTTGAAATTCGTAGAAAATATCCCAACTCGCATTTTTGGAAAATAAATACCCAATTTTCGACTCAATTTGGTAACTATCAATTTCAAAATTTCTTGTAGGATAATTTTCAGAAGTGGAATTCGTTAAAGTTTTGCTTCCCGAAAAATTAAAGAGCCAACTTTTTTGAACCAAATGTTGGTATTGCAACTGATGCGATAGATTTTTTGCCGAAACACTTCCCACTGAAAGTAAATTTTGACTTTCGTTTAGCAAGAATGAATAAGTCGTAGAATGATGTTGTTTGCCACGATTAAAAAACAAACTGTTTCTAAAATTCGTATTCAAACCAATCAATTCTTCTTCCTCTTTTGAAAATGGATTCAAATCGAAATTAGCGCCATTTCTTCTGATCTTTCGATCAATTAAAAACGAAGTTTGATTGTAAAAGTGGGAAACAAATTTCTTAAAACCTTTTTCATTTTGCCATTGGTTAAAATTGAAATTCAACGCTTGCGAAAATTTATTCTGATGGGTTCTTACAAAAACTTGATTGGGTAAAAACACGCGAACATAAATTGCTAAATCAGGATAAGGCGCAATTTCAAATTCCTGCAATTCTTGAATTCCATTATTATTGTAATCATTCCATAGGTAAACACCTTGCCCTGGCTCTACTTGTAAATAGGTAAATTCTTGCTGAGCAATGGTTCCTGAACTGGTTTCAAACGCAGTTGTAGTTTGCAGGACTTGTCCAAAAAAACGATCCGAATACAAAATTCTTGAATTCAATGATGGCTCGTCTTGTAAATTGGAATCTTCATATTTCAAGCTGCGATAATTCAAAAATACACTCAAATTACTTTTTTCGGTTTTAATCAATTGCGATTTTAAATAGTAGGAATTTGAATGATTTACACGCTCAATTATGTTGAATTGCAAACTATCATTTTGACGTTGTAAAAATCCCAATTCCACAAAAACCTTCGTCGAATCGCCTCTTCCTACAAACGCACCATATTCTAAAAAACGTTGGCTCAAGGCCGAAAAGGTATTGGTTGCTTTAAGTTTTTCGGAATTATCTTCCAAATTCACCGTGGCACCAACCCAATTTTTACCCAATTTATACGACGAACGATTTTGACTTCGAGAAAAAGACGAATTTGAAAGTTCGGAATCGCTTTTCATTACGCTCGAATTACTCGAAATCATCCAATTTTTGGTAGCATATCTTCCTGATAAAATGTGTTTATTTCCTGTAAAAGCATTACTAAAAGATAAATTTTCAAATTGATACAACGCTTTTCCTTTGTTGTTGAAATTAAAATCTAATCCCAAAGTCAAAAAGCTTTGATTGCCTAACAAAGTTGAAGTAATGTTCCAATCACGATTAAATTCGATGTTGTACAAACGTTCAATGGTTTTGAAATTTTCTTGCACCAACTGATAATTTGCAAACGCATCCATTTTGGTTTTTCCATCAAAAACACGTTGTTTTCCGTTGAATTTTCCTGCAAAACCTCTATTATTATTGTCGTCTAAATTCGAATATAGATTTTGATCGCTTTTGCTTACTGCTAGTTCAAAATCTAAAAGTGTTTTCTTGCTCGGATTGTATTTTCCTAAAATCGTTGCCATTTGAATTTTTGTAGGCGCAATCAATCGTACAATGGGTTCATAATTTCCTTGTAGAATTCCTGCAATTGGGGGTAGATATTCATAAATTTTCCCAACAGCTTGATTATTGACTAAAATGTAATTCCCTTGATTATTTCCTACTAAAGAAAATCGCACATTGTACAATTCGTCAGTTGGATTATTCGAATATTCAAACACTTCCACAGCACCAAAAAATATTTTTTTATACAGAATTTTATTTTCAGAATACGAATCTAAATAAGCTGAAGGGCCATTCATTTCTGAAATAGCGTCACCAGCGTTTTGCAAAATAGTAATTTGCTCCGATGATAAATTTTGCTGCAATGGCTGATTTTTAACATCACTTTCCGAATACACATATCCGCCAATTTGCCAATTTTCTCGTTCGTGCGAAATTCCACCATACGTAATAAATCGTGTGAAATTTCTATCGGTGTATTGATATTCTACGTTGATTCGCATTTCGGAAGTAATTGGAAATAAAGAAGTAAAAATGATTTCTCCTGCATTGTAATCGATAATGTAATCGTTGTTTTCGCCTCGCATTTTCAAAATCCCATTCACATAAACCCGTTCCGAACCTGAAATCACTAAAACAAATAATTCATTATTATTCCCTCGTAATTTATACGGTCCTTGATTGCCTTCTTGACCAACGAACGAACTTCGTGCATATTGTCCACGGACCAAAGCACCTGATGCAATAACTTCTGTTTTTTTATCAGGTGTTCCAAAGGCAAAACGAGTGGATAATCCTTGTACTTTTTTATTAAAATTAAGGAAAGCCAATTTTCTATTTTCCAGAAATAAATCTCCAGCGCGAATGTTCCATGTATCCGAAAATAATTCGATGAAAATTTGGTCAAACTCATCCAATTTTTGTGAATAACCGCCTTCTTGCAATGGAATATTACTATCTTGAATGGAAGCTCGCAAACTCACTTTATCCGAAATTTTCCCTGTGATTTGCAAATCTAAATTCGAATTTACTACCGTATTTTGATTGTTTCCAACCGTTACACCTCGTGTAATACTCCCTGAAGTATTCAATCCATCGAAAGGTTTGAATTGGGTGTTTTTGTCTTTTTTGAAAACGACTAATTTTCCTGCTTCGTTTGAAACCACTTTATCGTCATCATAAATGGAATACGTTTTGGTTAAAAATTCAGGAAATTTTGAATATCGGACAATTAAAGAATCAGAAGTAT
>Ga0075160_10001355_pt1 | contig 14977 bp, 15 predicted proteins | sample JI91814C2DNA_FD_70969 | JGI IMG/M metagenome (GOLD analysis project Ga0075160, IMG submission 70969) | Wastewater effluent complex algal communities from Wisconsin, to seasonally profile nutrient transformation and Carbon sequestration -... | ecosystem: Engineered > WWTP > Effluent > Algae... | reverse complement strand
GGGTCGTCCTCCCCGCGACGAGCGCTGCTTGCCTCCAGGTGCCTTTCGAGGGCGGCGACGAGGGTGTTCAGGGCGGCACGCGGGTCAGCGCTCATGGTGTCGACGGTACTCGCCGCTTGGCACAATGTGGTGATGGTCGAGTACGAGTACCTCACCCTGACGTTCGGGCGGGAGACCGCGCGGGGTGACATCCGCCGTCTGCTGACCGAGCACGCCGAGTACGGGCACTGGGAGCTCGACCGCACCAGGATCTACGTCGGCGGTCGGACCCGCACCAGGTTGCGCCGTCGGATCATCCGGGCACGGCGGGCCGTCAGCACGTCGCGATGAGGCGGCCGAGGACCCTGGCTCCGAACTGGAGCGCGTCGACCGGGACACGCTCGTCGACCCCGTGGAACATGGGGGCGAAGTCGAGATCGGCCGGCAGGCGCAGTGGGGCGAACCCGTAGCCGGTGATGCCCAGCAGCGAGAGTGCCTTGTTGTCGGTGCCGCCGGACAGGCAGTACGGCAACACGACGGCATCCGGGTCCTCGGTGCGCAGCGCGGCGACCATCGCCTCGACGAGGTCGCCCTCGAAGGGAGCGTCAAGGGCGATGTCGCGATGGAGGACCTCGACGCTCACGTGCTCACCGGCGAGCTCCGTGATTGTGGCGAGCAGCTGCTCCTCGTGACCGGGCAGGAACCGGCAGTCGACGTTGGCGCTGGCGTGCTGCGGGATGACGTTGTGCTTGTAGCCCGCGTCGAGCATGGTGACGTTGCTCGTGTCCTGAAGGGTGCCGCGCACGAAGCCCTGTGCCCCGCGAAGATGGTCGAGCAGGTCCTCGAGGTCCTCGTCGGACCAGCTCGTGCCCGTCAGCTCACCCAGGCCCTCGAGCAAGGTGCGCACCGACGGGATGAACTCGCGGGGCCAGGTGTGGGCGGCGATGCGGGAGATGGCCTCGGCCAGCCGCACGATGGCGTTCTCGTCGTTGGGGACCGAACCGTGGCCCGCGCGGCCGTGAGCGGTCAGGCGAAGCCAGCAGATGCCCTTCTCGGCCGTCTGGAGCAGGTAGGTGCGACGCTCGTCGCCATGGCGATCGGTCACGGTGACGCTGTAGCCGCCGACCTCGCTGATCGCCTCGGTGACCCCGTCGAAGACCTCGGGGTGCTGCTCGACGAGGAAGTGCGAACCCTTGCGCCCGCCGGCCTCCTCGTCCGCGAAGAACACGATGACGAGGTCGCGCGGCGGAACGGTGCCGGTGCGGGCGAGGTCGCGGACACAGGCGAGGATCATCGCGTCCATGTCCTTCATGTCGACGGCGCCGCGCCCCCAGACGCAGCCGTCACGCAGCTCACCCGAGAACGGGTCGACCGACCAGTCGGCGGCGTTGGCCGGAACGACGTCGAGGTGGCCGTGGATGCACAGGGCGCCGCGCTCACGGTCGGCGCCGGGGATGCGGACCACCACGCTGACCCGCCCCGGGTCGCTCTCGAACGTCTGCGGTTCCAGCCCCACCTCTCGCAGGCTCTGCACGACGTAGGCAGCGGCCTCGGCCTCGCCGGGTCCCGAACCGTCGCCGAAGTTGCTCGTGTCGATCCGGATCAGGTCCTGGCAGATCTGGACGACCTCGTCCTGGGCTGCTGTCGTGGTCTCACGCATGAGGACACACTAGGCCGGGGCCGCGATCGGGCGGCGGCAGAGGACGTCCGGGGATCGGATTTCGGTCCGACGCACGATGCGTGTAATGTTCCGGGTCGCAGGACGGCCTCCCCGGGCCGGGCCCGCACCACTCGTCCGGGTGGCGGAATTGGCAGACGCGCTAGCTTGAGGTGCTAGTGCCCTTATTGGGCATGGGGGTTCAAGTCCCCCCTCGGACACCACGCGACGAAGGCCCCGAACCACACAGGTTCGGGGCCTTTCGCGTGGGCCGCGGACGGGCCGATCAGGCGGCGAAGGCGTCGACCGCGGTCTGGACGTCGGCCAGCAGGGAGTCCAGCCGGCGGGCAGCCTCGGTCGTGACGGCGCCCGAGTTGACGAGCTTGTCGTACTCCTCCACGAGCTTGTCGGTCTCTGCCGAGGTCTTGACCGGATCGTCTTCTCGAACGCCCTGGCGGATGTCACGGACGATGTCGTCGAGGACCTTGGCGCTGTCTGCGTCGAGCACTCCCCCGCGCTGGAGCGCTCCGACCTCGTCGGAGAAGGCCGAGAGCGCGCTCGTGACCTCCGCACCCAGATCGGGCTCAGGGGTGGGCGAGGGCGCCTCGGTCGTGGGTGTCGGCGTCGGGGTGGGACTTGCCGCCTCTGTGGTCGGCGGGGGGCTCGTCGAGGGCGGCGCTGTCGTGACCGCAGAGGTCGAGACCGACGGGGTCCCGGTGTCGTCGCCACGCATGAACTGCCAGAGCAGCAGGCCAAGGGCTGCCGCGGCGACCAGGGCGAGCACCCAGGTGAGGGCTCCCGGTCCGACACGCTCGGGCTCGACGTCGCGTGGGGGGTCGCTCGGGGGCAGGGGAACCGGCACAGGGGCAGGGGCAGGGGGCGTCATCCGCTGGGTCGCTGCGGTGCCTCCAGCGGACATCGCCCTCGTGGCGAAGAGCGACTCGCCCTCCTCCAGCGCGACCGCCACCAGAGCAGCGCTCTCGGGGCGCTGGTCGGGCTGCTTGGCGAGCAGGTCGTGGACGAGGTCGGCCAACCAGTCGGGGGTGTCAGGGCGCAGGTCCCGCACGTCGGGAACGAGGTCGTTGGCGTGCATCATCATCGTGGCGACCGGGGTGGGGCCGCGGAACGGTGGCTGACCGGCCAACATGGCGTACAGGACGCAGCCGAGCGCGTACAGGTCGGCGCGGCCGTCGACCCGGCCACCCAGAGCCTGCTCGGGAGCGAGGTACTCGGCGGTGCCCATGACCGTGTGCGTCGCCGTGAGGGACTGGGAGCCGGTGGACTCGGCGAGCTGGGTGATCCCGAAGTCCAACACGCGAACACGGCCGTCGGCGGCGTAGGCGATGTTGCCGGGCTTGATGTCGCGGTGCACGAGTCCCCGGGCGTGGGCGGCCTCCAACGCTGCGGCGACCTGGCGCCCGACCTCGACGACCTCGTCGACGGGCACGGGGCCAGCGGCGATGCGCTCGGCCAGGCTCGGCCCGGGCAGCAGCTCCATGACGAGGTAGGCGGTGTGGTCCTCCACCCCGCTGTCGTGGACCGTCACGACTCCCTCGTGGCTCAGGCCCGCGGTTGCCCGCGCCTCGCGTTCGAAGCGGGCCGCCCCGGACTCGTCGGGAACGGTGCGCAGGTCGATGAGCTTGATCGCGACCTGGCGGCCCAACACCGAGTCGGTGCCGCGCCACACCTCGCCCATTCCGCCGCGACCGATCCGCTCCTCGAGGACGTACCGGCCCGCGAGACGACGCTGCTCGTTGCTCATCACCCCAACCTAGTGGCACTCCCGTAGCCTGTGCGGGTGCTCGAGTCCGTGACCGCGACCCGCTTCGTCGTGCCGCTGCGTGAGGGGGGCTCCCTCCCCGGACTGGTCGAGGCCGACGACCTCGGCACCTACGTCGTGAAGTTCACCGGCGCCGGTCAGGGGCGCAAGGTCCTCGTCGCAGAGGTCATCGTCGGTGAGCTGGCGCGCCGACTCGACATCCCCACGCCCCGTCTGGCCGTGGTCGACCTCCCCAGCGCCATCGCGCGGTACGAGGCCGATGAGGAGGTCCAGGACCTGCTCAACGCCAGCCCGGGACTCAACCTCGGGGTCGACTTCCTGCCCGGTTCCTTCGGGTACGACGGGTCGCGCCCGCCGGGTGCCGTGGATGCCGGTTCGGTGCTGTGGCTGGATGCGTTCACGGCGAACGTCGACCGGACCTGGGCCAACCCGAACCTGCTGGTCTGGCACGGCCGCACGTGGGCGATCGACCACGGAGCGGCGTTGTGGTTCCACCACTCGTGGCCCAGCCGTCCGCCGGACGCCGCGCGCTTCGCCGGCCAACCGTTCGATCCCAGCGGGCACGTGCTGGCCGGGGTCGCGGAACCGCTCGCCTCGGCCCACGAGCGCCTGACGCCGCTGGTGACGCCCGAGCTCGTGCGGGAGGTCGTGGACCTCGTCCCGTCCATCTGGATCGAGACGACGTCGAGCCTCCCGGACGAGGATGCCGTGCGCTCCGCGTACGTGGAGCACCTCACCGCCCGCCTCGCCAACCCCGGGCCGTGGGTGGGTGCGTCATGAGCCACCCGTACCAGTACGCGGTGCTGCGGTTCGTGCCTCGCGTTGACCGGGGCGAGTGCCTCAACGTCGGTGTCGTCGTGCATTCTCAGTCGGCCGGCGTGCTGCGGTGTGCCTTCCACCTCGACGAGCCGCGCATCGTGGCGTTTGCCCCAGACGCTGATCTCGACGGACTGCGCCGGTCCCTCGAGGCCGTGGGGACGATGTGCGATCGCCCCCCAGCTGATGTGGGCGGCACCTTGTCGACGCCGGGCAAACGCTTCGGCTGGATCACCGCGCCACGCTCGACCGTGCTCCAACCGGGGCCGGTCCACGGCGGATGCGTCCTCGACCCCGCGGCCGAGGTCGACCGACTCCTCGACCGTCTCGTGAAGTAGCCGGCAGCACGCCCAGGCCAGCCGAGTGCCCGCTCGGCATCGTGCTGGCCTCACGCCGAGACCAGACGGTCGATGTGGGCTCGTTCCAGGGGTGAGGCGCGGGGTCGTTTTCGCTCTCGTGGTCGTCGCCGCTCGCGGGGTCGTGGCGGCACGCCCGCTGGTCGCATGTGGGCTGCGGGTCTGTCGGGGTGTTCGTCGGTGTGGGTTGCGGGTTGCCAGCCCCAGCCGGTGAGCGGGGGTGCGGTGGAGTGGTAGGTGTGGCCGGTGGGGGTGGTGAAGCGAAGCTGTCGGGGGTGGCCGGGGGTGAGGCCGGTGTGTTGGAGATCGACTCGCCAGCCGGGTGCTTCTTTGACGTGGTTGCAGCGGGCGCAGTCGCCTGAGCCGTTGGTGTAGGTGGTGGGGCCGCCGTCGCGGACGGGGTGGGCGTGGTCGGCGTGCACGATGGGGGCGTTGCACCAGGGGGTGGCGCAGACGTCGTCCCTGAGGATGAGCATGCGGCGTAGGAGCCCGGTGAAGGTGCGGCGGCGGGAGTCCATGGCGACGAGGTCGCGCCCATCGGGGGTGGTGAACAGCCGCCGCAGCCACACCGAGCCGTGGTCGTTGCGGAGCCAGGTTCGGGCGATGGGGGCGGGGAGAGGTCCGTGACCGGGGATGCGGGCGGGTTCGTTGATGTCGCGGGTGGGGTCGCCGACTCCGAGCAGGGCGCGGTCGGTGATGACGAGGTTGACCTCGACGGGTTGGGTCTGCCCGATGGCACGGCCGGAGAGGAGCTGTAGGGCGGTGTCGGCCATGACTGCGCCGACCCCGCGTCCGTCGGGGGTTTCGTCGGGGCACTGCCCACCGACCACGCTCTTGGCGCGGGCTTGGAGGCAGGCGTAGGCGCCGACGATGTCCTTGAGGGGGCCCAGGATGCTCAGGTAGGCCATGCCGTCTGGGGCGGGGCGGGTGGTGACCCGGCGGGAGCGCACGGCGGCCTCCATCCGGCGCACCACGGAGGCGGCGTCGAGCTCGGCGGCGACCCGGGCTGCTGCGCGGGCGACCCCCTGCACTCCGAGGCTGCCCAGGACGGGTCCGAGGCGGGTGTCGACCTCGGCACGGTCGGCCGCGGACAGGCAGGCGGTGGCCTGGGCCATCACGACCGCGTGGCGTTCGGTGATGGCCCCGGTGGTCAGGGCGGTCATGGTGTGGGGCATCTCGTGCACCAGGGCGCGGGAGAGCCCGACGAACCGGTCGCCCAGCGTGGGTGGTTCGCGCCGGGCCAGGGCGATCTGGGACCCGACCGAGCGGGCACTGTCCTGCGGGCGGGTGTGTTCCTGCGAACAGCGGAACGCGTCCGTGGCCCGGGCCTGCGCCGCGGACGCGGATCCCTTGACGCCCTCCAACGCGGTGATCAGGCCTACCCGCTGCGCATCGTCGAGCTCGTCGACGTCCACGCTCGCCAGCCACGCCCGAAACTCCTCAACCCGCGCGACCGCGGGATCAGGCGTGGGCGTGGCATCCGGTCCAGGCGTGGCGTAAGGGGTGTCCACGGCATCCAATACCGCAGGCGAGACGGCATCCGAATCAGCCTGTGGCACAGCGGCGCCCGAGCACACGGCCCGCTCCTCAACCACCCGTTCATCCCCCATGAGAAAACCGTACATCCGTCCACCGACACCCCCCTCGACCCTGCCCCGCATCCTGTGGACAACGGCCGACGGCCGCTCCATCGGGCGTGCTCAGCCGCGCGCCAGGTGGACGGCGATCGCGAGCATGGTCAAGCCGATGAGGACCTCCAGCACCTGCCACGCGCGCGCCGAGGACAGCAGTCGGTGAGCGCGCCGCGCCCCGTAGCCGAGCCCGACGAACCACACGGCGCTGGCGACGCACGCGCCTGCGCCGAACCACCAGCGACCCTGGGGCCCGTGGGTCGCGGCGATCCCACCGAGCAGGACCACGGTGTCGAGGTACACGTGCGGGTTCAGCCAGGTGAGCGCCGCGGCACGGGCGACAACCCCGCGACGTGACGCCCGGGTTGTCGCTGCCGCCTGCAGCCCTTCCGGGTGACGAGCCCGCCACAGCGACATCAGGCCGTACGCCGTGAGGAACGCGACCCCCAGCCACCGCACCACCACGAGCGCAGTCGGGGCCCGTTCCACGAGCACCCCGATCCCCGCGACGCCCGCGATGATCAGCACGACGTCCGACAGGGCACACACGAGCACCACGGCACCGACGTGCTCCCGACGTAGTCCCTGACGCAGCACGTAGGCGTTCTGGGCACCGATGGCGACGATGAGGGTGAGCCCGGCGAGGAAGCCGGCGGTCGAGGAGGCGAGGTCGATCACCAGCCAGACGCTAGGCGGGAGCCAGCATGAAGGCCAACGAATGTTTCTGCACACGCATTAGCGTTGCTTCATGGATCTCTCCACCCCTCAGCTGGCCGCCCTCGTGGCGATCGCCGACCTCGGCACGTTCGAGGCCGCTGCCCGGCACCTGCACGTCACCCCGAGCGCTGTCAGCCAGCGGATCCGGGCCCTGGAGTCGGCCGCCGGTCAGGTGCTGGTTCGACGCGGTACGCCCTGCACTCCCACCGCCGCCGGCGAGCGACTCCTCGCGGTCGCCCGACAGACCCAGCTGCTCCTCGCCGAGGTGCAGACCACCCCGAGCGTCGTCGACCTCCCGCTCGCCGTGAATGCCGACTCGCTGGCCACCTGGTGGCGCCCCGTCATCGGGGAGGTGGCCACGTGGGAGGACGTCACCCTGCGGCTGCACGTCGAGGACCAGGCCTTCTCGAGCGACCTGCTCCGCCGAGGGGACGTGCTGGCAGCGGTGACGAGCGAGCCGCAGGCCGTGCAGGGGTGTGCGGTCGAGCGGCTCGGGACGATGCGCTACCTGCCCGCGACATCCCGCGCGTTCGCGCAGCGCTGGCGCACCGGGCGCGGCTACGACTGGGCCGCCATGCCGACCGTGGTGTTCAACGACAAGGACGACCTCCAGCACGAGGTGCTGCGTCGCCGTGGGCTGGAGCGCGCTCGGATCGTCCACCGCGTCCCCACGTCAGCCGACTTCCACGAGGCGGTGCGGCTCGGGCTGGGCTGGGCCGCGATCCCCGAGCCGCAGCTGCGCCCGGACCTCGAGAGCGGCGACCTCGTCGTCATCAGTGCGCGAGACCACGTCGACGTCGAGCTGCACTGGCAGCGCTGGCGCCTGGACTCCCCCATCCTGGATCGGCTGACCGCGGCCGTACGACGAGCCGCGGCTGCCGCGTTGCGGCGCTGACACCACGCCCGGATGCCGTGGCACCGGTCGCGAGCCCCACGCACCTCACCCGTCGGCATCGCCCACCGGGGCCGGCACCCGTAGGGCCCAGGCCGCCACCGCGCCGGCGGCCGCGACGTTGAGCGAGTCCACGCCTCCGAGCATCGGGATCCGCACGGTGAGGTCGACCTCGGCGAGCGTTCGATGACTCAGCCCGTCGCCCTCGGTGCCGAGGATCAGCGCGAGACGATCAGGCGGATCCGCGGCGAGCTCGTCGAGACCCACCGAGTCCTGGCGCAGTGCCAGGGCCGCCGTGGTGAACCCGAGGTCGCTCAGCAGCGACACGGCACCGGGCCACGGGTCGATGCGGGTCCACGGCACCTGGAACACCGTGCCCATCGAGACGCGGATCGCGCGCCGGTAGAGCGGGTCGGCGCAGCGTGGGGTGACGAGCACGGCATCCACCCCGAGGGCGGCCGCGGACCGGAACACCGCGCCGACGTTGGTGTGGTCGACGATGTCCTCGAGCACGAGCACCCGCCGCGCGCCGTCGAGCACGTGCGCCACGGTCGGCAGCTCCGGTCGCTGCATCGCGGCCAGGGCACCACGGTGCAGGTGGAAGCCGGTGAGCGCCTCGATGACGTCAGGATCACCGACGAAGACGGGGATGCCGTTCGCCTCGGCCGCGGTCACGACGTCACCGAGGTCGGTGAGCCAGCGCTCCCCCATGAGGAAGGAGCGAGGGTGGTGCCCCGCGGCGAGCGCCCGTCGGATGACCTTCTCGGACTCGGCGACGTACAGGCCGCGTTCGGGTTCGGTCCTGCGGCGCAGGGCGACGTCGGTGAGTCCGACGTAGTCGTGCAGACGCGGGTCCTGCGGGTCGGTGATCGGCTCGGGCACCTGCCGATCCTAGGGCTGACCTGCACTCATGCCGGACCGGCCTTCTCGCCGGCGGTAGGCCAGAGGGGAGATGGTTCCAGGTCTGGATCAACGACGACAAGCGCCGCGAGGGCACCAAGACGTTCACCGTCACCCTGTCGTCCCCAGGGGCCCTCACCATCGCAGACAGCGAGGCAGTGGTCAGCATCCTCGACGGCCCGGACGGCCTGGGGTTGGGGTCGGTCGACCTGGGCGAGGACCACGCCGTCCCGATCCCGCGGGCCCGGCCAGCGGCACCTGGTGCCGCAGCCGACCTCCTGGCGTTTGCCGAGGCACCGAGCTCCTGCTCCTCCTGCTCCTGGTGCTGCCGTTCCTCCGACCCGGGTGGCCGGTCCTGGTGACGGCGAACGGGGCCGATGACGTGGGACTCAGCCCAGCACGGCCCGCCCGATGACGACGACGCTCGCCACGACGCAGAACCCGAGGACGATGCGTCGGAACCGATCGGGGTCGATGCGGGCCCGCAGGGGCGCCGCGGCGGCGTAGCCGAGCAGCACGAACGGCACCCAGAGGCCACCGACGACGACCTGCTGCGCCGTCAGCTGGCCCCCGGCTCGCAGGCCGACCAGCCCGAGCACCGAGCCTGCGAGGAAGAACACCGCCAGCGTCGAGCGCACCCGCTCGGGGCGCTCGTGCTGGAGCACGAGCGCCAGGAACGGGCCACCGATGGCGGCCGCGGTCCCGGACACGCCCGACACGGCACCGGCGGCGGCCGCGTTCACCGGGGTCGGGCGCAGCTCGATCGTGCGGACCGACAGCGCGACCGTGAGCAGGATGAGCACACCGACGAGGGCGGCGATGGCCCGCGGGGAGACGAGCGCGACGACGGCGACCCCGACCGGTGTGGCGAGCGTCCGGGCGCCCACGGCCCAGCCGAGGGGCCGCCACGCGACGTCGCGCTCGGCGTGCGCGAGCTGGAGCAGGGGAAGCGCCAGGGCGGGCACGAGCAGGGCGACGGGCATGAGGTCAGGGGCCAGCAGGACGACGAAGGGGGCCGCGACGACCGCCATCCCGAAGCCGACCATCGACTGGACGACACCCCCGGTGAGCACCGCGAGGCCGAGGCCGAGCACGAGCGGCCAGTCCATCAGGGGTAGCGCACGAGCTTGACGATGGCGACCACGCCGATGACGACGATCACCGCCCGCAGCACGGGTGGGGGCAGCCGTCGGCCCACCGTCGACCCGATGACGCCGCCAATGGTGGCCCCGATGGCGATGAGCAGCACGACGAGCCAGTCGATCTGGTCGTGCGCGACGACGATGAAGACGAGCGCTGCGACGCCGTTGACGATCGTGGCGAGCACGTTCTTGTAGCCGTTGAGCCGCTGGATGGGCTCGCTCGACAGGCTGCCGAGGATGCCCATCAGGATGATTCCCTGCGCCGCCCCGAAGTAGCCGCCGTAGACCCCGGCACCGAAGACCCCACCCTGCATGGCGCGTTCGTGGTTCGCGGCCTTCGCGGTGCCCTCTGCTCGCCGGCGCTCGGCCCAGGCGTTGATCCGCGGGCCGGTGACGACGAGAACCAGCCCGACGAGGATCAGCACCGGCACGATGGCCCGGAACAGCTTCGGGTCCAGCACGAGCAGGAGGACCGCACCGGTGACGCCCCCGAGCAGGGACATCGGGGCCAGTCGGCGCAGGGTCGGTGCTGCGCCGACGAGCTCCTTCCGGTAGCCGATGCTGCCGGTCAGGCTGCCCGGTACCAGGCCGATGTTGTTCGAGATGTTCGCGGTGATCGGCGGGACGCCGAGCAGCAGCAGCGTCGGGAAGGTGATCAGCGTGCCGGACCCGACGATGGTGTTGATCGTGCCTGCCCCGATGCCCGCGAGGACGACGAGCAGGGCATCGGGGAAGGGCACGAGGGCTGGCTGACCGGGAGAATCAGGCGGGCGGAGCGGGGGAGGCCGGCGGCGCGGGCGGGGTGTCCGCGACCGGAGGTGCAGGAGGAGCCGGCGGGGCCGGCGGGGCCGGCGGCCGCGGCGGGACGGCATCCGGTCCCGGCTCGATCGGCGGCTGGACGCGCGACGCCGGCGCAGCGTGCTCCTCGGCCTCACGGCTGGCCAGCCCGGCCTGGCCGCGCGCGGTCGCCAACGCCTGGGCGGGGTCCTCCAGGGTGGTCTCCTCGAACGCGAAGGCTCCCTCCGTCCCGGGGTCGACCCACGCGTCGTCCTCGCCGCCGTCGAAGCCGCCCTGGCCGCGGCCGAGCATGCCCCCGATGCCCTTGAGGGCGTCGGTCAGCTCGCTCGGGATGATCCACATCTTGTTCGCATCGCCACGGGCGATCTGCGGCAGCACCTGGAGGTACTGGTAGGCGAGCAGCTTCTGCGTCGGCTTGCCCCGGTGGATGGCGTCGAAGACCTGCTGGATGGCACGCGCCTGACCTTGGGCTTCCAGGATGCGGGCCTGGGCCGAGCCCTCGGCGCGCAGGATCTGGCTCTGCTTCTCACCCTCGGCGGTGAGGATCTGGCTCGCCTTGGTGCCCTCGGCGGTGAGGATGATGGCCCGGCGCTCGCGCTCGGCCTTCATCTGCTTCTCCATCGACTCCTGGATGGACTGCGGCGGGTCGATCGCCTTGAGCTCGACCCGGTTGACCCGGATGCCCCACTTGCCGGTGGCCTCGTCGAGCACCCCGCGCAGCTGTCCGTTGATCTGGTCGCGGCTGGTCAGCGTCTGCTCGAGGTCGAGGGAACCGATGACGTTGCGCAGCGTGGTGACGGTGAGCTGCTCGATGCCCTGGATGAAGTTCGCGATCTCGTACACGGCCGACTTGGGCTCGATCACCTGGTAGTAGATGACCGTGTCGATGCTGACGACGAGGTTGTCGCTCGTGATGACGGGCTGGGGCGGGAAGGACACGACCTGCTCGCGCAGGTCGATGTTGGCTCGCACCAGGTCGACGAACGGCACGAGGATGTGCAGTCCGCCCTCGAGGGTGCGCGAGTAGCGACCGAGTCGCTCGATGATCAGCGCGGTCTGCTGCGGGACGATGCGCACCGTGCGGACGAGCACGATGATCGCGAACGCCGCCAGCAGCAGCAGGACCACCACGGGGAAGATGCCGTCAGGCATGGGTCAACCTTTCACTGGACGTCAGAGGTCGGAACAGGTGCCACGATCGCCGTGGCGCCGTGGATCGCGATGACACGCACTTCCTCGCCGGGGCCGACGGTCGACGTGGCACCGGCCGCGAGGCGGGCCGACCAGGTCTCGCCGGCGAGCTTGATCCGGCCGTCGCTGTCGGTGACCGCCTGGAGGACGCGGGCTGATCGGCCCACGAGCGAGGACGCCCCGATCTGGTGGTCCATCTCGCCGTCCATGAACTGGCGCTTGACGATCGGCCGCACGGTGAAGAGCAGCAGGATGCCGGTGGCCACGGCGACGACCACCTGGATCGGGAACGAGGCCCCGAGCCCGGCGGCAACGGCGCCGGCGAGGGCGCCGCCCGCGAACATGATGAAGACGAAGTCGACGGTGGCCGCCTCGATCGCCGCGAGCACCAGGGCGATGCCGAGCCAGGCGAGCCAGAAGTTGTCGGTCAGCCACTCCATGGTGTGACCTGCCTTTCGTGGTGGGTGCTCACGCGATGGACGTGAACCCGGGACGGCCGGTTCCCGTCGAGGCTACCGAGCACGAGCGGCATAGCGGTCCCCCCGGACCTCGAGCTCCAGCGGCATCCCGAACGTGGCCTCGAGGTTCTCCTCGGTCAGCGTGATCTCGATCGGCCCCTGCGCGACGATGCGCCCCTCGCGCACGAGGAGCACGTCGGTGAAGTTCGGCGGCACCTCCTCGACGTGGTGCGTCACGAGCACGAGGGCGGGCGCAGCCAGGTCCCCCGCGAGCTGGCCCAACCGCCGCACCAGGTCTTCCCGTCCTCCGAGGTCCAGGCCGGCGGCGGGCTCGTCGAGCAGCATGAGCTCGGGGTCGGTCATCAGCGCCCGAGCGATCTGGACCCGCTTGCGCTCCCCCTCCGACAACGTGCCGAAGTGTCGGTTGGCGAGGTGGCTGGCGCCCAGCGCCTCGAGCAGCTCGTCGGCGCGTCCCTCGTCCATCCGGTCGTAGGCCTCGCGCCAGCGGCCGACCACGCCGTAGGAAGCGGTGACGACGACGTCTCGCACCCGCTCACGTGGCGGGATGCGCTCGGCCAGAGCCGCAGAGGCGAGACCGATGCGGGGTCGCAGCTCGAAGACGTCGACGGTGCCGAGCACCTCACCGAGAATGCCGACCACGCCGCTGGTCGGGTGGATGCGGGCTGACGCCAGCTGGAGCAGGGTGGTCTTGCCGGCGCCGTTGGGTCCGAGGACCACCCAACGCTGACCCTCCTCGACCTCCCAGCTGACGTCGTCGAGGATCACGGTGTCCCCGCGCACGACGCTCACGCCGGCCAGCGCCAGGACATCACTCATGCCCTGAACCCTAACCCTCGTCAGCTGCCGAGCTGCCGCCGCCTCAGCACGTCCAGGTACACCTGGTGGGTCTGGTCGCCGATCGAGCCCCACGAGAAGGACTCCACGGCCCGGCGTCGGCCGGCCAGCCCCATCCGTTCGGCGCGGGCGGCGTCGCTCACGGCATCCGTCATGGCTGCGGCGAGGTCTGCGACGAACCGGTCCGGGTCGACCGGGGTGCCCGTACCGTCCTGGACCTGCTCGATCGGCACCAACCAACCGGTCTCGCCGTGCACGACGACCTCGGGGATGCCGCCCGTCGCCGTGGCGACCACCGGCAGCTCGCAGGCCATCGCCTCGAGGTTGACGATGCCGAGCGGTTCGTAGACGGAGGGGCACACGAAGACGGTGGCGCTGCTCAACATCGCGACGACCTCGTTGCGGGGCAACATCGTCGGCACCCACACGACCCCGTCCCGGGTCTCGCGCAGGGTCTCGATGAGGGATTCGACCTCGGCCATGATCTCGGGCGTGTCGGGGGCCCCGGCGAGCAGGACGAGCTGCACCTCGGGCGGCAGCTCGGCCGCGGCGCGCAGCAGGTACGGCAGGCCCTTCTGGCGGGTGATGCGCCCCACGAAGATGATGCTCGGCCGGTCGGGGTCGACCCCGTGGCGACGCACGACGTCCTCGTCGACGGCGCGCTGCCAGAGCTCGGAGTCGATGCCGTTGTGCACGACCTTGACCCGCTCGGGATCCACCGAGGGGTAGGAGCGCAGGATGTCCTCGCGCATTCCGGCGCTCACCGCGATCACGGCATCGGCCGCCTCGTACGCCGTCTTCTCCACCCACGACGAGACGCGGTAGCCGCCGCCGAGCTGTTCGGCCTTCCACGGCCGCATCGGCTCGAGGCTGTGGGCCGTCAGCACGTGCGGGATGTCGCCCATGAGGCTCGCGAGGTGGCCGCCCATGTTGGCGTACCAGGTGTGCGAGTGCACGAGGTCGGCACCCTCACACGCTGCGGCGAGGGAGAGGTCGACCCCGAGGGTCGTCAGGGCCGCGTTGGCCCCGGTCAGCTCGGTGAGGTCGGGGTGGCCCGTGGTGCCGTCCTCCTCGCGAGGGTGACCGAAAGCGTGCACGCGCACGTCGAGATCACCTCGCGCTCGCAAGGCGCTGACGAGCTCGGTCACGTGGACGCCCGCTCCTCCGTAGATGGCGGGTGGGTACTCCTTGGACAGGATGTCGATGCGCACGAATGCCACCCTAGTGAGACACGAGGTTCCCGGCGAGGGGTGTTTCCCCTACGGTGTGCGACATGGCGTACCGCAGCGGAGGTCCGAAGGTTCTGGTCATCGTTCTCGCGGGTGGGGAGGGAAAGCGGCTGATGCCGCTCACCGCCGACCGAGCGAAACCGGCAGTGCCGTTCGGCGGCATCTATCGACTCATCGACTTCGCACTCTCCAACGTCGTCAATTCAGGCTACCTGAAGATCGTCGTGCTGACCCAGTACAAGTCGCACAGCCTCGACCGGCACGTCACGAGGACCTGGCGCATGTCGACGATGCTCGGCAACTACGTGGCCCCCATCCCCGCTCAGCAGCGCATCGACAAGTCCTGGTACCAGGGCAGCGCGGACGCGATCTTCCAGAGCTTCAACACCATCACGGACGAGAAGCCCGACATCGTGGTCGTCGTCGGTGCCGACCACGTCTACCGCATGGACTTCTCGCAGATGGTCGAGCAGCACGTCGAGACGGGTGCCGGGGTCACCGTGGCCGCGATCCGTCAGCCCATCGAGACGGCTGACCAGTTCGGCGTCATCGACGTCGTCCCCGACGACCCGATGA
>Ga0075160_10001351_pt1 | contig 14992 bp, 15 predicted proteins | sample JI91814C2DNA_FD_70969 | JGI IMG/M metagenome (GOLD analysis project Ga0075160, IMG submission 70969) | Wastewater effluent complex algal communities from Wisconsin, to seasonally profile nutrient transformation and Carbon sequestration -... | ecosystem: Engineered > WWTP > Effluent > Algae... | reverse complement strand
TTTCCCGTTCGGTGCTTTCACTCGGTGCGTGTGCAGACACGCGGGACGAGGCTCTGAAAGTGGCATCGCTGGCCAAGGAGCGAGGCTGGAAGCGCCTTTTGCTGGTGACCTCCGCCAATCACATGCCGCGGGCTTTTGGTGTCTTTCAAAAGGCGGGCGTGCCGGTCGAGGCGGTTCCTTGCAACTACCTCAGCAGCCTCAATCGTGTGGGGGAACTGCATTGGTTCCATCTTCCACACGCGGATGGCTTGGTAGTATTCAACACCTGGCTGCACGAGGTGCTCGGCACCTGGCACTACCGCCGTCAGGGCTGGCTATGAGTTACTTGGTAACGGTGGTCTCGACGGCGGGCGCCGAGAGGGGCTCACTTTTGCCAAGGAAACTTTTGGCATGATCCCACCAAAGAGGCCGGGTTACCGCAGCGAGAAGCATCATGAAAACGCCCAAGGTGAAGAGCATCAGCACCGTCTCCAACAAGGTGAAAGCAGGGGAATGTCGCGTGTGGCGGCCAATCATGGGTGAATCGTCATCGCGTTATCGCGCTGGATCTTGCGAGGGACATACAGATTGGGACGAAGTCCGCTGCTGCTGTAGTTGCCATGGCCCCCGAAGTAAGGAGCGCGGCCGCTGTGGCTGTCTCCCAAAGGGTAAAGGGAGCAACTGCTGAGGAGAAGAGAGGAGGCGAGAGCCGCAAAGAGGACCTTTTTCATGGCGAAAGCGATGTTTCGTTAAGCGCCGCGAGATTCCTGCCACATCGCTGTGATGTCAAGGTGCGATTCCCCCGGGATGGCGGGCCTGCTTCCCGTTTTGACACCCCCGGCGTTCTGGCTTAAAACCGCCGCCCTATGTCTGATAAACGCCAGTTCTTCGGCACGGACGGTGTCCGTGCCATCGCCAATCGCCACCCGATGACCCCGGAATTCGTCATGCGCCTCGCGCAGGCCTCGGCGGTCGTGCTGGGCAAGAAGGGCGGCGAGCGTCCACGAGCCATCGTGGGCCGTGACACACGTGCCTCGGGCGAGATGCTGGAGGCGGCACTGGCCGCAGGGCTAAACTCGGCAGGCGTTGATGTCGTGCTGGCCGGACAACTGCCCACACCCGCTGTGGCGATGCTTTCGGCGCAGCTCGGCACGGATTTCGGCGTCATCATCTCCGCCTCGCACAATCCTTTTAAAGACAACGGCATCAAATTCGTCCACGGCGACGGACACAAGCTCGACGACAAGACCGAGATCGCCATGGAGAAGCTCGTTCTCGGTGGCGAAGACATGCCAAGGCCCGAAGGGCGCGGCATCGGACGCATCACGAAGCTGGTGGACGGTGTCGAGCGCTATGTGAGGCACGCGGTGGCCTCAATGGGAGGAATGAAACTCGATGGCATGCGCGTGGCACTGGACAATGCGCATGGTGCGGCCGCCTACACGAGCGCCCTGGCGCTGGAGGCTCTCGGAGCGGATGTGCAGGTGTTTCACAGCGAGCCGGACGGCTTCAACATCAACGAAGAATGCGGCTGCACGCACTCGGAGGAGATCGAGCGCATCGTCCGCTCCTCGCAGGCGCAGGCCGGCATCGCGCATGATGGTGATGCGGACCGCATCGCCCTCTGCGACGAAGAAGCGATCGCTCTCGATGGTGATGAATTGATGGCCATCGCCGCGGAGTCGATGCTGCGCAAAGGCACGCTGAAGCAGAACACGCTGGCCGTGACGATCATGAGCAACTACGGCCTCGACGACCTCGTGTCCCGCATGGGCGGCCGGGTGATCCGCACGGGCGTGGGTGATCGCTATGTGCTCGCGGAGATGCGCAGCCGCGGCCTCAATTTCGGCGGCGAGCAGAGCGGGCATATCATCTTTGGCGATTGGGCCACCACGGGCGATGGTTTGATCGCTGGTCTGCAACTGCTGAAGATCATGAAGGAGACCGGCGAGCCTCTCAGCCAGCTCCGCAAGTGCCTCAAAAAGTTCCCGCAGTCCGCCCGCAACCTCCGGGTGCGCTCGAAGCCGCCCATCGAAGAGCTCGGCGAGGCGCAGAAGATCATCAAAGAGACCGAGAAGAAGCTCGGCGACTACGGCCGCGTGCTGCTGCGCTACTCCGGCACGGAGCAGATCATCCGCCTGCTCATCGAAGGTCGCGATGTCGAGTATCTCGAAGCCCAGGCCGACAAGATCGCCTCCGCGATCCTGGCTCAGATCGGCTAGAGCGCCCCGCAGGATGGTTTAGATTCGTTTTGACTTCGAGGCCAAAACGGCCACCCAATCGGCCCTGCGACCGATAAAGGCCGCACCCTATCTCTTCCATGAAAAAAGCTCTTCTCCTTCTCGCCGCCTTTACCCTCACGTCCGTTTTTGTCGTCGCGGAAGAGGCTGGTTTTCCCAAGGGAAAACCGGTGTTGTCCATCGCGGTGCCGGAGGGCTGGGATGCAGAGTATGAGGACGGAAACCTTTACATCACCGCAGGTGAGGATGATGTCGTGGTGGAGGTCTCGGCGCTGAAGGCCACGAAGCCCGAGGGCGCGAAGGCTCTCGAAGAGATGAAAAAGTCCGTTCAAGAGGCCTTCAAAAACGTCGAGTTCAAGCCGATGCAGGAAGGCGGCAGCAACAATGTCGGCATGTACATCCTCAACGGCACCGGTGAGGACGATCAGGGCAAGGCGAACCTCAACGCGATCCTCGTGACCAATGGTGACAATGACCAGCTCTTCATGGTCTTCGTGGCTTCCTCTCCGGATGCCTCCAAGAAATTTGGCGAAGGCATTGATGCCCTTTTGAAGTCGATCAAAAAGATTTGAGCCCTCCACTGATGAGCGATGCGCCGCCGCCAGTCCCTGTGGAAAAGAAGCCCTCCGGCTTGCTCGTGGCCTGTGGCATTCTTTTCATGATCCTGTGGATCGGTGGCGCTGTCTTGCTGGGTGTTTTCAGCCTGATGGCAGGTGTCATGGCGAATGATGGCGGGCGGGTGAGCACCGAAACGCATCTTTCGATGCTCGGCGGAGTCCTCGGCGGGCTCGGTCTCGTGGGTTTGGCAGGCTTTCCCGCTGGCATGGCGTTCTTCAGCGCCGGAAAGCGCGGAAAATGGCTGCTGGCCTTCGTCGTGCTGCTGCTCGCTGGCGTGATCGTGGGATGGTCGTCACTGGCCAAATTCGCCGCCTAGCCTCGTCTGTCGTTACGACAGCTCGAAGATGCCTTCGATTTCGACGGCGATGTTTCCGGGAAGAGAACCCATGCCAACGGCGCTGCGTGCGCCGATGCCGTTTTCCTCACCCCAGACCTGGCCAAAGAGCTCGCTGCAGCCGTTGATGACCTTCGGATGCTCGCCGAAGTCCGGTGTGCAGTTCACCATGCCGAGCAGCTTCACCACACGCTTCACGCGATTGAGGCTGCCGAGCTCCTTTTGAAGGGTCGCGAGCAAAGCGAGACCGGTTTGACGTGCAGCCGCCTTGCCAGCCTCGAGATCGAGGTCCTGGCCGACGCGACCGCAGATGTAGTCATCAGGTCCGCGATACGGGCCATGACCGGAAACGTAGGCCACATTGCCGACGATGACGACGGGCTTGTAAAGGCCGCCGCGAGGAGGCGGGGGCGGGAGGGTGAGGCCGAGGGCGGTGATCTGCGCTTCAGGGTTCATGCGTCGTTGAAGAGGTGATGGTTCTTTCGGAAGTAGCTGAAGCCGGAGACAAGCGTCAGCAAGGTGGTGAAATAGATCAGCACATCCGGCACCCAGGCCGGCGCGATGGTGAACAAGGGCTTTGCGAAGCCGAAAATCGTTTCATCTGACGCACGCTTCACGAGGAACCAGCTCACCGTGAGGATCTGCCAGAGCATCTTGTGCTTGCCGAGCCTCTCCGCTGACAAGATGGCCCCCTGTCCGGCGGCGATGAGGCGGATGCCGGTGACACAAAACTCGCGGGCGAGCACCACGACGGCGATCCACGCCGGCAGGTCACGCGTCTCCACCAGCAAAATGAAGGCCGCGGCGATGAGCACCTTGTCCGCGAGCGGATCGAAGAGCTTGCCGAAGTTCGTCACGATGCCGCGCTGGCGGGCGATTTTGCCGTCGAAGTAGTCCGTGATCGAAGCGAGGCCGAAAACGAGCGCCGCGAACGAAACATGATTTCCCACCGGCAGGTAAAAGCACACGACAAACAACGCCGTCAGGATGAGGCGGGCCACGGTGAGCTTGTTCGGCAGGTTCATGGATTTGGAGCCGCTGTTTCTAGCGGGGTTTGTTTGTGACTGCAACGAACGTGACGATGACTTTTTGCGTCACTGGCGACGCCATGGCTTTCCAGCCTCGTAAAGCCCGATGGCCCGGCGCAGGGTGGCGGCGGCTCCGCTTTGATTTTGCTCCTCCGCCATGAGCAGCGCGTCACGGGCGATTTCGAGGGCTTTTTCGAGGTTTTGACCCGCGGCGTGCGCGGCGGCGAGGATATGCCGGATGCCGGGATTGGCATGCGCGGTGAGTTCATCGGCCTGTTCGGCGAGGCGAAGAGCCTCCGCGGCATTCGCGAGGGCTGGATCGGTGGTGGACGCGAGGATCATCGCCGCATTGCTGAAGGCAGTGATGAGCGTGGGATCGCCTTCACGGGCCTCGGCGTAACATTTCAAGGCATCGGCCTCGCGTCCTTGGCGCAGGCGCAGATTCCCGAGGCCTGAGAGACTGCTCGGATCACCAGGGCGCAGCTTGAGCGCGGCCATGAAGTGCTCCTCCGCGGCGTCCTGCCGTCCCGTCGAGGAGAGCAGGCTGGCGAGATCGGTGTGCGCTGGCAGCAGCCGCGGATCGAGCCTCAGCGCGGCCTCAAACGTGGCGATGGCTTCTTCGATCCGGCCGAGCTGGTAGAGCACAAAGCCTTTGTTGTAGGTCACCAAGGCATCGGTCGGATCGAGTTCGAGCGAGCGTTCAAAGCAAGGCAGTGCCTCCGCCACGCGGCTCATCGTGTTGAGCACACTGCCCCGAGTGCAGTGAGAGCCTGCGCTCGTGGGATCGAGGCGAATGGCTTCATCCGCATGCGCCAGCGCTTCCTCAAAACGTCCCGCACGCAGCAGCATGTCCGCGTAACCATTGTGTGCGACGACCGGACTCGAACTGCCCGCGATGGCAGCCTTCCAAAACCTGTCAAAGTCGCCGTAGTTCGCGGCTTGGCGACGGGTGAGAAGACCACAGATGATGAGAACACAAGCCATGACGACTTGCCGTGGCCACCGTTGATCCCACTTCATGAGCATTGCAGCGATCCAAGCAAACACGACCGGAGACGCGAAATAGACCCAGCGGTCCGCCACCCAGGCGTAGCGCATGCCATTGAGGTTCATGAAGCCCAGCACGGGAAACAACGCGGCGCTGTAGAGCAGCACGGAGGCGATCCATACGCGTTTTTTCGACCGCCAGAGCAGCCCGATCAAACCAACCACGGCCACTGGAGCGAGCCAATGCCACCACACGGACGGATCGATGTTCCAGCGATGATACAGCACGCACACCGGATGCGGCCAGAGCAGCTTCATGAGATAGAACCACCATGCTTCGGAAGCGATCAACAGCCGCATGGAAGGCGTGAGCTGGTCAAAATATGGGCCGGTGGCTCCGGTGTGATGCTTTTCAATCCATGACACGAGCAGCCCGAGCGCGAAGGCGCATGCAAACATCGGCATCACGGGCATCACATCCTGCCGCCAACGCAGGTGGCCGCGTTTCCACCACGCGATGATGAGCAAGGCTGGTGGAACGATGAACGCGGTGATTTTCGCAAACAAGGCGAGCAGCAGCAAAACGGTCGCGATGATGGCTGGCAGCCTTTTCGGAGCTTCATCACGCTGCCAGCCGTCCACGGCTCGTGCCCATGCGATGAGTGAGCCCATCATCAGCGTGAAGCAGAGCACGTTTTTGCGTTCAGTGATCCATGCCACGGACTCGACCATCACCGGATGCATGATGAAAAGCGCTGCGGCGAACCACGCTCCGCGTATGCGCAGTGCCCGGAGGAACCACCACAAGCCGATGCCGCCGAAAGCATGCCAGAGCACGTTTTCCGAGTGCATCAGCCAAACGCTCCAGCGGCCTCCGGCGAGCATTCGATCGAGCCAAAAGGAGGTGGTGGTGAGCGGGTAGTATTGCTGCACCACGAGAAAGTCCGACCAGATGCGCTTCGGAGCCGCCGGATCGCGCATGAGCCAGTCGATGCCGCTGGTCCAGTCCTTGTCATCCCAGAGGAGGGGACCGTGCAGGCAGGGCCAATAGGCGATGAAGGCCATGCTAATCAGTGCGAGAGCCTTCAGGACATCATGCCGCGCTGAAACCAAAACCGGCAGCTCAGGTCGAGCTGCCGGCTGGCAAGGTGTGCGTGCCCGTTTGGATGCTTTTCCAGCAGGCTTGCGGCTCATGGATCAGCGGAAGGACTTCGCGAAGTCGTCCGAGGTGGCCTTGGCGACGACTTTGGTCTTCTGGAAGGTGCTCTGCTCGCCTTTTTCGATGAGGAGGCTCTCGTAGTCGGCACTGCTCATGGGGAGCTCGATGGTCTTGTCCTGCCAGGTGGAGAGCAGGATGGCATTGGCGAGCTCGACGCTGCGGATGCCTTCCTCGGCGGGCGAGAGGAGTTTTTCGTCCTTGAGGATGGCGTTGGTGAAGTTTTGCAGGATCTCGACGTGTTGGCCGCCGCTGTTGTCCACCGGGATGTCCATGTGCCAGCTCTCGGGCATCGCGAAGGCAGCCTCTGCCTCCATGCAGAATTTGCTCATCGGCACGCGGTTGCGCTGGAAGTGGATCTTGGTGCCGTCAGTGACGGTGAGGCGGCCCTGCTCGCCAGAGATTTCGAGGCGGTTGCAGCCCGGAGCCTCGCCAGTGGAGGTGACAAAGGTGGCGGAGAGGCCGCTGTCGTATTGCAGCACGGCGGTGACATCGTCCTCGACCTCGACTTGATGGAAACGACCGAACTGGCAGAAGCCGCGGATGCGCTGCGGCATGCCGAACATCCATTGGAAGAGGTCCAGATTGTGCGGGCACTGGTTCATGAGCACGCCGCCGCCCTCGCCCTTCCACGTGCCACGCCAGCCGCCGGTGGCGTAGTAGTAGTTCGTGCGGAACCAGTTGGTGACTTCCCAGTGGACGCGGCGGATCGCGCCGAGCTCGCCGCTGTCGATGAGGTCCTTCACTTTCTTGAAGGTGGCGTTCGTGCGCATGTTGAACATGGCGGCGAAGATTTGCTTCTTGTTCGTGTGCGCGGCGATGAGGCGCTCGCAGTCCGCCTTGTGCACGGAGATGGGTTTTTCAACAAGGACATGCAGGCCGGCCTTGAGTGCCTCGATGCCGATGGTGGTGTGGCTGAAGTGCGGTGTGCAGATCAAAATGGCGTCGATGTGGCCGGAGTGGATCATCGCGTTCACATCGGTGAAGGCGTGCTCTCCTTCGATGAGCTGCGGCAGCGTGCCGACGCTCTCGCAGAGGGCGGTGACGCGAAGTCCGGGGACTTTTCCTGCGCGAATGTTCGCGAGGTGCGCCTTGCCCATGTTGCCAAGTCCAACAATGCCGAGTCTGACGTTTTCTGATGCCATAAGGCCGTGAGGCTAGGCGGGCATGCAGGAATGGTCAACCTCTTGCGCCAGCCGTTTCGGACCACGTTTTGATACCGTGATGACGGACGTCGTTTGTCAGCGTGAGGCTGGCGAACGGCGAATGCCGGGCGGGAAGGGCTGGTCTGGCACTGGCACGGCTTTTTGAATCGTCGGGGCGGAGCCTGCGGGTGAACGCCTGATGCCAGGCGGGAAGGCCTGGCTGTTTGCCGGCGCTGCGGCGGGTGCCGCTGGAGCCTCGAGCGGTGGTTTTTCGCTCGTGGAAATCGGACGTGGTGTGGCTGGCACGGAATACCAGTGCATCTGCGGCATGGAGACGAGCTCCACCCATTGCTGGCTGCCGAGCTTTTTCCATTCGAGCTCGACGACTGCCCACACGTGGACCTCCCAGGGCAGCCGGTCACGCAGTTCGCGGGAGAGCTGGGCATCCTTGGAAAGGAAAACAGGTGCGCGGAAGGGATTCGGACGCGGAAGGCCGATGCTGAAGGCATCCTTCTGATCGCGATTCGGAACCTCGTCGCCGAAGTAGTGCTGGCGGAAAATGCCCACATGGAACATCGCCTTGCCTTCTTGGTAGGTTTTGAAGAATTCCTCCAGTTTGCGGTCCTTCAACTCGATGAAGGTGAGCCAGTCCACCTTCCAGCCATCGGCCTGCTCCTCGAGCATGGCGGGCACGGGGTATTCCCATGTTTTGCTTTCGATGTGGAAGATGCAGTGGGCACCGCTGCCGAGGTCTGGCTGCTTGTCATACCGGCCAAAACTGATGTGATCGACCGTGATGGGGCCGTCGTTGTTCCGCGAGTAATAGCGCTCGATCAGCGGCTTCATGAAATCGGCGCCGAGGACATAGCGGCCGCGTTCATCCGCAGAGGAGGCTTCGAGAAATCCCTTCAAGGCGTCGAAGGCTGGCTGTGCTTCAGGTGGAACCTTGTCCGTGGGCTGCTCATCCAAGGGATCCGACGGAGAGGAACGGGGAACGGTGGTGCCGCCAGCACCTGCCATTGCCGTGGAGGAAGAATCGATCTTCGCCGGGTCCGTGGGGGGCATTTTTTGGCTAGATGCCGCGCCTGTGACGGGAGGAGGCTGAGCCCCCATCGGCTGCGCTGCTTTGACGACGATAGCCTCCTCCATGACTGCTGGTGTCGGAGGAACTGCTGCCTCTACGGGCGCTGTTTCCGTGTTTGGAGGCTGCGTGGTTGGGAGTGGCGAACGACCCGTGAGTTCAATCGGGGGCGTGGTGGGATCCGTGAGGCCGTGGGAGACCGGGGCGGGTGATGTCGCGGATTTGGGTCCCGGCACCAAAGGCTCGGAGACGGTCGCTTTTTCCACAATAGTGGATTTGGGCTCCGGCTCGGCGGGGATGTTTGCACCGAGCAAGCCTGAAAGGGTGTCCTTCAAGAAGTAGCCTGCGAGGCCCAGAAAGCCGAGAAGGAATAGAGCAGCGATGCTGAGCCGGATGAAATTCGCGCCCCTGTTCGGCCGCAATGCGCCGAGATTACGCCCTGCCGGCAATGGGGAGGCAGGGCTGGCGGCCGGGGACAGGTGCCCTCCCAGACTGAGCCCGCCAAGGCCTTGCGAGGCGGGATTCAAGGCCTGCGTGGCGGGTGTCAATGGAGCTGGTGGGATGTCTCGGCCAAGTAACGAACCCGCAGGCAATGAATTCGTCATGGAAGGGAGCCCAGAGGCTCCCATGTTTGGAATGCTCGGCGCTCCAGGGATCAATCGGGAATGCGTCTGCGTCGGAGGATTGCCACCCTGCATGCCATAGGACTGGGAAGCTGGATCCATCGGAGGCATGCCCAGCCCCAGTCCACCTTGGGATGGTGTCCATCCTGGAGTGCCTCCTCCTGGGGGCATGGATGCCTGCGGCTGCTGGCCAGCGGTTCTGCGAGGTGGCAGGCTGATGCCTGCCGTGGGCGAAGGGGCCATCGATGGCTCACCAGCCATTATTCCGCCTGCCATCACCTGCCCCAGCCCTGGCGGCTGGCCTGCACTGCTGGGAAATGGACCCGCAGGGGGCATTCCAATACCCATTCCGTGAGCCGGTGGCGGAGTCCATTGCTGTGGAGGTGCGGGAGCAGGAGGGGCGGTGCCAAACATCGGGCCGGCGCTGCCACTGGCTGGCGGCGATGTCACCACCTGACCGCATGTAGGACAAGGGCCACTGACGCCAGCCATGTAGGCAGGAACAGTGAGCTGGGTGCGGCAAGCGCTGCATTCGAACTGGATGACGTCGGCACTCATGTCCTGCCAGAGCAATTACGGTTAATATGGATGATGGAATTCATTTCGACAAATTGAAGTTTTTCAAAACTCTGAGAGGATACCTACCGATAACGCATCACCAGTCCTGTCCCGCCACAGAACGCTCCCCCGAGTCGTGGTTGAACCTCCGTTTCAGGCAGCAGCCAGATGCTCGTTTGCGATCGAGCACGGCGCCGGTGTATCCAATTTCGCCCTGCCCAGAGCCCCCCCAAGACAAGCCCCGTCAGAGCGGCCCCTGTTAGTGAGAGAGCAGGCAGACTCCATGTCGTATCTGATCGGGGATTCTCCACCGAAGTGGTGGGAGGGGATGTCATCATCCCCCCCCCGCCAGCGAACTCTCGGAGTGTAGAACTCGGTTTTGAATTGCTGGCAGGCTTTCCCAAGGCGTTTTGCAGCCAGAACAATCGCGGAGACAATGTGGTGACGAAGCGCTCAAGCTGGTCCCCGGCCTCAGTGGCCACGAGAGCTTGGCGCACGCACTCGCCCGCCGTCTCGGAAAGAAAAAGAGGGCTGGCTTTTTCATGGATCGTCCGGCTGACGAGCAGCCGCGCCCTCCATGGCTCGGCAAGAGGATAAACAACGAGGCAGGCATCGCTCGAGACCAGCTTTCCAGAAGCAATGGAGTCGAGGTCGGCACTGGCGGGAAGCTTTTCATTTTTACCAATGACCAGCACGAACAACCCGATCCTTGCCTCGCTAGCGTGGAATTCCAACAGGCGCTCAATTTCCATCGCGGCCATCTCGGGAAGCAGCGTGGCTGGATCGATCAGATATCTGTCTTCTGGCGATCTGGCGGCAGAGCGTAGGAACTCATCGGTGGTCTCTTGAAGTGGGGTCCTGGCAGTTGGCAGGGCGTGCCGCACCTCCTCCTTGCTGGCATCTGGAAGGAATGAGAGCAGGTCCTGGACTCGGAGCCGGGGAATGATCTCACCTGAGAGTGTGGAGGGCAGGTCATCGAGGCGGGGACCACTCCGAGCAAGAGGCTCGCGCAATGCCTGATCCAGATTTTCGAGGTAGCCCGGGGCGTCCGGCAACAGCGCATCAAGTTCGGGAACTCCCTGTCGTTGCTCTTGGAAGAGGCGGAGTTCTTCTTCGGACCAACGTGGCAGAGGAAGTTCTTCCTCGGGCTCTGCTGAGGCGCAGCAGACCATTATTTGCATGACAATGATGCCACGAGTGACGAACGAAGCCCTAAACAGCGCCCCGAGACCGAATGGAATCTCATCACTCATTAAGAGAGCGCCCTCCAACACTGTGACGCCAACCTGTTTGTGAAACGGGATGCCCGGACCGGAGGGGCTGCACCATAAGCTCTGGAAAAATGCCTTCGAGAACGGCTTTTCGAGTCTGGCGCTTGGCATTCCGTTGAAGCACGGTCAGGCAGCCTTGGATCAATTCCCGGATGGCAGCACCGTAGCCCTGAAACCTCAAATGCCTCGCTGCTTTTTCGAGAAGGCGTTGTTGGGTGGCCTCGTCAAAATATCGCTCAATAGCATAGCCGAATGTCAACGAAAGCTCGCAGACCGCCGGGTCCAGCACGAGTACGATGCCAAAATCATTCCTCTTCTGAACTTGAGGCGTGTTAAACGCACCTTGGTTCAGCAGCCAAAAACCGAGTTCAGCAACCTTTAAACCCGATGGTAGCATCCCCAAATAGACAGCGAAGAACGCCTGCGGCAGGAATCGCTCAAAATCGTCCATCTGGACCTCGCAAAGCTGGCGATCCGCCAGCCGCAGACAGTGTGAGGCATCCGTAATGCGCTCTAGCCTGACCCACTGGTCCCCTAGGCTTTGCCTGAGTGATTCCGCAGCGAACCCACAAGCTGCACAATGCGTGGCAGCAGGCGGGCAGGCTGAATAGCAACGGGGACATTTCACAAATATCAAATATATGGATTTTACAGCTAATCAACAACCATTTTGATTCATAACGTCACGAAAAAAAGTATTTACACCTCTAGCCAAATGTGATGAACTAACCGTTACCGCCATTGTATTTGCGAACGAATGTCGTCCCATCAGTCTCCGAATAGACGTTATCGATTTCAACCTTGACCACCATGAAGCACCACACACTGCTTGCCTTGATCCTCGGCCTTGCCTCGGCCGCCCCCCTGAACGCCAAATGGCAGCGCGTTCCCGTCGCAGAGGACAAGTCTCTGCCAGTTGGAGGGCGCAATATGGACAGCCAAGCCTCCCTTGTAAGTTCGGCAGGACTCGGTAAAGCAGAGGCACTCTTGTCCGTGGACCCCACGGATAGTGTGTCTGTAAATGCGGGAAACAGCAACGCGGTGATTAGTTTCAAAAAGGCGGTCATGGTCAACCGTTCGTCTTTCACTAATGACGGAATCGAAGGGCGTGCCACACTTTCAGGCAGCGCTGATAACAAGGGATGGGCGGTCTTGGATGAAAAAGTGCTCACTTCGAGCGACCGCGACGTTTCCTTTTCCTTTGCGGGTATCCAGGTCAAATTTGTTAAGTTAGAGTTCGCTCTTTCGAAAGGCGGCACCATCCGCAATTTCCAAATGTTTGGTGGGGAGAAGGACAAAGACTATTACGTCAAGCAGTCAGCGGATGGCAAAGGCGGTTACCCAGTGAATTTTGCAGGCGTTGGTGGCTCTCGCGTGCTTTATGCCTCCCCGAAGCCTGAGGGCGGTTTGGACGAGTCCACAGCTTACAACAAATTCTCTTTCCCTGAGTCGGATGAGCGTTACCGCACGTTGATTTACGATCTCGGTCAGGTGCGCGTCATGAATGAGTTTGGATCTGTCCATTCTCCGCGCCCCGTTCGTTTTGAGGTTTTTGCGTTTGAAAAACTTCCCGAGAAAGAAGATTGGCGCGGTCGCCTCGCGTTCAACCCCAATGATTTTAGCCAACGTGAACCGGTGGCTGCTGCAGAAGACACCCGTGGCCTCGGCTTCCTCAAGGCCAAACCAAAAGATACTGTCAAATCTCGCTATGTCGCTCTTCGCTGGGAGCCTGACTTTAATCCGCCTGAGTTTGGCGTTTCAGCCCCTGTGATCTCTGGTAGTGGTACCCCTGGCGGTAGCAGTGGCAGCGGCCAAGGTGGTCCTGGCGGCCAGGCAGCCACCAATCCCGGTCACACCAGCAACGGAGGCAGCAGCGTCGGTGACGCTGGTAATTCAGGTAACGGCGGTGGCAGTGGTAATGGCGGCGCCAATGGTGGCGGTGCTAATGGCGAAGCCAACGGAAACGGAAATGGGAATGCCAACGGAAATGGGAATGCCAACGGAAATGGGAATGGCACAGGAAATGGGAATGCCAATGGCTATGGCACTGGCGGAATCGTTGGTGGCGGCGGCGGCAATAGCCCGCCCTGATTTGAATTTTGAACCAGACCCCGTTCTCTCCCAAGAGGACGGGGTTTGTTTTTTACTACCAAGTGTTTCATTCGGTCAGAATCGGCATTCTCATTTCGCTGGCCGGGTTACTTGCTAGGCTTCAGAGTGTCACCATGCGTCGCAAGGTCACCAATCTTTTCATTACAGGCATGCTTGTAATCATGCTTTTGGACGGGATGCCATCGACGGGTTCACTGCATGATCGAGCCAGGCAATCGCTAGACCCATGGTTGGACGCCACCGGCCTTTGGCAGGGGCACTGGGCCCTGTTTGCTCCTGATGTGCTGAAGCGCAATGCTCGTGTCTCGGCCGACTTGGAAGCTGACAACGGCTTGGCTATCCACTGGAAAAGCCCTCTTTTTCAAGACCTGACCATCACCGGGCGTTTTCGCGCCTTTCGTGAAGGCGAGTTCTTTGACAACATCCGCAACGATGAGTTTTCAGGTGCCTGGGATAGTGTTGCAGATTACCTCGGCCGGACGGAATTTCCTTCCAACTTGCCCGGTCTGAAACTAGCACGTGTGCGATTGCGGCGGCACTGGTGGGATATTCCGCCGCCCGGCGCTAAAACTCCTCCACCAGCCGAGCAATGGTATCAATTCCACATCAAGGAGTTTCAGCAATGACCCCCTCTGCCTCGCTGGAGACGAAGGGACTCTGTGCCGCATGGAACCGCTTTTTCCACATCGGGGCATCGCCGTCTGCCTATGCCATTCTGCGGATCGGATTTGGCCTAGTGATCGCGATCACGTTTCTGACGGGTTGGGCTGACGCTCAAAAGTGGTTCGGTCCGGATGGCGTCCTGTCTTTCGAAGCCTCGCGTGCCATCGTTGATCCGGATACGCTTACGCTTTTCCAGTTATTCCCTCGTTCGGAGGTGGCTGTGACAGTTGTCTACAGCCTCGTCATCATTCAGGCAATGCTTCTTGTATTCGGAATCTATGGGAGGTTCCAGGCTGCCTGCCTGTTTGTCCTGCTCGCCTCTTTTCACCATCGGAACAACGCATGGTGTGATGCTGAGGACACACTGATGCGCCTCGCGTGCTTTTACATGATCTTCATGCCGCTCGATGCCAGTTGGAGCGTGCGCAAGCTGCTTCCAGTGGCCAGACGGGAACTTCCCAAGGCTTGTCCCTCTTGGCCTTTGCGTCTTTTTCACCTCCAGATGGCGGTCATCTACCTCAGCACCGGCATTCTGAAGCTCCAAGGTGTCGATTGGAGAGAAGGTGCCGCCGTTTACTATTCGCTCAACCTCGTTCAATACCATCGTTTTCCCCTGCCCCAGTTCATGATGCAGAGCCTGCTTTTCAGCCAGATGTCCACATGGGCGGTTCTGGCTCTCGAACTTGCCCTCCCGTTCATGTTGTTCATGCCGCGGCTTCGCCTCTTCGCCATTATATCAGGCATCGTCCTGCACCTTTCGATCGACTATGCTTTGAATCTCTTCCTCTTCGAATGGGCCATGATTGTGGGGTTGCTTTCCTTCTGGCCTTTTCAGATGAAAACAAATGCTCTTCCCTCCTCCTGAGCTTCTTGTCGCCAAAACGTCCGCCATGGGGCATTCTCGATCACCCGTCCTCCGCCTCATGAAAGTCAAAAAACTCCTGCATACCCGTTACCGCGTCAACGATCTGGAAAAAACCGTCGCCTTCTACACCCAGGTCCTCGGTCTTGAGGAGATCCGCCGCCATAAATCCCCCCGCGGATCCGAGCTCGTCTTCCTGCGCACACCGAATAGCGAGGAACTCATCGAAATCTGCTCCTATCCGGCCAGCGGCCCCGTTTCCTTCTGCACAGACC
>Ga0075160_10001350_pt1 | contig 14993 bp, 20 predicted proteins | sample JI91814C2DNA_FD_70969 | JGI IMG/M metagenome (GOLD analysis project Ga0075160, IMG submission 70969) | Wastewater effluent complex algal communities from Wisconsin, to seasonally profile nutrient transformation and Carbon sequestration -... | ecosystem: Engineered > WWTP > Effluent > Algae... | reverse complement strand
AATCCGCCCACCTTGCCGGGCGCCGCTGCCGTGTGGGAATCGGCCCACCTTGCCGGGCGCCGGTGCCGTGTGGGGGTCGTCTCAGAATTCGGAAAATAAAGCACGCTAAGGCGTAGTCACCCCGTGACTCCCCCGCGCCGATGCAGCGAGCTTCGTTCCGTCTTGCAGTGACGCAATCAGCGGGCAGGAAACGTTCCCTTTCCGCGCATGGCAGGCGCACATCAGTTCAGACAGCACGGCCTCCATGCGTGCCAAGTCGGCCATCTTCTCGCGCACATCCTTGAGCTTGTGCTCGGCCAGGCCGCTGGCTTCCTCGCAATGGGTGCCATCCTCCAGCCGCAGTAGCTCGGCGATTTCGTCCAGGCTAAAGCCCAGCCGCTGGGCCGATTTCACGAACCGCACTCGTGTTACATCCGCCTCGCCATAGCGGCGAATGCTGCCATAGGGCTTGTCTGGCTCCGGCAGCAGGCCCTTGCGCTGGTAGAACCGGATGGTCTCCACATTGACCCCGGCCGCCTTGGCAAAAACGCCAATGGTCAGATTCTCAAAATTAATTTGCATATCGCTTGACTCCGTACATAACTACGGAAGTAAGCTTAAGCTATCCAAACCAAATTTGAAAGGACAAGCGTATGTCTGAACCACAAAACGGGCGCGGCGCGCTCTTCGCCGGTGGGCTGGCCGCCATTCTTGCGTCGGCCTGCTGCCTGGGGCCGCTGGTTTTGATCGCCTTGGGGTTCAGCGGGGCATGGCTCGGCAACCTGACGGTATTGGAGCCGTATCGGCCGATCTTCATCGGCGCGGCGCTGGTTGCACTGTTCTTTGCCTGGCGGCGCATCGTCCGACCGACCGCAGCCTGCAAGCCGGGCGAGGTGTGCGCGATTCCGCAAGTGCGCACCACCTACAAGCTCATTTTCTGGTTCGTCGCCGTGTTGGTCTTGGTCGCGCTTGGTTTTCCCTACGTCATGCCATTTTTCTACTAATCAGGAGTTCATCATGAAAAAGCTGTTTGCCTCCCTCGCTCTCGCCGCTTTCGTTGCCCCCGTGTTCGCCGCCACTCAGACCGTCACGCTGTCCGTGCCTGGCATGACCTGCGCCTCTTGCCCGATCACTGTCAAGCACGCGCTTTCCAAGGTTGAGGGCGTGAGCAAGACCGACGTAAGTTTCGACAAGCGCCAGGCCGTCGTCACCTTCGACGATGCCAAGACCAACGTCCAGAAGTTGACCAAGGCGACCGAGGACGCGGGCTATCCGTCCAGCCTCAAACGCTGATCCGTTAACCGAACTCGGGAGCGACACATGGGACTCATCACGCGCATCGCTGGCAAAACCGGCGCGCTCGGCAGCGTCGTTTCCGCGATGGGCTGCGCCGCCTGTTTTCCTGCCATCGCCAGCTTTGGCGCGGCCATCGGACTGGGCTTCTTGAGCCAGTACGAGGGGCTATTCATTGGCATCCTGCTGCCGATGTTCGCCGGCATCGCGTTACTCGCCAATGCTATCGCTTGGCTCAATCATCGACAGTGGCGACGCACGGCGCTAGGCACGATAGGCCCGATCTTGGTGCTGGCAGCGGTGTTTTTAATGCGGGCTTACGGCTGGCAGAGCGGTGGACTGCTCTATGTCGGCCTGGCCTTGATGGTTGGGGTGTCGGTCTGGGATTTCATCTCGCCAGCACATCGCCGCTGCGGGCCGGACAGCTGTGAATTGCCAGAACAACGTGGCTGACGGCAACAGCCGTAGCCACCACAGAAAAGGAAAAATACATGACCACCCTGAAAATCACCGGGATGACCTGCGACTCGTGCGCGGCTCACGTCAAGGAAGCCTTGGAGAAAGTGCCCGGCGTGCAATCGGCGCTGGTGTCCTATCCGAAGGGCACAGCGCAACTCGCCATTGAGGCGGGCACGTCATCGGATGCGCTGACTACCGCCGTGGCCGGACTGGGCTACGAGGCAACGCTTGCCGATGCGCCACCGACGGACAACCGCGCCGGCCTGCTCGACAAGATGCGCGGCTGGATAGGGGCCGCTGATAAGCCCAGTGGCAACGAACGCCCGTTGCAGGTCGTCGTCATTGGTAGCGGTGGCGCGGCAATGGCGGCAGCACTGAAGGCCGTCGAGCAAGGCGCGCACGTCTCGCTGATCGAGCGCGGCACCATCGGCGGCACCTGCGTCAACGTCGGCTGCGTGCCGTCCAAGATCATGATTCGCGCCGCCCACATCGCCCATTTACGTCGGGAAAGTCCGTTCGACGGCGGTATCGCGGCGACTGTGCCTGCGATTGACCGCAGCAAACTACTGGCCCAGCAGCAGGCGCGCGTCGAAGAACTGCGCCATGCCAAGTACGAAGGCATTCTGGACGGCAACCCGGCCATCACCGTTGTACATGGTGAGGCGCGTTTCAAGGATGAGCAGAGCCTGGTCGTCCGTTTAAACGATGGTGGCGAGCGCGTGGTAGCTTTCGACCGCTGCTTAGTCGCCACGGGTGCCAGCCCGGCCGTGCCGCCGATTCCGGGCCTGAAAGAGTCACCCTACTGGACTTCGACCGAGGCCCTGGTCAGCGACACCCTTCCCGAACGCCTAGCCGTGATCGGCTCGTCGGTGGTCGCGCTGGAACTGGCGCAAGCCTTCGCCCGGCTGGGCAGCCAGGTCACGATCCTAGCTCGCAACACGCTGTTCTTCCGCGACGACCCGTCCATCGGCGAGGCCGTCACAGCGGCCTTCCGTGCCGAAGGGATCAAGGTACTGGAACACACGCAAGCCAGCCAGGTCGCGCATGTGAACGGCGAATTCGTGCTGACCACGGGACACGGTGAAGTACGTGCCGACAAGCTGCTGGTCGCTACCGGACGGACACCGAACACGCGCAGCCTGGCACTCGACGCGGCGGGAGTCACCGTCAATGCGCAGGGTGCCATCGTCATCGACAAGGGCATGCGCACCAGCACGCCACACATTTACGCGGCCGGCGACTGCACGGACCAGCCACAATTCGTCTATGTGGCGGCAGCGGCCGGCACCCGTGCCGCGATCAACATGACCGGAGGGGATGCTGCCATCAATCTAACCGCGATGCCGGCCGTGGTGTTCACCGATCCGCAAGTAGCAACCGTGGGCTACAGCGAAGCGGAAGCGCATCACGACGGGATCGAAACCGACAGTCGCACGCTCACGCTCGACAACGTGCCGCGTGCGCTTGCCAACTTCGACACACGCGGCTTTATCAAGCTGGTCATCGAGGAAGGTAGCGGACGGCTCATCGGCGTGCAGGTCGTCGCCCCGGAAGCCGGCGAATTGATCCAGACGGCTGTTCTCGCCATTCGCAACCGCATGACGGTGCAGGAACTGGCCGACCAGTTGTTCCCCTACCTGACGATGGTCGAGGGGTTGAAGCTCGCGGCGCAGACCTTCAGCAAGGACGTGAAGCAGCTTTCGTGTTGTGCCGGATGAGGAAAAGGAGGTGTTCGATGAACGCCTACACGGTGTCCCGGTTGGCCTTTGATGCCGGGGTGAGTGTGCATATCGTGCGCGATTACCTGCTGCGTGGATTGCTGCGGCCAGTCGCCTGCACCACGGGTGGCTACGGCCTGTTCGATGACGCCGCCTTGCAGCGACTGTGCTTCGTGCGGGCCGCCTTCGAGGCGGGCATCGGCCTCGGCGCATTGGCGCGGCTGTGCCGGGCGCTGGATGCGGCGAACTGCGATGAAACTGCCGCGCAGCTTGCTGTGCTGCGTCAGTTCGTCGAACGCCGGCGCGAAGCGTTGGCCAATCTGGAAGTGCAGTTGGCCGCCATGCCGACCGCGCCGGCACAGCATGCGGAGAGTTTGCCATGAACAGCCCCGAGCGCATGCCGGCCGAGACGCACAAACCGTTCACCGGCTACCTGTGGGGCACGCTGGCCGTGCTGACTTGCCCCTGCCACCTGTCCATCCTCGCTGCCGTGCTGGCCGGCACAACCGCCGGTGCATTCCTTGTCGAGTATTGGGTCATCACGGCGCTCGGTTTGACCGGCCTGTTTCTTCTGTCACTGGCGCGGGCGTTGCGGGCATTCAGGGAAAGATCATGAGCGCTTCCCGGCCGGATGGATGGACTACGGCGGAGGGCCCAAGCGTTCGAGCGCGGGCAAGGCTTTCTGTTCGCAAAGCCGATGCCGGCGGCGGCATTCGCCGTCTTCGTCAGTCAATGGAGGGGTGCCACCATGAATGCAAATGATCCGACCGCCACCAGTTGCTGCGTGTGCTGCAAGGAAATTCCGCTCGATGCCGCCTTCACACCGGAAGGCGCGGAGTACGTCGAGCACTTCTGCGGGCTGGAGTGTTATCAACGTTTCCAGGCGCGGGCCAGCACTGCGACCGAAACGAGCGGCGAACCGAACGCTTGCGGTTCGCCGCCGTCAAATTGAGACAAACCACGCTTTCGCTACGTCGCCTCATGTCGGCATCAAATTCGGCTGAGTAGCTTCTCGCCATCTGGACGTAGCTCGCCCTTGGGTGAAATATGCCGATACAGGGTCTGCCGCGTGATGCCAAGTTCCTGGCACAGGTCGCCGACCTTGGTCTCTGACTGCCCCATTGCCGCCATCGCCAGCCGCAGCTTGGCGGCGGTCATCTTGAACGGCCGGCCGCCTTTCCGGCCGCGTGCCCGTGCTGAGGCCAGGCCCGCCACGGTGCGCTCGGCGATCAACTCGCGCTCGAACTCGGCCAGCGCGGCGAAGATACCGAAGACCAGCTTGCCGGCGGCGGTCGTGGTGTCAATGGCCGCGCCGTGCCCGGTCAGCACCTTGAGGCCGATGCCGCGTCCGGTCAGGTCATGGACGGTATTGATCAGATGGCGCAGGTCGCGCCCGAGCCGATCCAGTTTCCAAACGACCAACGTGTCGCCTGGCCGTAGTGCCTTCAGACAGCTCGCCAGACCGGGACGATCCTCGCGTTTTCCGGACGCTTGGTCTTCATAGAGATGCGCCGGATCAACACCGGCCGCGACCAGCGCATCGCGCTGCAAGTCCGTCGCCTGGGAGCCATCCGCCTTCGATACTCGCATGTAGCCAATCAGCATCTTGTACCTGTCACATATACGTTCGATTATGTGACAGTTTGCATCGGGAAGCTCTACACGTCAAAATTTGTCACTTAACCCGTCATTCTGTCTAAGGCATGCAAAGGGTAGGCTAGGCTCATAATGTGACAGAAATTCCGGGGGGATGCCTTCCTTCGCGAAGGTGGCGCGCAACTGTTCCAAGGAAGCGGGGTCGCGCCGACCATAGGAAGCCAACGCGAACAGCGAGCGTGCCGTCTCGGGGTTGTGTCGTGCTTCAATGATGGCCTCATCAATGGCCTGGATTGCACGCTGCCAGTGATCGACGGGTTCGGGCTTCGGCGCTTTCGCCGGCAGGCCACTGGTGAACCCGGTTTGGGGCTCGGACCAGAATAGCTTTGCGTGCTCGCCTGGCGGGCTTATATCCCTCACCTCAATCAAGCTGATTGCCGTTGCCGCCGCCTCCAGCATCTGCAACCGTACTGCCGGGTTCAGGGTTTCATACGGTCGCCACAGACTTTGCCCAGCACGCAGCGGATGCCCGCAGCATTCCCAGATTTGGCGGAGATACCCCGCGTAGGTGCCGCACGTCGAAAGCGGGGTGTTCAGCTCATCGAGCAGCGTGCGTAGCAGCCTAAACCACAATCCGGCGTGGATGCGTCGGCGCGGCAACTCCACGTGGCCGGTCGTCAGTGCCTGCCAGGTACGCTGGTCCATCGCCGCAATCGCGTCGCTGGCAGTGCGCGGTTCGGCGTCGGCGTTCTCCCAGCCGAGAAACCGCCCTGGCACGCCCCAATAGGATTCCAGCCAGCAGCCATGCAGTGGGCAGCTCAGCATCAGGGGCAGCTTCCACGCGAGCAGTACGGCTTGGTTCTCCGGATCGTTCAGGCAGAGCGGACAGGCGCGGTGTATCGGTTGGGTGGGCAGCCAGGCACGCCAGCTCGTGATGGATCGCGTCTTACGGCGGAGTCTCGGCAGCAGTACCGAGAGCTGGAACGCATAGGTTTCCAATGCGGCTGGAATCTGATCATCAAGGCTGTCCAGTAGCCAAGGCACCCAGCCGGCGAAACTCATGCAGCGCAGCCGATCCAGCTCGATACCGCTCCGCTGGGAGAGCATCGCCAGCAGCGCCAGTGGTGGCGCGGTGTCCAGGTCATCAACCTGGCCGTGACCAAGATCGTGCTCCAGCAGCTCGGACACTTCCATGTGATAGCAAAGGGCCACGCGGTTGAGCCACGAAGACAGGGCTTCGGCTTCCCTGGGTGCCGGATGCAGTGGCCAGCGTGGCGCTGGCTTCACATCAGTTCCCGCTCGAATTGCCGCCGCCGCTCGCTGGGACCGGTGTAATCGGCCATGCTGAGCGTGCGGTGGTTGATCGCTTCCTCACCACTCTCCACGGCGGCCACGGCCGCCGCCATCAATAGGTGCGCCAGCTCGCCAATAGTGCCCTCGCTGCGCGTGAGCAGGTAGCGAGCCATGTCCAGCGTGGCAATCGACGAAGGTCGCCGCAGCGGGAGCGAAGCCGCGAAGCTGGCCAGCAGTGAACAGCAATCGTCGTTGGCCTCCCACACCGGCAGCATCATCGGCTCGAAGCGATTTTCCAACTGGTCATCCGAGCGGATGGCCAGGTAGGCGTCGCGTGTGCCCACACCGACCAGCGGGATGCGCAATTCGTTGCCGAGGAAGCGCAGCAGGTTGAGGAATTCCCGGCGGTTGACGCTGTTGCCGGCCAGGACGTTGTGCAGCTCGTCGATCACCAGCAAACGCACACCGAGCTTGCGCAGCAGTGTCAGCGCCAGTTGCTCTATTTCCGGCAGCCGTGGGCGCGGTCGCAATGGTGCTCCCATCGCCGCGAGCAGCGCGACGTAGAAGCGGATCACCGATGGCTCGGACGGCATCTGCACGACCAATACCGGGATGTGCTCCTGGTCGGCGTCGGAGCTGGCCGGGTGGGCGCGGCGGAACTTCTCGACGATCATCGACTTGCCGTTGTTGGTTGGACCGACCAACAGCAGGTTGGGCATGCGTTGTTTGTTTGGCCACGTATACAGGGCTTCCAGCCGGTTCAACGCCTCGACTGCTCGCGGATAGCCGATCCAGCGGTCGGCGCGAAGGCGATGGATGCGCTCGTCCGCCGGGAGACGGGCCAAGCCCTGGGCCGCCGGCAGCAGGTGGGACAGGTCGATGATGGGATATTCGTCCACGGCTACCACTCCTCAATCTGGTCGAACGGTTTGGCAGGTGGCTGGTTGTCCGCCTGCGGGTCTGCCATGTCCGTGTCCGCTGGTGGCGTGGTTTTGACAGGTTGTTCCGTTGACTTGAGATGCTGGCGTCGATCCGCGTCGCGCCGCGCCTTGCGCGTGGCTTTCTGCGCAGTGGTCACGATTTCGCGCATCTGCCCGATCATGCGGAACAGCGCCGACTCATCCACCTGTTCGCGCCCTTGCTGCCGCAATTTCGCCAGCGCCTGCCGTTGTTCCCAGAGGGTGACAGCCGGGTGCGACAAGGTACGGTATGGAATTTCCAGATAGTGCTGCCCCTCCGGCTCCAGCACCCAAATGCGGCTGATGTCGCGTGGGTCGCGCCGGATCAGGAACGCAGGCAGGCGGTCGCGCCGAGCTATCCACGACTTGAGCGCATCGGCGTAGTAGTGGATGTGGTCGATGACGAAGCCAGTGCGGGTCAGGGTGCGGCGGAGGACGGGCAGGAAATCGACCAGAAAAGCCGTGGTGCGAGTGATGACGGTTGGAACGCCGGTACGCGCGACAGCTTCGGCCCAGCGTGCGGCCGGCGGTTGGAGCAGGCCGTTGTGCACGGAGCCGTGATAGGTGCCAACCGCCAATGCGAGCCAGCGTTCCAGCTCGCGCAGTGTCAGGGCGGCCATCTTCTCGGAGGCGTATTCCCCGCGCTGGTCAGGGTTGGAGAAGGTCGTCCCCGGCAATTCGTCGTGGATCATTTGCATCGCCGTGCCGATGATCCGTTCCACGATGCCGCCATAGTGCGGCTGCCCGAGAGGCCGATAGTCCAACCGGATGCCATGCTGCTCGCAGCCACGGCGTAGCGCCTCGCTCTTGAATTCGGCCGCGTTGTCCAGGTAGAGCAGCGCGGGCTTGCCGCTCATCGGCCAGTCCATTTCCACGTCCAACCTTTCCAACCAAGGGCGCTTGTCGCAACCGGCGTGTGCGAGGCACAGGCCGACCGAGACGGCAGATGGCGCTTCTAACGTGACCACCATGCCAACCACGCAGCGGGTGAACACGTCGATGGCGAGGGTCAGGTACGGACGGCCAATCGGTTGCCGGTCGCGCTCGTCCACCACGATCAGGTCGATGACTGTGTGGTCGATCTGTACCTGCTCCAGCGGTGCGGAGACTGGCGGAGGAACACCGCCAACACCTTGCAGGATGCGGGACGCATCCTGGCCTTCCCGAAGTCGAGTGGTCTTGAGTGGATCAAGGCTGGCGATCCGCAACGCGACCGTGTTGCGCGCCGGCATCCGCAGCTTTTGCAGCTTGCACACCCGCGCAACTTCACGGTGGAACGCCGCCAAGCTGCGCTTCTGCTTGGTCAGGAAGCGCTTTTGCAGTAGCTCGCGGATGATTCGTTCGACCGACTCCGGCAAGCGGCCTTTACCTTTGCCACCGCTCGACTGTCCAAGAGCCAAATCAGTGACCAGCCCCGAACCTTGCCGGGCACGGCGGATCAGGACGTAGACCTGCCGCCGGGACAGACCCAGCGCCTGGGCTGCTGCGTCGGCCGCTTCATGCCCGACCGTCTCCGACTGCGCCAACGGCCCAATGATCTCCGCGCGGCAGCGAGCACGCTCCCATGCCTGTTCTGACAGGGTGGCTACGCCGCGCTCGGCAATCGGTACGGTATCGGTCGCCATGCTCGCCTCGCTTTGGTGCACACGAGTATTGAGCATAGACGAGTTTCGTGCAGAGGAGTCCTGATATCGGGCTGTCAGGAGCCGTATGCACAGCAGGCTTCATGTCTCGTTGATTGGTGCAGTCGTCTTCTGAAAATGACAGTAATTTACACACGGCATCTGACATCAGGTTAGGGTATAGCTCAATCTGACGCATCAACGCTTAAAGGCCAACAAGAGAACGCCACCGGCGACCATCGCAATACCCGACCACTCGCGCAGTGATGGTCGCTCTCCCAGAAATGCGAACGCGAACACAGCCACCAGAACGAGGCTGAGCTTGTCCACCGGCGCGACCTTGGAGGCCTCTCCTATCTTGAGTGCCCGGAAATAACATACCCAAGACGCGCCAGTGGCTAGGCCGGACAACCCAAGGAACAACCAGGTCTTCGATGAAAGCTCGAAGGGGTTGGACCACTTGCCCGTGTAAGCCACGAACACCGACAGTACGACAATGATGATTGCCGTTCGGATCAAGATGGCCAGATCGGAATCGACGCCCTGAATGCCAATTTTGGCGAAAATGGCTGTTAGTGCCGCAAAAACGGCGGACAGAATTGCCCAATAGAACCAGCCGGTTGATGTCGCCATATATTTCCTTAAAGTGCTTTAGCCAGCGGGACGAGCACACAGACACACAGGCCGGAATGCGCCACTTCGTCTGAGAACCCTAGTTGAATCTCAGCGCCAATCCGGTCTGTGACGGCCTTGACGATGGAAAGACCTAGACCTGATCCGACTTGATCGCTCCCAAGAGTGCGATAGAACGGGTCAAACACCCGCTCTCGCTCAGTGACTTGAATACCTGGCCCTGAGTCTTGGATTCTCAGTATTGCGCGGCCTTCTTGCGTGGTGACAGAAAGATCGACCTTCCCGCCATCCGGCGTGTAGCGAATGGCGTTATCGACCAAGTTCTTGACGACGGCAATCAGGTCTAGTTCATTGACCCAGAGTTGGGCGTCTTGCTCGCCTTCGACACCAATGTCGATGTGCTTGGCCTCGGCCAGAGGCATCAGGTCTTCCAGCACGCAGCGATAGACGTGTTGCACCGATACAGACGACTTGGGCCGGTCGAGTGTAGCCTGAGCCTTGGCCAAGCTGAGAAGTTGATCCAGCAGGTTCTGGCCACGCTCTATGCCTCGGCGCAGTGTCACGAGACGTCCACGCGCGAGGTCAGACATATCCGCCTGATCCAGTCGCTCCGCTTGCAGTGATAAGGCTGTCAACGGGGATCGAAGCTCATGCGCTGCATCCGCGACAAACCGGCGTTGGGTTTCCATTGACTGGTCAACGCGGGCAAGCAGACGGTTGATCGCCACCACGAACGGGCGCACTTCGGCGGGTAGATGGCTTTCCTCAATGGAATGTAATTCTTGTTCGGCGCGTTGGTCGATTTCCGCCGACAAAGAAGCAATGGGCCGGAACATCTTGCGCACAAGGTCAGCCACGATCAAAAGCAGGATGGGAACCAAAAGCAGAAACGGCATTAAGGTGCGCAAGGCGCTGTCACGTGCAATTTCATCGCGAACGCCGGTTTCTTGCGCCACGGCGATCCGCTCGCCACTGGACGTAGTTTTGACCAACACACGGAACGGCTCGCCGTTGACATCAAGCGTATGCAGGCCATCGGGCAGCGTGATCGGTAGTGGCAGCGGTACTCCCGCATCGCCCTTCCCGGCCGCCTTGCTGCCATCTGCAAGATATTGGACGATGACGCGGGACTCTTCATCGCTGTCTTTGGCGCGGCCATCGTCTCCAAGATGTGCAAGCGGGTGTTGCCGATCAAACAGCGCCGCAACTTGGCGTAGCATGTCGTCTTGCAGTTCGTGAGCTTCGTCGAATGCGGATATGAAGGAAAAGATGCCCGCCACCACAGCAATGACCAAAATGGCCAGCGACAGCGAAAATGACAGCTTGAGCTGAACCGATTCGTTTAAGCGTTTTTTGAAACCATCCATCCAACCCCCCTGACATTCTTGATGACTTCGCCGCCCAGCTTGCGCCGCAGTGCATGGATCAGGAATTCGACGGCGTTGCTCTCGACCTCTTCGCCCCATCCGTAGATACGGTCTTCCAGATCACTGCGGGAAAGAATGGCACCAGGGCGTACCAGCAAGGCTTGCAACAAGGCAAACTCACGATTGGAGAGTTGCACCGAGGCACTATCGTTGACCGCCGCCTCCCGCGTGGCCGGATCGAGCGACACGACACCGTTGCTGAGCACGGACGTTGCGTTCCCTCCCTTACGTCGCAGCACCGCGCGCATGCGGGCCAGCAGTTCGGCCATCTCAAAAGGCTTGAGCAAATAATCATCGGCCCCGCCATCCAGGCCGCGCAGTCGATCATCGAGGCCGTCGCGGGCGGTGATGATGAGCAGTGGAACCGGATTGTCTTTGGCGCGAATGCTGGTCAGCACCTCCAGCCCATCCTTACCTGGAAGGCCAAGATCGAGCAACACCAGGTCATAGTGCTGGCAACCCAGTGTCGTGAGGGCAGTTTGGCCGTTCTTTACCCAGTCAGCAGCATAAGAAGCGTCTTTCAGCGCCCCTTGGATGGCCTCGCCTATCATGGTGTCGTCTTCGACCAGCAATACTCGCATTCCTCCTCCAGCAGATCATTCAATGCGCCGTTCTGGCCGCTCGTTGCTTGAATAGCAAAATGCTAGTCAAAATAAAGGCGAATAGTGCCGCTGATGCTGAATAACGACTTAGGGCCAGCCCGCCTGCACTGAGCGGCTTATCCAGAAAGTCCCCGACCACGGCCCCCAGAGGTCGGGTCAAAATGAATGCGGCCCAAAAAAGCAGGGTTCGCGACACACTTGTCCAATAATAAGCTGCAACGACCAAGGCCAACAGCGCGCTGAACACAATAGCGCCGCCGGTGTAACCCAATCCTGCCGTATCCGCCGTCCAATCGCCCAGCGCCGTCCCCAAAGTCTGGGAGAACATGATCGTCACCCAATAGAACATCTCGGCCTTCGGCGAACTTACTGTGCTGACCGAAACTGAGCCTAGCGTTCGACGCCATATAAATAGTGAACCGAACAACAAAGCCATAAGCAAGGTCGAGCCACCAGCATACCCAATACCGAGGGATCGGTCTGCGAAATCAGCCAGCGTCGTGCCGACCGTGGTGGTTGCAATGATTGTTGTCCAGTAAAGGAATGGCTGAAAGGTCTTGGCCTTGATTTGCGCAAAGACCGCAGCCAAAAATACGGCTGCGAAAATAACCGTACCAATCAGGTAGCCCAAATTCATTGACATCGAAACGGCATCACCACCTGTTTCACCGAGCGTGGTGGCCGCAATCTTGATGATCCAAAAAACGAGAGTGACCTCTGGGACTTTGCTCAGGGCTTTTTCTGCTGAAGTATTCATATTGATTCGTTTTCTCTGGTCAGAGCTTCGCTTGTAGTGAGTCGAAAGTGCTCAATAGGTCAGCCATCGCCTTTTTGCAGTCGGTTTGATTGGGTGCATCTGCACGCAGCGCGCTAAGGGCGGGATCAATGGCCTTGTCGAGCCTGTGCCAGTCATCCGCTGCACGAGGCTTCAACCCTGCCTCCGCCGAGTCCCATGCAACCTCCAAATCCTTGATCCGTGCTTTAGCTGCTGGCAGGTCGCCCTTATCCACGATGGCGGCAACGTCAGCGGCGATGTTCCGAAATGCAGACAAGTCCCCCAATTTTGACGCGGCCTTTACCTGCGGAGCGGAGGTGGTCTGACTTGTGGTTATTGAGACAGAGCCTGCTGTACCGGTGTCGGTGGACTTTGAGCATCCAGCCGCAAGGGCCAAGAGAGCGATAGCCGATAGTGCAGCAACGGGGCGGATCAGCGAATGATGATGGCGCATGTTTTTTCCTTGAGTTATTTGGTAGATGTTATTCGGCGGCTTGTGCATTCATGCGGCTGCCAATGCTGAACTGCGCAACGGCGACCAACATCACAATCACTGTCAGGAACAAAGCGCTGGTCCACATGGCACCCATGCCAAGGCCGCCATAAATTTTGGCCTGGGTCAGCAGGTCACCGAGTGCTGCTCCGAAGGGGCGAGTCAGGATGTAGCCAATCCAAAAAGTCAGTACGGCGTTACCGCCTAAGCGGAATGCCGCATAGGTTAAAGCGATCAGTGTGCCGAACGACACTGCTCCCCAAGTGAAGCCCAGGCCAAGCGCTTCGGTCGCCAAGTCACCTGCCGCAGTACCCAATGCAAATGTGCAGAGAATGGCCGACCAGTAAAATAACTCCCTACGCCGCGTGAAAATCTCATGGATAGACAAGCTGCGTTCCACCCAAAACCAAACTGCAAAAATCCCCGCAAGCGCCACGGCAAATGCCGACGTGCTGACATACAGGCTAACGCCTAGCCCATCGGTGAGCAGGTCAGTAATCTGGGTGCCGACCACGCTGACCAGTACGACCGTCAACCAGTAAATCCAGGGCGTGTAGCGCCGCGTGCGCAGTTGCATGAATAGGGCAACAGCCAACAGTGCGCCCATCACTGTACGAGTCATGCCTTGGCCGAAGCCTGCATTGACAGCCAGAAAGTCGGCTCCGGTTTCGCCGACCGTCGTGGACATGATCTTGATGACCCAGAACGAGAGAGTAACTTCTGGGACTTTATTGAGCCAATTTGATGCACAAGGCGGGGTCAGCGTATTCATGGGGTCATTTCCTGCAAAAGCGAGTTGTTCTTGCGGCAAGTCTGACCGACCAAACTTAGGCGAGCCATAGGCCCATCACTCGCGCACCCATCCAATTTGGATTAGTTTTCCGAAGAGAATTCGATGAACGCTCAGGGTAAGGCGGTAAGAGGCGGGCAGATACATGCGTACTTCCCGAAAGGCCAGCCACGCACTCAGCATGGCGACCAAGGCCGCGCCAACCATGTCCAGCGGAAAATGAACGCCGAGATAGATTCGCGCCCAAGCAACCGGCAGTCCCAACAGTGCCAGTGCCAGGCCAGCCATACGTTGGCTGCGGTGCATCAGGAAACTAAAAGCGACAGCCCACAGGAGCGTCAGATGGTCGCTCGGGAACGAAGAATCAGCCGCATGGGAAATCAGGGTGTGTCCCAGACCGATCATGAAAGGACGTGGATGTTGCCAAACCAGTCCGATAATCTGGTTGATAAGCAAGCCTGCCAGACCGGACGCGGTCGCTTCGAGCAAAACCTTGCGGGTATGTTCGCTTCCGCGTAGCCAACCGAACCCGATGATGATCAGAAGCGCCCAAATGGCGTACTCAGCAAAAAAGGTGGCGCTGGACAGTAGCAGCGTGCTTGGGTGCTCTGGTGCATTCAGCCAGAGAAATAGTGCGTGGTTGATGTTTTCCATGGGGTCTGCGTGGTCGGATCACCCCACAGGGATGACCCGGCCATACTGGCAGGTAGTTAGTCTTGTTTGTCGTGGTCGTCATCGCGATCCGCTTTGTCTTCGGCGGACGAAATGACCGTGCCTTTGTCGGCATCGACCTTGACATCGAAGACCTTGGCCCCGCTGACGACTTCCACGTCGTACACCCAACCCTGTTTCGAGTTTTCGTACTCAGCGCGTGCAGCCTTGCCGTTGGCGTGTTGCTCGGCAGTGGTGACAGCCTGAGCCAGCGGAATTTTGGCTTTGGTGATGGCCATGGCATCATTTTCCATGCTGCCTTGGGCGGCATAGGCAACGGTGCCCGCAACGGCGATGGCTGCGGCCAGGAGAGAAAGTTTGCTGTAGCGATTCATGGTGCTTCTCCAAAAAGAACGCAGGTATTTGCGCAATGGAGAGCCTACGGAGGCTGACTTAGCTGGCACTGAGCCGCTCCAAAATAGCTTAGCGTGCTTTATTTTCCGTTTTCTGAGACGACCCCTTCCAGGCCAGCGCTTGAGCTGTGGGAAGATGCTTGATCCATCATTCTCTTAAGGCGTATAGCTGTCTCTATAGATAATGCACTGTCTCTCTTAAAGATAGACTACTCTTGAATGCCGATGAAGTCACTCCGCTCGGTCATGGACGCTGTAGAGATCATTTATCGCCTTCGCCGCCTTGGTAA
>Ga0075160_10001349_pt1 | contig 14995 bp, 16 predicted proteins | sample JI91814C2DNA_FD_70969 | JGI IMG/M metagenome (GOLD analysis project Ga0075160, IMG submission 70969) | Wastewater effluent complex algal communities from Wisconsin, to seasonally profile nutrient transformation and Carbon sequestration -... | ecosystem: Engineered > WWTP > Effluent > Algae... | reverse complement strand
TTTTCCAGCAGCAACAACCTTCCTTTACAGTTCAGGGTAAACATTAGCGCCAGTTCGTTATTTTTGAAGCTAAGATAAGAACAGTCGGAAAAGACAGCGGTATCAAATTCCCCTGAGCGATGCGTTCTGACCCATTTTGACCCAATTGACAGCCAAATTTAGCATGACAACAACCAATCAGCAATACGACCAGGTGATTCATTCTTCCAAGGACATTTTCCTGAATAAGGCGAAGGATTATGGAACGGCCTGGAGGGTTTTAAGAACGATTTCCATCGTGGACCAGATATTTATCAAAGCACAACGAATCCGCACCATCCAGGAAAAAAAAGAACAAAAAGTGGCCGACGGGATCGCCGCAGAATTCAAAGGCATCATCAATTATGCTGTGATCGGATTGATACAGCTCCAGTTGGAATCAGATATCCGGGAAGAACTGGATATCGCTGAAGTAGAAAAATTATACGACCAGCAGGTCAATACGGCCAAAACCCTGATGCAGGATAAAAACCATGACTACGGGGAAGCCTGGCGCAGCATGAGCCAGGAAAGTTTTACCGACCTGATCCTGATGAAGCTGCAACGCATCCGTCAGATTCTGAATAATGAAGGCAAAACCATCATCAGCGAAGGAGTGGATGCCAACTATCTCGACATCATTAATTACGCGGTATTCGCCTTAATACTATTGTAAACATGAAAATTGCTGTTCAAATCACCAGGGTTTTTGTAGGATTGCTGTTCATCTTCTCCGGACTGGTCAAGGCTAATGACCCCATGGGACTCAGCTATAAAATGCAGGAGTTTTTTGAGATATGGGGTATGCATTCCCTGAATGACTGGTCTTTGCTCCTCTCTGTGATCATGAATGCTTTTGAAATCATTGCCGGCATCGCCCTTTTACTCGGATGGCGGATCAAACTTTTTATCTGGCTACTGCTGCTCCTGATTGTTTTCTTCACTTTCTTAACCGGTTATACCTATCTCACCGGTACACCCAAAAACTGTGGTTGTTTTGGCGATTGCCTGCCCATCACTTCTAAAACATCTTTCGGGAAAGATGTGTTACTCACCATACTCATCGGATTCCTTCTCTGGAAGCAACAGCTGATCAAACCCCTGTTCAAAGAAAAATGGTTGTATGGGGGCATGTTCATTGTAACCTTACTGAGTTTCGGATTCCAGTGGTACACTTTGAAATACCTGCCGGTGGTGGATTGTCTGCCATTCAAAAAGGGGAATAATATTACGGAGAAAATGAAGATGCCGGCCAATGCCATACCGGATAGCACTGTCATCACTTTTGTTTACAAGAAAGAGGGCAAAGACATCGAGTTTACAGCCGATCAGTTCCCGGCTGATTTTAATGCGGACACCTATAAATTCGTCAGCCGCTACGATAAACTGATCCGGAAAGGCAAAAACAATGAGCCACCCATCAAGGGCTTTGTGCTTTCCGGCGATACAAATACTGATTCCACTGCCTTTGTTCTGGAACAACCCAGGGCCGTTTTACTATTTATTGAGAATTTTAAAAAAGCGGGCAATGCCTGGAAAAAAGGATTTGCCAAAGTGGCGGATCATGCAAAATCCAGACAAATACCAGTCTTTATCATTACAGCAGAACCTGCAAAAGCCATCACAGAAACAGCAGGTACCGTTTTTGCCGGAAGCCAGGTATTCAAATGTGATTATAAAGTTATCGAAACGGCTTCCAGGGCACCAGTCACTGCTTACCTGATTGAAAAAGGGACAGTAAAAGGCAAATGGAGTAGTCCCTGTTTTTCATCGGCCGCCAGTCATATCAGCAAATTGCCATAACAGGAATCAATCGCCACCATGCTTAAATACATCACCAAAAAATTAGCCTATGGATTGCTGGTGCTGGCAGGAGTGGTGGTGCTGGTGTTTTTTCTTTTCCAGGGTTTTGGAGATCCTTCCAGAATGGTGGCCGGGCAAAGCAGTGATTCCACTACCCAGGCCAATATAAAAAAAGAATTGTATCTGATTGATGAAACAGGAAAACCCATTTCCCGCTTCAGGCAATTCCTTTTATATCTGAATGATGTTTCCCCGATAGCTTTTCACAGCAGTGCTGAGATCAGTCAGAAAAACCTGAAAGGATTTTTTTTCGGCGGAAAAAATAAGTTTGGCTTTAAAATTCCTTACCTGCGAAAATCTTACCAGAGCAAGCGACCGGTTTGGAATATTCTGGTGAAGGCCCTTCCCGGTACCCTGATGCTGGCCATCGCTGCCATGCTCATTGCTGTCTTAATTGGAATTCCATTGGGGGTGATTGCTGCGGTTAAAAAAGATACCTGGCTGGATACCTCCGCCGTTTTCTCCAGTATTGTGGGAATTTCTGCACCTTCATTTTTTATGGGGATCATCATGGTTTACATTTTTGGTTTCCTGCTGAGCGACTGGACCGGTTTACATATTGCAGGGAACTGGTTTGCAATTGATGACGAAGGACAAAGAAGGCTTTCCTTACAGAATCTTGTCTTGCCCGCTGTAACCCTGGGTATTCGTCCCCTCGCTATTATTACTCAGCTAACGAGGAGTGCCATGCTTGATGTACTCGATCAGGATTATATCCGCACGGCCTATGCAAAAGGTTTGAGTAAACGTACTGTGATCTGGAAACATGGCTTACGCAATGCATTGAATCCGGTGATCACTGCTGTTACCGGCTGGTTCGCTGAATTGCTGGCCGGTGCATTCTTTGTTGAATATATTTTTGGCTGGCAGGGGATTGGGAAAGTAACTGTTGATGCCCTTGAAAAACTGGATTATCCTGTTGTGATGGGATCAGTACTGGTATCAGCCACTTTTTTCATACTCATCAATATACTGGCCGATATTCTATATGGCGTAGTAGATCCCAGAGTCAGGATTAATTAGCAGAAAACCCATGCAAGCATCCGGCAGAATATCCAATCTCGATGGTCTTCGCTTTCTGGCTGCTGCCGTGGTGGCCATTTGCCATTTTGATATTATCAAAGCATCCTACGGACTGGAAAGAACAGGCTGGCGCTTTTTTAGTAATTCCGCACAGATGGCGGTCAGTTTCTTTTTTGTGCTGAGTGGTTTTCTGATCACTTATCTTTTGATGAAAGAAAAATATGCCAGTCATGATAATCGTTTCCGTCTGTTTCAATTCTATGGAAAAAGAATCAGACGAATCTGGCCATTGTATTATTTGTTACTCCTGCTCAGCTTTTTTGCTTTTCCAAAAATTGAAGGATTACACAGTGCTGAAGTATTGACAAATGATCTTCATTTAAAAAGGCTGACCGGATACCTTGTCTGGTTACCGAATTATACGGAGTACCAATACGGTCCGCAACCATTTCTCGGACAAACCTGGTCGCTGGCGGTGGAAGAATTCTTTTATTTATTTTTCCCGATCGGACTTTATTTCGTCAAAAGGAAAAATGTACGCAGGTACTTCTTCCTGCTTATTTTTTTGTCACTGCTCCTGACCGTGCTCGTGTATTTGCTGAACAGTTACAGTCGGCTTTCTGCTGATGTTAAAAGTGTATTGTATGTGATTGCCGATAAATACCGGATCTATGCTTTTGGTGCCGGCGCCCTCGTGGCCTGGGTGCTGCTCAATAAAGATCATATCAGGGGGAGATGGTTGCTGTTCATCCGGCAAAAAGGAATGGCCCTTGGTCTGAGCATATTGTTAACATTCCTGGTGCTTGGCGGAATTACATTTTCCTGGATCACCCAACAGGTATATGCGTTCTTGTTTTCGCTGTTGATTTTATCGCTCGTGTCATCCGGTATCCGGTTTGCCCTGCTCAATCACCGGGTCATGCTGTACCTTGGAAAAATATCTTATGGGATTTATATGCTGCATCCAATTGCCATTGTGATTTGTCTGCAACTAAGTAACCATTTTTTGCCGTTTGGCATGATGGGTGAAATACTCCTGGTCATTGCCAGTATGCTGGTAACAGTACTGCTCTCAGCTTTGTCTTATGAACTGATGGAAAAACATTTTCTGAAAGGAAGGAAAAGAGAAAGGGTTACTGAATAATCACTTCGTTAATCACTTTCTGGTGAAGGGCCTCATTCACTCTTTGTTTGATCTTTTCTTTCTGGTATTTCAGTTCATTTTTCAACGGGGCCACATGGGTGGTAATGATGAGTTTATCGCCAATGATCTGGAGTTTATCCGTATACCGGGCAACGGTTTTTCCCATGATATCCTCCCATACATCTTCGATCTGCAGGGCCTGTATACCGCCCTTCAGCCGGCTACGGCGGAGAAATTCCTGCATGGCTTCACTGATCGAATATTCACCCATGATACAAAGTTAGTGGTTGTAAAATTGAAAGTTTAAAATTGAAAGCTAATTCCCACGAAAGGGGAGAGGGAAAATGAAATAGTTAATCCTTCAATTCAACATTCATAATTTATAATTCAAAATAATTAAATCAAACCCCGATTATCTCAAAACCAATTCCCAAATGTTTAAGTTGGGCAGTTAAGCGCACCGGATCGGTATCGGTGATAAACACCTGTCCGTCATTTTCCACACAAACCTTGTGCAGCAGATTGGCAATTCTTTGTTCGTCTAATTTTTCAAACACATCATCCAGCAGCAGGAGGGGGGCAAAGCCCTTTTCCTTGCGAAGAATCTCCATTTCTGCCAGTTTCAGGGCAAAGAGCAGACTCTTTCTTTGTCCCTGTGAAGCAATTTGTTTAAAAGGCTGACTCCCCATTTGAATATCAAGTTCATCCTTATGAATCCCGGAAACAGTGCGTTGGGTATAAAGGTCTTTTTGCCGGTTCGCCTGTAGTAAAGTTGTCATGTTTTGTTCTATCAATTCTGATTCATAAAACAGATTGACGGGCTCCGTTTTACCGGCGATTTCTTTATACAGGTGTACAACAACAGGTAAAAATTGGGTCAGGAATGATTTTCTTTTTTCAAATATCAAATCACCCGGTGCCGCCAGTTGTTCGTCCAGCACTTCCAGCAGTTTTTCATTTCGGTTGCCGCTATCGGCAAATGACTTGAGCAGGGAGTTTCGCTGTAGCAGGACTTTTGAATAGGTAATCAGGGCCTGTAGGTAATCCGCATCCAGTTGGGATAGGAGGGCATCCAGAAATTTTCGGCGGAATTCACTGCTGCCGGTGATCAGGGAAGCATCATCCGGGGCAATTACTACGGCAGGGTAACGGCCGATATGCCTGGAAAATTTATCATAAGCGGTCTCATTGACCAGGAATTCCTTGCGGCCCGTTTCCCGCAGGATACAAACTGCCTTTTCCTCTTCCTGTTCCGTACTGAACTGGCCTTCGATCCGGAATCCGGAAGCGCCATGCAATACATGTCCGGCATCAAGCCGGCCAAAATAACTCCGTGTAAAACAGAGATAATGAATGGCATCCAGGAGGTTAGTCTTACCGGCTCCATTACTCCCGCAAATACCGGTCACCCTTTCCGTGAAGCGGAATTGGCGGTGCTGATAGTTTTTGAACTGAAGCAGGGATATTTGCTGAAGGCGAAGCATAGCAGCTGCAAGATAACGGCATTGACCCTTGCAACGGACGGGAGCGGAGGGATTTGTCACCTAATACCGTAAGAATCAAAAATCTGCGTTCCAAAATAAGCTGTGAAATTTGACATTTTCCCCTTATTTTTGCGCTCCCCGAAGGGGTCCTTCGGGCAAATTTTTTATACGGTGGCCGTAAAATTTTCCAAAGAAACTTATTTGTACTGGTATGAGCTCATGCAGCTGATACGTCAGTTCGAACTAGCAGCCGAAGAAAAGTATAAAATGGAAGGGAAGATCCGTGGTTTCTTCCATGCCTATATCGGGCAGGAAGCCATCGCAGCGGGATGTATGACCGCTACTAAACCAGGTGACCTTTTTATTACCGCCTACCGCGACCACGGTTTGGCGATTGCCAAAGGGGTATCTGTCAACAGCTGTATGGCTGAACTCTATGGCAAAGCAACCGGTTGTGCCAAAGGCAAGGGAGGCAGTATGCACTTCTTTGGTAAGGATGTAAATTTCTATGGCGGACATGGTATCGTTGGTGCGCAGATCGGGACAGGTGCCGGACTGGCATTTGCCGAACAGTACCGCGGTACGGATAATGTAGTGCTTTGCTTTTTCGGTGATGGCGCTGCCCGTCAGGGGATGTTGCATGAAACCTTTAACCTGGCCATGCTCTGGAAACTCCCGGTGATCTTTATTTGCGAGAACAATAACTATGCAATGGGTACCTCTATTGAGCGTACTTCCAACGTGATTGATATTTATAAACTGGCGGATGCTTATGAAATGCCGGCCGATACCATCGACGGGATGACGCCAGAAACGGTGCACGAAGGCATCAGCCGTGCCGTGACCCGTGCACGTGAAAAAGGCGGACCCACATTGTTGGAGATCAAAACTTACCGTTACAAAGGACATTCGATCAGTGATCCCCAGAAATACCGTACCAAGGAAGAAGTAGATGAATACAAAGGCAGAGATCCGCTGACACAGGTTGTAAGTACCATGCTCACGGGTAAAATGTCTTCCCAGGAAGAGATTGATGCGATCAATCTGCGGGTGGATGCTATCGTGGCTGAATCATTAACATTCGCTGAGGAAAGCCCCTGGCCGGATGATAGTGAAGTATTGAAAGATGTATACGTAGATGCGAATTATCCCTTTATTGTAGACTAATCATTGTAAACTGAAAATAACGTATGGCAGACAAGCAAAATGTGAAGGAATTTGATGAGCAGGTGGCAATCGCCAAAGCAAAAGATTTCTGGAGCAAATATGGCAAACTCACTTCGATCATCAGTGTGGTCGTTATCTTACTGGCCGGTGGCTGGTATGCATACCGCAATTTTGTTCAAAAACCCAAAGAAGTAAAAGCTACTGAATCCATGTTCAAGGCAGAAGAGTATTATCGCCAGGATTCAGTTGTGAAAGCACTGAACGGAGACGGACAGTACTGGGGTTTTCTGAAAGTCATTGATAAATATGGTGGTACCAAGGCTGGCAATATGGCCAGTTTTTATGCAGGTAGCTGCTATATCAAACTGAATGAAAATGATAAGGCAGTAAAGTATCTTAAAAAATTCAGTTCCTCATCCAAGCCTTTGCAGTCAAGAGCTTATAAACTTCTGGGTGATGCTTATGCAGATCTGGGTAAAAATGCAGATGCCCTCAGCTATTATAAAAAAGCAGCCGCTGCCTTTGAAAAAGACGAAGCATTTGCAGCTGATTGTTTGTACATGGCCGCCTACCTGGCTCAAAAAACCATGAACGATTCTAAAACAGCTACCGCTCTTTATAAAGAACTGAAAGAAAAATTCCCTAAAACCCAGCAGGCTTTTGATGCCGATAACAATCTGGCGCAGATGGGCGTTTACAGTACCGATAAATAAATTATGGCGGATATCAATAACAGCAAATTATTGCAAACCAGTACGGGCATTCTTAAAAAGGATGCCTGTGTTGTTTTGGTGAAAACAGAATGGAATGCCGCTATTACTGATGAACTGGAATCAGGCTGCAGAAAGGAACTGGAAAGACTGGGTGTGAAAAAAATAAATACCCTGACTGTTCCCGGTGCTTTTGAAATTCCTTTTGCTATCAAACAGCATTGGGAAGAGACAGGAAAAAAGAAACGGGCGGATGCGTATATTGCTATTGGATGTGTGATCAAAGGAGATACCCCGCATTTCGACTATGTATGCCAGGCGGTAACCGATGGGGTGCTGCACTTGAACCTGCTTTTGCCGGTTCCCAGCATTTTTGCCGTGCTGACAGTGAATAATGAAGAACAGGCACGGGAGAGAATGGGCGGTAAACATGGTCATAAAGGCGTGGAAGCAGCAGTCACTGCCCTGAAAATGATCAACCTGAAAAAATAAAAATGTTCAATATGAGAGTATTATTTATCACCGCCCTTTTTTTTACACTCGCCTGTAATAATAAAAAACAGGACAATCCTGAAACAGAAACCGGAAAAGATACATCAGTTGTCACCGCACCTGTTAACGAAGAACCCATGCCAGTGGCCAAAGAAGCAAGTGTAACGGATACCCTGCTCACCATTCCGTTTATCATCAAGAGTAATAATTATATCGATTCATTCAGCAACCATCGTCATGGCATTGCTTTTATGACCGATACAACCGCCCAGACCTTCCTGGTAAAGGCGGGATATAATGGTGCTGATCGTTTTGAAACCTATTATGATTTCGAGATCGACAGAAATAGCGGAGAAATCAAAGTGATGGATCCGGTTGAAGGAGATTATATTCCATTGAAAACTTATCTCAAAAACAACCAATAATACCGTTGAACGTACAGCTTTTTATACCCTGTTTTGTAGATCAGCTTTATCCTGATACGGCTTTCAATATGGTGAAAGTGCTGGAAAAAGCCGGCTGTACAGTATCTTATAATACGAATCAGACCTGCTGCGGACAACCGGCTTTCAATGCCGGATTCTGGGATGAATCAAAATCGGTATGCCAGAAATTCCTCAAAGATTTTAGTGGCACGGATTATATAGTATCCCCCAGCGCCAGCTGTGTCGGTTTCGTACGAAATTATTATCCTAAACTATTTGATAATTCTTCCCACCATCATGAAGTCCAGGATACCGGTAAAAGGATCTTTGAACTGAGTGAGTTCCTCGTCAATGTCTTAAAAGTAAATGAATTCGGAGCGAGCCTGAACGGGAAAGCTACTTATCACGACAGCTGTGCCGGACTCCGGGAATGCCGGATCAAAGCAGAACCCAGGCAATTACTGTCGAAAGTAAAAGGGCTGCAACTCACCGAAATGAATGATGTAGAAACCTGCTGCGGCTTTGGCGGAACATTTGCCGTAAAATTTGAAGCCATTTCTATCGGCATGGGAGAGCAGAAAGTGGAACATGCACTGGCTACTGGAGCTGATTACCTGATTTCAACGGATCTGTCATGCCTGATGCACCTGCAGGGCTATATCAATCATAAGGGCTATGCCCTCCGGACCATGCATTTAGCCGATGTGCTGGCATCGGGCTGGTCATAAAAAAGACCGGTCTCACTGGGAGACCGGCCCGTTTGATAGCAGACACAAGGACTATATGCTGAAGGAAACGGATATACTATCAGATCGCGATACCTGCTAACAGGGTTGCTTTCCCCTTATTTTGGCATCACTACATGATCAATCACATGGATCACCCCATTGCTTTGGTACACATTTTCAATGGTTATAGAGGCCATTCCGCCCTTTTCATCCTTTAACCAGAACTTGCCATCCTTTTTCATGACCCATAGTTTTCCACCGGCCACAGTTGTCAGTTCTGCCGTACCATTTCCTTTTTTGATCCAATCATTCAGTTCTTTGGTGCCCAATTGACCTGCCACCACATGATAAGTAAGGATACTGGTAAGAACTGCTTTGTTTTCCGGCTTCACCAGTGATTCAACGGTACCCATTGGCAACATATCAAAAGCCGCATTGGTAGGGGCAAAAACGGTAAAAGGACCAGCACCCTGCAGGGTTTCCACCAGACCGGCTGCTTTCACTGCCGCTACCAGGGTAGTATGGTCAGCCGAATTCACTGCATTCTCAACAATATTCTTGGAAGGATACATGGGGGCACCGCCCACTTCCACTGTTTTTTCTTTACCCATTTGCGCATAAGAAAGATTAAACAAAAATGCTGCAGCCAATAGCAGGCTCATTGATTTCAACGATTTCATGGTTTACATTTTATTTTAAAAGGTTTAAATAAGATAACAGTTACAGATACGTGGATAAGAGATAAACCGGATTTCTGAAAAGCAACTATTTTTACAAAAATTAAAGCATGGCATATTGGCTTGCAAAATCGGAGCCCTTTGTATATAGTTGGGATGATCTCGTAAAGGAAAAACAAACCAGTTGGACGGGTGTAAGGAACTACGCCGCCCGGCTCCATCTCCGCGCCATGAAAAAAGGAGAGGAGGTTTTGTTCTATCATAGCAATGAAGGCACTAGTATCATCGGCATTGCCAAAGTAGTGAAAGAAGCCTATCAGGATCCCACCACCGATGATGATCGCTGGGTAGCTGTCGACCTGAAGCCATTTAAAAAATTAAAACAGCCGGTCAGTCTTGATACAATAAAGAAAGACAAAAGACTTACAGAAATGGCCCTGGTTAGAATCAGCAGGCTCTCCGTTCAACCGGTTAGTGAAGAAGAATGGAAAGTGGTGATGGAGCTGGCGGGGGAGTAGGTTCAGTCGGCAGTCTTCAGTCTACAGTCTTCAGTCGGCAGTCTTCAGCCTACAGTCATTAGTCTTCAGTTTGTCAGTCTATCAGTCTGTCAGTGGTGCGTCTCGAGCTAAGCGTTAATAGGAAGAACTTGAGTATCTCAATATCCTGATATCTCAATATCCCAATATCCTAATATCCCGCCACCGCTGAACCAATAGCAGGCCAACCCACTTTTCTACTCCGCTTAATTGATAGCGGTCAATACCCAATACCCAATATCCAATCCCTCTCTCTTTAACATTTCCCAAAGGTTACTTTTTACTGCTTCGTGGTATCAATGTTCATACTCACTTAAACTTAAAAAGTATAGCCATGAAAAAATTAATGATCGGGCTGCTCGTTGCGGCAGCCGGAACAGGTATCTATTTTTTTGTCATTAAAAAGAACAAAGAGAAACCCATTGACACTGGGTTCAACAAAGAATTGATCATTGGAAAATGGGCCGGTGAAACAAAGGCAGTTCCTGACTCAACAACAATCAGTTTGAGCTGGGAATTCAGAAAAGATGGAACGGCACTCTTTGCAGCCAGTGATACTGCAAAAACAGATACTCTTTACTATTCCTGGAAAGACAGTATTGGACTTAAAATTCAGAAATCTCCTGCTGATTCATTGGAGATGGTATACGAAGTCAGCAAACTTACTGCCGACAGCCTGGAGCTGAAACAAACCGGCAGCGATCCGATCCTCCTACTGAAATCGAAATAAATAAAGGTCCTGTATCTGAAAAATACAGGACCTTCTTTATGCAAACATCTCATCCCGGCATCTTAGATGCTGTAACGTAAAAAGTATACGCCATGAAAATCAAAACCGCCTTACTGGCAGCTACGCTGCTATGCACTTTTATTGCCTGTGATCATGAAGGGAAAAAAACTTCGTCCAGACAAGTGTATAACTTGAATGAGCCTCCACCCAAAACAGATGAGTCTCAACTGATACCAGCACCGCCACCACCTCAGCAAGAGTCAAATCAAAAGCAAACCATTACAATTGTAAACGATGAAGCGGGAATGCCGGCAGAGCAGGTAGATTTTGAAAAAAATGAAATCAAAGACCAGAAAGCTTCATATGATTCGGAAGGTTATGATGTAATTGTAGAAAATAAATTTCTCGCAGCCACACAAAATCCGCTGTCCACTTTTTCCATTGATGTGGATGAAGCGGCCTACAGCAATGTCAGGCGCTTCCTTCAAAACGGTTCATTGCCTCCGGCAGGTGCCGTTCGGATTGAGGAAATGATCAACTATTTTGATTACAGCTATGCCAGACCGGAAAACAAAGAACCCTTTGCGGTGAATACTGAAATGTCTGATTGTCCCTGGAACCCGCAACATAAACTGGTGCATATCGGTTTGCAGGGAAAGGAAATTCCCATGGAAAACCTACCAGCTTCCAATATGGTTTTCCTGATTGATGTGTCAGGCTCTATGGACGAACCGAATAAACTGCCACTGGTACAGGCATCAATGAAATTATTAACTGATCAGTTGCGTCAGGATGATAAAGTAGCCATTGTGGTATATGCAGGCAACGCTGGACTGGTGCTTCCCTCCACCAATGGCGCCAATAAAACAGCGATCAGGGAGGCGATAGATAACCTTGAAGCGGGAGGCTCAACAGCAGGAGGGGAGGGAATTAAACTGGCTTACAAGACCGCCAGGGAAAATTTTATCAAAGGTGGAAACAACCGCATCATCCTGGCAACCGACGGAGATTTTAATGTAGGTGTCAGTAGCGAAGATGAACTGGTAAGACTGATTGAAGAAGAAAGAAAAAGTGGTGTCTTTTTGTCTGTGCTGGGTTATGGTATGGGAAATTACCAGGATAGTAAAATGCAGCAACTGGCTGATAAAGGAAATGGCAATCACTCCTATATTGATAATATCAACGAAGCCCGCAAAGTACTGGTCAGTGAATTTGGCAGTACGCTATTTACCATTGCCAAGGATGTGAAGATTCAGATCGAATTCAATCCAGCCAAAGTACAGGCATACCGCCTGATCGGATATGAGAACCGGATGCTGGCGGCAGAAGATTTCAATGATGATCTCAAAGATGCAGGGGAACTGGGAAGCGGTCATACCGTAACGGCCTTATATGAAATTATACCGGTTGGAGTTAAAGATAATTTTACGGTGTCAGTGGATCCGTTGAAATACCAGGCGAACGACAAAAAAATCAATGGAACTACATACGAAATGCTTACCATCAAACTGCGGTACAAAGAACCGGAAGGCAACACCAGCAAACTCATTGTTCATCCGGTAATGGATGAACACAAAACACTGGCAGCCACTTCAGATAATTTCCGCTTTTCAGCAGCGGTGGCTGAATTCGGACTCCTGCTCAGAAACTCAGCTTTTAAGCAGCAGGGTAATTATGAACAGGTATTGAACCTGGCCAGATCTGCCAAAGGAACAGATGCCAATGGCTACCGGGCAGAATTTATCAGCCTGGTGCAAACAGGAACTTTATTGGCGAAGAAGTAAATTGGGGATTCACCGCTGAGAACTAGAGATAAAAGAGTTTTCGCAGAGTTGGATATTTTGTAAGTAATTTTTTGCTTCGAAAAATCAGAAAGAGATGTAACCGCTAAGACGAAAGGGCGCAAGGACTCGAAATGAGTTTCACCGAAACGAACAAAACTTACAAGTGGTTTCGCAGAGATGGATGTTCAGGAAGTTACTTCTTTGTCCAAAGGACTCTTCGAGCTCCCTTGCGTCTTAGCGGTTAAGCCTTTGCGAAAACTCTGCGCGCTCAGCCTCTCTGCGGTGAATCTATCTCTGCCCCCAGGGCGCTGTGAACGAAATATACTTTTCAGTTCTTGTCTTACATTTGAGCATGGCAAAGAAAAAACTGGTGGTACTCTCCGGTGCCGGTATCAGTGCGGAGAGTGGCTTGCGTACTTTTCGCGACAGTGACGGACTCTGGGAAGGGTACCAGGTAACCGAAGTAGCCACACCACGTGCCTGGCACCAGAATCCGCAACTGGTACTGGATTTTTATAATATGCGCCGAAAAGATGTGGCGGCAGCAATGCCCAATGCAGCCCATACCGGACTGGCCAGTCTGGAAAATGATTTTGATGTAACCATCATTACCCAGAATATTGACGACTTGCATGAAAGGGGAGGATCCAGTCATGTCATGCACCTGCATGGTGAGATTTTTAAAATGCGCAGTGAGCGAAATGAATCACTGGTGAAAGAAATCAGGGATGATATCAGTTTAGGTGACCTCGCTGAAGATGGCTTTCAATACCGGCCGTATATTGTTTGGTTCGAAGAACCGGTTCCTATGATTCAGGAAGCCATTAAAGTGGTGAACAGTGCAGATATCTTTGTAGTGGTGGGTACATCCCTGGTGGTTTATCCTGCCGCCGGACTGGTGAATTATACCCAACCTGGTATTCCCGTATTTGTGATTGACAAAAAAATCCCAGCCCTTTCTTCATTTCCGGGATTGCAATTAATTGAAAAAAATGCAACAGAAGGAGTGGCTGATTTAATGCAGCGGCTCAAAGCGATGTATTGATTTCTTTGAATTGCACCTGGCAGGCTTCCAGTTCCTTTAAGACCGGTTCATAGATTTCGCGGGAAGTTGGTATCTGTAAACCATGGAGGCGGATAGTCCCATCTAATATCAGTTTGGCGGCAATTCCCAGGGGCAGACCCACAGTTTTGGCCATGGCTGTACGAAGATGGTTTTCTCCTTTTACAATCAGTGAGCTGCTGATCCCGAATTTTTTCCCTTCCAGTTCATAACCGATCTCATGCAGCATCACTATCATGTCTTTATCATATGGTCTTAAGGCCAGCTTTTTTTCCACGGCAAACTGCAGGATATCGGCAGCACTGCAAAGGCCACGGTTCACAAGGGTCTCATCATCATCCAGACCCAGGAAAAAAAGTTGTTTCAGCGTCAGGTTGGCTTCGTGCATTTTATACGCCAGAAATCCGGCTGCCTGGTTTTTCACATCCTCCACACCAAATTCCTGCAGATTACCCTTATCATCTGCTGTCATGAAAGAATCCGGTAAAGATTCACCGGTCTCCACTGCTTCCTGTTCCGCATCCATCAGTTTCATCAGGTTCTCCAGTATCCCCTTGGTTTCTTCAAAGCGGGCAGCCAGTTTTTGATTCAGCCATTCACTGAATCCATGCCGGTCCATATGTTCTTTGAAAACCTGTTGCAACGTTTTTCCGTTGGTATCATATTGCGGTGTTTCATCCGTGAGTTTGAGTTCGATGATATTTCTCCATCCGTATAAAAAATCACTGTGCCGCAGCGTGGTTCTTAAAAAGGTAGCAGCATCTTCTAACTGGTAAAGACGGGTGTAGCTCAAAGAATCCCTGTTGGCATACCATCCCAGGGTGCCGAGATCAGGAATATCAACCAGTCTTTCATTCGTAAAAAGACTTTCATATTCCACTTTCTTTTCGGCTCCGTTTTCCCGGTAATGTGCCCCGGCCTTGCCAGCAAGGATAATATTCCTTGGATTCCAGCTGATCTTATAATGCCAGGGGTTATCATCGCTTTCAGGTGCTACCAACCCGCCGCAATGTGATACAAAGGAAAATATATTACCGCCTTTTTTCCGGATCCCGTCAATCAGTTGCATGGCGCTCATATGATCGATACCCGGGTCTAATCCCATTTCGTACAGGAAGAGCAGTTTGTTTCTGCTAATCGCCGGCTCCAGT
>Ga0075160_10001339_pt1 | contig 15073 bp, 13 predicted proteins | sample JI91814C2DNA_FD_70969 | JGI IMG/M metagenome (GOLD analysis project Ga0075160, IMG submission 70969) | Wastewater effluent complex algal communities from Wisconsin, to seasonally profile nutrient transformation and Carbon sequestration -... | ecosystem: Engineered > WWTP > Effluent > Algae... | reverse complement strand
GCGCACCTCGGCATAGTCGCGCACGCGGCGCAGCAGGCGGCCGGCGACACGGGGCGTGCCGCGGGCGCGGCGCGCGACTTCGGCGGCGCCGTCGGCTGTCATCGGCAAGTTGAGGACGCGCGCGCCGCGCCGGACGATCTCGGTCAGGTCGGCGACATCGTAGAACTGGAGCGCCGACTTGATGCCGAAGCGGTCATGCAGCGGCTTGGCGATCATGCCCGATCGCGTGGTCGCGGCGATCAGCGTGAAGGGAGCGAGGTCGATACGGACGCTGCGCGCAGCGGGGCCTTCACCGATGATGAGATCAAGCTGGAAGTCCTCCATCGCAGGATAGAGCACCTCCTCGACCGCGGGATTGAGCCGATGGATTTCGTCGATGAAGAGGACATCACGCGGCTGGAGATTGGTGAGCAGCGCCGCGAGATCGCCCGCGCGAGCGATGACGGGACCGGAGGTCGCGCGGAAATTGACGCCGAGCTCGCGCGCCACGATCTGCGCCAGCGTCGTCTTGCCGAGGCCCGGCGGGCCGTAGAGCAGGACGTGATCCATCGCCTCGGCGCGGGCCTTGGCCGCCTCGATATAGACTTTCAGGCGCTCGCGCTCGCGGCCCTGACCGATGAACTCAGACAGATTCTGCGGGCGCAGATGCTGGTCAGGCGCGTCGTCACCCTGATCGGCAGCGGAGATGAGGCGGTCGGTCATCGCGCCAGCCTTTTCAGGCCGTCGCGGATCAGCACGTCGAGCGTCGCATCTTCACCGAGTTCAGCCACCGCGGCGGCGACCGCCTGCCCAGCTTCGCTTTGCGCGTAGCCCAGATTGACGAGGGCGGAGACGGCCTCGGCCGGGGCGCCCTTGGGCGCGCGGGTGATGGAGGCGATAGCGGCGGAGGGAACGCCGGAGATTATCGCGGCGGGGCCCTTATCCTTCAGCTCGGCGACAATACGGGCGGCGAGTTTCGGGCCGACGCCAGGCGTGCGCGCAACGGCGGCCTTGTCCTGAAGCGCGATGGCCTGGCCCAGCGCCTCGTTGGCGAGAGTGGAGAGAATGCCCAGCGCGACCTTGGCGCCTACGCCCTGAACGCTCTGCAACAGGCGGAACCAGTCGCGGTCGGCAGCGGCGGAGAAGCCGTAGAGGCGGATCATGTCCTCGCGCACAACGGTTTCGATGAAGAGCACTGCGGCCTCGCCGCGCGTGAGGCGGTCGAGCGTGCGTGCCGGACAATAGGCGACGTAACCGACTCCGTGCACGTCGATGACCGCGTGATCGGCGGCGACCTCATCCACCGTACCGGCGAGACGGCCGATCACTGGACGGCCGCCTGCATCTGCATCGCGCGCGACTGTGACAGGTGCGCGTGGGTGATGGCGACGGCGAGCGCATCGGCCTCGTCGGGCGCCGGATCGCCGCACTGGGGCAGAAGGAGCTTCACCATGTGCAGCACCTGGTCTTTTTCGGCATGGCCGGCACCGACGACCGATTTCTTGACCTGATTGGGCGCGTATTCGGAGACGGGCAGACCGGCCTGCGCGGGAACAAGCAGGGCGATGGCGCGGGCCTGGCCGAGTTTCAGTGTCGCGACCGGGTCCTTGTTGACGAAAGTGTGCTCGACGGCAGCTTCCGTGGGGCGATGCGTATCCAGAACGCGCGTCAGGCCCTCGTGAAGGTCCTTCAGACGCAGGGCCAGATTGTCCTCGCCACGCGAGGTGACGGTGCCGTGGGCAATATGGCGGAGGCGATTGCCGTCGGTCTCAACCACCCCCCAGCCGGTGCGGCGGAGTCCGGGATCGAGGCCGATGATCCGAATCGTGAACATGCGCCTTTGTAGCAGGGTTCAGCTGAGGAAAACGCGCCGGCCCGCAATGTCGGCGAGGGCTTCTCCGATCCTGGCCACGGGGATGTCGGTGCCCGCAAGTTCGGACATTGCGGCGGCGAGCTGCTGGCGGTCGCGCGTGCCGTCGCAGAGCCGGAGAAAATCCGCCGTCGGCGGCTCGTTGGGCACAAGCCGGGCGTGGCGCAGGGTGATGGCATAAGGAACGGATTCAAACATGGCGCGGATGAGCGGTGCGGCGAGCGGCCGTTCTCCAGGGGTCAGGGTATAGCGTTGCGGGCCGGCATGGGCGGCGACAAGGCCCAGTGCGCAGACGCGCCGCAGGACGGTGTCGGTTTCATCACCGGCGGCGTCCGCGAGTTGGGCGTAGGTCGCCTCGCCGGGGCGGGCGTTCCAGAGCGCCGTCATCAGGCGTTCCTGCGCCGTCGTGGTGGGAATGAGAAAGGCGCCGAGCTCGCCCGTGTAACGGGTTCGCCTGGCGCCGGTCGCTTCGTCCGTCACCTCGTCGCGGCTGCCGTCGAAGCTGAAAGTCAGGGTGTCGATGCGTGTCTCAGCGGGCGGAGGCGCATCGGCACGGACGAGATAGGTGCGGCGGAACATCTGGGCGCCGCGCAGGAAGTCGAGCGCCTCACCGCGCGCTGCCCAGTCGCCGGGCGCGCCCAGCGTGCCCAAAGCGTCGGCGTCGAGGTCATGCGTGAAGAGATCGGTGAGGCCCGCGTCGCCCGCGACCTTGAGGCCATGCGTGCCGGCAGCCGCCGCGAAGCTGCCGAGCGATGGTGGCGCATAATTCTCGGCGAGCCAGTCATGGAAGAAATAGGCGGCGTCGAACGACGGCAGCGTCCTGGCGAGATTGTCGAATTGCGGCTTCAGGCGGGAGCCTTCGAGCTGGTGGCGGGCAAAGGTCGCCAGCAGCTCGGCCGCCGCCTTGGTGCGCTCGATCATGCTGGTGATGTGGGCGGTGTCACGCACGATGCGCCGCTGGATTTCCACCTTGGCCGCCGCGCCGGGCAGCGCATCGTAGGAGACATAGGCGACGCCGCCGGGGGCAAGGCGCGCGCCGATCAGGCGTAGAAGGGCGTCCTGCACCGCCTTTGGCACCCAGGCATAGACGCCATGGCAGACGATGTAGTCGTACTGTTTGCCGTCCAGCGGCCAGGTGAGGATGTCGCCGACAGCGAGGCTTACATTGGTGAGTCGTGCGGCTTCGATGAGCGCCTGACCGCGCAGGATGGGCGCCTCCGCCAAGTCAAACCCGGCGTGATCTCCATCGGGTGAGGTCTGCGCCATGCCGATGATGTTGAGGCCATCACCGCAGCCAATCTCCAGAACCGACGCGGTGCGCGGGTCGGGCGCCGACCAGCCGTGCAGCAAGCCGCCGGCGCGGATGCGATCCGGCGTCATGTGGGACACGACGGCCGTCGGGTAGGCGACCGACTCGTAGGCGAATGCGATCGTGTCCATCGTCTGCCCGTTCACGCGATCAGGATGCGGCGGCGTGCCAGGTCCGCGAGCGCGGCATCGACGCTGGCGAGGGCGACGCGAGCGCCAACCTTGTGGCTCAGCGCATCCGCCAAGCCGGCGCGATCCCGCGTGCCGTCGCATAGCTGCACAAATGCGCGTGTCGGCTCGGAGTTCAGAATAAGTTTGGCGTGGCGCCGCGTGATCACCCAGTTTCCGTCGGACAACATGGCGCGGGCGACGCCGCCTGCCATTGGCCGATCGCCCGGCGACAGGGTGTAGGGCGCGGGCGTTGCGTGCGCCGTGACAAGCGGCAGGGCGGCGGCGCGCCTGAGGATGGCGGCGGCGGCGGACGCATCTCCGACCTTCGCTGCGATGTCGGCAAATGAGCGCTCGCGAAAGCTGCCATCCGCGAGCAGATCCAGGGCTGCCTGTTCCTGGGCATTCGCGGCGATCAGGAAAACGTCGCCATCTGCGACATAACGGATGCGACCGGCGTCCACCTTGCGTTCGCCGGCAAACGCGAACGCAAGACCGTCGATCTGCGCGGCGGGAGGCGGCGCGTCCTTGCGGACGAGCAATGCGCGCCGAAACATCTGATTGCCGCGCAGGACGTCGCGCCGGAATCCGAGATCTGCCCAGTCTGTCCCGGCCCGGCTGACGACCTCCCTGCCGGCCTCAGTGAGGTCATCCAGGTAGAGATCGACCAGCCCCGCGTCGCCGGCGACCGCCAGCCCTGCCTTGTCTGCGGCAGCAGCGAAATCCCGTAGCGATTGCGGCGCGTAGTGATCGGCCAGCCAGTCGTGGAAGAAGTAAGCCGGATCGTAGCTGGGCAACTCTGCCATGAGGGCGTCGAGCTGGGGCTTGAGCCTGGAACCGGGCCGCTGGCTCGCTGCCAGCGTTTTCAGCAGCGCCATAGCCGACGCGACGCGCGCCGGCACCGGGGAAATGGCCGCCGTCTCGGTGCGCAGGAAATTCTGGATCTCGACCTTTGCCGAGGCGGCCGGCAGGCAGTCGAACGAGATGTAGGCAATGCCCCCGGGCGCCAACCGCGCGGCGATGAGGTCAAGCAGCGCCGGGCGCACCGGGGCCGGAACCCACGAATAGACACCGTGACAGCTGATATAGAGGAACTGTTCGCCCGTCAGGGGCCAGGTCAGGATATCGCCTGCCGAGAGCTCGACATTCGTCAGACCTGCCGCAGCGGCGAGCCGCTGTCCGCGCTCGATGGCGGCGGCGGCGAGGTCGAAACCGACATGGCGGGCCTGAGGTGCGACCTCAGCCATGGCGATGAGATTGTAGGCATCGCCGCAGCCGATCTCGAGAACGGATGCGGTTGAGGGATCAGGCGGCTGATATCCGTGGAGGATGCCGGCGGATCGCATGCGCTCCGTCGCCATCTGGGGGACGACGGGCGTCGGGTAAGCGATCTCGTCGTAGGCAAATGGAACTTCTGCGCTCACCGTCCTTCGACTTTCCGCCAATCGCATCAGGCCGCTGCGAGCTTCTCCATCACGGCGTCGCTCATCTCGTAATTGGCATAAACCTGCTGGACATCGTCGTGGTCGTCCAGCGCGTCGATGAGCTTCATCAGCGAGCGGGCGGTGTCCTCGTCCACGCTCTTGGTGTCGAGCGGCTTGAAGACGATACGCGCGGCCTCGGACGTTCCGAGCGCCTTTTCGAGCGCGTCGCGCACTTCGCCGAAATTGTCGATCGAGCAGAGGAACTCGTGCGCTTCGTCGCCGGAGATGACCTCGTCGGCGCCGGCTTCGATGGCCTGCTCGAACATGGCGTCGGCGCTGCCCTTGGCGGCGGGATAGGTGATGGACCCGACACGGTTGAAGAGGAACGCGACCGAGCCGTCGGCGCCCATGTTGCCGCCATACTTGGAGAACAACGAGCGCACGTCGGCGGCGCTGCGGTTGCGGTTCTCCGTCAGGCACTCGACGATCAGGGCGACGCCGCCCGGGCCGTAGCCCTCGTAGCGAAGTTCCTCGTAGTTCTCGCTCTCGCCGCCCAGCGCCTTCTTGATGGCGCGGTCGACATTGTCCTTGGGCATATTCTCCTTGCGCGCGGCGGCGATGGCGGCGCGCAGCTTGGGATTATGCGCAGGTTCCGGCAGGCCGGATTTTGCGGCGACGGTGATTTCGCGCGCGAGCTTGGAGAAGAGCTTGGAGCGCTTCTTGTCCTGCCCGCCCTTGCGGAACATGATGTTCTTGAACTGGCTATGGCCGGCCATCGGCGAACCCTTGCACCCGGATGGGAAGAGCGAAGCTCTTACTGGTGCACAGGGCGGGGAGGCAACCCCCCGGAGCCGAGCCGAGCCAAGCCGAGCGGGAGAGGGCGCGGGCTGTCGTGTCGGATGAACGGCGTGTCGATTATCTGATCCTGGACCTTGTCGAGCGGATCGACAGGGCCCAGACGGTCGCCGAAGCCGCGCGGACCTTGCTGGATGGCCTGAAGCCTATGGGCGCGCTGTCAGTCATGGCGACGGATGTACTGATCGCGCCGAAGCCGATGGGCGCGCATACGCCGCCCGTGGTCGCCGGGATCGCGCCCAAGGGCTGGCAGGAAAGCGCCGCCGGCGCTTTCGTCGACGCGCTTAATCCCAATCCCGACATGGCACGGCGGGTACGGCGGCCCTTTATGTGGAAGACGGCGCCGCTGCCGACCAAGGCGCTTTACAGCGCGTACTGGGAGGCGATCGGCGAGTTCGGCGGCAAGGAGGGGCTGGCGGTGCCGCTGGTCGAGACGGGGATCACCGGCGGGGTCTCGATGGCCTTCGCGACGGAGGATTGGTCACCGCGCGAGCGCCGGGCGATGGAGTTCGCCTGCTACACGTTTCTCGACAAGGTGCGCTCGCTGTCCCCCACCCCGCCCGAGCCGCCGCGCCTGAGCGTGCGGGAGCGCGACGTGATGGCCTATATCGCGGAAGGCAAGACCGACTGGGAAACGTCGGTCATCCTGGGGGTCAGCCAGAACACCGTGCACCACCATGTCGAGAATGCGCGGCGCAAGCTGGGCGCGGCGACGCGGGCGCAGGGCGTGGCGCGCTTCATCCTTGCCGGACTGAGGTAATCAGGCGGCGACTTTCGCGTTCGCGAGGCTGAGAGCGACAGCCTCTGCGACCTTGATGCCATCCACCGCCGCCGAGAGGATGCCGCCGGCATAGCCCGCGCCTTCGCCGGCCGGGAACAGGCCCTCGACATTGAGGCTCTGCAAGTCGGCGCCGCGGGTGATCCGCAGCGGACTGGAGGTGCGGGTTTCGACGCCGGTCATCACGGCATCGGCCATGGCATAGCCGGGAATCTGGCGCGCGAAGACGGGCAGCGCCTCGCGCATCGCGGCGATGGCAAAATCCGGCAGGCAGAGCGCGAGATCGGTCGGCGTCACGCCAGGGCGATAGGACGGAATCACCTCGCCGAGCGAGGTGGAGGCGCGGCCTTCCAAGAAATCGCCCACACGTTGGGCCGGGGCGGACCAGGATTCGCCGCCGGCCTTGTAGGCCATCTCCTCGTAGTGGCGCTGGAAGGCGATGCCGGCGAGCGGATCGCCCTTCTCGCCCGGGTAGTCGTCGGGCGTGATACCGACGACGATGCCGGAATTGGCGTTCCGCTCGCGCCGCGAATACTGGCTCATGCCATTGGTGACGAGACGGCCGGGCTCCGACGCCGTCGCGACCACAGTGCCGCCGGGGCACATGCAGAAGGAATAGACCCCGCGTCCGTTCCGCGCCTGATGGCTGAGCTTGTAATCGGCAGCGCCAAGGATGGGATGCCCGGCCTGCGGGCCGAAGCGGGAGCGGTCGATGACCGATTGCGGATGCTCGATGCGGACGCCAATGGAGAACGGCTTTGCCTCCATGAAGACACCGCGGGCGTGCAGCATCTCGAAGGTGTCGCGGGCCGAGTGGCCGAGAGCGACGACGAGACGGTCACAGGCGATCTCCTCGCCGTTCGCCAGCACGACGCCAGCCACGCGACGGCGCGGCGCCTTGCCCTCCAGCACTATGTTCGTGACGTGATGCGAGAAGCGGATCTCGCCGCCCAGCGCCTCGATCTTCGCGCGCATCTGCTCGACCATCGAGACGAGGCGGAATGTGCCGATATGCGGTTTGGCGACATAGAGGATTTCCTCCGGTGCGCCGGCGGCGACGAATTCGGTCAGCACCTTGCGGCCGAGATGGCGGGGGTCCTTGATCTGGCTGTAGAGCTTGCCGTCCGAGAAGGTCCCTGCCCCGCCCTCGCCGAACTGGGCGTTGGATTCCGGATTGAGCTCGCGCTTGCGCCAGAAGGCGAAGGTGTCGACCGTGCGTTCGCGCACCGCCTTTCCGCGTTCCAGGATGATGGGGCGGAAGCCCATCTCGGCGAGGATGAGGCCTGCGAAGAGACCGCACGGGCCCATGCCGATGACGACTGGGCGCAATTCGGTGCCGCTGGCTTTCGCGGGCGGCGTCCAGCTCATGTCCGGCGCGGCGCCGATATGGACGTCCTTCGCATGGCGCTTCAGCAGCGCCGCCTCGTTCTTCACCGTGGCATCGATGGTGTAGATGAGCTGGATCGCGCCCTTCTTGCGGGCGTCCCAGGCGCGCTTGTGGATGGTGAAGTCGATGAGGTCGGCTTCGCAAATGCCGAGGCGCTTGAGCAGTGCCGGCTTCAGGGCGGCTGCGTCATGCTCGAGCGGCAGCTTCAATTCATGGATGCGAAGCATCGCGTCTTGTCTCTGACCGGGGCGGCACCACGCACGCCAACGGGGCTGTCATATATCCAGCCACGACACAAAATTTCAAGACCGCGACATAAAGCATGTCTAGTTTCGCGGCCGTCCTCCGACGCGCCGGGAGGTAATGAGCGGGGCGTATTTGAATTGCGTTTTTCGATGACTTCCTGCGCCCTCCCCCAAACAAACAGCGGCGCCGGAACCGGCGCCGCTGTAGGAATATAGGCCCAAGACGCCGGGCGTCAAGCCCGGCGCGCGATCAGAACGGCAGGCTGAACCGTGTCTGGATCAGGTGCTGGGTGCTGTCGCCGTTGAGGCCGACCGAACCTGTGTAGGAGAGGCCGAGCGTTGCGCCCTCGTTGAAGCGGGCATCGAGGCCGAGGCCGAAGGTCAGGTAGTTCTTGGAGAACGCCGGCGCGTCGATCTCGTAGAGCAGCAGCCCGATATCGTCATAGCCAAGACGGGCGAGGCTGGAGCCTTCGAAGTCGTGCGTGTACTCGAAGCGGAAGCGGCCGGTGAGCGCGCCGTTCTCGAGCTTGAAGTCCTGCTCGGTGCGGATGCCGAGCGTGCCGGCCAGCGAATCCACCGTCTGTTCGGCATAGAACAGGTTGTAGATGCCGGCCCCCGTCTCCGCGAAAGCGTCGAGCGTGGTGCTGGAGCCCGAGACGCGGCCATAGGGTGCGAACAGCAGGCCGCGCGAGGAACGATACTCGTAGCCGAGCGAGATGGAGCCGAAGACCTGGGTACCATCGCGCGAGCCGCGCGCCGTCGAGCTGTTGGCGGCGACGAAGCGGTCGCTGTCATAGGTGAGCCAGGAATAGCCGAAGAGCGCATCGACATAGACGCCCGGCGAGGGACGGTAGCTGCCATAGGCGGCGACCGACACGGCCTCGGCCAGTGTCCGGCTGTTGTTGGTGCCGAAGTTCGTCTTGTCGTGGCCGTAGCCAAGACCGATGCCCGCCGTGAACTGCGGGGTGAAGCGGTAATCGACGCCGCCGCTGACGCCGACCAGCGTGTGGCTGAGATCGACGAAGCCGTTGTCGTTGCCGCCGAAGTTCACATAACCGCCAAGCCAGAAGGCGAGATCGACCGTGGTCTCGGTCGAGGCGCCGTTGGCCGCTGCGCCGGTTGCAGCCGCCGCGCCTCCGCCCGTTGCACCGGCATAGCCGGTGGCGTTGCGCGGATCGGACCAGGCATTGCCGGCCATGCTGCCGGATTTGGCGCAGTCCATGTCCGGGCGACGTGTGAGGGCACCGACCTCGTCGTCATTGGTGGCGCAGTTTTCCTGTTCGCCGCCGGTGACCGACAGGCGCGCCGTGCTTGCGCGCTGCGGGCCTTCGTCGTGAAGCTGTTCCAGACGCTCGTTGAACGAACGGACAATCGTGTCCGCAAAGCGCCGCGCGGTCTCCGCCTCGCCGCGCACCAGGCCGACGACATTGGGGTCGAGCGAGGGGTCGGGACGCGGGTTGACCGTGATCGTCACCGTCGCCGGTGTGGAGGTGCCGACGGCGCTGGTGAGCGTGTAGGTGAGGCTGGTGGTGCCGCTATAGGTGGGCGCGGCGGCAAACTGGAGGGTGTAAACCCCGCCGACCTGAATGATCGACGCCGTGCCAGCGGCTGCCGCAGGCGGCGTGACGATGGTGGCGCCCGTGAACGGACCGCCCGTCGCGCCGGTCTGGAGGCTCACCGTTCCAGTGGTGCCCGCCAGCAGCGTCAGAGACTGGTTCTGCGCCGTGATTGTCTGGCAGGCGAGCACCAGGTTGGTGATGGCCGCGCCAGAAACCGTGCCCGACGCGGGCGTGACGGTGCAGGACTGGTTGGCCGGTTTGGCGGTGACCGCGACCTGGAAGGCGGTGTTGTTGAGGACGCCTGTCGGGAAGGTGAAGCTGGCCTCATTCGCCGGAACGACGAGGTTCTGCGGCGCTTCGGTGCTGGTCAGCTGAAGCGTGACGGAGCCGAGCGCCGAGGAGCCTGTGCCGCCGACCGTATAGCGATCCGGGTTGACCGTGATGTTGACGGTTGCGGGAGCCGACGTCGCCGTGGCGTTGGAGAGGGTGTAGGTGACGGTGAGCGTGCCGACGAAGTTGGCATCCGCCACAAACTGCAGAGTCTGGACGCCGCCAACCTGGATGATCGAGGCTGTGCCCGCCGCAGGGTTGGAGTTGGCGGTAATCGCCGCACCCGTGAACGGACCGCCTGTCGCGCCCTGTTCAAGGCTCACCGTGGCGGTCGCGCCCGAGACCGTCGTCAGGGACTGGGTCTGTGCCGTCAGCGTCTGGCAGGAGAGGACCAGATTGGTCACGTCTGCGCCTGCGATGGTGCCGGAGGCCGGCGTGACGGTGCAGGACTGGTTGGATGGCTTGGCAGTGACCGCGACGCTCCAGGGCGCCGTATCGGGCAGCGACGTCGGGAAAGCAAAGCTTGCGGCGTTCTGAGGGACGACCAGCGTCTGGTTGCCCGCCGTGGAGGTCAGATCAAGCGTCACCGCGCCGAGGGTCGACGAGCCGGTGCCGGAGATCGTGTAGCTGGGCGGCGCAAAGCAGATGAGCGCCGAGCCGTTGCCCGTATTGGCACCATTGTTGATCGTGACCGACGTCAGGCCGGTTGCAGCCGAGCTGCCGCCCGAGCCGCCGCCGCCGCCGCCGTTCCAGTTCTGCAGGCACGCCGTGGTGCCCACGCCGCCTGCGCCGCCGCCCGCGCCGACCGTCGCGCCGCCGCCGCCGCCGCCCTACCCGGCGCCGGAGAACGAGCCGCTGAAATTGTTGATCGTGCCGCCATCGCCGTTGACGTTACCCGCGCCCGCCGGAAACGAAGGGCAGCCGCCGCCGCCTGCGCCGCCGGTCGAGCCCGCGCCGCCGCCGCCGCCGAAAGGACCGGGGCCACCGGGCACGTCCGCACCGTTGGAGCCGTTGGCGCCGCCGCCGCCGCCATCGCCGCCGGCGATCACGTTGGTGGTGCTCCAGCCAGCCGCGCCGCCGCCGCCCGCCGCGATGGCGATGCGTGTCATGCCGATGCGGAGGTCGGTGCCGCCGCCGCCGGTGCCGCCTGCGCCGTTACCGCCGCTGCCGCCGGGGTTGACGGCCAGGCTGCCCTCGCCGCCGACACCGACGATCAGGGTCTGGCCGGGGGTGACGGTCAAAGTGCCGGTGACGTCAGCCCCGAGCCCGCCGGTGCCGCCGGGGCTGTTGGGGCTGCCGCCGATGGTGCCAGCGCCGGAGCGGCCGGCCGCGCCTTGAGCGCCGGAGAGATAGACGGTCGCCGAGGTGACGCCCGCCGGAACGACGACGGTCTGGTCGCTGCCGGTAAACGAGAAGGCGTTGGACGATTCAAAGGGAGCGCAGCTTTGCGCCGCAGCGGGGCCGGCAAGACCAAGGGCTGCAGCCACCGAGACAGCACCCATCAGGCGCCAAACGTTACGACCCGACAGAATCGGCATGACTGCATCGCCCCCAAAATACGCGCTTTGCTTGTAGGCCCTCGCTAACCACCCGCAAGGGCGGAAACGGGCCCTTGCGTATAATTACCTGTGGCAGGCTGTCGCACAGCGACAGCGCCACCCGCCATGGTCGCAGCGCCTCATTAACTGCAACCCGTCATGCTGAGTTCAGCCATGTCGCGCCATGATGCGTGCGGGGATGGGCTTTGAAGGAGATATCCATGCGCCTCATCGCGCTTGCCGCCGTGTCTGTGTTGTCCGTGGGTGCCGCCAATGCGGCATCCGAAACCATTCCCTGCCCAGAGAATGTCCGCGTCGGCGTGACGTCCCTTTTCGAGCGCGACTGGGTCGCGACGCCGCAGGTGCAGTCGGCCGCCAGCGTGGAATTGATGCAGATGGGCGGGCGCGAGGTGTTGGCCTGCGTCTATCGGTTCTATGGCGGCGAATACAAGATCTGGATCGAGAAGCCGGCCCGCTTCCCGAACTGCAGCCAGTTCGAGATGGGCTTTCGCTGCACGCCGTAAGGCCCGATGGCTGGGCGCGCTTCGCGCGCCCAACCTGACGCCCTGGCGATCAGAAGCGCCAGGTCGCGCCGAGCAGCGGGCCGGCCATGTCGGCGTCGACGCGCGTGCCGTCATTGCGGTAGTCGACCGTCAGCCAGCGATAGCCCGCTGAGATATAGAGCTGATCGGTCGCCCGGTAGTTGAAGGTGCCGAGGATCTGGCCGGTGTGTTCCGACCCGACGCCCAAGCCGCCGACATCGGCGTAGAGGATGGCGGACCAGCGGGGCCCGAGCATGAAGTTGGCGCGCGCGGCGATAATGGGGTCGGCGAAGGTGTCGCCCGGCGATTCCTGAATGAAGCCGCCGCCGACCGTGATGGACGTCTTCACGTCCCAGATGCGTGCGCCCACAAGCAGATCGAGCGTTACGTCCTCCTGAGCGATGGCGCGGTAGCCCGCCGTCAAGGTGAACGACATCTGCTTGAGTTCGCCCGTCGCCGGAATGCCCGGCGGCACAAGGCCGTCCTTGGAGCTGGCGGAGTAGGAGAAATCGGCCATCACGACGAAGCGGTCCTTGCGCGCGAAGGCGGTGAGGAAGAAGGCGCCGTCGGAATCTTCCAGAACCTCGGAGAAGGATTTGTCGAACGAGATGGTGGGCGCGCCGGTGAAGGGGCGGAGCGAGCCGCCAATGCCGGACGCCCAGACATAGGGCGTGATCTGACCCGACCAGCCCGTGCTGTCAGCTTCGTCGGAGGCAAAGGCGGGCGACAGCGCCGCGACAGCGAGAGCTGCCGCGAGTAGGCAAGACGTCGAACGCATGATGGTCAGGCCCCCAGCGAGTTCTTGTGAATACGGCCGCCCTTCATGATGAGCCGCATATTGTTCGGATCGCCCAGCCAGGCGAGATCGGTTTCCGGATCGCCGTCGACGACGAGAATGTCGGCGAGCGCATTTTCGGCGATGACGCCGAGCTGGCCGTCATAGGGCGAGCGCGGGCCGGAGAGCGCGAGCAGCTTGCCCGCCGCGCCGGTGGCGCGGTGCAGCGCCTCGAGCGGCGAGACGAAGCGGGCGATCTTGGCGAGCTGACGGCCCTGGCTTTCGCCAGTGCCGGCAAAGAGAATGTCGGTGCCGAAGGCCCAGTTGACGCTGTATTTCTTCGCCAGTTCAAAGGCCCGCACCGTGCCCTCGGCCACCAACTTCTGGCCCGCGATGGCCTTGGGGTCGGTGTACTGGTTGGCGTCCTCGTCGGCGAGGAAGGGCTGGATCGACCACCAGGTGCCGTTGTCGGCCATCATCTTGACGGTGTCCTCGTCCGCCAGCTGACCGTGCTCGATGGATTTCACGCCCGCCTTGATGCAGCGCTGAATCCCCTTGGGCGTATAGACATGGGCGCAGACATAGGTGTTCCAGTCGGACGCCGCGTCGACCGCCGCGCGCACCTCGTCTTCCGTAAACTGGGTGGAATCGAGGGGATCGTATTGCGAGGCGACGCCGCCGCCCGCGTTGATCTTGATCTGCGTCGCGCCCTTCATGAGCTGCTCGCGCGTGCGGCGGAGGACTTCGGCGACGCCGTCGGCAATCGCCGACATGCCTTGCGCCTGCGCGTAGTCGGCCGGGTCGCCCGGCATGACGGGCAGCGTGTTGGAGAAGCGGAAATCACCGTGGCCCGAGGTCTGCGACAGCATCGCGCCCGAGGGGAAGATACGCGGACCATCGACGACGCCACGATTGATCGCCGCCTGAAGCCCGAAGGCCGGGCCGCCGACATCGCGCACGGTGGTGAAACCGCGCATCAGCGTGGCGCCCGCCTCGCGCCCCGCCATGAGGTGCAGGAAGCCGATATCCTGGGTCATCGCGGCGATCTGGCTGACCGCGACAAGCGTGGTGTGCCAGTGCATGTCGATGAGGCCGGGGATGACATTGCGGCCGCCGCAATCGATCCGGTCGGCATCCGCCGGCCCCTGCCCGCGCGCCACGAGCGAGACGATGCGCCCGCCCTCCACCAGGATGTCGACATCCTGGCGCATGGAGAGATTTTCGCCGTCGAACAGGCGCAGATTGGTGAGGAGCAGCGGCTTGCCCGGCGTCTGGGCGCGCACCTCTTTCGGCGCGAGGCCGAAGCCGGCGAACATCCCGACGACGGCGGCCATGCCGCCGATCATCTGGCGGCGCGAGAGATCGGCCTCGATGCGGCGCATGGCGGCCTGGGTTTCAGGCGCGCCGCAGCGGCAATAGCGCACCATGCCGATAGACGGCAGCGTCGAGTAGCAAACCTGGCACATTGAGTTCACTCCCCAAGTGGAACTCTGTGGAACCGGAGCCGATGAAGCCTGTGTGTGGTACAGATTGCAGTATCCAATTGATAAAATTGGATTTTTTTTAGCCTGGCCGCCACACGCGGAAACATCGCCGAACCCGGACTGTGCAAGGTTGTACGCAAAACGCGCCTGTCCGGTTGTCATGCCGCGCGGGCGAGCCGGCAGCGGCGCATTAACCGCATCGCTTCAGGATGGGTTCAACCGGGCCGCGCGATGATGCGCGTCAGGGGCTGCACTTGAGGAGATGACGATGCGCATTCCCGCGCTGGTAACGGCGTCGCTGATTTTTGCCGGCGCCGCAGAGGCCGGATCCCAAACGATCCTTTGCCCGGCCAATGTTCGGGTCGAGGCGACACGCGGCGTGTCTGCGGGCTGGGTCGCGACGCCGCAGGTCCAGTCGTCCTATCGCACGGCGTTCCAGCAGATGGGCGGGCGCGAGGTTCTGGCCTGCGTCTATCGTTTCTACAATGGCGATTACACGATCTGGCGCGAGAAGACGCCGGAATATCCCAACTGCGTGCAGATCGAAGGCGGGTTCCTGTGCCGTCCGTAGCGCAGGACCGTCTGCCTAAGCGGTCGCCTTCCAGCCGAACCGGAGGAGCGGGAGCGCGGCTTCGGTGAAGTCGGCGAGCTGCTTCACGAGCTTGGGCTTGTGGAGGTCGGCATCCGGGATGGGGCGCGAGGTGAGAAGCGCGGTGCGCCTGATGGCGGCGAGAAGCTTCTCGTCGGTGACGCCCTCATAGCCCTTGGGCGTGCGCTTCAGCGTGTACTCGCTGGCGAGGGTGAGCTTTTTCGATTTGAGCGCGGCTTCCA
>Ga0075160_10001337_pt1 | contig 15093 bp, 16 predicted proteins | sample JI91814C2DNA_FD_70969 | JGI IMG/M metagenome (GOLD analysis project Ga0075160, IMG submission 70969) | Wastewater effluent complex algal communities from Wisconsin, to seasonally profile nutrient transformation and Carbon sequestration -... | ecosystem: Engineered > WWTP > Effluent > Algae... | reverse complement strand
TTTTTGATATTTTTCTTTGATATATTTTTGAATTCCAAGAGAATCTGCAATTATATAATTACTTTTTTTTATTGCTAATCGTTCTGCTATTTGAAGTACTTTCTGAACTTTTTTTGAATATTTAGTTCGTTTCCACTCTAAACCATCCATATTTGTAATTACAATAGCGTTTTTTGGATGTAAAGAAAACCATACCGAACTACTTGTGTAACCTAGTTGAAGAATGATGTCAAACCCTCTTTTTCTGGCATCTCTAATACAATTCAAATCATATATAAACTGCCCAACGGTTCCGATTTTGTTTTCTGGATCGTAGCAATGTACAATATGTACTCCTTTAAATTCTTTTTCTTTATATGGATGACTATGCGAATTGTATACAAACACCTCGTGCCCTTGTTTTGCGGCATATGTAGCAAAAAATTCTGCAAATTGCTCAAAACCCCCATAATGGTTGGGGATTCCTCGCGTTCCTAAAATTCCAATTTTCATTTATTATTATTAAAACGCAAAAGTAATCTATATTAAATTAATTTGTATGCTTTTAATGTTTCTTCTGCAGTTTTTTCCCAAGTATATTGATCTAAAATTTTTTCTTTCAATTTATTGTCAAATGGAGTATTAAATGCTTTTTCAATAGCATCTTTTATGCTTTGAACATCATCCGGCATACAATAAAAAGCATAATCTTCAAAATAATCTTCTGTATCACCTTTTTTAGTAACTACTATATTACATTCCATTACAGCTGCCTCTAAAGATGATAATCCAGGTGTTTCCATCCAACTTGGTAATACATGAACTTTTGCAACTCTGTATAGATTCTTTAAATCTGAATGAGGCATTGCACCTAAAAAAATAACATTTTCACCAGCCTCTGCATGTACAAGTTCTACATATTTTTTTTGATTTTGAGATTCTTTACCTACTAAAACTAAAGTATAATCAGTATTTTTTACTGCTCTAACTAAATTTAATGTTGATTTTCTACCTTCAATTCTTGCTGCACAAACAATACAATTTCTATATTTTAAAAATTTGTTTTCTGCATTTGAATTTGTTTCATCTATAAAAACTGATTTATCGATGGCGTTTGGAATAGAAACAAAAATATAATCATTTAATTTAAATTCTAATGCAACTCTATGCATTTCAGACACTGAATTAGGAAGAAAAACTGAAGTATTGTCAACAATTTCTTTCATCAAACCATAATATCCTTTATATAGCATTATATATACGCCTTTGTGAAATCTTTTTTCAAAAAAATGCTTTATAATTACTTTAATATAACCTATTTGATAAGGCGTTAAAATATTGGCCATTTTTTGAAATAATCCACCTCTAGCATTTCTTTCAAATTCAGTGTAAAGACCATAAATGGTTGAAAGTGCAATTTTTTTATTTTGCTTTTTTGCGTTTATCATTTGTCTATATATGTCTTGTGGTTCCATAAGATTAAACAAATGGACAAAATCATAGTTAGATAAATCGGGTTCAAAATCAAGAGAAATATCCACTATTATTCCTTTTTTTTCAAGAAATTCTTTAGTTTTTAACATTTGAACAGTGTCGCCACCAGGAGCAGTAAACAAGTTGGTTCTTGATTGGAAAAGTACTTTCATTTCATTTTTTAATATGAATTGCAAATATAGTTTTTATTAGTAGTTTTACATTTTTGAAACATAGTATTATTTATAAAATGAAAAAAATTTTATTTCTTTTTGGAACACGACCAGAAGCCATAAAGATGGCACCCCTTATTCATTGTTTTAAAAATGACATTAATTACCATGTTAAAGTTGCAATAACAGCTCAACATAGAGAGATGTTAGATCAAGTTATAAATTTCTTTGATATAAAAGTAGATTATGATCTAAATATTATGAAACCAAATCAAACTTTGTCTCAATTAACATCAGATTTAATTTCAAAAATTACTCATGAAATTCTACTTAAAGAGTCTTTTGATTATGTTTTTGTTCAAGGTGATACTACAACCGTTTTAGCTTCTTCTTTAGCCTCTTTTTATCAAAAAATTAAAGTAATCCATATAGAAGCTGGCTTAAGAAGTCATGATATATATTCTCCTTTCCCAGAAGAAATGAATAGAATTTTAACTTCTAAAATTGCCCATATCCATTTTTGCCCTACACAAACAGCTTTCGAAAATTTACATAATGAAAATATTAAAAATAATGTTTTTGTAGTTGGAAACACTGTAATTGATGCATTATTATTGGGGCTAAATGAGATAAAAAAGTCATCAGAAACAAATTTAATTAATAAATATTCAAGCATTGATTTCAATAAAAAAATTATACTCGTAACATGTCATAGAAGAGAAAATTTTGGAAAACCATTTGAAGAAATTTGTGATGCTTTACTAGAACTCTCACATTCGTTTAAAGAAACAATTCAAATTATTTACCCCGTTCATTTGAATCCGAATATTTTGAAAATTGCTAACGAAAAATTAAATAGAGAGAATATTAAGTTAGTTTCACCTTTAGATTATCCCGATTTGATTTGGATAATGAATCGCTCTGATATTATTTTAACTGATTCAGGTGGTATTCAAGAAGAAGCTCCAAGTTTAGGAAAACCTGTTTTGGTATTAAGAGAAATAACAGAAAGAATGGAAGGTGTTGAAGCAGGAACTGCAATTATTGTGGGCTCAAAAAAAGAAAAAATAGTAGCCGAAACAACTCTGCTATTAACAGATGTTTCTTATTATTCGAAAATATCAAAAGCTATAAACCCTTATGGAAATGGAACCACAAGTGAAAAAATAAAAGAAATATTACGTGATTTTTAAATTATCCTGAACAGAGAGAATTCCTCCTAATAAAAAAATTATTGCATCTTTTGGGATATATATTCCGGTAATAATTAACGTTGTAAATAGATAAAAGAGACCAATAGAAGATATTAATTTATTTAAATAAACTTGTTTAGAAATAATCTTATTATCCCTATAAATTTTTATATATAAATTAATCAAAAAAATAATAATAAATAGTAATCCAAAAAAACCCGTTTTGTATAAAACAAATGCATATCCGTTATGCAGTCTAGAAATATATTTCATTCCTCCATCTCCTAAAGGTGCCTTAAATTTTAAATTGACTAAAGACCCAAATCCTGTTCCTATAAAAAAGCTTGACGGGCTTTCCTTCATTAAACTTAGAGCTCTTTTGACTTCATATCCTCTCCAATGATCCCATAAATTTTTATGGTTTTCCATATCTATTTTAGTATTAAAAATTTCTTCGGGAGCAATTTTAATTTTATATAAAAACGATTCAATACCTTTAGCATTTCTATCTAAATTTATTGAAAATAAATATGCATATAATAAAGAAATAAAAATCAGTAAAACACCAATATATAGGATTGTTTTTCGAGTAATCTTGGCATATCCTACTATTGAAAATCCTATTAAAAAGAAAACAACTAACATTGTTCTAGAATAATAGAGGTAAATTGAAAACAGTAATAAAACTAAAACGACAATTTTAATCCATTTTTTATCAATTATATCTTTATTTATATGTTTTTTAGAAAACAATAAAATATAAAAAGCAAAAATCTCAATGAAATTATCCAGTCCATTATCGCTTCTAATGTCATGAATAGAATTACTTGTAAAATCGCCAAAAACAAAAATGCCAAATAAATGAATAAAAGCAGTTAAACTACCTACAAAAAAAATAGTTTTTAAATATAAAATTAAATCATTTACTTGCTTAAAAAGTAAATAACTTAATAAAATCCCTATAATTGGTTTAGAAAAATAGGTAATATCTTTGATTGTTGCAGTTAATGAATAAAAATTAATAAAATAACCTAAAAAACCTATAAGAAAAATAAAAAATAGTGGACTAATAGTTTTTAAAAACCTTTTTGAAATTATTGCTTTAGTATTAAATACAATACCAATTAATAATAATAACTGAATTGCATAATTAATTTTATAGGATGGCAAATAAAGCTCGCACAATAAAACAAGTATAAAAAGAAATATTGAAATGTGTTTTTTTGCAATCAAAGCCTTTTATTTAGTCCCCAAATATAAAGCTATTTCACAAAATATATTGCTAAAAATTATACATTTACTAATTGAAGATATATATTTGTGTTATTAATTTTTTTACCTGCAATGAAAAAAGTGTTAATTACCGGAATTAATGGTCAAGATGGTTCGTACTTGGCCGAATTATTATTAGAAAAAGGTTATGAAGTTCATGGAATAATAAGAAGAAGTTCTACTTTTAACACAGAGCGTATTGAACACTTGTATATTGAATCTCTAATAAAGGATCTCCACAAAGACAAAAAAAATTCATCTCCATTATGGGGATATGACTGATTCAACGAGTTTAATCCGATTGGTTCAAGAAATTCAACCTGATGAAGTGTATAATTTGGCTGCTCAATCACACGTAAAAGTGTCATTTGACATGCCCGAATATACTGCAGAAACGGATGCAGTAGGAACCTTACGTTTATTAGAAGCCATTAGAATTTGTGGACTAATAAAAAAAACCAAAATATACCAAGCTTCAACTTCAGAGTTATACGGCAAAGTACAAGAAGTTCCCCAAAAAGAAACTACTCCATTTTATCCACGCTCCCCTTATGGTGTAGCAAAAATATATGCCTTTTGGATTACAAAAAACTATAGAGAATCGTATGGAATTTTTGCAGTAAATGGCATTTTATTTAATCACGAATCTGAACGTAGAGGCGAAACTTTTGTTACCAGAAAAATCACCCTTTCGGCTTCAAGGATTAAACACGGAATTCAAGATAAATTATATTTAGGGAACCTTAACGCTATGAGAGATTGGGGTTATGCTAAAGATTATGTAGAATGTATGTGGTTAATGCTGCAACAAGAACAACCAGAAGATTATGTAATTGCAACTGGTTTGCAATATTCAGTCCGCTATTTTTGTGAATTGGCATTTAAAGAAGCGGGTATTGAATTAGTTTGGCAAGGAAAAAATGAAAACGAAAAAGGAATTTGTAAAGCTACTGGAAAAGTAATCATTGAAGTAGATCCTAATTACTATAGACCTGCTGAAGTAGAAAGTTTATTGGGTGACCCTACAAAAGCAAAAACACAATTGGGATGGAATCCAAGTCGAACTTCTATCGAAGAACTAGTGAAAATAATGATGCAACATGATTTAAACTATGTTGTTCGTTTTAATGATAGAGACTCTTTAAAAAGATACGAATAATTTCTCTATGAAAATATTAGTTACAGGTGGTAATGGCATGGTCGGCAGAAATATTTTGGAACATCCAAAAGCAAATCAGCACATCTTATTATCGCCATCAAGTTATGAACTAAATTTAAGAGATTATAATGCGGTTGATGCATATTTAAAAAAACATCAACCCGATTTTATTATTCATTCTGCTGGACTAGTTGGTGGCATACAAGCTAATATGGCAAGACCCGTAGATTTTTTGGTATATAACTTAGACATGGGAAGAAACATCATCATGGCTGCAAAAGAAAATGGCGTTAAAGCCTTGATGAACATGGCTAGCTCATGTATGTATCCAAGAGAAGCAATAAATCCCTTGCAAGAAGAATTAATCTTAAAAGGCGAATTAGAGCAAACAAATGAAGGATATGCTATTGCAAAAGTAGTTGCCACGCGTTTGTGTGAATACATCGTAAAAGAAAATCCTATATTCAAATATAAAACCGTTATTCCATGCAATTTATATGGAAAATATGATAAATTTTTACCAGAACATTCGCACATGGTTCCTGCAGTAATAAAAAAAATATACGAAGCCAAACTACATAAAACTACTGAAATTGATATTTGGGGAGATGGTTTAGCCCGAAGAGAATTTATGTACACAGGCGATTTGGCTGACTTTGTATTTTATGCAATAGAAAAATTTGACCAAATGCCACAAAATATAAATGTGGGATTAGGATTTGATTATACCATTAACGAATATTATCAAACCATTGCCAAAGTAATTGGGTTTAAAGGAAAATTTGTTCACGATTTGTCTAAACCTATCGGAATGAAACAAAAATTAATTGATGATTCCAAACTAAAACAATTTGGTTGGCACCATCAAACCTCACTAGAAGACGGAATAAAAAAAACAATTGAATACTTTAAAACATCGGTTTTACATGATTAAATATCCATTAGCATCCTCAACTTGGGATGAAAAAGAAATAGAAGCCATCAATGGTGTTATCGCAAAGGATATGTACACTATGGGCGAAGGCGTAAAACAATTTGAAGTCGATTTTTCCAATTTTGTCAATTCAAAATACGCAGTTATGGTAAACTCGGGCTCATCGGCAAATCTAATTGCAGTGGCAGCTATGTTTTATACTAAAAATCCAAAATTAAAAAGAGGTGATGAAGTAATTGTACCTGCAGTTTCTTGGTCAACCACTTATTATCCTTTGTATCAATATGGTTTAAAATTAAAATTTGTGGATGTTGATTTACACACGCTAAATTTTGATTTAGAACAATTGAAATCAGCCGTTACTGAGAACACTAAAATGATTTTGGCTGTAAACCTTTTGGGAAACCCAAATAATTTTGATGTAGTAAAAGAAATCATCGGTTCAAGAGATATCATTTTAATGGAAGACAATTGCGAATCTATGGGAGCTGAATTCAAAGGAAAACAAACTGGAACTTTTGGTTTAGTAGGTACATTTTCAACTTTTTTTTCACACCACATGGCAACCATGGAAGGTGGCTTGATTGTTACTGATGACGAAGAATTATATCATGTTATGGTATGTTTAAGAGCACACGGATGGACGCGTCATTTGCCTAAAGAAAATAAAATTTCGAACAAAAGTGATAATTGGTTTGAAGAATCGTTTCGGTTTTTATTGCCTGGTTACAATGTGCGCCCCGTTGAAATGAGTGGTGTTATTGGAGTAGAGCAATTGAAAAAATTACCTTCGTTTTTAAATCAAAGAAGAAAAAATGCCTCTTTATTTATTTCTTTGTTTAAAGACAATAAAGATTTCTATATTCAAAAAGACATTGACAATAGTAGTTGGTTTGGATTCAGCTTTATCATTAAACCCGGATCTAAACTAAACCGTTCAGAAATTGTAAAAGCATTAGAGGAAAATCACATCGATTGTCGTCCAATTGTTACAGGCGATTTCACTAAAAATCACGTGTTGAAATACTTCGATTATGAAATTTTTGGCAAAATGAAAAATGCAAAATATTTAGACAAAAATGGTTTCTTTGTAGGCAATCACCAAATTGACTTAACAGAAGAAATTAAACATTTACATAAGATATTAAGCATGTTATAAATTAACAACTAATACCATTTAATATGCTGCCCTTTTTACCATTTCATCATTTTCTTCGATTTAAACCCATTAAAAAGCACAAAAGATGCTATCCTAAAAACCAATATGAACAAAACAAAAAATGTATTATAAAAAAATTTGGATTTATTGATTTAACTTTTAATTACAGTTTAAAGTTACTCAATTAATTTATTTTTAAGGCTAATTTTATGCTCTTTACAAAAGAGTTTAATTGTAAAATTATTAAAATAAGTATTTTTTGAAAACCAAAAAAATGTTTATTAATGTATATTTTATATCCTTTTATTAGCATTGGGTTTTTATTTGTGTTAAATCCTACAAAATGAATATAGTTTATATTTGGCATAAAAACACGTTTTAATCCAAAATTAGCTATTTTTTTACAAAAATCCACATCTTCAACATACATGAAATAATCTTCGTCAAAACCTTTAATTTTTATATAAACTTCTTTTGATAATAACATAAATGAACCTCCTAACCAATTAACTTCATAGTGTTCTTTTGAAAAAACACCTGTTTTAAATTCTATTCCTAAATCAAAAGTCTTTTTTATTTGAAACATATTTCTATAATTAGGAAAATTTCCCGCAGCTGGAATATATTCATTTTTTGGATTGCGCATGTTTATTCCAACAACACCAATTGTTTCATCTGATTTTAAAAAATCAAGTGCAGGTTTTAATTGATTAAGAACTATTGTATCATTATTTAATAAAAGTAAGTAATCGCCTTTTGCTACTTTTACAGCTTCATTGTTTCCTTTTCCAAATCCGTGATTAATTTTAGACTCTATGAGTTTTATTTCTGGGAAATTCTTTTTTATATATGCACAACTTTCATCTTTTGAATTGTTATCAATAAATACGATTTCATAAGAAATTCCTACTAGATTTTTTTGTAACGACTCAAAACATTCTTTCAAATACTTTAATCCGTTATAGTTTACAATAATTATAGAAAGATCTATTTTCATTTTAAAATAAGGTATAAAATCCTAACTTCTTTTTTATATAATAAACACACAAAGAATTGGTTAGGACATTTGTAATTAAACTTGCAATGGCTGCACCCACATAACCATAATTAGGAATAAGCATAAAGTTTAAAAGTATATTCAAAACTAACCCAACAAACATGGCTCTAATTACCTTTTGTTCATTTCCGGTCATATTCAGTATTTGATCTACATTTCCGGTGATTGAATTAAAAAACGCTCCAGTTGTAATTAATATTAAAGCTAAATATCCTTTTTTAAAATCATTACCAAATAAAGATAACATTTCTATTCCAAATAAAAAGATAAACAGTACAATAGGAAGTGTAAATAAAATTGTTATTTGTGTAGTTTTATTTATTATTTTTTTTAGTCTTAAGAAATTCTTTTCGTTATATTGTTTTGAAATATCTGAAAGTATTATTACGCCTGATGCATTAATAACAAAAAGGGCTAAAGTACCTACTTTAAAAGCAGCATTATATATTCCAATATTTTCCTCCGTTTCATACTTACCCAATATTAATATATCTGTCCAACTTAATAGCATAATAAAAAAACCACTAATCATCATTGGCAAAGATTTGTTTAAAATTTTTTGAGATTTAATTTGAACAACTTCGTATTTACCATTTCTAAAAATAAGAAAAATTGCCAAAATAACATTTAAAACAATTGACAAATTATAAGCAATCATTATATAATGTTGTTCATAACTTAAATATTTGAACAGTAATATAAGTAATAAAAAAAACAAATTAGGAAAAACAAAATAAAATAAACCGTATTTTAAAAAACTCTTTATAGATAAAAAATAATTGATGTTTATTTCGTGAATAATTGAAAAAAAGAAAAAAAGAAAAACCGATTTTAAAAACAGCTCTAAATTAATTTTACCATACATTTCAGCAATGTCCTGTGATAAAAAAAACAATAATACACAGGGAACTATTGTTGTAAAAAAAGATAACTTATAAGCCTTAATTAGCAAACCTTTATTTTGAGTAGGCGAATCAAAAGTCCCTGTAAACGCTATAAATGCAGAAGGTATTCCAAGCGAAAAACACATTACCAACAATTGATTAATTGTTAATGAAAGAGAAAATAATCCATATGAAGAGCCTCCGAAAATATTTGTTATTATAAGAGTAACAATAAAATTCAAGAACATTCCAAAAAATTTGAACAAAAAGACACTCCCCCTTGGTTTGAATATTTGCTTTTTAAACAGCAACCATAAGTTCTCAAATAATCGCATACATTACAATGTCTAATTTTAAAATAAAGAATATTTATTATTATTTTCCGAATATAAAATAATTTTGGATAGAAAAAAATTCCTAAAAAAAAACAAAAGTTAATTTATTGAAATATTTATCAAGACGTTTTCCGTTATAATTTGATATTGAACCCTCCAATTTTAATACGTTAAATTAGTCTTTATTGCCAATTCAATCATGTATTTTTACACTAAAATATAACATTTGTGTAATAAAAATTATGCTCACTGTATATTTAAAACTACCTTTTACAAATTTTTTAACAAAAGTTGAATACTGTTTAATATTTGGTAAGCTATTCAAAAGAACACCGTTCTATTTTAATCACGATTTTGTTTTTTCAAGAGTTGATAACGAATCATCTATATGTTCAATTACATCAGTTAAAATGGTAAGACCAAAATAATTTTAATAATTAGAAAGATCTATGTCATTTATATTGCCAAAATATAATTGATCAATTTTTTTAAATTTATCTAAGTTTTTTTGATCTTTAAATAGCTCAACACCAATAACTTCAGAGGCTTTTTTTTTGCTCTTTTTAAAAATATAATGTTTCGCCATATGCGGCTCCAATTTCTAACACTTTCAAATTATTAACTTCTCCAAAGAAATCAATTAGATCGTGTCTTACATTTCCATAATACCCTTGTTGCTTATTTGCGTAATTCATATTATTTTGTTTCTAACATAGCAATAACCTCTTTTGCCCAGTGGTCCCAATTTAATTCGTCTTCGTATAATTTTCTCGAAGATAAACTTAATTTCTTATATTCTTCTTCATTTTCAATTAAGTTTTGTAATTGTAATGTGTAAGCTTCCGAGTTTGATTTTTCATCTAAACAATATCCGTTTACACCGTTTATTACTGCATTACCTATTCCGCCGGTGTTTCTTGTAATACTTGGTATTCCAAAAGCACTTGCTTCACAAAAAACGATACCAAAACACTCTGCTTTACTCGGTAAAAACAAAAAATGAGCCGCAGTAAACAAAGTGGTTAATCGAATTAAATCCTCATTTTTGTTCTTATCTAAAAACGGGATTATCTCCATTTTATTGTGAACTATTGGAGGTATACATCCACATACTGTTAGTGAAACATTATATCCTTTTTCAATAAGCTGTAAAAATGAGTCATAAACTATTTCTCCTCCTTTTCTGTACCAATCAACACCTAAAAATAATAGATTAATCTCTTCTGTTTTAGAAATTGTTTTTGGTTCAAAATAAATATATTCTTGATTAATATTTGCGCCAAACGGAATAACTTTTGTTATAGCTTTATTAATATAGTTTTGTTCAACATAAGATTTTGCCCAAATTGAAGGATATGTTAAAAATTTTGCTTTTTGGATTCCTTTTTGTTCTATTAGGTTTGATTCATTTACAGAAAAATCCAAAAGATTTGAATATGTATCGTAATACTCATTTAATTGTCCAAAAGAAGAATCAGAACAATATATTATTGGAATATTTGTTTTTAAAAAAGCAACTTCGGTTGAAGCAGCTGGCGCAAAAATATAATCAAACTTTTTTCCTCGCAATTTAAATTGGATGAACTTTGAGTGAATGAAGCTTAAAACAATTGAGTTTTTATAATTATATCCTTTTCCAAAAAAAAACTTAGTTATCCTATTTGTAACAGCCATAGCTTTATTAAAAAAAAGTGGAATGGGTCCAATACATTCCACTTTTTCAATATTATTAGCTAACCCATTGTGCATTTGATAATAAATGCCTGACCACGATTTTTTATCTAAAGGGTTAGATGCTGTTATAAATGCAATAGCAATTTTTTTTTTCATATTTAAACATTTATTGTTTTTTAATAGTCATATGGTATCGCTTTATTTTCATAGGTGTTTGCAAGCAAACGATTTTGTTTATGGCGATTTCATATTGTAAAAAACAATAACTAATAAGAAATTATTTTAACTAGTTAAACATCTTCGTAAGCTCTTCTTCAATATTTGTTCGACTACCAAATTGAGGGTCAAAAAACTCACCGTCTTTTATTTTAAATGTTGCAATTGCTTGTTTTCTATCCCACTCTATTTGATGGCTTGGTATAAAATATTGAAAAAACATAGTATCTTTAATTTCATATGCTTTGTCATAATATTTCATTGAAAACTTTTTAAATTCAATTGGTAACTGATCTTTATTTGTACTTATATCTATTCTCATTTTTGTAGGCATGGCATCTTCAGGAAACTTAAACTTTACTGTTTGTTTAGTTTCACTTCCTTTTACTTTTGCCCAAACCATTTTTACTCCATCATAATTTATTTCACCATTTTCACAATAAAAAATCTGTAAACTATCATCATTCTTAATTACAGCATCTAAAGCAACTTCGAAAGACTCGTTTACGGCTTCAGGTTTATTTAATGGTTCTTTAACCTCATCTTTACATGATACAAAAACTAGTAACAATCCTAGTAAAAAAATACACTTATTCATAATTTTTGATTTTTAATTTTTTTTTGCAAATATATTAATTAAATTTATTGTTTAGATACTTAATAATTCTGTTTTTAATTTATCACTATTTCTCTATCTGTAAGTTTTAACCCTTCTTTATTTGTTGTAATATCAATCAGTAATAATGCTAATTTATATGTCCCTGGATTTAAATCTGAGAGTGAAATTTCTGCACTAAAACCAGCACTTTCTAAATCATATTCGTTTTTAAAAGCAATTGTTATATCAGGTCTAAAAACTTTTTGAGTTCTCATTTTTGAAGCAACTTTGGTTTTTAAATCTATCAAAATAATTTCTGTCTTTGTTGTGATACTTGGTTGGTTTTCAAATATTGCCCAACCTGTAGTTTTTATTTTTCCAGCGTTATTCTCGAAAAATTCAATATTACTTGTAATTTCGTTACCATTAATTTCATTTATTTTTGTGTATTTTGATAAATCTACTTTTGATGAAAATTTCTTTACAGAAACAAAATGTTTTGTCCATGCGCTAACTTGATCAAAATTATCTTCCACATAAAAATTCTTAGTTAAAAAATCTAATGTTTTTTCATTCGTTGTATAATCTTTACCATGACCATCTACATACCAAAATTCTCTAATTTTAGATGAATCGGCTTGCATTTCTGTAACAAATTCATCTAAATTTTTATTTATAATTTCTGTTTTTTCACTAAAAAAATAAGGCATATAAACTCCTATGCTACTAACAACAGGCCTATTAGTTTTGTTTTTTTCTTTGATAAAATTTGTTACTTCCCTAAATTGAGATTTATAAATAGTAGTATAAAACTGTTTTACAACTACTAAATCAACAATACTAAATAAAAATAATACCAAACAAAATGAATATGCAATCACTTTATTTTTAAGTGATGCAATACCTATTGCTACTAGCAATATAATCGCTGGTAATAATGTTATAAAATAACGCGTTAATAACATCGGTACTGATAAATAAGAACGTATCAAAGGAGATATTATTACTATTGTAAACCATATAAGTAAAGTAATAAAGCTAAATGTAATCCTATCATTCATTAAATCTTTTTTAGTAAATGATATTTTAGTAGTTCTGTTATATAAACTAATAAGATACCATATAACGGAAATAGTTATTAATGAAACCAGTATTTCTGAATATCCAAAAAACTCTTTAAATATCAATGTAATCGTTTCATTTGTTGGTTTAGGAATCCAAAAATCAGTAATTTTAGAAATACTAAATAAACGTGGAAGGGCTGGTAAAAATAAAATTAAGACAATTAGAGAAGAAAAAATCGTTTGTTTAAATAACTGAATTCGCTCATTCTTATTTGATATTAAAAATATAAATAGAATAATTATATATTGTGAAAACAAGGTAAACAAGCCAAAATAATGTCCATAAAGCATTAATGCTGTAAAAAAACTATAATATATAATTGTTCTTTTTGAAAAATCTTTCAATAATCTAATTAACCAATAAAAAGATAAAATTGTAAATAAGGCAAAAAAAGTATAAGGTCTACCCTCCTGTGAATGTAATATATGAAAATAATTTACACAAAGTATAAGTGCGGCAATTATTCCTGCCTTTTTTGAATACATTTCTCTTCCTAATAGATAAATTCCATAAATGCTAAATACCCCCATAGAAGCAGAAAAAATTCGCATTACAATTGGTACATAACCAAAAATTTTAAATAATACATATATTATATAGAAGTAAAATGGGGGCATTTGCTCACCTTGAAATACACTTTCATATACTTCAATAAATGTTAAATTTGGATTTGCCTCGTTTAATGTATGAATTTCATCTAGCCAAACACTTTGAAAATCTATATTATAAAATCTAAAAATTGCTCCTACTACAATAACTATTGTTAAAAGCTTGTTTTCTCTAATTTTTGTTAAAATTTTCTTCATTTTCGATAAAATCTTTATAAATTTTTGAAGTAGGTGCGCTTATGTTTTTTCTTGAACTTAATTGCAATAATAACACTATGAGGGTAACGGAAAATAATTGTAAAATAATCCCAGATATAATCAAAATTAAACTTGAAGCCCAGCCAGGAATTGCATTATCTGTAAAAACTTTTTGATACAGAATGAATAAAACTGAAACAAAACAAATTCCTATTCCATACAATGAATATCTTAAAATTCTTAATGATAAAAAATCAAAATAAACAGCAATGGAACTCAAACCGTGAATAATTAAACTATTAAAATTCATTTTAGAAACCCCTTTGTATCGTTTACCTCTATCAAGTAATACTTTTTCAAAAGGAATTTTAGATTGAATGATTCCGCCTGAATAATGATTCCAAATGTTATTTTGATGTACTACTTTTGAAAGTAGTTTTTTTGGTATAACGCTAAAGTTTCCAAAACTTATTTTTTGTCCCGTTAAGAAGCAAAATAAGTATTTGTAAAAGAAATAACCTATTTTAAAAAAAGTAGATTCTTGCCGTTTTTTTCGTTGGGAAAAGATAATTTTCTTTTCTTGTTCTTGTTCTGCCTTATTGATTAATTCCTTAATATCTTGTGGCTTGTCTTCTCCATCACTATCCATAACCACAACAAAATCATAATCAGAAACTTCATTATAAATGTATTGCAACCCAACAGCAATAGCTCTTTGATGTCCAATATTAATTTTTAAATTTAATACCTTTACTGGTATCTTATTATAATCAAAATCATCGGGTAAATCCTGGGTAGAACCATCATTTACTGCTACCACAAAAAAATTATACGTGTTTAGATTTTGTTTCAGTTTATTAATCTCTTGAATCAAAACAGCAAAGCTATCCCAATCATTATAAATAGGAGTTAAACAATAAATATTTTTATTTTGATTCATAATGCAACTGTTTCTAAACTTTCTTTCCAATCTTTAATCTCAATTCCAAACACTTCTTTTATCTTACTCTTTTCTAAAACACTATAAGGGGGCCTTTTGGCTGGTGTAGGATAAGC
>Ga0075160_10001336_pt1 | contig 15099 bp, 8 predicted proteins | sample JI91814C2DNA_FD_70969 | JGI IMG/M metagenome (GOLD analysis project Ga0075160, IMG submission 70969) | Wastewater effluent complex algal communities from Wisconsin, to seasonally profile nutrient transformation and Carbon sequestration -... | ecosystem: Engineered > WWTP > Effluent > Algae... | reverse complement strand
TCTACTGCATCTAAAGCGCGACCTTTATTTTTTAGTACTTCCCAAGCGGCTTCATTGGCTTGCAAACCGAAATTCCATGTGGAAAGTACTATTGGTTTGTTTGTTTTTTCTGAATTGATTTCAACCTCTGTTTCAGCCGATTTGGAATGAAACGATTGAAATGCTACGCCAGCAGTTGCTAAAGCGGTTGTTTTTAAAAAATTTCTTCTGTTTGTCATTATTCTACACTTATTTCGTCTACAAATAACCAACTATTCGAACCAGCGCCAGGTTTTCCATCTGCTATGATTCCGTTGTTTTCTGCAATGACTTTTATAAATTGAACATTTTGTTTATCGAATTTAACTACGATTTTTCCTTTATTTTCAAAAATTTCTTCAGAAGAAACAATTGTGATCGGAATATAATTTTCACCATCTTTTGAAACTAAAATTTCGATGCTTTTTGGATAATAAATCCAACTTCCTTCTGATAAAAGGGTATTAATACTGATTTTTGAAATCATTTCTGTTTTACCGAAATCGATGGTAGCGTTCATATCTTTTCCCCAGAAACCTAACCAATCTCTTCCAAATTTAGAAGTGTTTCCTTTCATGCCATCGACTAAAGTAAAAGAACCACCAATTCCATAATTTTCGTGTGGTTGATGTATCAATTCAATCTTTTTTCCTGTTGATTTTGTTATAAAAAATGGTTGTTCGATGGTGGCACTTTTAGCTTTACCATTCTCGAAGTAAGCCGCTTTTATGGTTTGATTTGAAGTTACTAGAATTGGTTTTTCATAAGACATCGAATTAGCATTGGGTTCCGAATCATCAGTGGTAAATTTAATTCCGCTTGGATTGACTGATTTTAATTCAAATGCTATTCCGTTTTCTGCAGGATTTACTTTTGAAGTTACTTCAAAAATGGCTTTGCTGTAATTGATTCCTTTTTTCTCATAGATTTCAAAATGTGAAATCAATCGTTTTTCGAATTCTTTGTAATTATTTGAATTTGAAGTTCCCCAAACGACTTCGGAAAGGGCTACTATTCTTGGGAAAAGCATATACTCAAGGTGTTTTGGAGAATTGATGTATTCCGTCCAAAGATTGGCTTGAGCGCCTAAAATATATTTCGATTCTTCTTCTGAAAGTTCCTTTGGAATCGGATTAAATGAATAGACTTTTTCGAGATTGGTGTAACCTCCAAAAGCAATCGGTTCGTTTTTGGGTTCGCCTTGATAATGGTCAAAATAACAATGTGAACCTGGCGACATGACTACGAAATGTTTTTGTTTGGCTGCTGCAATTCCGCCTTCTGTTCCTCGCCAACTCATTACGGCTGCGTTTGGTGCCAATCCACCTTCGAGAATTTCGTCCCAACCGATGATTTTTCTACCTTTACTGTTGACAAATTTTTCGATTCTTTGGATGAAATAACTTTGTAACTCGTGTTCGTCTTTTAGATGTTCCTCTTTGATTCTCTTTTGACAATGCGGACAACTTTTCCAACGGACTTTTGGAGATTCATCACCACCTATGTGAATATATTCGGAAGGAAATAATTCCATAACTTCTGACAAAACATTTTCTAAAAACGTAAAAGTTTCATCTTTTGGGCAAAAAACATCTTCTAAAACGCCCCAAGTTTTTCCTACTTCAAAAGGGCCGCCTGTACAAGAAAATTCAGGATACGAAGCCAAGGCTGATAAAGCGTGACCTGGCATTTCGATTTCGGGCACAATGGTGATGTGGCGTTCTTTGGCGTAAGCTACAATTTCTTTGATTTCTTCTTGCGTGTAAAATCCGCCATAGCGAATGTCGTCAAAAGTTTGGTCTGTGTAATGACCAATCATGGAGCCGTTTCGCCATGCGCCGACTTCAGTTAATTTTGGATATTTTTTGATTTCGATGCGCCATCCTTGATCATCAGTCAAATGCCAATGAAAAGTATTCATCTTGTACATTGCTAAATAATCTATGTATTTTTTGATGAAATCTTTTGGAAAGAAATGACGAGAAACGTCTAAGTGCATGCCGCGCCATTGGAATTTGGGTTGGTCGTCAATAACTAAACACGGAATTCTAATTTCATTCTTCTTTTCAAATGGAATTAACTGTAATAAAGTTTGAATTCCGTAAAAATTACCAATATCATCACATTGAGCAATTGTAATTTCGCTTTTCTCAATTCTAAGAAAATATTGCCCTTTAATTCTATTTATTGAACGATTCCCTAATGAATCAATTTCAAAAGTAATTGCTGGCATCAAAATATCAAAAAATCCGATTTTACTTTTTGAATTAGACTTTAAAGAAATTTTCAACAAAAAACCTGTTCTATCTTTAATTTCTTTTTGAAGATATTTTGCTTCAAAAGAATTTTCATCTGCTTGAATTACAGTTTCTTTATTTAAAACAAAATGTCCATTTTTGATTTCGACTAAACTCGGCTTCGGAATTATGTTTAGATTTTGTTGTGCAATGCTAATTACAGAAAAGAGCAACAACAAAGTCAGTATTTTGTATTTCATTAGAATTGTGTTTGTTTGGCTAAAATTAAATAAAAAAACCGCACATTGCTGTGCGGTTTTCATTATTTCTGTTGAAAAAAGATTATTTTCCTAGTTCAGCAATTTTTGCATCTACTTCTAAATCCGTTCCTTCAAAAACTTTTTCTTCTGTAGTTTCTTTACCATCAACCATTGTAGTTAAAATAACCGTTGCTTTTACTTTTCCGTTCGCATCTTTTACTTTAGTAACTTTAATGTCTTTGATTTCTGCTTTGTCATGATTGCAATTTGGTCCGTGAACGTGTGCTGCAACTCCGATGTATTTTCCGTTTTCATCGTATTGAGCCATGCATTTTTCTTTACATTCGTCAGAACAACCGTTCTCTTCACACATTTTTGCACATTCATCTTTTGTCATTGTAGCACATTTAGATAAATCGCATTTTCCTTCCGTACAAACCATTTCTTTTTTGTCTCCAGAGCAACAAGCACCTTTTTCAGTTGTAGCACCGTGACCTCCTAAGATTGGAGCGATTACTAAACCAATTAAACAAGTCAGTTTAATTAAGATGTTCATTGAAGGTCCAGAAGTATCTTTGAATGGATCTCCAACCGTATCACCAGTCACAGCTGCTTTGTGAGCATCAGAACCTTTGTATGTCATTTCACCATTAATCATAACTCCCGCTTCGAAAGATTTTTTAGCATTATCCCAAGCTCCACCAGCATTGTTTTGGAACACTGCCCAAAGCACACCAGAAACGGTAACTCCAGCCATATAACCACCTAACATTTCGGCGATTAATTGGTTGTTATCTGGATACACTAATTTACCTAATAATACAATTGCAATTGGGAAACCGATGGTTAAGATTCCTGGTAACATCATTTCACGTAACGCTGCTTTTGTAGAAATTTCAACACATTTTCCGTATTCTGGTTTTCCAGTTCCTTCCATAATTCCTGGAATTTCTTTGAATTGACGACGCACTTCGTACACCATGTCCATTGCTGCTTTTCCTACAGAATTCATTGCTAATGCAGAGAACACTACTGGAATCATACCTCCAACGAATAACATTGCTAATACTGGAGCTTTGAAGATATTAATACCATCAATTCCTGTAAAAGTTACATAAGCAGCAAATAAAGCTAATGAAGTCAATGCAGCAGAAGCGATTGCGAAACCTTTTCCAGTTGCAGCTGTTGTGTTACCAACTGAATCTAAAATATCTGTACGAGTACGAACTTCTTTTGGTAATTCACTCATTTCAGCGATTCCACCAGCGTTATCTGAAATTGGTCCGAAAGCATCAATTGCTAATTGCATAGCAGTTGTAGCCATCATTGCCGAAGCTGCTAAAGCTACCCCATAAAAACCTGCAAAAGCATAAGAAGCCCAAATTGCAGCGGCAAATAATAATACCGTTGGAAAAGTAGAAATCATACCCGTTGCCAAACCAGCAATTACGTTAGTCCCTGCACCTGTAGATGATTTTTGTACTATTGCTAATACTGGTTTTGTTCCTAATCCTGTATAATATTCAGTAACAGATGAAATAACTCCTCCAACTACTAATCCAACTATTGTTGCATAGAAAACACGCATTGAAGAAATTTCTTTAGCGCCTTCGCCATAAAATTCCATTGTCATAACTTCAGGCAACATAAAGTCTACTAAGAAATAACAAGAAATAAGCGTTAAAATAATAGAAACCCAATTTCCTTTGTTTAAAGCGGCTTGTACTTGTGCTTCTTTGGCATCGTCACTTGAAATTCTAACTAACATAGTTCCGATGATAGAGAATAAAATTCCGAAACCAGCGATTGCCATTGGTAATAAAATTGGTCCAATTCCACCAAAAGCATCATCGATTTTACCACCCATATCTTTAATTACATAATTTCCTAAAACCATTGCAGCTAAAACGGTTGCTACATACGAACCGAATAAATCGGCACCCATACCTGCAACGTCTCCAACGTTATCTCCAACGTTATCTGCAATTGTAGCTGGATTTCGCGGATCGTCTTCTGGTATTCCAGCTTCAACTTTTCCTACTAAGTCAGCACCAACGTCAGCAGCTTTAGTATAAATACCTCCGCCTACACGAGCAAAAAGTGCGATAGATTCAGCACCTAACGAAAAACCAGCTAAAGTTTCTAAAACAATTGTCATTTGTTCTGTTGATGTCCATTCACCACCCATAAAATAATGGAAGAAGAAAATAAAAAAAGCGGTTAAACCAAGAACTGCTAAACCTGCAACACCTAATCCCATTACAGTTCCACCACCAAAAGAAACTTTTAATGCTTGTGGTAAACTTGTACGAGCGGCTTGCGTAGTTCTAACATTTGTTTTTGTAGCGATTTTCATTCCCATGTTTCCAGCTAGGGCTGAAAAAATAGCCCCAAAAATAAATGCAACTACAATTAAAATACTTGTTGTTTCGACAAATTGAGAAATTACTGCTAAAACAATACTTGCTCCAATAACGAAAAAAGTTAATAATTTATATTCTGCTTTTAAGAAAGCTAATGCACCTTCGTAGATATAATCTGAAATTTCTTTCATTTTACCATCTCCAGCATCTTGTTTTAATACCCATGCTCTTTTGGCCCACATAAATAATAAGCCAATAACTGCCATAACTATTGGCACATAAATCATCATTGATTCCATAAATATAATTTGTTAAAAATTTTATCGGTTGCAAAAATAACATTTTTTTAAGAACTTTCTATTTTTTAATGAAATTAATGGATTGTTATTTGCAAAATTTGTATATATATTTAAAGATAGAAAAAAATATTCAATGGTATTTTTATATTTACTTCAGATATCATAGTTAATTTTTCGACCTCTTTTTTGTAAATAATAATGCCATAAAAAATAAGTTGCTATAGAACGATATGGTTTCCACTTTTGAGCATAAATTTCCATTTCTTCTTTGGTATGTATATCGAAAAGTTCTTTCATGGTGTTGACAACTGCAATATCTCCCAAAGGAATTATATCTAATGAATTCAAGCAAAACATCAAATAAATGTCGATCGTCCAATTGCCAATACCTTTTATTTGTATAAGCTCTTCTCTAACTAATTCATGATTTTTATTTGCTAAACTGTCAATGTTGATTTGCCTATTTAAAATAGCTTCAGAAAGCGCTTTAATGTATTTTGTTTTTTGACGACTAACCCCACAAAATCGAAAATTTTCTTCAGAAAATGCATATACATTATCTATTGAAAAAAGGGGAATTGCATTTTTTAATTTGTAAAAAGTATTTTTTGCCGAATCTATTGAAACTTGTTGTTCTAAAATTAAAAGCACTAACGTTTCAAAACCTTGAGGTCTTTTTGGTTGAACTGGTAAACCATATTGCTGACTGATTTGTGAAAAAATAGGCTCTTTTTCTAGTAAATAAGTAATACCTTCTTTCATTTTAAAAATAAAATCCGAATGAAGCTCTTACTGCAAATTTTCTTGCATTTGCCATTTCCAAATAACTTCCTCTCCAAGCGCAATCGATTCGTAAGACTTTAAAAATATTTCCAACTCCTGCGTGGTATTCCCAATAAATATCCTCTGGAGCAACATACTTTAATCCTGAGGCATTGAGCGTTTTGTTGTTTTCTGAAACCCTTCCATAAACACCTTTGACGCCTATAATTTCGCGTAAATTTAATTTTCTTACAAATGGAATTCTTGAAAATAATCTTCCGTTAAAATGGTGTTCAAAATGCATTGAAGCATATTCATCTGCTACAAAATCATAATAATCTAATAGATTATAAGTATTTTCAATTACAAACCATGATTGGTTTCCTGGAATTACACCCATTAATCCTAAGGGTACTTCACCAAATATTTTTCCTGTTTCGAAAGTGGTAAACAATCTACCAAATCCTCCAATTAATGAAGGTTGACGATAATAAAGTTGTAATTTTTGATAATTAAAATCACTTTCCAAAACGCCTTTAATTCCATTACTATAACTAAGAAAAAAACGTGCGTAGTTATAATCTACATCTATACGATCTACACCATAACCCACAGTTTTACGTTTTGGAGTATATTCTGCAACTAAATTTATTTCCGATTGTTTAACTTGACTTTTAATTTCGTTTTGTGTTAAATCGGTATAGTAGTCCAAACTAAATTCGCTTGATGCTGATTTCAACGTTCTGTATGTAAAATTCGTTTGAAAAGTAAAATTCTTTAAAGGTTCAATTTCAAAACCTAAAGTAGTAAGATTAACCGATGTTAATTGATTATTAACGCCACTTGCAAATAATGCTGATGAAGCAAAACTTCTACCTAAAACATCGTTAGAAGTAGTTAAACTCACCCCCATTTGTTCTACGTCGCGACGATTTCCTACAGATAAAATAACCCTTTTATTAGGATTTACCATCCATCTTCCAGAAATTCCATATTTGAATTGATTATCATTAAAGCCATAAGCAGTGTATCCTTGAATTCTCCATGTATCATTAGAACCAAAGTAAGTTCTTCCACCAAAACGAATACGCTGTCCTTCAACATCATTATAACCAAATGTTGAAAATATAGGTCCAAAATCCATTTTCCATTTTGGGATTTCAATATAACCACTTCCTAAAATTGAAGCTAAATTGTAGATTCGTTTAAATCGAGGTACTTCTTTTAAAGTGTCAAGCATTTTATAAATTCCTGCTTCATTTTTGTTTAAAGCTTCAAAACGATTGTCTTTCCAATATTCATCCGAACGGTTAAAAACTTCATTATTATAATAATTGACCTCTTTTTTAAAAAAATCATCTTCTTTTTTTACATCAAATTTATGGTTTTTTGCGAGTGTTGTTCTTTTACCATAAACTCCTTTTGATTCTTCTTTTTTAGAAAAACTAAAATCAGACATCATGTAATCGCGTTTTAATAGAAACACCGAATCATTTAGCACTTCATATTCTTGCTCAATATATATTTCTTTCACCCAATTAATATTTGCGCTTTTATTGGCTTCTAAATTAATTTTCTTTATTGCAAAAGTAGTATCGTTAACCCAAAAGTCACCTTTGAAAGTAAGTTCGTTTTTTCTCCGAGGATAATAAACAATATTATAACACCATTTATTATCTATAAACATACTATCATTTAATACATAGTTATAAACATTGATTCCTGTCTTTGAAAGCGGGCTTACAAAATCTTTGTCGAAGAACTTTAAATAATTGTCATAAATATCAAATTCTGCATACAAATCTTTAATAAATGTATTCACTCCATCGCCTGAACCTAATCCTGAATTTTTATTGGCTTTTGTTACTTCTTTTGTTTTTTTAGTTTCATTATCGCCATAAACATCGCTTAATGTTTCGTTGATAAAAATTGGTAAAAACGTTTTTCCTGAAATATGAGAAGTGTCTATTTGATCAAATACAAACTCCATTCCTTTAAAAACTTTGCTATTCATAAAAGCCGAATCGATTGTATTCAAATCGAACTCTACTTTTTCATATTTTTCATATTCATACTGTTTAAACATTTTGAGGCCGTTTTTTCTGCGTCGCTCCCAAATTTTTCTAAGAATATCAAGTGCTGGATTATTTTTTTTAGAGGTTTTTCCTGTGTAAACAATAACTTCTTTAAGTTCTGTTCCAGAAATTAATTCTATTTTTAAATCTTTATTTAAACCTGGTTTTAATTTTATTTCTTTGGTTTGATACCCCACAAACGATACTAAAAGTGCCGTATAATTTTCTTTAGATTCAAAATAGAAATTTCCATTTTCATCAGTTATAACACCTTCTTTTGAGTTTTTAAAAACCACATTTGCAAATGCAATTGGATCACCAAAATCATCAACAACCTTACCTCCCACTTTAGTTTGTCCTAAAATAGTTGCTGAAAAAAGTAAAAAGAATACAATAATTTTTGCTTTCATAATAGAAAAAAACTTCATCAGTAATTTCCTGATGAAGTTTCAAATTTAATAAGATATTACCTTATTTATATAAAACTTTTTTAACTGCTTTAATTACATCTTGTGCATTTGGCAACCATTCTTTTAATAAAGTTGGTGAATAAGGCGCTGGAGTATCAGCAGTTGTAATTCTTTGAATCGGTGCATCTAAAAAGTCAAAAGCTCTTTCTTGCACCATATAAGTAATTTCAGAAGCAACAGAGGCAAAAGGCCACGCTTCTTCTAACACTACTAATCTATTTGTTTTTTTAACCGAATTTAAGATGGCATCATAGTCCATCGGACGAACTGTTCTTAAATCGATAATTTCACAAGAAATTCCTTGTTGAGCTAATTCCTCCGCTGCTAAATGTGCTTCTTTAATAATTTTACCAAAAGAAACGATAGTAACATCAGTTCCTTCACGTTTAATATCTGCAACACCTAACGGGATTGTATATTCACCATCTGGCACTTCTCCTTTATCGCCATACATTTGTTCTGACTCCATGAAAATAACAGGATCGTTGTCACGAATAGCTGCTTTTAATAACCCTTTTGCATCGTAAGGAGTTGAAGGTACAACCACTTTTAGCCCTGGTGTATTCGCAAACCAATTTTCAAAAGCTTGTGAATGAGTTGCACCTAACTGTCCTGCTGAAGCTGTTGGACCTCTAAAAACCATTGGCATAGGAAACTGCCCTGCAGACATTTGACGCATTTTTGCTGCATTATTGATTATTTGATCAATTCCTACTAGAGAGAAATTGAATGTCATAAACTCTACAATTGGTCGGTTTCCATTCATAGCAGAGCCCACAGCAATTCCTGCAAATCCTAACTCGGCAATTGGTGTATCAATAACACGTTTAGGTCCAAATTCGTCTAACATTCCTTTTGAAGCTTTATATGCACCGTTATATTCGGCAACTTCTTCACCCATTAAATATATTGATTCATCGCGACGCATTTCTTCACTCATCGCTTCACAAATTGCTTCTCTAAATTGTATCGTTCTCATTCAAATAATTTATTTGTATAATATTTAGCAAAAATAGGAAAAATAAAATTGTATAATGTAAGTTTTTTTAAGCAATTTTAAAAACTATCAATTAAACTATAAAGTAGCTTAAATTGGACTCATTTTTTTTAGCATCTCAATTTTTATTCATTACCTAAAACTGAAAATAAATAAAAGGTTGCGCACCTGCAGAAGCCGTAGCATAAACTACCCAGTAAATCAAGCCTAATAAAACAGCTTTTGCCACTAATGGTAAAGTTGAAAATGTTTTTTGCATGACCACTAAAGTTTTTACTGGAACAAAATGCCAAACCACACCAATAGCAATTAATAAAAATACATTGTTATAGCCTAAAATGATAGTTTGCCATTGCTCAAGATTGAAAGTTAATTTGGTAATGTTATCGGCAATTTGAAATGCTGTTGCAAAGTCATTCGCTCTAAAAAACAACCAACAAAACACTACAAAATGGAAAGTCAAGATAACTTGAATGGTTCGAACAAACATGTTTTTAGGCAATTTAATAAACTGACCAAAGAATTTCTCTACTACTAAAGCCAATCCATGTAAAACGCCCCAAACTACAAATTTCCAGGAAGCACCGTGCCATAATCCACCTAACAACATGGTCATAAACAAATTGAAGTAGGTTCTGAATTTCCCTTTTCGGTTTCCGCCTAGAGAAATGTATAAATAATCTCTCAACCAACTCGAAAGCGAAATATGCCATCTTCTCCAAAATTCGGTAATAGAACCTGATTGATAAGGCGTTCTAAAGTTATCAGGCAACCAAAATCCCATTAATAAAGCTAGTCCAATTGCAATATCAGAATATCCTGAGAAGTCGCAATAAATTTGAATGGCATACCCATAGGAAGCCATTAAATTTTCGAATGCAGTGTAACTATTTGGTGCATCAAAAACACGATCTACAAAATTGGTCGAAATGTAATCTGAAATGACCGCTTTTTTAATTAATCCACCAATAATTAGGAATAAAGCGCGATTAAAATCTTCTTTTGTTAGCTTTAATTTCTCATAAATTTGAGGAATAAAATCACTAGCTCTTACAATTGGTCCAGCTACTAATTGAGGAAAAAATGAAACGAAGAATAAGAAATCCATGAAGTTTTTCGTGGGTTCTAGTTCTTTTCGATAAACGTCTATGGTATAACTTAACGTTTGGAAGGTGTAGAATGAAATTCCAACGGGAAGAATAATATCTTCAAACTTCATTGTACCATCAAAGAGTGAATTGTAATTATCAATAAAAAAATTGGTGTATTTAAAATACGCCAAGATTCCTAGATTAATCAACAAACTCAAAACTAAATAAAACTTTCGGTAAAACTGTTGCGTTTCAATAAATATTAATCTTGAAAGTGAGTAATCTACAACAGAGGAAAAAATCAGCAACCAAAAGTAAATTCCACTACATTTATAATAGAAAAAAAGCGAAAACAACACTACATACGTAATTCGGAAATAGTGTGTTTTTCGCGATACTATATATATCACATAAAAAATTAAAAACAAACCTAAAAACAAAGCGCTATTGAATAAAAGCGGTTGTTTTGGATTGTAGATAAACCAATTTTTTACCGTTTCTACATCAACCTTTCCTACTGTTGCTATAAACCAATTTTGTAAACTAAAAAGTGCGCTCACTACTATTTTGTTGATTTGAATAATTCATATGATTGCAAAAAAGCCTCAAAAAACAATTCTCCTTGTTTTTCATATCCTGCTTTTGAATAATGTACCTTATCTCTTGCCATGTAGCCTTTTGCAGCATTTCTATAAATGGCTTTGTTTCCACCTAAAACATACAACAAATCCCATATTGCATAATTTTTTTCAATTGCTTTTTGTTTGATTTTAGCTGAATAATCTTCGATAAAAGTATTGTTGTATTTTCTATGTAAAATGGAAGGTGGCGATGTCATTACTAACACTGCAGTTTGCGGATTCTTTTCTTTAATTGAAACAATCATTTTATCCAGACGCTCATAATATTGCTCGCCCGATTGCTTGTCAAAACTTTCATTGGTTCCCAAAGAAATAATAACTAAATCAGGATTTAATGCTGGCAATTGATTATAAAATAGTGGAAATTTATTGTAATCAGAAGCTTTTGCACCGTTAACGCCAATACTGTGATAAATAACACCCGAATTATCATTTTCCAAAACCAATCCGTTTAAAGCAAAATAGTCAATTTCTTGATTTGGGACAATCGCAATTTTATCTAAAGGTATTTCCGAATTATAATCATTTGAAAATAATGAAGGTTGCAAATCTATCGGTATATATTCTGTTTTTGTAATTGTTTTTGATTGTGTTCCTTTGGTTGGAATGTTTAATATTTTCCCATCGCGAATCATATCACTTTTTAAACCATTTGCTTTTTTTAATGCCTTTAAAGAAACATTGTATTTATTGGCAATTCCACCTAAAACTTCACCCGGTTTTACTTTATGCGTGATTTTTTTTGGCACTTTTCGTTCAATAACAATACTTTTATTCGAAACCGAAACATCAAATAAATTTACATTTTGAGGCGTAATCACTTTCAATTTCGTGAAATTATATTGCGCATCTTTTACATTCAATTGAATAGCAAAATCTTTTGAAGTCGTTTCCATAGAAAAACCACTCAAGCCAACCGGACGATTAGCATCGGCATACAAATTTCGAAAACTTTGAAAATTTCCAGCGGCTGAATAGCGAATTGGTGCGCTATTATTAGTCTTAACAACACTATACGGAAAAGTAAATCCAAAACCTCCATTTCCAAAAACACTTTGAAATTGCGAACGAATTTTGGCTGTAAATAAATCGGCTTGAATGTGAGAATCGCCAATATGAACAATATTTATTTTACCTTGTTTGGTTTGCTCTAGCTGATATAGCTTTTCATAAAAAGCAACCACGGCAGATACATTTTGAATATCATTTCCAAAAAAAACAACCTCTATTGAATCGACAACTGGATCATCAAATGCTAAAGAATCTATTGGAACCAATAAACTATCATTTTCTTGAGCAAAACCAATAAAAGAAAGCCCGAAAAGTAACAGTAGTATTTTACTCTTCATTGATAGAATCTTTTTTAATTAGTACAGTATCTTTTTTAATTAGAGCAATTGGTTTTTTCTTTTTTCGCAATGCTTTATATTTTTCATAGCCTTGATTAAGCTGAGTAAAAATCAAATTTGCAGCTTCTTTTGCTCCTCTATGATTAAAGTGCGTGTAGTCTTTATTGGCTTTTGAAGGAACCTCTTCGACCCATTTTACCATTGAACCATCTCCTCCCATTAATATGTACATGTTTACAAAACTTGCTTCCGATTGAATAGCGTATTTTTTTTGTGCTCTATTTAACGGTACAACTGCCGAATCGGTTTTCATTTCTAAATCATATTTAGTTGATTTATCTGCGGTAGAAACAATTAAAATGGACACTCCAGGAAAACATTCTTTCAAATGATTCACTACTTTTGTCATTCGTTTTTCATACCAAGTATAATCTAAAGTGCCATAATTCAATACATTAGCACCATATTGCAACACAATTAAATCATAATCTAATTTGGTATGAAAAGCGCGCATCATAGTGATATCAAAACTTCCTAAAGATAAACCTGAGTTTCCTCTATTGGAGAAATTATCCACATGAACTCCTTTTCCATCGTCAAAATTAAATCCGTAAATTGGGATTGAATCGGCATGTTTGAAATTTACTTTTAAGTTTTTAACACTTCCTTCCAATAATGTGAGTGTGTTTAATGTATTATTTGGAGTCAATTTTTTAACGATTGTATCACCAGAAACAAAAAACACCTTTCCTTCTTTGTTAGATGAACTACCATAGAATAAGGTTGGTCGAGGCAATTCTGATGCAAATTTTGTTTTTGTTGCTTTGTATTTTACCCAAGCAGTGTTTGCTGTATCGTTTGCAAAAAATACGTGTCCATTCACTCCAAAAGGTCTAGACGGACGCTTTATTTTTAAATACGATTGTGTTTTCCAGTTTCCTGAAAATTCATGCGTAACAGAACTACGAGAACTTGCAGATTCTGATGTAATATTCACAAAACCAACACCTTGACCTCCAAATTTTTCTTGTAAATAAGTTCTGAAATCTTTTACAATTAAATCACCATCTGTCATTGAATCGCCAAAATAAGCGATACGAACATTACCTTCTTTTTTGGTTTCTAATTGGAAAAGTTTCTCGAAAAAAGGTAGTAAATATTGATTTCCAGTATAATTATCAAAGGTCTCTGCAGGAAATTTAATACCGTTAGTAATTTTATAATCAATAGTGATATTTGAAAGTGTGTCATTTGATTTTAAATCGTCATCTTCTGCAATGGCTTCTAACAATAAACTATCTACAACAATATTTTTTGAAGAGGCAACAGCTTCAGAAAACAATTTTTTAGGTAAAAAAGTTTTAAATGCCAAAAACGACAGCGTTGAAATAACAACAACTGCTAATGACTGAAAAAAATATTTTGATGTGTTCATTTATTTAATTTCAATACTAAAATCCAAAATCGCAATCCAATATTTAGGAACACTGATTGAAGAAATTCTACTAATTCTGAAAATTATGCTATTTAACCAAATTAACTAATATGAGAGACGCTTAACAGTGTGACAAACTAAACACCACAAAAACTCGTAACTCGTAACTTTAAACTCGCAACTCTTCTTACATTCTTTCAGGAACTTCAATTCCCAATAACTGAAATGCATTTTTAATGGTATTTCCAACTGATTTTGACAATTGTACTCGAAACACTTTTTTATCGTGATTTTCTTCTCCTAAAATCGAAACCTGTTGGTAAAACGAATTGAATTCTTTCACCAAATCATAGGTATAATTCGCAATCAACGCCGGACTATGATTGGCTGCCGCATTTTGAATGACTTCAGGAAATAATTGCACTTGCTTGATTAATTCTTTCTCTTTTTCGTGTAATTCTAATCCTGAAATCGAAATTGAAGTATCAAAATCAGCTTTTCTTAAAATCGATTGAATACGAGCATAAGTGTACTGAATAAATGGTCCCGTATTTCCTGCAAAATCAACTGATTCTTCTGGATTGAATAGAATTTGTTTTTTTGGATCTACCTTTAACATATAATATTTCAGAGCGCCTAAACCGATAGTTTTAAACAAAACCGCTTTTTCATCTTCCGAATAACCCTCTAATTTTCCTAATTCTTCCGAAATAGTTTGCGCTGTTGTAGTCATTTCTGCCATTAAATCATCTGCATCAACCACAGTTCCTTCACGTGATTTCATTTTTCCAGAAGGTAATTCAACCATTCCATACGATAAATGATACAAGCTATCTGCCCAATCAAATCCTAATTTTTTTAAGATTAAGAACAACACTTTGAAGTGGTAATCTTGCTCATTTCCTACGGTGTAAACCATTCCACCAACATCTGGAAAATCTTTTACACGTTGGATAGCTGTTCCAATATCTTGCGTCATGTAAACCGCAGTTCCGTCTGAACGAAGCACGATTTTTCTATCCAAACCATCAGCAGTTAAATCAATCCAAACCGAACCATCTGGATCTTTCTCGAAAATACCTTTTTCTAAACCAAATTGTAC
>Ga0075160_10001332_pt1 | contig 15130 bp, 8 predicted proteins | sample JI91814C2DNA_FD_70969 | JGI IMG/M metagenome (GOLD analysis project Ga0075160, IMG submission 70969) | Wastewater effluent complex algal communities from Wisconsin, to seasonally profile nutrient transformation and Carbon sequestration -... | ecosystem: Engineered > WWTP > Effluent > Algae... | reverse complement strand
TGCTCAACGACGGCGGGGGCCTCCTCAACAACATCAACCGCTGGCGCGATCAAGTGGGCCTCGAAGCCCTCGCCGCTCTCGCGGATCAACCGGTCAAGAACCTCAGTGCGAACGCCATCCTCGTCGACCTCGTAAATGCCGGCGGCACCGATCGTCAAGCCATCATCGTCCTCACCGATAACGCCAACGGCGCCGCACAGACGACGACGTGGTTCTTCAAACTCCGTGGCTCGCCAGACGCCGTCACCGCGGAACTCTCAACGTTTGAAGCATGGGCTAAAGCCGTGGGAGGCATCCAGTGAATCCAGCGAAGTCCTTCCTCAAAGCCATCTCATCACTGCGATTGACGGTGATCCTGTTCGCCCTCTCGATGGTCCTCATCCTCGCGGGCACGCTCGCGCAGACCAACTCTGGCATCTGGACCGTCGTCGATCAGTACTTCCGCTCCATCTATGTCGCCATCCCCTTCCAACTCTTCATCCCGCGCAAGGTCGCCACGATCCCCGGCGTCTTCCCCTTCCCCGGCGGGCTCACGCTGGGAGTCCTCCTCTTCGTCAACCTCCTCGCCGCCCACCTCGTCCGCTTCAAACTCACCTGGAAACGCTCCGGCATCATCCTGTCACACGCGGGCGTCCTCCTCCTCCTCGTGGGCGAGTTCGTCACCGGTGCCTTCGCGAAAGAAGGCAACATGTCCATCGTCGAAGGCGGCACCGCCAACTACGTCGAGGACATCCGCACCAGCGAACTCGCGATCATCGATCCCAGCGGCAGCAGTGACGACCTCGTCGTGGTCATTCCACAGTCCTTCCTCGAAGATAGTGGCGTGATCTCAAACTCACTCCTCCCCTTCGACATCGCGGTCGTCCGCTGGATGGGCAACTCAGGCCTCTTGGGCCCAATGCAACAGAAGCCGCCGGGCCTCCCCACCGCCACCGCCGGCCGAGGACTCCAGATCTCCGCCGCCCCCCTGCCAGCCGCCAACGGCGTCGATGGCAACACGATCGACGTCCCCTCCGCCTACGTCACACTCACCAAAGCCGGCAAGAGCCTCGGCACCCATCTCGTCTCCGTCCATCCACAAGTCGGCACGCAGGAAGTCACCGTCGATGGCAAGGTCTACCTCATCGAACTCCGCTTCGAACGCCACTACAAGCCCTACTCCATCAAACTCATCGACTTCCGCCACGACAAGTTCGTCGGCACTGAGATGGCCCGCAACTTCTCCAGCCACGTCCAACTCACCGATCCCACCCGCAGAGTCGATCGTGAGGTCTACATCTCCATGAACCAGCCCCTGCGTTACGCGGGCGAGACCTTCTATCAATCCTCCTTCATGCAGGGCGACAAGGGCACCATCCTCCAAGTCGTGCGCAACCCCGGTTGGCTCATCCCCTACATCTCGTGCTCCCTCGTGACTCTGGGCCTCCTCGTCCACTTCGGCATCCGCCTCACCGCCAGCATCCGGAGGAAACTCGCATGAACCCGATCCGTTTCCTCCCCTGGCTCACGCTCACGCTCGTCCTCCTCTTCGTCGGGCGCATCGCGTCCGAGGCCATGCGCTCCCACGACCAGCGGGGCAAGATGCCCTACGACGCGCTCGGACGCCTCCTCGTCTCCGACGGCGGGCGCACCAAGCCCCTCGACACCTTCGCGCGCAGCAGCCTCCTCAAACTCAACGGCCGCCAAACCTACGAAGTCGATGGCAAGAAGCGCCCCGCGATCGAGTGGCTCATGGAAGTCTGGGGCGATCCGGAAGCCGCCGAATCGCGCCAGGTCTTCCGCATCGATCACCCGGACGTCCTCGCGGTCATCGGCGTCAGCCAGCAGGACCGCACGCGCTTCAGTTGGAAAGAGATCAGCCCCCACTTCCCCGAAATCGTGAAGCAGGCCGAACTCGCGTTCGCTGTCACCCGCAAGAAGCAGGACCCCTTCCAGCGCCACATCACCGACCTCTACAACAAACTCAGCGAGTACGCAACGATTCGCGACTTCCGCAAGCCCTACGTCGTCGCCCCCTTCGCGCCGGGCGAAGAGTGGGCCCCTCTCATCAACCAGGAAGGCACCGCCCTCGCCGAGGGCGAATCCGCCAAGGCGATTCGCAGTATCATCGTCGCCCTCGCCGCCAAGCCCGGCGAATCACAACGCCTCGATGATCTGACCAAGGCCGTCGCCGACTATGAAAGTGCCATCGCCGCCAAACTCCCCAGCGACGATCGCGCCGCTGGCCTCGAAGTCATCTTCAACCGCTCGGCCCCCTTCTCTCAGACCTCCGCGCTCTACGTTCTCGCCTTCATCCTCGGCTGCGCTGGGCTCCTCATCCGCCCCCTCTCGCCCGATCGCTGGAGCATCGGCTTCACCAAGTCCGCGAGCATGGTCCTCATAGTCTCGTTCGCGATCCACACCGTCGGCCTCATCGCCCGTATCTATCTCCAGGGTCGTCCGCCCGTCACCAACCTGTACAGTTCCGCCGTCTTCATCGGCTGGGCGTGCATCCCGATCGCCCTGCTGGGCGAGTGGCTGACACGCTCGGGCCTCCTGCAACTCATCGCCTCCCTCATCGGCTTCGCGACGCTTATCGTCGCGCACAACCTTGGGCAGTCAGGCGACACGATGGAGATGATGCAGGCCGTCCTCGACACCAACTTCTGGCTCGCGACGCACGTCGTCGTAGTTACGATCGGCTACTCCGCCACCTTCCTCGCCGGGTTCCTCGCGTGCCTCTATGCACTGGGTGGCGTCCTCACGCCCCTGCTCAAGGGCGAGCCCATGAAGGCCCTCCCGCGCATGATCTATGGCGTCATCTGCTTCGCGTCGATCACGAGTTTCGTCGGCACCGTCCTCGGCGGCATCTGGGCCGATCAATCCTGGGGGCGCTTCTGGGGCTGGGATCCCAAGGAAAACGGCGCCGCGATGATCGTCGTTTGGAACCTCCTGATCCTCCACGCCCGCTGGGGCGGCATGATCAAGGACCGGGGCGTCGCCGCACTCGCGATCGTCGGCAACATCGTCACCGCGTGGTCCTGGTTCGGCACCAACATGCTGGGCGTGGGCCTGCACTCCTATGGCTTTATGGACTCGGCCGTCTTCTGGATCGTCGCGTTCGCGCTGTCGCAACTCGCTGTCATGGGCGTCGCACTGGTGCCGACGGACAAGTGGAAGAGCCTGACTCTTTCAGAACCGCGACCGTGAGGGAGCGGTCCATTTCGACCACGACGAGCGACCGGCGCGCACCACGGCCCGGGGCAGCAGACTTTTCGACCGACCTTGCAACTCCGCGCCACTCTCTCGCGCCGGACGGCACCGCTCCCTCACGGTCGCGGTTCTGTTGATGCACTTGTGTAACCACCACCGATGCGCGCACAAAGACGGTCATGCGCCACGATTGGCCGGGCCGCGCTTGGACGGGCGCACCACACCTCTAGGATGCCCCGTCGCGAGACGCGCCAGATCGCCCGTAATGCCAGCCACAGACATCGACACGCTTTGCGCGCTCAATCGTGGCAGTTGTAGCACGCGCTGCTGAGATACTGGTACCCGTTCACGCCGTTGTGGTCGTTGTCGGTGTTCGCACGGCTGTGCTCGTGGCAGTGCGTGCAACTGAACGCGGGCGTCGCCGCGGGAACGGTGTGGCAGTCCACGCATCGCAGGTTGCTGTGATTGCCACGGTTGATTCGGGGATGCGTGAACGTCCCGTTCGCCCACGCCGTCGGCGTGTGGCACGTCTGGCACGTCGTCGGATATCCAGACTGCACATGGTTCGGGTTGGTCGCGCCTTGGTAGTCATCAAGGTGGCACGCCGAGCACGCGCTCGGCTGGCCGATGTACACGCCCGTGGTATGGCACTCGGCGCACGCGTGCCCGCCGTGCGCATTGGCCAGTGGGAAGCGCGTCGTGTGCTGGTAGTTCGCGGGCGACCAGACGCTTGTGTTGTGGCACTGATTGCAGGTCGTGCTGAATCCCGCCGCGGTGTGGTTGGGCTCGGGAGCCGCCTGATACAGGTTGAGGTGGCACGACGCGCACGCCGTCGATTCACCCGTGTAGACGCCGGGCGTGGTGTGGCACGCGCTGCACGTTCGGCCTGCATGTCCATTCGTCAGCGGGAACGCCGCTGGATGGTTGAAGACCGCGCCCAGCCACTGCGTCGTGTTGTGGCACTGCGTGCAGTTGGTGGGGAACCCGGCACCCACGTGCGCCGGGCTCGTGGTCTGTTGATAGTCATCGAGATGGCACGAGGAGCAGGCTGTGGATTGGCCCGTGTACACGCCGGGGGTTGTGTGGCAGTTGGTGCACGAGACACCCGCGTGCCCGTTGGTCAGCGGGAAGGTCTGCGTGTGCTGGAACGTCGCGCCTTGCCACTGCGAGGTGTTGTGGCAGTCGGTGCACGTTGTGCTGTAACCAAGGCCGACGTGATTGGGGTTCGTGGTTCTCTGGTAGTCATCGAGGTGGCACGAGGAGCACGCGGTGGACTGCCCGGTGAAGACGCCCGGCGTGGTGTGGCAGGCACTGCACGCGCGATTCGAGTGCCCGTTGGTGAGGGGGAACGTCGAGGTGTGCGTGAACGTCGCGCCAAGCCAGCGCACGGTGTTGTGGCACTGCGTGCACGTAGTGGAGAACCCGCCCGCGACGTGGTTGGGATCGGTCGTTGCCTGGAAGTCATCCAAGTGGCACGAGGCGCACGCCGTGGATTGGCCCGTGTACACGCCCGGCGTCGTATGGCAAACGTTGCACGCCTGGTTCGCGTGGCCATTGGTCAGCGGGAAACTGGATGGGTGCGTGAACGTCGCACCAAACCAGCGCGCGGTGTTGTGGCAATCGGTGCAGTTGGTGCTGAACCCGCCCGTGACGTGGTTGGGGGCGGTCGTGCGCTGGAAGTCATCGAGGTGGCAGGCGGAGCATGCCGAGGATTGGCCCGAATAGACCCCCGGCGTGGTGTGGCACTCGGCGCAGCCGCGGCCCGCGTGCGCGTTGGTCAGGGGGAATGCCTGCGTGTGCTGGAACGTCGCGCCCTGCCAGGTGTTGATCGTGTGGCACTGGGTGCAGTTGGTCGAGAATCCCGCGTTCGTGTGGTTGGGGTCCGCCGTCTGCTGGAAGTCCGTCTGGTGGCACGAGGCGCAGGCAACGGACAGCCCCGTAAAGACGCCGGGCGTCGTGTGGCAGGACGTACACGAGGGTGTCGCGTGGCCGCCGGACAAGGGGAACGTTTCGGGGTGGCTGAAACCCGCGGGCAGCCACGCGACGGCGTTGTGGCAGCGGTCGCAGCGGTCCGTCAAGCCCAGGGCGGCATGATTGATCGTCGTTGAACGGGCCGAGTCCTGCGAGTGGCACCCTTCGCACGAGTTGACGGCTCCCGCGAAGACGCCCTCGCTCGCGCGGGCGTGGCATGCGGTGCAGTCCGTCGAAGCGTGCGCGCCCACGAGCGGGAAGCGTGTGCGCATGTGCTGTGCGATCTGCTCGACGGGCTTCCAGTTGATCTCGCTGTGGCAGTCGATGCACTGGACGCCCAAGCGACCCTTGTGGACGTCTTCATGGCAGCCGCGACAGCCGCGATCGGCGAACTGCTTCACGGGCCCGCGATCGTTGTGGCAGAGGAGGCACTGCGTGGTGTCGTGCGCACCGTTGAGGGCGACACCGGTTTCCTTGAGGTGATCGTACTTGAAGTCCGCCTTGATCTTGCTCCATGAGCCGCCCTCGTGGCAGAGGGCACAGTCCGCGGGGAAAGTGTCATGCGGCACGACCGGGCCATAGGACTTCTTCCATCCCTCGCGCGGCACGATGTTGGCGCAGGCGACCAGGAGGACAACGCCAAGGAGCATCAGGAGTGTGCGATGAGAGGTTCTCATGGGTGTTCCCGTGCTAAAAGCGGTACTGGACGTACGCGCTGAGGCTCAAGGATTCTTCGCTGTCGCCAAGGGTGTAACCAAGTTCGGTATCGCAGGACCACGGGCCCTTGCCCCAGCCGAGGCTTCCACGAATCGTGTGACGGAGGAAGTCGCCGTCACTCCCGAAGAGCGTGCTGGTGGTGTAGGCGAAGGCGTCGTAGCCGAGGAACGCTCGGAAGGGGCCCATGTCGCGGCGAGCCTGCAGTCGCACGCCGAAGCCTTCGATGTAGGAGGAGTCTTCGTAGTAGAGCGAGGCGTAGTAGGATGGATGTTCGTCGCCCTTTGGTGACCAGTCGGCGCTCGCCTCGCCTCCCATGCCTGTGCGGTCCTGGTCCATCCAGTAGTGGGCGCGGGCGGAGAGGCGGACATCATCGCCGACCTTGCGCCACACGGTTCCCGAGACGCGGTTGACGTAGCCATCGCTGAGCAGTTCTGGCGGGAGGTTGGCGAACTCGTCGCGCTTGAGTTCGGGCCAGGTGGTGCGCGTTGCGGTGCCTTGCACGCCGGTCTTCTCATCGAGCAGATAACTCGTGCTCAGCGTGAGTTGCGTGATCTCCGCGGCCTGACTCTTCGCGATGTCGCTCGAGTCGTACAGATCAAGCAACACGAGCGCGAAGACGGAGAGGTCTTTGTTGGGGCGCGCGTTCACGCGCCCGATCACGAGCGAGCGATCGGTCTCGCCCTCGTGGAAGGTCTGCTGGAAGCCCAGCGTGCTCTGGAACCACGATTCCTTCGCTTCGCTCTGATAGTCGGCGAAGGCGTGGAATCCATAGTCGTCGCCCTTGATGAGATCGTCGGTCGTGGTTGGATAGAGGCCCGCGCCGCCGCCGACGCTCCAGCCGTCCTGGAAGCGCACAGCGAGTTCGCCGCCATCGACGATGCCGACCTCGGGGAGGTAGTAGGAATAGAAGCGGCCGACCTCGCCCCGAAATGGCGCGTGCTGGTCGATGCCCCAGGCGTAACTGAATCGTTTGATGCGGGCGTTGGTCTCGGAGTCGTTGGAACTGGACGTGTCGAAGTTGCGATAGTCGGCGTCGGCCTCGAAGAGGATGCGCCCGCCGTCCTTGAAGGGGTTTCTGATTTCTAGCCACGTGCCGGTGCGGAGGTACGTGGACGTCGTGCTGTTCTCAAGGTCGCGCGTGGTGCGGAAGAGGGAGAAGATGCGGCCTCGAACAGTGGTCGGGCGATCCTCGGGCGCGGTGCCGAACGCCGGCGCGAGGAGCGGCTTGTCGGGATCACGCTCGCCTTCCTTGCGTGTCCACGGCGGATGCTCAGGTGGCTTGGGCTTGGATGATGCCTCGACAGCGGCCGGCGCAGGCTTGGCGGGCTCGATCTCGACCTGTGCCTTGTCGCCGATCGCGGGGAGATTATCGGGGTCGGCCAGTTCGGCTCGCGCGCTGCTGGCGGTGGCGTCGGCGATGGTGGCCTCAATCCGCCGGCCATCGGTCGGGAGGAAGACGATGCGGGCACCGGGCGCGATGCCGGCGTTGCGTCCGACGTTGATGAAGACGCTGGACCCCGAGACTGAGATCACTTGCGCGGCGACGGTTGACGGCGCCTGAGCGGGGCTGGCGGCCGTGGCTGGTGCAGTGGCTTGAGCGGATGACTGGTCGGGCGTCCGTGCGAGCGCAACCGGTGCGACGCAAAGCATGCCTGCGGCAGAGAGTGAGAGTCGGACGCGGAGGTTCACGGAGGGATTCATGGCGACGCACCTCCTGCGTTGGGACGAGTTGGTTGAGTTCCTCGCGAATCGTGGCAATCGGCACACTTCGTGCCCAGAGGCTTGTAGCGGACGATGCTGAGATTGCCGACGTTCTGCGGCTTGTGGCACGCGGCGCACGCGAGTGTGCGATGGTCGGCGTCGAGGGGGAACTTTGAGTCCTTGTCGTGATCGAAGCGAATCGTCTTGAACTGCTCGGTGCTCTGGTGGCACTTGGCGCAATCAGTGGCGGCTCCGATGCGGAACTGGCCGGCGTGCGGATCCTCGTGGCACGAGGCGCACGCCTTGGGTGCAGCGGCGATGGGCGCGAGCGGCTGGCCAGGCTGTGCGTCACGGCGGTGGCACTGGTTGCACGTTGCCTGCGCGTGCTTACCGAGGAGCGCCTCGCAGGTCCATGTCATGTGATCGGCGGCAGACCACGTGACTTTCTGGAACGCTTCTGTGGAATGGCATCGGGCGCAGCCAGCGAGGCCATTGATCGTGGTCGGGCGGCCTTCCTTGTCGAACGCGCCCTTGTGGACGTCCTCATGGCAGTCGGCGCAGGCGTGGCTGATGCCCACGAACTTGCGGACGCCATTCTCTTCCTTGTGGCACAGGGCGCACGCGACGGCTTTGTGCGAGCCCGTGAGTTCAAAGCCACAGGCGGCGTGCTCTTGGACACCAAAGGCTGTGGGGAAGAATCGTGTGGTCTCGTGGCACGCGGTGCATGCGCCCTTGGACGCCGTGGACACGAACTGGCCCGCGTGCGGATCCTGATGGCACTTCTCGCAGGTCTCTTGCGATCGCCCCGGGAAGCGCACGTTCCACAGCGTCGCGTCGATGGACCGGACGTGCCCGGGCTCGACGCCCGGATGGCACTGGCCACAGGTCTGCGTGTCGTGCGGCTTCAAGAGCGGGAAGCCTGTCGAGGCGTGGAGTTCAGGCGTAAGGCGCGGCATCGCGTCGCTCCAGAGCACGTCGGTCGTGTGGTGGCACGCGAGGCAGGCATCGGCAACGGGCGGGAGTTTGGCGACCGCCGCGTCCACGAAGCGGGGCTCGTGCGGCGACGTGTGGCACGCGGTGCACGAGGCCTTCTTAGCGTGGGCACGAACCTGGTTCTGTTTCTCGCCTTGCGCGTGGCATGAAGCGCACTTGAGAGCCGAGTGTGCGCCTTGGAGTGCGAACGAGTTTGGGTGCTTGAACGTGGTGCCCTGCCATGTCGTGGACGTGTGACACTCGGTGCAGTTCTTTGACAGGCCGGTCGACGCGTGTGGCGGGCTCTTGGTCTTGTCGTAGTCGTCGGTGTGGCACGACGCACACTCCAGCGACAGGCCCGTGAAGACTTTGGGCGTCACGTGGCAATCGCTGCACACGCGATTCGCGTGCCCGAAGCGCAAGGGGAATGTGTCGGGGTGCTTGAAGAGGGGCGATTCTTTGAACGGACGCTCCTGGCCGTGGCATTCCGCGCAGTTCGTTCCCAGTTCTCCCTTATGGACGTCGTCGTGGCATTCGGTGCAAACCTGCGTCCGGCCGAGGAATCGGTGTTCGCCCTTGCTGATGCTCGTTGCGTCGGCGGAGGGGTGACACTCTGAGCATGTCAGTTGATCGTGCTTGCCGTGGAGCGACCATGGATGGTCGGCGGTCTTGATGTGCGCGTGGTCGTAGAGATCCTGATCGACGATGCCGACGGCGCGGAACGCTGCCTCGGGCACGAGCGGGAGCGCGTCGCCCAGGTGCTCTTTGTGGCATGTTTCGCAGCGGTTGAACGCCGCAGCGTCGAGCGTTCCATGGATGCCACGTTTCGCGGCGACTTGATTGGAAATGAGTTCGTGGCAGGCGAGGCAGGCGTTGGCGAGGGAATCGGCCCGAGCGCTGGAGGGGGCGATGGCGCCCGACCCGTGGCAGGCGGTGCAGCCGTTATTGCCGCGGAGATCAGAGACGTTGGCGTGGGATGGATGGAGCGGCCCGGGGCTGGAGCGCTGGTTGAACCCCCACCATGCGACGATGACGACGCCAAGGAGGCAGAAGAGGCCGATGCTGTAGGAGACGATGCGCCGCGTCATGGCGTCGCCTCCGTTTGCAACCACGACTGCGGCACGGGCCAATCGAGGCGCGCGTATCGCAGCGCAGTCACGATGTGGATGACGACGAACGCGACCATCAGGATCGCGAGCCAGCGGTGGATGAAGCGCCAGGTGCTGAGGATGGCGCGGATCTCTTCGAAGTGGGTGATCTGGAGCGTGAGGCGATAGGAACGCTTCGCGAGTTGCAGGAGTTCCTCGCGTTCTTCTTTGGGGACCTCATCGAAGGCGCGATCGTGGCGGAGGTCGTTGAGCGCACGGCGGATGCGGAAGTGGGCCGCGATGAGTTCGACGATGCGGGCGACGAGGAGCGAGCGCCAGCGATCCTGACGGACGAGGGTCTCGACGCGGTCGCGGACGGCCTTGCCCAGCCCGCGTGCAGAAGCGTCCCACGTCGCGGCGAGGGTCGCCATGCGGGCGCGGAGTTCGTCGAGGTCGATCTCGCGGCCGTTGGCGGCGCGGGGGACGACGGCGTAGAAGTACCTTCCTACAAGCCCCGCGAGCAGGACGATCACGAGGCTGATAAATGCAAAGCCCCCCACCGTCGCGCGGTATGAAAAGCCCCCGTGCACGATGACGGCGAGAAAACTCGCGAGCCCGGTGAAGACGTGCGTACCCATCCAGAAGCGCAGCGAGCCGGGGAAGAACCGCCCGAATCTCAAACTGCGGCGGACGAGGTAGAGGAGATTCCAGCAGAAGAGGGCGACGGCGATCAGGCCCATCGCAAGGCCGAACTTTCCGGCGGGGCGGAGGAGGACGTGCGTGCTCTCAAGCGTGCGCTGGGCGTGGGACGAGCCGTAGTAGCCAAAGTGCAGAATGCCCCAGGCGATCATCGCGGCGGCGACGACGAGGAGCATGCCCGTCGCCCACAGGAGGGGCCCGGTGGAATCGACGATGACGTTGGGCGTGACACGCTTGGTCGGGTCGAATGAGACGCCCGCGCGTTTGAGGAGGTCAAAGGGTGGATCGCCGCCAACGAGGATGAAGACTTCGTCGTTGGGGATCGTGACTTCTTCGGCGGTTGGTCCCGAGCCGCGGAGGACCGTTACCGAGTCCTCGGTGATGCGCTTGGTGTTGCTCTCCATCAAGAGCGTGAGGTGCCCGGCCTCGACGGCTTTGCGAATGCGGGCCTCGTTCTTGGCTTTGACGCGAACCCAGTCCTTCGCGCGCGAGCAGAGCGTGACGTTGTTCTTCTTGTTCTCGCAGAGGCCGATCGCGGCCTCGGCGGCGCTGTCGCCGCCACCGACGACGAGGATGTTGCGCCCGTTGTATGAATCGACGTCGATCAGGCTGAAGGCGACCTTGGTGAGTTCCTCGCCCGGGATGCCGAGTTTCCGCGGTGAACCACGACGGCCCAGGCAGAGGGCGATGTGGCGTGCGACGCGCGGGCCGGCGGAGGTGTTGGCGATCAGGAGTCCATCGTCACGCTTGACGACGTCGATAAGGCGAACGCCCGTCTCGATGGAGAGGGAGTTCTTGGCAACGAGTCCATCCCAGAGTTCGACGAGTTCTTCCTTCTGATACTCGAGGCGCGCGAGGCGGCCATGGAGCGGAAGTTGGATCGGCTGCGTCATGATCATCTTGCGGCGCGGGTAGGCGGCGACGGTGCCGCCGACGCGGTCGGCCTGCTCGATGACGTGGTAGTTGACGCCCTCTTCCGTGGCTCGCAGCGCGCACGCCAGGCCCGCCGGACCCACGCCCACGATCAGGAGATCAACGACGCCCGGCGCGGGCGGAGTGGGTGCAGCGGCGACACGGCGTGCAATGATGTCTGCGACGGCGGTGCCATGCGAGACGGCGGTCCGCACGAGGGAGAACCCGCTGAGTTCACCCGCGATGAAAAGATTGGGCACGCCGACGGCCTCGAACTCCTCGTTGATCGCCGGGAGGTCGTCGCGGTCGCTGAGATCGCCAAAGGTGAGGGCGATCGCGCCGGTGGGGCAGGCCTCGGCGCAGCGCCCGTGCCCGACGCAGCGCGCGCCATGGACGACGACGGCCTGGCCATGGAGCAGGTCGAGGACCCCTTCCTCGGGGCAGGCGCGGACGCACGCACCGCAGCCGATGCACTTGGCGAGGTCGATGTCGGGATGGAGGAGGCGTGCCTTGTGGCTGCCGGACTCGATGGCCTCGCTGCGCGACTTGTGGCTTTGCTCGAAGCGCTGCATCTCGAGGCGACGGCGCGCGAGGATCAGGACCGCGAGCACGAGCGCGAGCGTCGGCGCGAGGGCGATCAGGAGGGCGGAGATGGACGAGGCTTCGGCGAGGGGCATTCGTGTGTGTGGTTGCCTCTACGTTTATCGGCGTTTGAAGCGTGAATCGCGCGTGGCGAACGGGGGTTTCGGTAGTTTCGCCTAGCGGGCGAGTGGGTGCGCAGCGGCCGCGCCGCGGCGTCTGCCGAGGATTCATGCGGAAGGGACAGGACGGGCCTGTCTCAATGCGCGGAATCTGCGGCGGGGCAGGTGTATTCGATCTCGTTTTCGGTCTGCAAAGATTGCGGCGAGAATTCGGATCGGCCGTGCTCAGTTCGCCAGCCAACCTCTCGCGCGCAGTTGCTTGTTGTGCAAGGAGTTGAGGACGAACTGGGCGGCGACTGCGCCGACGCCGCAGAGGGCCATGTCCTTTTGCGTGTCCCAAACGTCGCCCTGAGTGCCCAGAAAATCCTGGGACCCCGCGTGATCAATCTCCGCGACGGCCCACTCGAGCAGTTCATACGCCGCGCTGATCGCGAGGCACACGCTCGCGACGAGGAAGAAGAGCCACTTTCCGGGGCGCAGCGGCGAGCGGCGGATGAGGATCTCGCGTGCGATCATCGCGGGGACGAACCCTTGGACGAAGTGGGCCATGCGGTCGTAGTGGTTGCGCGAGAGGTCGAAGGCTTCCTGTGCCCAAAGGCCGACGGGCACGCGTGCGTAGGTGTAGTGCCCGCCGACGATGAGGATCGCGCAGTGGATCGCAATGAGGATGAGGACGAGCGGCGTGAGCGGAAAGCGCTTGTGCGTCGCGCCGATGATGACGATCGCGAAGATGGCGGGGAAGACCTCGAGCGCCCAAGTCTTGAACTCGAATGGATGGACGCCGGACCAGATGAGGAGGGCGAGGGTGATAGCGAGCAGAACGAGTGGAAGGCGGTCATTGCGGCTGGTGGTGAGCATCGTCGCCGCTCCTGGAAATCGTCCGCCTTCGGAGCACGACCGTACTCACATCTCATTGCCCGCGAAGTCGAACGCCATGCAGTAGCCGGCGCGCCAGATGGGGAACGTGACCTGGCAGCGGTAGCCCACGAACTCTGCAGCGTCCCAGCCCACGTTGGTGAAGACGTGGTTTGTGAGGTCCTTGTGGCGTGCGTAGGCGTCGGTCGCGCAGTTGGAAAGACCCTGGCCCAGGAGTTCGAGTTTTGGCCCGCCGGGGAAGCGCGTGGACCAGCGGCTGGAGCCCTGCTGGTGGATGTCGGGGTTCCAAAGGTGGACTTCGAGGGCCGGAAGGCACTTGCGCGCGATGTCGCGATGGAGGTAGACGTCGAAGATCATCTGGCGAGCGGGGAACGTGACGAGGGACCAGATCTCGCCGATCGCTGGGCGGAGCGTCGCGGGGTGTGCCTCCGGTTTGGCGCCGCGATTCGCGAGGACAATGTCGATGGGCGACGGAGACTCGCGATCGGCGAGGTCCAGGACCTGCATGATCATCTTGCCTGCGTTGCGGGAGGTCACCTTGGGCAGGGGCGAAGAACAGAACGACTCGAGGAGTGAGCGCGCGTTGTTGCCCGAGGCGGGCTTGCTGTCAAGCGTTGAGAATGCGGGCGAGTTGTCGGGCTCGACCTGGTTGTTGAAGCCAACAACAAGGGGCACGGCTTCTGGGCGGGCGACGTGACCAAAGAGCCCGCGAACGACAACCTCCTCTGTAAGTTTGGCGCTGCCGGGCGTTGGGCGAATGATGCGCATCGCGAGAGACGTCTGCGACCAGCGCCCGGTGATGAGGGCCGCAGCACGGAAGAGCGTCTCGCGGGCCTTGGGATCGTCGGCGCCGACATACGTCCGTTGTTCGCGCCCATGCTGGCGGGCGGCATCGGTGGCGAGGACACGTTCGCGGAGGCGGCGCTGGCTGCCGCCGAGAACTTCGAGGAGTCTCTCGAACTTGTCCACGGCGGCTGAGCAAGCGGAGAGTTGCTCGGCGTTCGCGTTCTTGCGCTTGCCGACGGCTTCAACGAACTGGCGCAGGCCGAGCACTCCCGGCAGATTGATGAGCGAAGCGGCGTCGGCGTCGGTGCGTGTCACGGTGCCGACGATGCGCTGGCAGGTGGCTCGATCGAGTTGGAGGGCTCGGGCCATGGCGCTGGCGCCGCGATCGTCATCGGGAAGAGAGTTGATCGCACCACGAAGTTCAGAGTGGAGTCGGCGTGCGACCTGTTCGGCCTCGGCCCGTTCGGCGTCGGTCAGCGGCGGAGCAGCCGTTGGTCCGTCCGAGATCCCCCCCCACGTTCGGAGGTCCGCCGAGGCGATGGTTGATTCGAGCATGCGATTCCCCTCGAAAATGAAGATTGCTTCTCCATTATGCTTGACGAACGGGTTGAGAGCAAGTAGATTGTTCTCAGAACAGGTGCGTGTTGCGCATCGGACGTCCCGTTGTATCCGATTTTCTTTGACCCGTCCAGTGCGAGAAAACAGGGACCGCCGCGCCATCTTGGGAATGCCAGGACGCGATCAAGAGGATTCGGAGCATTTCGTTTTTCGAAGCAGAATGAGAACAGTTCCCTGTTTGGGTGGTCGGTTGCGAATGGCAATGAGGGTCCAGCGGGGTGGTTGTGCAACATGCGAGCGGCTTGTGGGGGAAAGGGCGCGCGGGGTCCCAATAGGGTTCCAGCGGCTCACCAAGGGAAGGACGAAGTATGAACCGAGGATCGAATTGGCGTTGTGGCGTTGCGGCGTTGGTGATCATGGCGGGTGCGGGCGTTGCCGCTGCCCAATGGTCGAGCGACCCCGGCAGCCCGTTGGTCGTGGCTGGAGGCGCGGGCGATCAGGGCGTGCCCGTGTTCAGGCCCACAATTGATGGCGGGGCGTGGATCGCGTACATGGACAACGGGGCGGGCGGCGGGTACAAGCCGTTCATCCAGCGACTGCAATCAACGGGCGTGGCGGCGTTCGGGACACCGATCCAGTTGGCGAACCGGACGAACACGGGCACGTTCGTGTTTGACATGGAAGTCGACGCATCGGGCAACGCTTACGTGGCCTTTGATGACAACAGTTCGGGAACGACATTGGTCACTGCTCACAAGGTGCTGCCCGATGGAACGCTGGCGTGGGGCGCGAACGGCGTGCAGATGCCGCTGAGCACGAATGTCTTTGGTCCACGAATCACGCCTTGCACCGATGGTTCGAGCGTCTGCTGCTGGCAGGTCACGAGCAGTTCGTCGGCGGTGCTCTACTTCCAGCGCATCAACGGCGATGGCACTCTCGGGGCGGCGTGGCAGTACA
>Ga0075160_10001331_pt1 | contig 15132 bp, 32 predicted proteins | sample JI91814C2DNA_FD_70969 | JGI IMG/M metagenome (GOLD analysis project Ga0075160, IMG submission 70969) | Wastewater effluent complex algal communities from Wisconsin, to seasonally profile nutrient transformation and Carbon sequestration -... | ecosystem: Engineered > WWTP > Effluent > Algae... | reverse complement strand
AGTAGGGCGCGCGCACCCACAAGCAGAGCCCAAACCACGGCAGTGCCATCCACCAGCCACGGCCCGTCGCCGCCAAAATCTGCGAGATCAATAGGAACGACCAAAACGCGCGGTCTTCATGGTCAGTAGGTTGTTCCATCTTTAGGCCTCTTCCACCAAGGCCCGCAGGTGCACGATGTGCGGCCTGCCGAAACTGTTGGTGCTGCCGTAGTTCTCGATCACGCCTTTCTGGTGCGGGCACTTGACCTCGCAGCACACGAACAGGCCTCCAGTCATCGCGTCGTCGATCACGCCGCCCATACTGATCTTTCCGCAGTCGCCGGTGCAGTGCTTCTCGAACGCAGCCTTTTGCAGAAGAGCGGGCACGCCCCACACAATCGTCGGTTGCTGTTCCATCGTCATCCTCTCCGGCCGCCTGGCCTAACCCAGCATTTTCACAATGTCGTCGGTCTTGCACCACGCGCCGTCAGGCCCGCGCGCAATGTGCGTCGGCACTCTGGCGCCGCAGCCCATGTCGCCGCCCTTGTTGAACACCTTGCCGCACCACGCGCATTGAACGGGCCTAACAGGGCGGTCGAGCCGACATGCGCCAGCGCCGGTGGTCTTCGTGGGTTCGTCAGGCATGCGGCTCACCTGTTGCGTTAAGCCGCGCGACAGCCTCGACCATCGTCGATTCCATCACCCACTCCCGCCCGTCCAGCCTGAGCACTCCGCTTGCCTCGTGGTGCACTAGCTCGGCATAGGTCTGCTCGTGCTCTTGCGATGTGTCTTCCATGACTTGCGCTGCTGTTGCTGATCCGCCGCGATGGGCGATGCTTTGCAGGGTGTTCACTGTTTCTGCTTCCATAAGCCAGTTTCAACACATCGAAACTTGTCCGCCGCCACCCCGAGCTTTTGCGCCGCTGCTTGGCAGTCTTTGGTAGTGCCAAACTCTCCAAGCGCCCGCCAGTCGAACTCTTTCCATGTTGAGTTGTAAGTGCCGCCAAAGCCGACAATCGTCCAAATCATCAGAATTGCTGTGCTCACGCCACCCTCCGCAGAGTCCCGCCAATCTTTGCCATCACGCCGCCTCCTGCGCATTCCACGGAAGCACATGCGCCGGGATCGCTCGGAACTCGCCGCCAACCTGCGCGGATGGCTCTGACATGCGCTCAATCGCCGTCAGTTGCGCTTTCTGCGCTGGCGTGAGCTTTACCCCGTCCGCGATCTTCTTGCGCAGCACGTAGGCCACACGCTCGGCAGGTGACATTCCGTCCGCTGGCTTCTCGGCCAGCTTGGCGACGATGGCAGCCACGCGGGCCGGGTCAGCCTTTGGAGCCTCAAGGCGGGGCGGATTAGCATCAGGTGCGCGCCGGCAGATCGCTCGGAACTGCATCGCGTTCGGTGGCAGACCTTCCGGCAGGTACTTCAGCGCGTAGCCGATGTCCGTGCCTTTGCAGCCTGACAGCACGTCAGCCCAATCGGCTTTCACTGCCGCGAGGTCGAGCCCTTCGTACTGCCGCGTGAATACGGCGCCATAGCGCACGATCAATCGCGCAAAGAGGCTATCCATCCAAGAAACGGGAATCGACATCGATTGCCTCACCAAGTGGTTTTGCTGCTGCTGGTCCTGCGAACTCTGCGATCCTGGCTAGCTGGTCGCGCTTCCATTGCGGAACAGGCGGGCCGGATGGCTTCTGCTGCACGTTGCGGCACCAGTTGCGCCACGTCGCCGGCCAGTCGGTCTTTCGCCCCTTCGCACCGGGCTGGGCTGACCAGTAGTCGCGGAACTTCGCCGCCTCGTCGTGGAACCGCTGACCAGCGATGCCGGCGTTGTTGGCAAACGTCGCGCCGTCTTCTCCTGGCTCCCATTCTTCAGGCAAACGAGATCCACGCTTTTTGTCCGACCCGTCAGGGGAGGAAGGTGCACCTGATATTGGTTTTGCCTCTACATCTGCTTCTGCCTCTGTATGGGCTTTTTGTGGCTGACCTCGGCTTACCTGTGCTGACTCTGGCTTGCCGGCTTTCGCCTTAGCCTTAAACCTAGCTTGAGCCTCACGGTTCTGTTCGCGCCGATCTTCCTCATTGCGGATGGACCTGTACTTGATGTAGTTCACGATGCGCCAGCCCCACGCGCGATGCTCATCAAGGCGAACAATGCGGCGACCCTCTTCCTCTGGGCTACGAGACTCGTAATCAGGCTGTTCAAGCAACTGCAATGCGACCCGAACCTCTTCCGTGGTCAACCCGACTTCCTCCGCAATCGCTCTCGGGTGAATGTCGGCGATACCGTCGCGGTCAGCGTGAGCCAGAAGGTTTGTAAACACCAGCAAGACATGCGACTGACCTCGCAGAGTTCCCTGATAGATCGAGGTGAATAATTTTGCGTACATCAGTCAGCCGCGGTAAGCCAGACAGCGCCGGCCGGGTGAAGTCGAGCCGAAGCTCAACAGGAGACACGCCACGGTGTTCACTTAAACAGCCTCGTCGCCTCGTACTGCTTGCGGCTGCGTGTGATGTCTCGATTGATGGCCCACACGAAAGCGAGAAGCCAGATAGCGAGAGAGACGACGATCAGGATTGCGGCGATCACTTGCGCACTCCACGGAACCAGCGCGGCTTCAACTCGCGCAGCCGATAGACCTGAAGAGGAGGGATTGACTCCCACTTGCTGACGGCTTGCCTGCTGATGCCCAGCAGTTGTGCCAGCTTTGAGGCAGACCCTGCAAGAGTTATTGCGGTGTGTTTGTCCATAGCGCCAACATCATCGCACGGACCACGCATAAGAGCAACATGCGTTGACTACGTATGCCATTACGTAATCAACCCTAGTTGACGTTGCGTCGGTTGGTGGCTACAGTCTCTCTCATGCGCTGACGGTCAGCGCGGGAGACGCAGATGCAAGTCACCATCAAGGGCCATGTGTACGCCAACGAGACGTATGGCGGGATTGGCAAGTGCAGATTCAGCTTCTACTGCACTAAGGGGGTCGAAGTGTTAGGCCTGTACGTTGGCCCGCACGAATTTACGTTCGACGTGCCTGCTGACTGGAACCCTGTCGCCGCCGAAGTCGCGTCGCTGGAGGCGCAGAAGCAAGCTGCCGCCGAGGATTTCCGCATTACTGTCCAGCGCATCAACGAGCGCCTGAGCAAGCTGCAAGCCATCACCAGCGAGGTGGCGTGATGGACGCTATCAAAGTTGGCGACATGGTGCGCTGTGGCGTGTACGTGCTTGGCGAATGGAATCCGATGCAGTCTGGTCGCGTTGTATCGCAATCGTCTCACGGCGCAACGTCTTACGTTGACATCATGAGTCATCACGGCGGGGCGCCGTGGGTACTGCCAGAGGTTACGGCGCATCTGCGCAAAATCGAGGTGACGGCATGAACGCTGACAGGATCATCAAGAGCGCGGAAGACGTAGCCCGCCAGCTCTGCCGCGACGAAGGCGAGGAACGCGCCCGCCTTGCTCACGAGGTCGGCATGCTGCGCGGTCACATCCGTGGACTGTGCGCAAGTCTTGAGCGGTACACGAACCCGTTCGACAACCTCGATCAAGGCCAATGGACCGGCCTGCTCTATTGGGACGACGTGCCGGTGATGTGCCTCATGGACGAGGATGATTTCATCGTCGGCTGCGGCAACAATGGCGAAGTGGTTTTCTTCGATGACATGCCGGAGCGCGCGCAACGAGTGCTCGAAGAGCAACTGTCGGCGCTGGTGATCCGCACTAACGAGAAGGCGCAGGCGGAAGCCTATGCGGCAACGCTGTGAGCAACATAAGCTATTGCAGGTTCCGCAACACGTTGCTTGAACTGCGTGAGTGTGAAGAAGCGTTTGGAGAAATGCAGTCTTTGAAGCAGATTGAAGATGAAGAAGAGCGAAACGCCGCACTTCTACTAATCCGGGTTTGCAAGCGAATTGCGAACGAATGCGGAGACTTGCTGCCATGAGCTGGCCCACTGTTCGCCGCTATGCGCGGACCCTAGACGATGCGTTTAGGGGCGTGGACTACGCAACAGCGATTCACCGCACGGGACCGCCAGTGCCGTTCGGTGAGCGCATTGCAGGAGTGATCGTTGCAACCGTTGTCGGCGTGCTCATTGCGTGCGCGCTGGTGCATTGGTGGACTGGAGTGAACACATGAGCATCATTGACGACGGCGGGCCGGCATTCCCAGACGGCACCGGAGCAATCTTGCGCCGCAATGGAGCGCTTGACGAAATGCATGGAATGACGCTGCGCGACTACTTCGCGGCGCGGTTCTTGGCCGGATTCTGGAGCAACAGCGAGGCCCTGAAGCAAATCCCGCATGGCGACGAAGCTGCGCTTATCGCAAAGATGGCCTACGACCAGGCTGACGCCATGCTGAAGGAGCGCGCGAAATGAGCATCGTCATGAGTGAAGACAAGCAACCCGCGCCTTACGAGCCGGAGTGGTATCGCGCAGCACGCGAGGCTGAGGCCAGCGACTTTCTGCGGGACGAGGACTACATCGACGACGGCGGGATGGAAATGCTCGGCCGGCTGATCGCGGTCGCTGTGGCGTTTGCAGTGGTCGGCTGCATCTTGGAGGTGATGGCATGAGCCAATACATCCGCAACCTGATCCACGACATGCGCTATGCCTGGCAGTCGTTCCGGTACGTGCGCCAGCATTTGCGGCGCGGTGGCAACCCTGACGAATCGAGCTTCTGATGAGCGACAACAAAGCACTATGGCGGCGCGTCTTCACGACCGATCCGAAGGCCGTGAAGCCGATCACCGGCAAGCAGTACAGCGGCAACAGCCCGAAGCCGTACTGGATCGTCGAGCGCCTTACCGATGAGTTCGGCCCGTGCGGCATTGGCTGGGGCTTCGACATCGTGAGCGAGCGCATGGAACACTTGCCGGAAGAGAACGTGCTTCACATCGCCGTGGTGCGCTTCTGGTACGAGATGGGCGGAAAGAGGGGCGCGCTTGAGCAGATCGGGCAGACCAAAGCCGCCTATCGCACTAGCAAGGGCACGATGCTGGTCGACGAGGACGCGCCGAAGAAGTCGGTAACTGACGCGCTTGTCAAGTGCGCGTCATACCTCGGGTTCGCTGGCGACATCTTCTCTGGTCGTTGGGATGATTCGCGGTATGTCGCAGAGGCCAACAAGGAATGGCGCGAACGTGAACGCGAACCGGCCAACGACGAAGGCCCGGTGAAAGCTGATCGCCTGCAAGAGCTGCAAGAGATAGCCGCTGACATGCTGATGCTGCAAGCTGACGGCAAAGAAATGGACGCAGTGCGCGCCTATTACGAGCTTGACGACAACGACGAGAAGATCGCGCTGTGGGGCATGCTCAAAGGCGAAGGCAAAGGCAGCACGCCAGAGAGCAGGCTGCGTGCGCTGATTAAGGCGAACTCGCCGCATGCAACTGCGTAACGCAAAGCTAACCGGACAAGGAGGCGCTACATGCGCAGCAGAAACGAGATGATGCCGCCCGCCGACGCGGGTCCGGTTGAGCGACCTGTTAGGCCTGGGTCCGCAGCGCCGCACTACACGGTGCGCAACTGCATTTGGAACGGCATGGCGTGGACTGTCTCGCTGACGGTGCCGACGATGCAGGAGCTGCGTGCGCGCCTCTACACCAGCGCCGAGGTTGACGCAATGGTGGCCTCTGAGCGCGCCACACAAGCCGATGCGCTGCATGTTGCGTACTCGCAAGGCGTGGCCGATGGGCGAGACGCGGAGCGGGAGCGGTGCGCCAAGCTGGTCGAGGACTTGCGCTGGCCTGCGTGGGTGGAGAACACGGCGGATGCGCGCGAGGCTATGGCAGAAGCTATCAGGGGAGACGCACCATGACAGACCGCGAACTTCTGGAGGATGCGGCTAAGGCTGCGGGGGTAGCGCTTGAGTGGAACGACAGCCCAGGATACTACAGCGATTGGCGAGGCTTGCCGCAGTGGAACCACTGGAACCCGCTGCTAGACGATGGCGACGCATTCCGGCTGGCTGTAAAATTGAAACTAACTCTAGACATCGGCGACGATGCCAGCGAAGCGGTTTCGCCAATCCATTGGCACGCAGAACAGCACAAAGGTGACCCGCTCGCCGCCACCCGCCGAGCCATCGTGAGAGCTGCTGCTGCGATGGGAGGTGCGGAATGACTGATCTAGTGGAGCGGCTGCGCAGCCAAAGGCGCGCAACAAAATGGAAGCGCGGAGTCGACATCGACTACCCGGTCGAGTTTGAACCCGATCCGCTATGTGCCGAAGCCGCCGACGAACTCACCCGCCTGCGCGCAGAGGTAGAGGCGCTGCGCGCTGATGCGGAACGCTACCGCTATTTGCGTAACCGAGACCCTGCGGTTGTGCTTGCATCCAGGTTTGAGGAGGCCGGCTGCTGGATCGACTGCGAAAATCATTTCGGAACATTGACGCTGATAACTGGCAAACACGCTGACGCGGCCATCGACGAAGCGAGGACCAAATGAACCTGCCACCTCTGCCCCGAACAAACTACATGCTGTACACGCCGTCTGACGGCTATGGCGCTGACCACCTAACCAGTTGGGACGGCTGGGACGACGACCAAATTCGCGCCTACGCTGAAGCCGCTGTCCTGGCAGAGCGGGAGCGGTGTGCGAAGGTGTGCGAGGACGACGACAGCGACCCTGGCTCTACCGCTGTTGCGATTAGGATCGCCGCAGCTATCAGGGCGCTAGACGCTACACCTTAGCGCCGCATGTCGCCTTACCCGCATCAAACGCCGCTTTCTGCGCTTTGTGCAGCACTAGCCGAGTGACGATCATGCAGCCGCCCTCTGCATCGCACTGCTCGCGCTCCTCGTCGGTGAAGGTCACATCGACAGCAGCGACAGGAGCGGAGGCGAGAGCGCCGGCCAGGAGCAAAACGGGCATTTTGGGGAATTCCTTTACTTTGTAAAGATGGCTCGTGCCTGTTGACGTGACGCGTCACGGTAGGTACAGTACACCCATTGACAACGCAACGGAGCAAGCAAATGCAAGTTCTTAACATCACCCAGTACGAAGACGGCTCTAGCTGGGCCGCAAATCTTGCGGTTAGCGGCTTTGTAATGAGCGCGGTTCTGGTTGGCAACAAGGTTCGTGTGCATCAGGTGGCACGCAAAGACCGCAGAAGCGCCCCTAAGTGGGCTGCCGGGTATGTGCAGAGGTGGGCAGATCAACAAATCAAACAATTGCCGGCCGACTGGATGGCAAAGCACTTGGAGATGTACCAGTGAGCAAGGCCCGCGAGGGCTTTGCAATTCTTTTCGAGGAGGTGCGCGGCGGGTTTGATCGACTGCGCCGCGATGTTGTTTATACCTGCTTGCCAATAGATGTAGCGCGCGCCGAAATAGCTTTAGAGGCACTCGAAATGACCGCCAAAACACCCGCAGAGCGTCAAGCCGACTTCCGAGCCCGCAAACGCTCACAGCAGCATCAAGAGGTACGCGGCATCTTTGCGCATGAGGCAGACCATGCAGCCATCAAGGCGTATGCCGTGAAGCTGGCGAAGAAGCGCGCGAAGTCTGACTAGCGGCAATACGTGCGATGCGGCCCCATGTCCGGCACCCATCCCGTCGCGGTGCATCGCAGATACAGCCGGCCGCTGCTATCAGTGCTGGCGCCTAGCGGCGGCAATAGCCGTCAATCGGCCGTTACTGAAGACGCCCCGACGAGTTGCAGCGCGCGACGAGGGTTCGCGGCGATCCGTCAGGCTTGGTCCTTCCCTCGATTTGCGTCAGCGTCACGAGATTGCCCGGGTCGATAGGCTGGCCGGCGTACTCATAGATGCGGATGTCGCCGAGGTGCTTTCCGGTAGCTGGGTCGACCGGGCCGCCGCTGTAGCGCTGCGTCACCGTCTGCCCGGCCACGCACTGCGGAGCGGGCTTGATTTCGCCGGCCACACACTGCACCCGCAGCGTCGAGCCGTCTGACCCGGTGGCGGTGGCGTAGCCGCCCAGCGGGATGCGCGCCGCCTGCGGCCGGGCGTCATAGCTGTACGTGACAGAGGGCGAGCCGGTGCGCTGCGACCATCCTGTGTCGCAATGCGTGGCCGGCGCGCATGTGGCGCTGACGACACTGCGCACGCCATCGGTGCAGCGCTCTATCAGCGTGCCGCGGTGCGTTCCGATCCACTGGCGCAGCGCCTGGATGCGGCCGGATTGAATGGACTGGTCCAGAGCGCTCGGCGGGGTCGTGCGCGGCCGGGCCGTGGTGCATGTGTGCTCGCCGACCGTCCACGTCGCAGGCTTTCCGGTGCCGGGACATGCAGCAGGGGGGGGCGGTGGCGCGGGCGGTTTGCAGCCGACCGACCAGTAGCCTTCCTCAGTAACGCGGTAGCCTGGCTTCCCTTCGCGCCGCTCAATCTGCCCACGCCGCTCGCCGCCGTACACCTCGCCAATGCCGCCCTCTCCGCAGGCGGTGGGCTTGACATCGGCGCGGGTCAGCGCGGGCGGAGCACTTGCGGATGGCGTGTTTATTTGCTGCGCCCGGGCGGAGGTTGCGAGAATGGCTGCGATGATGATGATGTGTTTCATGTGGCTCTCAGGTTGTCAACATTTCCGGGGTGACTGTGTTGCGCGCGACTTCGCCATAGCGTGAGCTGTAGGTCACTGCTGTCACTTGTCGTTCGCTGATCCAGCCGCCACGAGCCGCCCACGCATCGCGCGCCGCTAGCGTTGGGTGCTGCATCACAGTGACGCCGCTATGCTCTTTCTCGTAGACGTGGTGCAGGTGGCCGGTGTGGATATAGCGCTTGGTCGTGCCGCCCCAGATCGTCGGGAACTGCGCTGCAAACAAGCCAGGAAGATGGTCGGGCTTGCGCAGGTGTCCGTGATGCCAGCCGATCATCGTTTCGCCGTGCTGGTGCACGTAGTACGGCAGCTCTGAGTCAATCACTTCGATCCGTGGCTCGCGTTCGTACAGGAGTTCAAACATTTGCCGCAGCCACACGGAGCCGGCCAAGTCGTGGTTGCCCTCTGCTATCAGCAAGATGACGCGCCGATGCTTCGCTAGCGATGCGTCGATCACGTTGCGCATCACGCGGACAGCGACACGCACCACTTTGGAATAGCGCGAATCAGCGTCGAGAGCGTGCCGGCTTGTCGGCGTCTCAGGCACCAGCGAATCGAAGTGCAGAAAGTCTCCTAGCTGAGCGACAACACAAGTTTCTGCAGCCGGCGATGCGTTGACCATTGCCTGAAACGCGCCGGTCAGCACCTCTTCGGCAATTTTCAGGTCCCAGTCTGCGCCGGTTTGCTTGCCCCAGGCATTTGCGCCGACGTGGCAGTCTGTGAGCGTGTAGACATTGCATAGATGCGCCGCGCCGTGCTTAGGCACCGGCGCTGGCTTTGCGCGAGGTACATCGTCCATCAATGCCGCTACGGCCTCGCGGATGACTTGCTCCCGCGCTTCGGCGTCTTCCCGCGTCTTGACCCACTGCAATACGGGCTCCGCCTCGCCGCGCCTGTAGAGCGTGCTATGCCCCTTGGCGACGAAGCCCGGAGCCACCTTGCGGCTTAGGTCATGCTGCGGGCTGTAGCCGTGTATGGCGGCCTTGCGCTCGACGGCGCGAAGCGTCTGCATGGCGACGGTGTTGTGCACGCCCAGCGACTTGGACGCCGCGCGCATGCTGCCATGCTCGTTGATGGCTTCTAGGACCTCACGCTGGCGTGTGGTGGCGTACTCGTAAAGGCCGGGGTCTACTCGGTACTGCGGGGCCGCCATTACTGCAACCTCGGCTTGTGCTCGCCGCACCAGTGCGGGAGGTGTGTCCACGGGGTGACGCATTCAATATCGCCTTGACCATTGACGACAGCTTGCGGTCGGCCTGCGTGGCAATAGCCCCATCGCTCAGTCTCGCCCGGCTCGATCACTTCGACGAAGAATCTACAGTTGCTGCAATCTGGGTCGTCTTTGTTGTCGTCGCGTTTAGCCATTAGGGTTTGTCCTAGTGAAAAAAGTGCTTGCGTATCTCGCGCATGTTGCGCTAATATTCAGTCATCGCAACACAGCAACCGGAGAGCAAAGATGAACAGCTACCAAGTCAACCAGATCGTCAAAGGCCAACGCGCTGGGACCTTCGTGATCCTTGGGTTTCGCACCATCGGAGGCGAGCAGTACGCACAGGTCAAGGAGGTTCATCCGGTGACGCACCAGCCGGCTCGTGGAGAAATGGCCCTGCCGCTGGAAGCGATCAAAGCCGCGTGACAATGCGCAAAGATCGTCAACTAGTAGCAGGCAAAGACCTGCTCAAAGGCGTGACCTATTATCTGACCGGTGACTTTTGGCCGCATGGCGGAACGCCGGTGCAGTTAAAACGCAGATTCATTGCAAAAGATGAATGGCCCGGAACTCGTGGCGAAGGTGTAATTTTGCAGTCTGACAATGGAGTGCTTTTCTTGCTGCACCCTAAAGCGTTTTTATTTGCAAAAGACCAATCCGCCAATGAGCCGACAAAATGAGCGGGCGCCAATCGTCCGCAGTGGCCGCAGCCGTCCGCATGGTCGGTCGCGGTCACAGCATCAGTGCCTCGGCTCGTGCGCATAGCGTGGCCGTTAGCAGCGTGCGCAGGGCATTGCGTGCCGCTGGTGCTCCGCCTGCTGCGGGTGGTCGGCCTAAGGCTGCAAAGGAGTGACTACGGGCGCCGCTCCATCATGGCCGTCTTGGTATCACTACCGCGCGAGCCGCCGAAGAAAAACTCCTTGATGCCGGTATAGCCGCCGACAATCATCAGCGTGACGACGGCGATCTTTAGCTCGTTGGAGAAGTTGCCGAACAGCACAGCGCCAGCGCCACCGGCTGAAATCACGACCATGAGCAGCGCGAGGACTTCATGGAAGACCATGTTTCCCGCAACGATGCGTTCCCGGCCTGCGTAGAACTCGCGCGCTGATGCAACAGACTTTTCGCGCATGTCCTCGAAGCGAAACCAGTTCTCGTCAATGGCACGAGCCGCCGCAGCCTGCGCGCTTGGATCGCTCTTGATGCGTTCTACCGTGTCTTGCGCATTGGCGCCACCGACTGCGGTCTGAGCGATGCTCAGAGCCAGTTCCGCGGCCTTGACGTTGCGTTGCTGCACGTCGCTGCCAGAGCCGAACAAGGCGCCAAGCTTTGGAATGCTCTCGATGAGGCTAGGCAGCAGGGCCGCCACTAGCGCGGGAATGGGCATAGGTTGCTCCGGTGGGTACTCGGCCGGGTCGCCGGCCGCTGCGTCTTCTAAGGCTTGATATCCTTGCATTTCGGGCGCGTCACTCCCGATTTGCAAGGTTGGCTGTACCTCTTTCTGGTACGTTTGCACCTGTTTTGGGTATGGTTCAGCAAATGCAGGCTTTTCAGCGAGCGCTGAAATAGCGCGCTTTGCTCGCTCCCATCGCTGGCGCCGGTCGAATTGGCCGTTCGTGCCGCCGTTGATGATCTTGGTGATGCGGTCGAAGTCGCCGCTGTCCGCAAGCGCATTCAAGCCGCGCGAGTGCCACCAATCCGCCGCAGAGATCGCCGCCCATCGTGGTTGTTCTAGCGCCTCGGGCTCGTCAACGAAGTTCGGGACGCTGCCGTTAAACTTGCCGACAAGCCTGCCAGTAGTGGCGATGTAGTTGTCGCGCCCGGTGATCTGCATCAGCCCGCGGCCGCGAAACCTGGTGCCGTCTCCTGGCTGCACGTTGCCCAAATCGCGGCGGCCCTCGTAGGCTTCACCCGTGGCAATCTCGCGCACGTAGCGCAGACCGCCGGACTCGTGGCCGACTTGCGCCAGAAACGCTGCAAGCCTCTCGGGCGTGTTGATAGCGAAACTGTCGCAGGCGTCGTCTAGATGCGTGGCAAAGAGATACGCACGATCCGGGGTGCAGCCGACAGCATCAATGAGAAGCTGTGCGGTGACGTTCACGATGACTCCACGAGCGGTATAACCTGCCCACGCATCACGCGGGCGACCTCGTCGGCCTCTCGCTTGAGCATGCGCACGTCACGTCCATGACCACGCGGACCCCACACGATCAGATATGCAAGCGGTCTAGGCGGTGGCACAGTCGGTAGTACGGGTGTCGTGTCATTCATAGCGCCGCTCTGTCGGTCGTCTCGTCTTCCGGTGGCGGTTGTTTCGACCTCGGCTTCGCCCATCCAATGCGGACCATCGCCGGACGGATTGCTCGCTTCCATAGCCATTCGCCGATCAGTATCGCGGAGTACATCGCAGCGAGAATCGCCGCAAGGTCAGCCCATGAAAACTGCGTGTGACCAAATCCGACGCCGACCCATACTGCACCCGCCTTTGCAGCACTCGCCGCGACCTCTGGTTTTCCATCTGGAGACATTACAGCCACGCATTGTTTGTGTGTTGCATGGCGGGGCCTTTCGTCAGAAGTTAGATGTTGGCGGAGTGAAAGTCGTCGTGTATAGACATCCTCGACTGATACGAGTCGGCCCCATGTAAATCTCTGTCCCGTCACTTGCGCCAGGTGTCCCGGCGTTGCCGGCCAGTTGAATTGTCCCGGTTGCATTTGCGCCAAACGTGCGGGCAACCGTGAACACACTTGACCCGCCGACCCACCTAGTGATATTCACGCCGTCATACGTGAGCGCAACGTGTACCCATGCGCCCGATGAGTAAGCAATAGGCGTGACCTCTTGATCTCCGAACTGCTCTGAGTTGTACTGGAACTTCGCTGTATTTGTGTAGTTTCTAAACTCGTCATGTACTGAGCCACGACCCCATAGCATCAAAGTTGGAGACGCTGAAGAGTTAAACGATGAAACGTAGTAAATCCACGTCTCCATCGTGAATGACTCATTTGCTGCAAGCCCAAGATCAGAGGTTGTAGCAGTGATAATCGCGCCGTTGTTGTACTTGTCAATTTTTAGGCTTGTCGTGCCAAACGGGCTCCTAGTGCTGCTTAGTTTGCAGTTGCTATTTCCTGTCAGCGTGCGCGCGTATGCGCTGCTATCGGTAAATGACGTGTCACCATTTGAGCCTTCAAAGTTTGCAATCAGCAGTGACTCGCCTATTGCGTCCGAAGTGGCACGAGTGATAGTCGATTGTCCGATGATTCCTGGCCACATCAAAGGCGCTCCTCGATTTTGCAGGGCCACGAGTGGCGCCGGCTGAATGGGTATTCGATGGCTGACGGCTCCGTCAAATCGCCGAGGAATCCCCAACGCTGTGAATATGCCATATCTTCAAGGCTCGGCACAAATAGCACTTCGGACACGATGCCGTCGCGTCTCAGCATGTCATGCACTAGCGCCGTAGTGTCGTCGTCGATATTCGGCAGCACAAACGATGCCCAGCGGTACGAATCGCGCTCGACGTACCATTTCTGCCCGCCGTCTGCGCGGTCGATTTCGCTCAGTGCCGTAACTCCATCCTGATAGCTATCGTGGATGGCGCGCGACGTGATACCGGAGCCAATGAACGCGCGCCCGAACTCGACATATGAGTCGGGATTGGTCGTGTCATCAAACTCGACGCGGACATATCGGCCGGAGTATGACAGCGGGGTAACGTAGATCGCCGCGAAGTCCTCGCCGGTCATACCTTCGGGCTTGGTGATCTGCCACACATCGCGCCACGACCCCGCATAGACATCGCTGCCGCCGGAGGTTGTCCCGATGCTGATTCGCCACTGAGCATCGGCCGACAAGTTGTGCCCGACGATGGCAAAGGCGCGGATCGAATAGGTCGCGCCCATGTCGCAATCAAACTGCGTCGCCGATGTGCCGTCGCCGTTGCTGCGCGCCTTTTGCGTGAGGTCTTCAGTCGCCCCATTGGTGACCGGGAGCGCGGCAAGCCAAGTCCCGCCGCTCAGAGTCCCGACGCGGTTGAAGTTGAACAGGCCGAGCATTTAGGCGTCCGATGCTGCGTCGAAGGTCACGAACAACACGACAGCATGCAAGCGGGCATCAATCGCCATATTGTCGGCTCCTGCCGCTTGGTCGCGGTAGACTTGGAAGCACACCATGTCGCCAGCCGCAGGAGTGCCCGCGACAGTCATCGCCGACGTGGCGTCAGTCACGTAGATGTCCGATGTCGTGCCACCCGTATCGGTGACCGTCTGCACCGTCCCAAAGCTGACTGCCATCGTGTCGTCGTTGCTCATCGCAACGGCCTGGATGCCCCAGACGACGCCGAAGTTAGTCGTCGTTGCCGCGTGCGACCAATAGAACTTCGCAGTGATCGTGCCCTCATTCCAGCTCGACGGCATGGGCAAACTAAACTGCGCGTACTCAGTCGCTGACGCATCGAAGTCCAGCGTGACCATATCCGGCTGGCCTGATCCCGCAGATACTGCCGCGAGACTCGCGCAGCCATTCGATGATCGCGGTCGCATCGCCGGGGCGGCAACCGGGATAGCCGCCGTCCGAGAGTGCATCGCGGTGCGCAGCGTCGCCACCGTGACCTTACTCGTCACGTCGGTCGACTCGTCATCGACCATGACCGTGTAATCGGTATCGGCCAGCGTTGTGATGGCGGAGAGTTCGGAGATTTTCGGCATGGTCAAAGCTCAGTCAGCACGGGCGCCGACGTTTGAGTGAGTAGGGGTACGTCAGCCTCCGACAAAAGAAGCGACAGCGGGGTTTCTATGAGGATAGCGAGGCCGGTTTCCGTGGTGAGGAACGCGGCGGTTTCAGCCTGGATAACGTATGGGTCAGAGTCGGTCGATGTCTCGCCGCCAGTGTCGATGCCGCCGCCAGTGCCAGCGGTGCCGCCCCATAGCCAGAAATGGATCTGGCGGGCCTTCGTGTCCAGCTCGGTAGCGATCACGCGGAACAGCCGGCCGGAGTCGCAGCCAAAGCGCGGGACGCGAACAACGCAGTTGTCGGATAGCTCAATCGCCAGCGTCTCCGAGGTCATCTGCGCGGTCAGCGTGATGACATCCCTGCGCCCGCCGAACAGCGTAAAGAAGTTGGTCAAAAACAGCGACTGAGAGAAAGCCGTTCCTGATACGCTTCTGGCATTCGATGTGTATGAGACGGACAGCGCGCCTGGATTGGCGAGCAAGGTCGCATCACTCTTTCCGCTGTAGGTCTTCCACCACGGATCGCGCGACAGGTAGTTGCGCAACTCGGCAGTTGCCGCGACTGCACTCTCGCACGGCCACGTCTTGCCGAAGCTGTAGTTGACCTGCCAGACCGGGGCCTCCATGCCGTCCACCGGAATGCGGTT
>Ga0075160_10001327_pt1 | contig 15153 bp, 20 predicted proteins | sample JI91814C2DNA_FD_70969 | JGI IMG/M metagenome (GOLD analysis project Ga0075160, IMG submission 70969) | Wastewater effluent complex algal communities from Wisconsin, to seasonally profile nutrient transformation and Carbon sequestration -... | ecosystem: Engineered > WWTP > Effluent > Algae... | reverse complement strand
CCAGGATTGAAGAGCATGGCTGTGTTATGAACAACGAGTCCGACCCGAGCCAGACTACTCTTCCCCGACAGGAGAATGAGATGCTTGTTATCGACACCAATGAATTCACGCTGCTTGCCGAGCACGTTCTCGCCCGGATGGAGAACGAACTCTCCATCATCAGGAATCGTCAGCTTGCGCGTCACCGGATAAATCTTGCGCGCTGGATCTGAGGCTTCTATATGGTGACGGTCGACTACTTCAAATTCATTACCGAGAGTCACGTCATAGCTAGCCACCTGCAGCTGTTCATCCGAAAAAGGCTTAATGACAATCGCGCCACTATCGATACCCTTCTTGATGTCGACGTCAGAGAGAAACATATTGCTATTCTATGTTAAAGGTTTTATCTGTTCCATAATACTCAGCCCAGTTCGCATTGTAGTGTGCAAACATACGTGCCAGGCGATCTTGTGGTAACTCACTGACCCCAAGTTCAGCCATGAGTGCCTCGAGCTCAGCCCGTACACCATCAACCGTTTCGTCATGTGGTACCACCTTCTCGAACTCGGCGAGATAGCCATAGCCAGCATTCTTATCAATGCAGACCGTCGTCCCTTTATAGGCATATTCGGCGCGTTCACGTGACCACTTGGCCTGATAGCTGTACCCTGCCTCGATTAACATGGCATCGAGTTCAGCGAGTGGTACTGCAACTTCTTCCTCAAACTCCAAACGCGAAACGGCATTCGCACTGGTACCACCATCAATGGCCGCCTTCACCACGAGCAAGACCACATCATCGCGCTGCCGGGTTCGAATCGAAAAGTCTGTTCCGAGTTCGGCAATCTTATGAAACTTAGCTTGCTGCTCGGCATTAAAGAGATGTTTAGTTACTTCGTAGAGGGCGAGAATGTCACCACCTTCGAAATAATGATTAAGCTGGACGTTCTTGGACGTACAAGCAGTACTTGGGTCAAGCTCAGCCATCTTCGCGGTAAGTGCTTCAGCCGCTGACTTTTCGCCTAATAAACTTTTAATCTCGATTTCAAAGTGAGCCATAGTAAAAGTATTATACGTGACCGGGTGCCAAGGCTCAAAAGACAGCCCGCAACGAATGTGTCATACTAGTGGTCTATGATGCATTTTCCAACTATTCCAATCGTAATCGTGGCGGCCATGAGCCGCAAAACCCGTGGTATTGGCTATAAAAACAAGTTGCTTTGGCATATTCCTGTTGACCTCAAACGGTTCAAGGAACTGACCCTTGGCCACCCCATCATCATGGGCCGCAAGACCTTTGAATCTATCGTCGCCATGCTCGGCCAGCCTCTCCCTGGCCGCACTAACATCGTCCTCACCCGTAACCCAGAACTAAAGATACCGGGAGCTATCACGGCCGGATCACTGGAAGCCGCTTTCGCCATCGCCGAGCGCGAGAATCCGAAGGAAATTCATATCGGTGGCGGAGCCGAACTCTACGAAGTAGCTATGCCGTACGTTGACCGTCTCAATCTAACCTTTGTCGAGGGAGACATCCTCGCCGACGCCTTCTTCCCCGACTTCAGCGAGCACTTCGTCCCCATCAAGGAACATCCTGAACAAGAGAGCGGCAACATTACCTTCCAGTGGGTAGACTTCGAACGAAAGAAGTAACCGCTACAGATTGGGCGGTAGAAACTTCTCGTAGAGAACCCGGAAAAGGTCTTCACGATAGGACACGAGGAGCGTCTCCCTCGTGTCTTTTTCGGTGAAGACGATTCGTGGTACGCCACGAGCAATAACAATCGGCACTCCTTCATCGACTTCACCCATCACGACATTCGCCCCGGCGGCCAAACCGTCAACGAGATTGGAACGTTCGTACTGGATAACACGACCGAAGAGGTCGGTGCGTCCTCGATGGTCTTCCATTGGCTCTATTCCCCACCACGCCAGCGAGACACCGGTGGCGCCATAGCGGAATGGACCCGAATGACTGTCAGTGATGACGACACCGAGATTTGTGAGTCCGAATTTCTGCGTGAGATGAGTATGAAGATTGTGTGCGGAAGCAAAGGGATCTTCTGGCAAGAGTACGTAATAACCACCACCATTACTTTCATCGACTCCGGCCGCACCGAGGAAGGTGTGATGCGTAACCGTGAGAGGAAGCCGATAATAATCGCGAGCAATGAAAAAGTCAGTCTCCGCCGCTACCAAGGCTTCCTTGTCCGTCCCTTCTATCGGGAGACACCGGCCTTCGTGAATGGCTACTACTTTAGAACTTACGACAACCACATCCCCTTCCGCAAGGACAGGGAGTGATTCAGATAAAACCTCATACAAATCATCTTGAGGCGGTGTGAGGATACGAGTTTTAACCGGGATTAGTTCCATGTCTAGGCAGTGTAGCAAGGAGTACGCAGAGCGCAACAAAAACCGCCGGTCGTGAGACCGGCGGTTTTTGTGTAGTGACGTAGCTTAGTCGAGAGGCTCGACATTGACGCCCATACTGCGAGCAGTACCTGCGACTGTCTTCATTGCAGCTTCGAGTGAAGCAGCGTTGAGGTCAGCCATCTTCTCAGTCGCTATCGCTTCTACCTGAGCCTTCGTGAGTGTACCCACCTTTGAGACAGCGTTCTTACTTGAACCCTTGTCCTTGCCAATCGCCTTAAGAATAAGACGTGACATTGGTGATACCTTCGTGATGAAGGTGAAAGTACGGTCATCAAAGACCGAAAGTTCGACTGGGACAACCTGACCCATACGGTCACGTGTCTGCTCGTTGAACTGGTTAACGAACTCACCGATATTGATACCGGCCTGTCCAAGTACTGGTCCAAGTGGTGGCGCTGGGGTAGCTTTACCACCAGTGGCCTGAACCTTGATCTTCTTTACTAGTTTCTTTGCCATGGTTTTAAATTATTGTTTTGTGTAGGTGTCTCTTCCATATAGAGACCTCTACTGAAGCCTGCGTATCCTACAAGAGAAAGTGTCATTTTGCAACCTACAAAAGAGTTAATTTTGCGCTCTGGCTTTGTTCTGGAAAAACGCGCGAAAGATTGGTGCAGATGCGCGGAAGACAAGAAAAAAGCCACGAGGCGTACTGAGTCGTACGATGAGTGGCTTTTTTCGCCGTCTGACAAAGCAGATGTGCCGATATTACACGCGCTTTAGCTGGAGGAAATCGAGCTCCACGGGAGTCTCCCGTCCAAACATCGACACGAGAACCTTCACCTTACCGCTCTTCTCATCTACCTCGCCAACCCGACCTTCAAGTTCCTTGAATGGTCCATCGACGATAGAGACAATGTCGCCTGGGGCGATATCGAGCTTGTGCTTGACGGTGTCAGTCGACATCCGCTCCATAAGAGCTGAGTATTCAGCTGGAGTAAGTGGGACCGGCTGGGTACCACTACCGACGAAGCCGGTGACGCGTGGAGTGTTGCGCACAACGTACCACGACTCATCATCTACAATCATCTCCACGAGTACGTAACCCGGGTAGATTCTCTCCTCTTCCATAACGCGCTTTCCGCCTTTGACGCGAATCTTCTTCTCCGTTGGTACGACGACACTGAAGATTTTGTCATTCATACCGAGTGAATCGATACGCTGCTTCAAGTTACGGGTGACCGCGTTCTCGTAGCCAGAGTAGGTGTGAATCGCGTACCAGTGCCGCTCGCCTGTGCCTTTTTGTTTAGCCATAGTGATGTGTTACCGGTAACGATTAAATCTTCTCGACGATAAACTCGATGCCGCGGGTGAAAGCGAAGTCAAACGCACCAAGGAAGAATGATACGAAAACTGAGATAACAATCACGAGGAGTGTGTACATCAAAGCCTGCTTCTGGCTTGGCCATGATACCTGCTTGAGTTCACTCATGGTCTCGCGTAGATAATTACTTAAATTGCTCATACTGCTAATTTTACCAAAATAAAAACGCCTCTGGGGCGAAGTACCTACCATTATACTGATATTCTGTAGCCTGTCAAAGGCTACCCACTTCCCCTTTATTTCAAGCCCTTTTCGGGCAAATCAAGGAGCGAGAGTCCACTACATTCATCCGGCACTCGGGCGAAGGCCGCCCGAAGCGGTGTCAGGACAACTTCGAGCGTCACTCCGACCCGCATCTCAACAATATGTCCCCCGAAGGCCTGGTTCTTCGTATCCGTAAACACACCGTGCATATGAATGAACGGGACACCATCCTTCAGAGTCACATTGCCCGTAAGCGATACGACCTCAACCATCTCCATATAGTCAGTGAAGTAGTACTTCTTCTCTTTGAGCTCATAGTAACCACAGGTAAGTTCGTTCACGGCTCCTATACCGGTGAAGTAACCATTCTTGATATCGTGAGCACGACAAAAAGACACGAGCGTCTCATTCACTTGCTCCCCCGCCTCAATCCGGATGAGGTAGATGCTATCGGTAGCGGCAAACTGCATAGTCTCATGGTATCACAAAAGCGCCGCCCCTTTGGGGCGGCGCTTTTCATCGATTCCTTACTTAACCTGGTAGGTTAGAGTTACGCGACTCTTGGTTACATTCTCTCCGGTTGGCAGCTCTGGAGCGACTGACTCCTCCATGGCAGACTTGACCATCATGTCGCCACCCATGCCGTAGTATGGCATTGGACCACCATCTTCCTCGTAGTAACTAACCATCTTATCGAGACGAACTCCAAGTTGCTCAGCCAGTACTTCGGCTTTGGCCTTAGCGTCTAGGATAGCTTCGTCACGAGCCTCATCCTTGAGCGCAGTTGTGTCATCGATAGTAAACGAGAGTCCACTGATATTCGTAGCCCCCTTCTCACCGACGCCTGAGATAATATCTCCCGCTGTATCGACAGCTCGCACCTTCACACTCACACTCTGAGAAACAGTGAAGCCGTCTTGAACCTGCTCACCTGGACAGTATGATCCCGCTGGGCAAGGCTTTGACTCATAGCGATACTTTGGATAGAGACTGTAGTTCTCGGTCTTTACATCCTTGGCCTCGATTCCCTTCTCAGTAAGATAAGCGAGAATGGCGTTCATCTTCGTAGCTGACTCATTCTGAGCCGTCTTGGCATCAGTACCCTCAGCTTCCACTGAGAAACTGAAAGAACCAATATCAGGAACCGCATTGACCTCAGCTTCACCGGTTACAGAAATAGTGAACGGGCCTGAATAGAGGTACTGGGTCTGCTTCCAAGTGTAGTATGAATACATACCTAGAGCGACCACCACCATCACGAGCGCGCCAGTAGCAATAGCTCGGTTACTTGATGTACTAAAGAAACTGTTTTGCATAATATTAGAAATTAAAATAATTGATTATTGAACGGATAAGGTATCTTGTTCTACGAGCCAGCGGTGATTCACCATCACAGATGGCAGCCAAGGCTGCGACATCGGTGTTGGTGACTTCTGAGGTGTCGCGGTCTGTCATCAAATAATACATGATGGCCGATTCGTCCTCAACGTGACCGAGGCCAAGCGCATGGCCAAACTCATGAGCCAAGACAGCTGTCAGCTCTTCTTTAGTGCTGAACTTGTAGACATTGATGCGTTCTCGCTCGAAGTCACCCTGAGTGAAGGCTTCTAGATTACCGAAGACTTCATTGTATTTAAGTACTTCAGCGTTATACGCCGCGATGTCTGCATTGGCTCGTTCGCCGAGTTCGTTGATAGCTTCCGCCTTTGCTCGCAGAGCTCGCTCTTGTGAAAGCAGTTCACTCTGCATATCTGCTAAGGCAGCCGCTTCGGTCTGCAGTTTGGCATACTCCTCTTTCGGGGCCCCGCCGGCTTCGTTATGCGTAGCCACCTGATTGTTATACGCAGACAGGCGAGATTCGTAACGGACCAAGACGGCTTCGTAGTCAGCCTGCAATGCCGAGTAGGCCTCACCCTCTTCCTTCACTTTAGCTATCTGGGCCTCGTTAGCTCGCTCCTCCTCGTCGAGCCTGACCCGCCACTCCTCCTCAGTACTCGCCAGTTGCTGGCGCTCATCATAGATAAGGTTGATGGAGAAATCCGTCCGCTCATCATAGACAAACAGGTCATTCCCCACCTTCCGTTCCCACAGCGCCTCGGCCTCGGCCGCTATCGCACCAAGCTCACTCTGCGTCAGGCCGAAGCGCTCATCGATGGTGCCGATAGAGTACGCAATCGGGACCGGACACAAATGGGCCGTTTTGACATACCAAAAACTAAGATTGGAAAGAAGAAAGACAACTGCTCCAAAGATTAAAACGGTCCGCATATCCTTTTACTATAACAGATATAGAGAAACTCCTGACAACAAAAAACAGCGGGCGGGGACTGCGTAGTCGCGATACGTAGTCCCTGCTCGCTGTTCTATCCTCCTATCATACACTGCTCTTCCCCAAGGACAGGTGACCTTTCAACAGGGTGGTACGTTAAAAGCGCAGCCCGGGGGCTGCGCTCATTTTCGCCTGAGGAACCGTCAGGCTTCGGCTTGGTCTTGCTGCTTCTCGGCTTCCCGCTCACACGCCTTTGAACAGGTTCCGGAATCACCCCAGCGGCCGTAGTAGCCAAGACAGGGGTTATGACAAATCATGCAAACTGGTTGAATGATTTTCACCCCTTCTTCCTTTTCGACTGACTTGACCGCCGTCAGCGTCTTGGACTTTTTGGTCTCCTTCGGCGGAACTTCTCCGCCTCGCGGACCGGCCCGGTTGAACATCGAAAGTGCTGGCACGTAAGAACTCCTCTCAATTTTGTTGATGAAATGGGTTTTGTGCCACAAACCCGAGAAAAGACTAGCCCGACCGTACTCACTTGTCAATCAGACAACGGAAAAGCCGACCGGGGGTGCCCGATCGGCTGACTGCTACAACATGTGGCCGCGGCTCTACTTCTTCACGACAGTGATGCCGGCGACGATGGCGCTCGGATCGGCGACGCTCGACTGCATATAAGCGTTTCGGTCACTCATATGACACTCATCGTCGGCAGGCAAGATGATGCCCTTGCTGTAGCGAATGGCTGCTTGCTTCTTGCGCTCTTCTTCAGAAGCGCCAAGGTCCGTTAGGTCGGATTGTCCGGACATGCTCTATGCTCCTACGTGTACTTGTTCATCCTCACACCGCCCGGTCTGAGGTACTTTTCATCCTACTCCGTCAATTTACAGCTGACAAGTCTGGGCTGTTTGAAAGAACAAAGGCCGCCGGGGTTACCGTGCGGCCTTCTTTATACCAACCTGAGGGTGTCAGGGCGGCGGAACGGACCCATCGAACTGATGTTCGATGTAGCGCGCCATGTCAACCGGCTCATCCGGCGACTGATTCGTGCTCGACGTCGAGGGCGGTGTCTCGTACAACTTCGCCGGGTCGACGAAGCCTACGGGGCTCTTGAACTCTCCCTCCTTTACGGAGTTGGGCATTGTCTTTCCTCCTGTTTTCACCTCGGTGTCTCCGAACATACCAACCTTGGTACTTCGTCGAGGTAAATTTCATCCTACTCCAGAGATTGCACCCTGACAAGAAGCCACATTGTGCGCAAGACATATGAAAAGCCGGCCGGAAATGCCCGGTCGGCCTCTGACCCGTAGCGGGTTAATCAGATCTGCTGTGCAGTCGTCTGCAGGTCGTCGCCAGTTTGGCGTGTCGGCTCACCATCTTGTTGGTTCTGCTGCGGGTCACTGGCAATCCAGACGCCCTTGATGACGACAGTCTTCTTGTGGTACGCCGAATCCACGAGCTCTGGCGCGAAGCGGGTACTCGGTGTGCCCGGTTCGACTGGTTGACCGTCAGTTTTCTTATCCATCTCATCTCTCCTAGAACTTGTCTTCCTCAAGCCGCCCGGCTTGAGGTCTTCTTCATCGTACTCTTCGTGGTGAAGGGTCGCAAATATACCCTGTTCTTAAGTACAAGAAGAGCCGCCTGGTCACAGGCGGCTCGGTTCCATCGTTCCTTCTTCAGTCCACAAGGACGATGTCGACATCCGGATGATCGACAACCACGGCGTCCCCGCGGAGGGCGTCGAGGTTGTCGAGGTTGTCGACCTCGTCACCCCTGTTGTTGTACACCGTGTACCAGCTCGGGTCTTCACGACCACGCTCGGTGGCTACTCTGCTCATACTCGCCTCCTGTACGGTTCTTCTCCCTGCTTCAGTGCAGAAAGTGTCGCTATCCTACCGATATATAGCAGCCTTGGCAACTCAAAACCCCGCGGCCTATTGGCCGCGGGGTTTTGCTTATCGATACATTATTCCACCTCCTTCTTGCTCTGCATGGCGAGCTTCTTGCGCACCATCTGCTGGGCAGCGTTCATCGAGTGCTGGTAGTAGAGAGACTTGATGCCCTGCTTCCACGCCTGGAGATAGAGATGGTTGATCTCCTTCACTGGCGTATCTGGCGCCACCATGATATTCAGTGACTGACCCTGGTCGATGTACTGCTGTCGATCGGCGGCCTGCTTGATAACGACTGACTGATCAATCTCGGCGAAGGTACTAAAGACGGCTCGTTCGTTGTCAGTAAGGAAATCTAAGTGCTGGACTGAGCCATCAGCGTCACGAATACTGTCCCAGACCTCCTTGGTATTCTTCCCCTTCTCCGCTAGGAGTTTCTCGAGACTGGCGTTCTTGATAGTCACCTTCATCTTGGCGACGTCCTTCATATAACAGTTAGACCAGATTGGTTCGATACCCTGTGAGACCTGACCAAGAATGAAGGCTGAAGAAGTGGTTGGTGCGATGGCGAGAAGTGTCGTATTGCGACGACCATAACCTTTGAGAACTTCTGGCTCACCGAGTTCGGTCGCGAGCTGCTTCGTGGCCTTATCGGCCTGCTCACGAATCCGCGCAAAGACCTCGACGTTCATCACAGACGCTTCTGGCGCCTCAAAGGCGAGACCCTTCGACTGCAAAAGCGAGTGCCAGCCGAGGACACCGAGTCCAAGGGCCCGGTTCGCCTTGGCGAAGTTGTAGGCCCGCTCCATGAATGAGAAAGCGAGACGCTTCTCTGGCTCAGCATGGTCGCGCAATTCTTCGAGCTTCACAATGAAATCTTCCATCACCGCATCGAGGAAGGCAATCATCGTCTCAACGAGGTCGGTGTCCTTCCAATCATCGTAATGAAGGAGATTGACCGATGAGAGACAACAGACGAATGACCAGTCATCACGTGACGGCAGCATAATCTCACTGCACATGTTACTGGCGTAAATCTTGAGGTTCTTGTCCTTGTAGACATCTACGGTGTTGTTGTTCGCCGCATCTGTGAACATGATGTATGGATAGCCCATCTCACCACGACGCTGGATGACGCGGGCCCAGATGGCACGCTTCTCCTCATCACCTTCAATCATCGACTCCATCCACTTGTCAGTGACGGTGACCGCGTGAGTGAGCTTCTGGATCGGGTTACCTTCGGTACCAATGTCGAGAAATTCTAGAATGTCCGGATGTTCAACTGGTAGATACGGTGAGAAATGTCCGCGACGAACAGACCCTTGACTGACGACATCAACGAGCGTCTCAAAGAGCTGCATGAAGTGCACTGCTCCCGAAGACTGACCATTATCAGAAATACCCGAACCACGACCGCGCAAGTCACCGAAGAAACCCGAGCAACCACCACCGTACTTACTCATCATGCCAACTTCAGCGTTGGTGTAGAGGATACTGCCCATGTTGTCGGCGACGTATGAGCCGAAGCAACTGATCGGTAGACCCTTTGTGATACCAAAGTTAGACCAGACTGGTGACGCGAGTGAAATCCAGCCCTTGCTCATGTAGTCGTAGAACTTGTCAGAGAAACCTTTGCGTCCGAGATACTTCTCAGCCGTATCAGCAATCACGCGTATACGCTGTTCTGCACTCTGCCCTTCTCCGAGGTAGCCCCGAGCGAGAAAACCGCGACTATTTTCATTCAACCAGTACCATGATTCCATATCGTTATAGCAATTACGTCGTTAAGTAAGTCCTTTGGTTAAAGTAATTAGAACAGGTCGTCACTCGTCACACTGGCACTACGCTTGTTGTAGTTGATTGAACGCTTGTGGAAGAAGTCCACATGCTTAGTCGCGATAACTTCATTATCGAACCAGTCAGTCTCCTCTAGGAGAGGTTCACTGATCTCGAAGATACGGGGGAGTCCAATCGCCGCTAGAGAATTGTTGAGGCGATTCTTGATGAATTCTTTCACGTTCGCCGCTGGGAGGAAGTCGAGTTCGCCTTGTTCGAAGATCCAGTCCACCACCTTACTCTCCGCTTCGTAGGCTTCCTCACACGACTTGATAATCATCTCCTTGCAGGCCTCATCGAACCACTCTGGGTGCTCCTTCTTGATGGTATTGATGACATCGATACCGAACATGCCATGAATCTGCTCCTCCTTTGAAGTCGCCTCCACCGCATTACTGATACCCTTGAACAAGTTACGATTCTTGTTGAAAGACATAATGATGAGGAACTGCGAGAACAGTGACACATGCTCGATGAAGAGTGAGAACAAAAGCACCGAGTGCATGTACTGACGATTCTCGTCGGTGCGCGCGAGCGCGATGGTCTTCTCGAGATACTTGATGCGCTGTTGAATGACTGGCACTTCAGTGATTTTCTCGAACTCGTTATTGAGACCGAGAATCTCGAGAAGGTGTGAGTAGGCATCCATGTGGCGCACCTCACTCTCCGCAAAGGTGAAACCGACCGCGCCAATCTCTGGCTTGGGCATCTTCTTGTAGATGTCGCCCCAGAACGTCTTCACTGCCACTTCAATCTGCGCGATGGCGAGCATCGCGTTCTTGATGGCATTGCGCTCAGCTGGTGAGACATTCACATGGAAGTCGTTGATGTCGCTCGTGTAGTTGAACTCGGTATGGATCCAGTAGGAATGACGAATCGAACTCGTGTATTCGTAGAGTTCAGGATACTCGTATGGTTTCAAGTTGGTCCGCTTCTTGAAGATGTCACGCTCCCGAAGTTTCTTGCGGGCGTTACGGTAGATGATGTACGCCTTGGCCGTATCGAAATACCCCAGCTCCATGAGCGCTTGTTCGGCCAAGTCCTGCACTTCTTCGACTGACGGATAGCCGTCGACACACTTCTTGGCTTCAGCATCCTCGGGCAAGGCCGCCGCCGCCCGCACACACATGGCGACCGTCTTCTGCATGATGAGATCCGAGACTTTCTTGGCATCAGCCACATCTCCTTCCTGGGTTTCGAAGAGGGCCTTCAAAACCGCACTCTGGATCTTGTCGATCGTGAACGGTTGAATCGATCCATCGCGCTTGCGAATTTGCTTTATTTCCATACCTCAACTAACAAAATTATTAAAGCGACTCTCAAGAATTGGTATCTCTCACAAACGTAATCGGTGGTGGATATGACGCCAGGTGTATAGGCTGTCGTCAGTTAATTAAGTTTAAGAAAGATACAAATCAATTCAGGGTTATAAACAGCCCCGCGCCAGCCACCAATGTGACTCACGAAGAACGTGTCTTGTTACCCCCGACACACGGTGGAGAGACTCGTGCGTACCTAGATGATACCACTCTTTAGAAAGTGCTTATTTTTCGTTGCGTGGCCTAAAACAAAGTTCTTTTCTCCGCTACCGGGGAGAACGATGTGGATAACTGCCACTCCCCCCGTAATCCGCATAGCGAGTGACCTGCCGTCAAGAAATAAGTTCATTGCCGAGCCCTCGCTATCGTGCGAAGATGATGCCAGAAGCACGCCCAACCACCCCTTTTCACGGAGGTTAGCCATGAACATGATTGCCCGTTTCCTCACAGCTCTTGCTCTCAGCCTCCCCGGCTTCGCACTTGGCGCCGAAGGTGAAGCGGCCTGGAAACCTCACGGCGAGAAAGTCGGCTGGTGGATATTCGACCTACCGCGAGCACTTCTCGTCATTGGCATGAAAAATGAAGGACTATTTTTCCATAGTCACATAATCTGCCCGCTTGGCTCTGCGGTCAAAGTAGCTGAAGCAATCTGGTATGCCGGCGATGAAGTCAGTCGCGCAGCCATTGATTGTGATGGCGATCATACACAAGAAGATGTACGCTTCCACCTTGAACCGCACTTCTTTATGACGTTACCGGTACTACCACGGAAACAGCTCTTCGAAGCCATCTACCCACACCCCAACCGGCCGTAACTACGGTTGCGGCCCACCTCCCCCGGTGGGCCGCTTTGTGTGTACCTATATTGATATTGAAAGCCCCGCGGCGAAGCCGCGGGGCGAAGAAGAACAAGACATCAATCTCGGGTGCCGACGAACCACTGGTCCGGACCCCAGGTAGCTTGACGCACAAGCTTCACTTCAACCACTGACCATATCGAAGTCTTGAAGTGGTACGCCGCGTAATAACGACCATCCTTGTCCTGCCACTGTGTCAGATTGGGACAGGTAGCCGAGAAGTCTGGATGGTCGGCGTTCCAAGCAAGTGCGTAGTCGGGATAGACAGGATACAAACTCTGACTCTTCAGCCAGGGAGTAACTTCTTCAACTTCTAGACTTCGACCCGCCTTGATGAAGACGAGGTCGCGCATTCCGCCCTTACGTGGGCGAGGCATATTTGCAAGAACCTGCTGGTCGACGTCGACGAGGCGACCGATGGCGGCAATCATCTCCTCCACCGAACGGCTCAGATTGACCGAACATCTGACATTGATTCGTTGCGGTTCGGGCCGCAGAAAAGAGCGAACGGCTCTCTGCAGACCGTTCGGGTCGCTGATGCACTGCTGCATCTCCTCGCTGGTCAAATCGGACGGGAAAGCCGTGGTCAAACGGCCGAGGAACGTCGCAGTTTGCGGATGGAAAGTTTTTTGCGTCATGATGACGTTTTCCTTTCTTGCTCTGAGCCACCCCGATAAGGGTCACCGTCACAGCGGGTAAAGTTCGAGATATAAGCCTCAAATCCAACCCGCCATGACGGTATATAAAGAACTTGGGGTATTAGAGACCTAACCGGGTAAAAAAGCAAGCACAAAACAACCGAGCGTACGCTCGGTTGTTTTTCTTCTTTTCCCTCTTAGTTTAGCGGCGGAGACTATCGCGAATCTCACGGAGGAGTACCACTTCCTCGCTCGGTGCAGCCGGAGCGGCTGGAGCAGCCTCGACTGGCTTCTCAAGCTTCTTGAGAGCCTTGATAGCCATAAAGATAGCAAAGGCTACGACGACGAAATCAAAGACACTCTGGATGAAGGCACCGTAGGCAACACTTGCGTCTCCAATCTGAAGAGCAAAGCCGGTAAAATCAACACCGCCTATCAGGACACCGATAAGTGGCATGACGATGTTCTCCACGAGTGAAGAGACAATCTTGCCGAAGGCAGCACCGATAACGACAGCTACCGCGAGGTCTACGACATTGCCCCGCATCGCGAAGGCTTTGAATTCATCAACGAGGTTCTTCATATGAGTCTAAATTATTTATTGTGTTAGTTAATCAGCCCACCAAGATTATACCGAATTTTAGTGGTGATGAGAATGGCCATGACTATGCCCATGATGGTCGTGTCCAGCATGTTTGTCCTCTTCATCATGTCCCTGTTCATGCTCTTCATCCTCGTCGTCATGAGCATCGGCCCCGTGACTATGACCGTGACTGTGACCATGGTCACCATCTGGGTCGACTACTTTATCCTTGAAGTACCAGGCGGCGAGTGCGGTCGTCAGTGGTACAGCCAGGATAAGACCAATACTACCGACCACAATACGGAGTATCTCGGCCGCAATCACCTCTTGGTTCACAATGACGAGAAGTGGCGACGCTGAATAAGAGTAAAGAAGAATGAGCGGGAGTGACGCACCAGCGTACGCGAGAGCGAGCGTGTTCACGAGCGAGCCGACATGGTCCTTCCCTACTCTGAGAGCCTTCGTATAGAGCTGCTTGAAACCGAGCTTCGGGTTGGCTCCCTTGAGTTCCTGCACCACGGAAGCCTGCGTAATAGACACATCGTCGAGGACGCCGAGAAGGCCGATGATGATACCACCAAGGAGAAGACCCGAGAGATCAATCGTGCCGCCGGTCGCCAGATTGAGATACACCGATGTATCGTCAGAAAAGCCGGTGAAGCGCATCCACGTCACCCAAATCCACGCCAATAAACACGTAGCGAAGACGGCGCCGAAGGTACCGAAGAACGTAATGACCACCCGCGGTTTGAAGCCATGAGTGAAGAAGAGTGTGGCCGACAACACGAGCCCTGAGATAACGAGACTCGAGAGAGCGGGCGAATAACCCTTGAGGAGGGCCGGGATAAGGAGGAAGATGATAGCCGCAAAGCTGAGTCCGAGACTCAGAATAGCGCGCACCCCCTGCATTCCCGAGAGCCAAATCACGAGCCCGATGAATACTATAATGAGAACAACCATTGGTCCGCGCCGTTCAACATCCTTGAAGGTGTAATATTCTGTCCCGTCGATGGCTAACAAATGATTAATGAAAATCTCGTCACCTTTTTTTAGGAGGACTAGGTCATTCTCGAGCGGCACTACCTGACCTTCCTTTGATCCCTCTAACAAGAGAACACGAAGTTCCTGAACGATTGTCTTCGTCCCGGTACCAGTTATCTCTCGCTCTGACTCACTCACTACTTCGATCACTTCTCCCTTCACCAGTTCTTGAAACTCTTGATGGACCTCCTGCGCTGAGACCAGACCAAGCTGGCTGACGAGAAAGAGCCCGAGTACGCCAATACTGAGTACAATTTTTTTATATTGCATCACCATACACTAATAACTTACTATTTTTGATAAGTCTGTACGCGTGCTTAGAAGAGAAAACGGGCGACGTAGAAACCGACACCAGCCCCAAGCATGAACGTAAAGAAAAGAGTGACCAGTAATGATTCGTGGTCCATATTCACCTTCGAGTGTAGCACCATGACAGAAATGCGGCAACTGGGGTGACTCGACTTTTTCTCTAAAAATAGGTATAACTATCCGCACTGTAGTGGTACAAAATATCACTGCGACACAATATGGCGGCTATGGTGTAACGGTTAACACTGAGGTTTGTGGAGCCTTCGATTCGGGTTCGATTCCCGATAGCCGCCCAAAAAACACAAAAGACCCCGGAAGGGGTCCTTGTGTTTTTTGGGCGGCTACCGAGCGCATCTGTTTTTCGATTAGAAAAACAGGAGCAGGAATCGAAAAGCTTTTGAGCTAGATTGTGAGCGTAGCGAAACAATCTAGCCAAAAGGTATACTGTTCATGTAATGAAAGATTC
>Ga0075160_10001317_pt1 | contig 15210 bp, 12 predicted proteins | sample JI91814C2DNA_FD_70969 | JGI IMG/M metagenome (GOLD analysis project Ga0075160, IMG submission 70969) | Wastewater effluent complex algal communities from Wisconsin, to seasonally profile nutrient transformation and Carbon sequestration -... | ecosystem: Engineered > WWTP > Effluent > Algae... | reverse complement strand
AATAATTAAAACCAGCAGTTCGCTGCTGGTTTTTTTAACAAACGGGCGTAGTACAAGGGCTAGTATAGTGGTCTCCAAAACCATTGATGGGGGTTCGAATCCCTCCGCCCGTGCAAATATAGATTAAGATGAAAGTAGTTAATTACATATCTGAAGCATTTCAAGAATTAAAATCAAATGTTACTTGGCCTATTTGGGCTGATGTGCAGCGTTTGACAATTATTGTTGCTGTTTTTTCAATAGTTTTCGCTCTATTAACATGGGGTGTTGATGAATTGTTTGTTAAAGCTCTTGAAGGTTTTTTTAACATTATTAAATAATACCAAGAAATGGCTGACAATAATGTGAATAAATGGTATGTGGTAAGAGCTGTAAGCGGTCAGGAAAACAAAGTTAAAGCTTACATAGAAACAGAAACTTCTCGCTTAGGAATGGTAGATTACATTTCTCAGGTTTTAGTTCCTACGGAAAAAGTTGTTCAAGTTAAAGATGGAAAAAAAATAGCTAAAGAAAAAGTCTATTTTCCAGGCTATATAATGATTGAAGCAAATTTGACTGGCGAAATTCCTCATATCATTAAATCAATTCCTGGTGTTATTGGTTTTCTTGGTGAAACCAAAGGAGGTGATGCAGTCCCATTAAGACAATCTGAAGTAAACAGAATGTTAGGTAAAGTAGATGAATTATCGGTTAAAGAGGATAATGTTTCTATCCCGTTTTCAAATGGAGAAACAGTAAAAGTAATCGATGGACCTTTTAATGGTTTTAATGGTACTATTGAAAAAGTAAATGAAGAAAAACGAAAACTTGAAGTAATGGTTAAAATTTTCGGAAGGAAAACACCTTTAGAGTTAAGTTTTATGCAAGTTGAAAAAGTATAATTTTCGTTACATATATAAATCACATCAATCGCTTCCAATTGATAGATGTGCTAAATTTTTTTAAAAAATGGCAAAAGAAGTTAGTAAAGTAGTTAAACTACAAGTTAAGGGAGGTGCAGCGAATCCATCGCCACCGGTTGGACCTGCTTTGGGGGCTGCTGGGGTTAATATCATGGAGTTCTGTAAGCAATTCAATGCTAGAACACAAGATAAACCTGGCAAAGTATTACCAGTACAAATTACTGTGTATAAAGACAAGTCTTTCGACTTTGTTGTTAAAACGCCACCTGCTGCAATTCAATTATTAGAAGCAGCAAAACTAAAGTCTGGTTCTGGTGAACCAAATCGTAAAAAAGTTGCAAGTGTTACTTGGGACCAAATTAAAGCTATTGCCGAAGACAAAATGGCCGATCTAAATGCATTTACATTAGAGAAAGCTATGAGTATGATTGCGGGTACAGCTAGATCTATGGGTATAACAGTAACAGGGAATGCTCCTTTTTAATCGTTAAAAGAATTAGACAATGGCAAAATTAACAAAAAAGCAAAAAGAGGCTGCAGCAAAAATTGAGAAGAATAAACTATACAGTTTAAAAGATGCTTCTGCATTGATTAAATTAGTTGCTTCTGCAAAATTTGACGAGTCTGTTGATATCGCAGTAAAATTAGGAGTTGATCCAAGAAAAGCGAATCAAATGGTAAGAGGGGTTGTAACATTACCTCATGGAACTGGAAAAGATGTAAGAGTTTTAGCTCTTGTAACTCCAGATAAAGAAGCTGAAGCTAAAGCAGCAGGTGCAGACCACGTTGGTTTAGACGATTATCTTCAAAAAATTAAAGACGGTTGGACAGATATTGATGTAATTATCACTATGCCAGCTGTTATGGGAAAACTAGGTCCTTTAGGTCGTATTTTAGGACCAAGAGGTTTAATGCCAAACCCTAAAACAGGAACTGTAACAATGGATGTTGCAAAAGCAGTTGCTGAAGTAAAAGCTGGTAAAATTGACTTTAAAGTTGATAAAACAGGTATCGTGCATGCAGGAATTGGAAGAGTATCTTTTGATGCTGATAAGATTTATGACAACGCACATGAAATTGTACAAACATTAATCAAATTAAAACCAACTGCAGCTAAAGGTACATATATTAAGTCTATTCACTTATCATGTACAATGAGTCCTGCTATTGCTTTAGATCCTAAAGCAGTATAATAGGTAGTTAAAAATTTTTAGTATGACTAGAGAAGAAAAATCAATCGCGATTGAAAATTTAACTGCACAGTTAGCGGGTGTTAATGTTATTTATTTAGCAGACATTTCAGGGCTTGATGCAGATACTACTTCAAATTTAAGAAGAGCTTGTTTTAAAGCGGGTATTAAATTAGAAGTTGTGAAGAATACATTACTTGAAAAAGCAATGGAAGCTTCGAATAGTGACTTTGGTGATTTAACAACTGTTCTTAAAGGAAACACTTCAATGTTTATTGCTGAAGCCGCTAATGGACCAGCCAAAATAATTAAAGAATTCCGTAAGAAAGGTGAAAAACCACTTTTAAAAGGAGCATTTATAAATCAAGAAATTTATATTGGTGATAATCTATTAGATAGCCTAGTTGCTATTAAATCTAAAGAAGAAGTTATCGGGGAAATTATTGGATTATTACAATCTCCAGCTCAAAGAGTTATTGCAGCTCTTAAAAATCAACCTAATAAGGAAGAAGGAGCTGAATAACAAGTACGCACTTAATAAATTATATTTTTACAAAACATTTTAAACGATAGAAAAAATGGCAGATTTGAAACAATTCGCAGAACAATTAGTTAACTTAACAGTTAAAGAAGTTAACGAATTAGCAACAATATTAAAAGATGAGTATGGTATCGAGCCTGCTGCTGCAGCTGTTGTAGTTGCTGCAGGCGGTGGTGATGCTGTTGCTGTAGCTGAACAAACTGAATTTACAGTAGTATTAAAAGAAGCTGGAGCTTCTAAATTAGGAGTTGTTAAAGCAGTTAAGGAATTAACAGGTTTAGGGCTTAAAGAAGCTAAAGATTTAGTTGATGCTGCACCTGCAAATGTAAAAGAAGGTGTTTCTAAAGATGAGGCTGAAGGTCTTAAGAAAGCTTTAGAAGAGGCAGGAGCTGTAGTTGAATTAAAATAATTTATATTCATAAATAGGCTAGGTTTAGGTCTTGAGATTGTTCTCAAAGACCTAAACCATTTTGCGTATATTAAATTATTGTATTTTTATACACAAAAAGTAATCAATAACGAAGAAAAAAATTAAACTAAATTTCCTGGTTTATTTTTAAAGATGTATTGGTTATTAAAAAGGAAGTATTATTAAAACAGTGTATTTACACAAAAAATTACTTTTTTTAAATCAAAATTTTATCCATTGATGATTGCTAATCAGACTGAAAGATTAAATTTTGCTTCGACAAAAAACATTCCACAATATCCAGATTTTCTAGATATTCAAGTGAAATCGTTTAAAGATTTTTTTCAATTAGAAACTAAATCTGACGAAAGAGGCAACGAAGGGCTGTATAATACCTTCATGGAAAATTTTCCAATAACAGATACAAGAAATAATTTTGTATTAGAATTTCTTGACTACTTCGTTGATCCACCTCGATATACAATCGAAGAGTGTATTGATAGAGGTCTAACACATAGTGTGCCTTTAAAGGCTAGACTCAAATTATATTGTACAGATCCGGAACATGAAGATTTTGAAACTATTGTACAAGATGTTTATTTAGGCACAATACCTTACATGACTCCAAGTGGTACTTTTGTTATCAATGGAGCTGAGAGAGTTGTTGTATCTCAATTACATAGATCACCAGGTGTATTCTTTGGACAATCTTTTCATGCGAATGGGACTAAACTATATTCTGCTAGAATTATTCCTTTTAAAGGGTCTTGGATTGAATTTGCAACCGATATCAATAACGTAATGTATGCATATATTGATAGAAAGAAAAAATTGCCTGTTACCACTTTATTTAGAGCAATCGGATTTGAAAGAGATAAAGATATCTTGGAAATTTTTGACCTCGCAGAAGAAATTAAAGTTTCTAAAACAGGTATTAAAAAATTTGTTGGAAGAAGACTTGCTGCACGTGTATTAAACACTTGGCATGAAGATTTTGTGGACGAAGATACCGGAGAAGTGGTTTCAATTGAACGTAATGAAATTATTCTTGATAGAGACACACTACTAGATAAAGATAATATTGAAGAAATAATTGTTGCAGAAGTTAAAACTATACTTTTACACAAAGAAGATAATAACGCTACTGACTACACGATTATTCACAATACGTTACAAAAAGATCCAACAAACTCTGAAAAAGAGGCTGTTGAACACATTTATAGACAATTACGTAACGCAGAACCGCCAGATGAGGAAACAGCTCGTGGTATTATAGATAAATTATTCTTTTCTGATCAACGTTATAACTTAGGAGAAGTTGGTCGTTACAGAATGAACAAAAAGTTAAACCTTGATATCCCTATGGAAAAACAAGTTTTAACAAAAGAAGATATCATTACAATTGTAAAATATTTGATTGAATTAATTAATTCAAAAGCAGAAATTGATGATATTGATCACTTATCAAACCGTCGTGTTAGGACAGTTGGTGAACAATTATCTGCACAATTTGGTGTCGGTTTAGCACGTATGGCAAGAACTATCCGTGAGAGAATGAACGTTCGTGATAACGAAGTGTTTACTCCAATCGATTTGATTAATGCTAAAACATTATCATCGGTAATTAACTCATTCTTCGGAACAAACCAATTGTCACAATTTATGGATCAAACTAATCCATTAGCAGAGATTACTCATAAACGTCGTTTATCTGCCCTTGGACCTGGAGGTTTGTCAAGAGAAAGAGCTGGTTTTGAAGTACGTGATGTTCATTATACTCACTACGGAAGACTTTGTCCGATTGAAACACCTGAAGGTCCTAATATTGGTTTGATTTCTTCATTAGGAGTATATGCCAAAGTAAACGGAATGGGATTCATCGAAACACCTTACCGAAAGGTAACAAACGGTGTAGTAGATTTAGAATCAAATCCTGTTTATTTAAGTGCAGAAGAGGAAGAAGGAAAAATGATTGCACAAGCAAACATTGAAATGGATTCTAAAGGTAAAATTACTGCACAAAATGTCATTGCGCGTGAGGAAGGTGACTTCCCAGTAGTTGAACCTTCAGTAGTACATTATACCGATGTCGCTCCAAATCAAATTGCTTCAATTTCAGCTTCATTAATTCCTTTTTTAGAACATGATGATGCGAACCGTGCTTTGATGGGATCAAACATGATGCGCCAAGCAGTTCCATTATTACGTCCAGAAGCTCCAATTGTTGGAACTGGTTTAGAAAGACAAGTTGCTTCGGATTCAAGAGTATTAATCAATGCTGAAGGTAGCGGTACTGTTGAATATGTAGATGCTGATAAAATCACTATCAAATATGACAGAACTGAAGAAGAGCGGATGGTTAGCTTTGATGCAGATGAAAAAACGTATCAATTAATTAAATTTAGAAAAACCAATCAAAGTACTTGTATCAACTTAAAACCTATTGTAAGAAAAGGTGATAGAGTTGCAAAAGGACAAGTATTATGTGAAGGTTATGCTACTCAAAACGGAGAATTAGCCATCGGGAGAAACTTAAAAGTTGCATTCATGCCATGGAAAGGTTATAATTTTGAAGATGCTATCGTTATTTCTGAAAAAGTAGTAAGAGATGATATTTTTACATCTTTACATATAGATGATTATACACTGGAAGTTCGAGATACTAAATTAGGTAACGAAGAATTAACAAATGATATTCCAAACGTTTCAGAAGAAGCCACTAAAGATTTAGATGAAAACGGAATGATTAGAATTGGTGCCGAAGTTAAACCTGGCGATATTTTAATCGGAAAAATTACACCAAAAGGAGAATCAGACCCTACGCCAGAAGAAAAACTTTTAAGAGCTATTTTCGGTGATAAAGCTGGTGATGTTAAAGATGCTTCATTAAAAGCCTCTCCATCTCTACATGGAGTAGTTTTAGATAAAAAATTATTTGCGAAAGCAGTAAAAGATAAAAGAAAACGGTCGAAAGATAAAGAAGACGTAGAAAAATTAGAGAACGAATTTGAAGTTAAATACATTGAATTAAAAGACAAATTAATTGAAAAATTATTTGTTATTATTGATGGAAAAACTTCACAAGGTGTTATGAATGATTTAGGTGAAGAAGTATTGCCAAAAGGTAAAAAATTCACAAAAAAAATGTTGCAATCTGTCGAAGATTATGCGCATTTGACAAAAGGGCAATGGTCTATTGATGATCATACTAACACATTAGTAAATGACTTAATTCATAACTACAAAATTAAATTAAACGATTTACAAGGGTGGTTAAGAAGAGAAAAATTTACAATTACAGTGGGAGACGAGTTACCATCAGGTATTTTAAAACTTGCTAAAGTTTACATCGCTAAAAAGCGAAAACTAAAAGTAGGTGATAAAATGGCAGGACGTCACGGAAACAAAGGTATTGTGGCAAAAATCGTTCGACATGAAGATATGCCATTTTTAGAAGACGGAACTCCTGTTGATATCGTATTGAATCCTCTTGGAGTACCCTCTCGTATGAATATAGGTCAAATTTATGAAACTGTATTAGGATGGGCTGGACAAAAATTAGGTCAAAAGTATGCAACACCAATTTTTGATGGCGCCTCTATTGATCAAATTAATGAACTAACAGACGAAGCAGGAATTCCTAGATTTGGTCATACGTATTTGTATGATGGAGGAACAGGAGAACGCTTCCACCAAGCGGCAACAGTAGGTGTAATTTACATGTTGAAATTAGGACACATGATTGATGATAAAATGCATGCACGTTCTATCGGCCCATACTCTTTGATTACACAACAACCTTTAGGAGGTAAAGCGCAATTTGGAGGTCAACGTTTTGGAGAAATGGAGGTTTGGGCGCTTGAAGCATACGGTGCATCAAGTACACTTAGAGAAATATTAACTGTTAAATCTGACGACGTTATTGGTAGAGCAAAAACTTACGAAGCAATCGTAAAAGGTGAAGTTATGCCTGAACCAGGATTACCTGAATCATTTAATGTATTAATGCATGAATTAAAAGGTCTTGGATTAGACATTAGATTAGAAGAATAATTATAGAAAACAGTCACAGTCGAAGCAGTGTACAGTGTAATAACTGAAAACTGAAGATTTTTTCTAAAACAAGTTTTTAAGGATTTATAACCGTAAACCGTTCCGATTTTTTATTATATAGACAAAAATTTATAACGTCTAATATAATAATTAGCACTTCAAATTTAGGTTGAAGTTTAGAGAAGTAATTCGTGTTAGAGACGTTGCAATGCAACGTTTGTAAAAAATCAATTTTTAATTGCAAGTAAATCAATAGTAAAAACTATGATGAATAATAGAAATAATAGAGATAAAAACCAAATTAAAAGGTTTAATAAAATTACGATAGGATTGGCTTCTCCAGAATCTATTTTGGGAGAATCTAGAGGTGAGGTTTTAAAACCAGAAACCATTAATTATAGAACACACAAGCCAGAAAGAGATGGTCTTTTCTGCGAACGTATTTTCGGTCCAGTAAAAGATTATGAATGTGCATGTGGAAAATATAAAAGAATTCGCTACAAAGGAATCGTTTGTGACCGATGTGGTGTTGAAGTAACAGAGAAAAAAGTACGTAGAGATAGAGTCGGACACATCAACCTTGTTGTGCCAATTGCTCATATTTGGTATTTTCGTTCGTTGCCAAACAAAATTGGTTATATTTTAGGTTTACCATCTAAGAAATTAGATATGATAATTTACTACGAAAGATATGTAGTAATTCAAGCAGGTATTGCTAAAAATGTTGATGGTGAAACTTTAAATAGATTAGATTTTCTAACAGAAGAAGAGTATTTGAATATATTAGATACACTTCCAATGGAAAATCAATATTTAGATGACAACGATCCAAATAAATTCATCGCTAAAATGGGCGCGGAATGTATTATGGATTTATTAGCGCGTACAGATTTAGATGAACTTTCATACAGTCTTCGTCACGCAGCTAATAATGAAACATCTAAACAACGTAAAACAGAAGCATTAAAACGTTTAAATGTTGTAGAATCTTTCCGTGAGTCTAACTATAACAGAGAAAACCGCCCTGAATGGATGATTTTGAAAGTTATTCCAGTTATTCCACCAGAACTTCGTCCGTTAGTTCCACTTGATGGAGGTCGTTTTGCAACTTCAGATTTGAATGATTTATACAGAAGAGTAATCATCCGTAACAACCGTTTAAAAAGATTAATGGAAATCAAAGCTCCAGAAGTTATCTTAAGAAACGAAAAACGTATGTTGCAAGAATCTGTAGATTCATTATTTGATAACACTCGAAAAGCATCAGCTGTTAAAACAGAATCAAACAGACCCTTAAAATCGTTATCCGATTCATTAAAAGGCAAACAAGGTCGTTTCCGTCAAAATTTATTAGGAAAACGTGTAGATTATTCTGCTCGTTCAGTAATTGTTGTTGGACCAGAAATGAAATTGTTTGAATGTGGTTTGCCTAAAGATATGGCCGCTGAACTATACAAACCATTCGTTATTCGTAAGTTAATCGAAAGAGGAATCGTAAAAACAGTTAAGTCGGCTAAGAAAATTATCGATAAAAAAGAGCCAGTAGTATGGGATATTCTTGAAAATGTAATCAAAGGACATCCAGTATTATTAAACCGTGCTCCTACATTGCACAGATTGGGTATTCAAGCTTTCCAACCAAAATTAATTGAAGGAAAAGCTATCCAATTGCACCCATTAGTATGTACGGCTTTCAACGCCGATTTCGATGGTGACCAAATGGCGGTTCATTTACCATTAGGACCAGAAGCTATTTTAGAAGCTCAATTATTAATGTTGGCTTCTCATAATATCTTGAATCCTGCAAATGGTGCACCTATTACGGTTCCTTCTCAAGACATGGTTTTGGGTTTATACTATATGACCAAAGAACGTTTGTCTACTCCAGAAAAGAAAATTTTAGGTCAAGATTTAACCTTCTATTCTGCAGAGGAAGTAAATATTGCCTTGAATGAAGGTAAATTAGAATTAAATGCTCGTGTTAAAGTACGTGCTAAAGATTTTAATGAAAATGGGGTATTAGTTTACAAAATTATACAAACAACAGCAGGAAGAGTTTTATTTAATGAAGTAGTTCCAGAAGCAGCAGGTTATATTAATGAGGTATTAACTAAAAAATCATTGCGTGATATTATTGGTAGAATCTTAGAGGTAACTGATGTTCCTACAACAGCAGCTTTTTTAGATGATATGAAAGATTTAGGATATAAAAATGCATTCCGTGGCGGATTATCATTCTCATTAGGTGATATTCGTATTCCTGAACAAAAAGAAAAATTAATTGCTGATGCTAGAGAACAAGTAGAAGGCATCTCAATGAATTATAATATGGGTCTTATTACCAATAACGAACGATACAACCAAGTTATCGATATCTGGACCTCGGCAAATGCGCAATTAACTGAGTTAGCAATGAAAAATATCCGTGAAGATCAACAAGGTTTTAACTCGGTATATATGATGCTTGACTCTGGTGCTCGTGGTTCTAAAGAGCAAATTCGCCAGTTAACTGGTATGCGTGGTTTGATGGCTAAGCCTAAAAAATCAACCGCAGGTGGTGGTGAAATTATTGAGAACCCAATTCTTTCTAATTTTAAAGAAGGACTTTCGATTTTAGAATATTTTATCTCTACTCACGGTGCACGTAAAGGTCTTGCCGATACCGCTCTTAAAACAGCAGATGCAGGTTACTTAACACGTAGATTGCACGATGTATCTCAAGATGTTATTGTAAATTCCGTTGATTGTGGTACATTGAGAGGAATTGAAGTTTCAGCTTTAAAGAAAAACGAAGAAATTGTTGAAACATTAGGAGAGAGAATTTTAGGACGTGTTACTTTACAAAATGTAATCAATCCACTCAATAACGAAATTTTAATTGACGCAGGCGAGCAAATTACTGAAGCTATCGTTAAAAAAATTGAAGCCTCTCCAATTGAAAGAGTTGAAGTTCGTTCTCCATTAACTTGTGAAGCTAAAAAAGGGATTTGTGCAAAATGTTATGGTAGAAACTTAGCTACAGGGAAAATGACTCAAAAAGGCGAAGCTGTTGGTGTTATTGCAGCACAATCAATTGGTGAGCCAGGGACACAGTTAACACTTCGAACGTTCCACGTTGGAGGGGTTGCAGGAGGGATTTCTGAAGAATCAAGTATTATAACTCGTTTTGGAGGTAGATTAGAAATTGAAGATTTAAAAACTGTAAAAGGTGAAGATGCAGATGGCAATGCAGTGGACATTGTTATTTCACGTTCAACAGAGTTAAAATTAGTTGAGGCTAAAACAGGAATTTTATTAAATACACATTATATTCCTTATGGTTCAAGTATTTTTGTTAAAGATGGTGACGTTGTTGAAAAAGGAACAACAATTTGTAAATGGGATCCTTATAATGGCGTAATTGTTTCAGAATTTACTGGAAAAATTGCTTATGAAGATTTAGAACAAGGGCAATCTTTCTTAGTTGAAATAGATGAGCAAACAGGGTTTCAAGAAAAAGTAATTTCAGAAAGTAGAAATAAAAAATTAGTTCCTACACTATTGATATATGGTAAAGATGGTGAATTGATTCGTTCGTATAACTTACCAGTTGGAGCCCACCTTATGGTTGATGATGGTGAAAAAATTAAAGCGGGTAAAATTTTAGTAAAAATACCACGTCGTTCTTCAAAAACAGGAGATATCACAGGAGGTTTGCCAAGAATTACCGAATTATTAGAAGCTCGTAATCCATCTAATCCAGCGGTAGTTTCTGAAATTGATGGAGTTGTAACTTTCGGGAAAATCAAAAGAGGTAATAGAGAAATTGCTATCGAATCTAAATTTGGGGAAGTGAAAAAATACTTAGTAAAACTTTCGAACCAAATCTTAGTACAAGAGAATGACTATGTGAAAGCAGGTACGCCACTTTCTGATGGTGCAATTACTCCAGAAGACATTTTAAGAATTCAAGGGCCGTCTGCTGTGCAACAGTATTTAGTAAATGAAATTCAAGAAGTATATCGTTTACAGGGGGTAAAAATCAACGACAAACACTTTGAGGTAGTAATTCGTCAAATGATGCGTAAAGTTAGAATTGTTGATCCAGGGGATACACTATTCTTGGAAGATCAACTAGCTCATACTAGTGATTTCCTTGTTGAAAATGATAAATTATATGGAATGAAAGTAGTGGAAGATTCTGGCGATTCTGAAAATTTAAAGCCAGGTCAAATTATTTCTCCTCGTCAGTTAAGAGATGAAAATTCGTTGTTAAAACGTAATGACAAAAATATTGTAGTAGCACGTGATGTTATCACTGCAACTGCAACTCCAGTACTTCAAGGTATTACGAGAGCATCGTTACAAACGAAATCATTTATTTCTGCGGCATCGTTCCAGGAAACAACTAAAGTATTAAACGAAGCTGCTGTTGCAGGTAAAATAGATACATTAGAAGGATTAAAAGAAAATGTTATTGTTGGACACAGAATCCCAGCCGGTACAGGTATGAGAGATTACGATAATATTATTGTAGGATCTAAAGAAGAATACAATGAATTAATGGCTGCTAAAGAAGAGTTTAACTACTAATTAGCTTCATTATTCCAATATAAAGAGGGTGGTATAAAAAGTCGTCATTCTGAATTTATTTACTACGTCAGTTCGCAAACTCGATATAGAATTTAAATCAGTTGATATTCAATTATTTAGAGTAGCTGTAACAACCCCGAATTTTCGGAACAGCTCGATAAAAATAGACTTCTATGACACCCTCTTTTTTTTACCCAAATTATAATTATTCTTGCATAAGATTCTATAATAAGACTTAAATGAACTTAATATTGTATATAAAGGTTACTAAAAGTTGAAAAAATTATATGACTTATATGTTTTAAAAATTAAAAAGAAATGGAAAATAACAACCAACAAGGTCAAATAAATATTGAATTAGACGAAAAAACAGCAGAAGGAATTTATTCTAATTTAGCAATTATTAATCATTCAAATTCTGAGTTTGTTCTAGATTTTGTAACTATAATGCCAGGCGTACCAAAGGCAAAAGTAAAATCAAGAATTGTTTTAACACCACAACATGCTAAACGTTTATTAAAAGCATTAGGCGAAAACATACACCGATTTGAAGCGGCTCATGGAAAAATTGAAGAAGGCGAACAACCAGCCATCCCACTAAATTTTGGACCAACAGGACAAGCTTAACATAATAACCTCTCAGAAATGGGAGGTTTTTTTTATTTTAGCAGTATGAAATTAGTATTTTGTAAAATAGAACATTTACCTATTGTTATCGACTTAACCAAGAAAATTTGGCCCGTAGCGTATGGCGAAATCTTGTCAAAAGCGCAATTAGATTACATGATTGACAAATTTTATAACGAAACCGCTTTGCGCGAACAAATAGAAGTTAAAGGACACGTTTTTTATTTGGCACAAGATGAAAATGAAAAGTACGTAGGTTTTGTTTCCTATGAAATTATTAGCGAACCCAACAAAACAAAAATACATAAAATATACGTCTTACCCGAAACACAAGGAACAGGTTTAGGACGACAATTCTTTGAATTGGTAAAAGAAAAAGCCATTAAAAACCACCAAAAAGCCATTTTCTTAAACGTAAACAAATACAACAACGCCATACATTTTTACTATAAGCTAGGCTTTATAAAAATAAAAGACGAAGTAATTGATATTGGAAACGGTTATGTAATGGATGATTATGTGATGGAGATTGCTGTTTAAAATGTTTTATGATATTATAACTTTTACTTTTTGGATTTAAATGGTTTTGTAAATTACTTGATTATTGATAAATATTAAAGAATAAGTAATAAAAAATAATATGAATTCTATTTTTGAATCAAATCTATTTTGGGGAATAATACTTGGTATTTTAGCTATGATATTTCATTGTTATTTGAAAAGAAAAGCATATGAATACAAATTAGAAATAGAAAAAGAATTTAAAGAATATGTTGAAAAAAATAAAGATGTAACACCATTGGATTACAATTTAAAAGAGCATAAAATTATAATGGCGATAGCAAGGTATAAATTATTGCCACTATATAAATGGATTTTGGTGATAGGTTCTTTAACTTCTTTTTATCGCTTTATATTTTCACACTAATTTTTACCTATCGATTCCTCTCCCCATAATTCCGCTTCCCTGTAAATTTTCCTTTATTGCTTGGCAAACTTGCTTCTTCAGTTTTGCTAGAAGGTTCAATCAATTTGTTTAATTCGTTAACTTCTGAATCGGTTAAGTTGCGGTATTTGCCTTCGGCAACGTCTAAGGAAATGTTGATAATTCGGGTACGTTTCAAAGCCGTTACTTCATAATCCAAATATTCACACATTCTACGAATCTGTCTATTCAAACCTTGCGTTAAAATAATTCGGAACACAAATTTACTAATTTGTTCTACTTTACATTTCTTGGTGATCGTTTCCAAAATCGGAATTCCGTTTGCCATTCGGTCAATAAAGCGGTCGGTAATGGGTTTGTTTACGGTTACAATATATTCTTTTTCGTGGTTGTTTCTCGCACGAAGAATTTTGTTTACTATATCGCCATCATTGGTCATAAAAATCAAACCTTCACTAGCTTTATCTAAACGTCCAATTGGAAAAATACGCTCAGGATAATTGATGAAATCAATAATATTATCTCTTACATCTAAGTTGGTCGTACATTCAATTCCCGCAGGTTTGTTGAAGGCTAAATAAATTGGTTTTTCATTGCGTTCCTGAATCAATTTTCCGTTCACGCGCACTTCATCACTTGGTGTAACTTTTGTGCCCATTTCCGGAACTTTTCCGTTAATAGTAACTCTTCCTTGTTCAATCAAACGATCGGCTTCTCTGCGTGAACAAAAACCAGTTTCTGATAAAAACTTATTAATTCGGGTTACATTTTCTTCCATGTAGCAAAGATAGAATTTTTTAGTGATTTTTTTGTTACACAAAGTTTCTCAAAGTTTACACAGAGTAACACAAAGTTTCTTTATAAGTATTTAAAAAGTTAAGTGCTCTGTGTATCTCTTTTCAACCCAATCAAAGTCAAAAAATATCAGTGAATCTTGGTGTAAATATTTTAACCGCAAAGACCGCAAAGTTTTTTCGCAAGGTTCGCCAAGTATTTTATCTTAAAAGTTTATAATAGTAAATATCTCTGTGTATCTCTTTTCAACACAATTAAAATCAAAAAAAAACTCTGCTAATCTCTGTGCTATAAAACAAAAAAAGCCCTTTTAAAAAAGGACTTTCATTTATTGTTGTGGAATCAATTAGATCGTTGCAAATAATTTTTCCATTTTTTCTTTTTCTTCGTCGGCTAATAAACCGTCTACTAAAATTCTTCCGCTGTGCTCATCTGTAATGATTTTTTTGCGTGCAGCAATTTCCATTTGTGTTTGTGGTGGAATGGTAAAGAAAGAACCAGCAGAAGCACCACGCTCAATAGAAACAACCGCTAAACCGTTTCTAACACTTGTTCTAATTCTGTCATAAGCTGCAATTAAACGCTCTTCGATTTGACCTCTTAATTCTGCTGATTTTGCAGTTAAAAAGTTTTCTTCTTTTTCAGTTTCAGCCATAATGTCGCTTAATTCCGCTTTTTTATGTTTCAAATGCGATTGTTTGCCGTCTAATTTTTCTTTGGTCTGTGCAATAACTTCTTTTCTGTGTTCAATAGAAGCTTTCATTTCTTTAATGTGTTTTTCAGCCAATTGAATTTCCAATTCCTGAAATTCCACTTCTTTTGTTAAAGAGTTGAATTCTCGATTGTTACGAACGTTTTTTTGTTGCTCTAAATATTTTTTAATCGATTCTTTGTGTCCGTCGATTGCGTTTTTCTTTTCTTTGATTTGGTCATCAATTGTTTCTAAATCACTTTTTAATTTGTCTAAACGAGTAGAAAGTCCTGCTACCTCATCTTCTAAATCATCTACTTCAAGAGGTAATTCACCTCTCACATTTCTGATTTCGTCAATTTTAGAATCAACTAATTGTAAAGCATAAAGGGCTCTTAACTTATCTTCTACGCTTATCTCTTTGATGGTTGCCATATTTAAAAGTACTTAACTGGATTTGTATTTTCTTCTGATAAAATAATTC
>Ga0075160_10001314_pt1 | contig 15240 bp, 9 predicted proteins | sample JI91814C2DNA_FD_70969 | JGI IMG/M metagenome (GOLD analysis project Ga0075160, IMG submission 70969) | Wastewater effluent complex algal communities from Wisconsin, to seasonally profile nutrient transformation and Carbon sequestration -... | ecosystem: Engineered > WWTP > Effluent > Algae... | reverse complement strand
CCATCCGAGGCGAATGTCAGTCACAGCCGCGCACCCGCACGAAATCGAGGTCTTCGTAGTCGGAACTGAAATCGCCGGCGGGATCGATCTTGGCCATGCGCATGCGCGGCCCGCTGCTGCCCACGGAGAACGCCAGGAACGCATCCAGGTCCACCGCGGGATCGTCCCAGTGCAACAGGTAGCGACCATCGAGCTCACCGACGCGCCCGTGCATCTTCGGCGACTTCAGCGAGCGCCATTCCACCGCGCCATCGACCGCGCACAGGCGTACCTCGCCGAACCAGGGGTCGCGCCACGTGCCCAGCCAACCCGTGAGTTGCCCGGGTGCGACAGGGCTTCGCTTGCTCGCATCCGGCAACGGCGGCTTCGGCGCGGCGGCGCCATTGGGCGCTGCCGGCCTGGCGACTTCGTCGGCATATCCCGCCACGCCCAGCGATTTCTCCGGCGCGGTGAACAGCTTCAGCAGCACCTGCCCCAGCACGGTGCGCGCGTTGCTGCCGTCGCCGTTGATCATGAACACGAAGCCGGACCTGCGATCCGGCAACAGCATCATCATCGAGTACATGCCGCCCAGCGTGCCGGTGTGCGACACCGTCCATTCGCCGTCCACGTCGGCCAGGCGGAATCCATAGGCATAGGCGTAGTAGTGGGTGTTGTCCCAGCGCCGGCGCTGCGCGGAGATCGGCATCGGCGTGCGCGCCTTCCAAAGTTCCGCGCGTTGCGCATCGCCGAGCCACTGCTTCTGCGCGTCCGTGGGCACCAGCCAGTTGCTGGCCCAGGCCAGCATGTCGTCGAGGTCACAGCGGATGCCGCCCGCGGGCGCGGAGGCGATCGCAGGCACGATCGCGCCATCGCGACGCATGGCTTCGTTGCGTGTTCCGTTGCGCGTATGCGGCTGGGCCACGCTGGCTGCGTCGGCCAGGGCGAATTCGCCGACGCGGCATCCGGACAGGCCCAGCGGCTGGAACAGTTCGCGCCGCACCAGGTCCTCGTACGACGCGCCACCGGCCGCCGCGGCCACTTCACCGGCCACGACATACAGCAGGTTGTCGTAGGCATACCCGGCGCGGAAGCCGTAAGCCGGCTTGATGTGGCGCAGGCCGCGGACGATGTCGTCGCGACTGAACAGGTTGGGCTCCGGCCACAGCATCAGGTCGCCGCCGCCCTCCGGCAGGCCACTGTTGTGCACCAGCAGGTCGCTCACGGTCATGTGCCGGGTCACCCACGGATCGTGCATCGCGAACTGCGGCAGGTGCTTCACCACCGGGTCGTCCCAGCGCAGCTTGCCCTGCTGCACCAGCCGTGCCAGCACCGCAGCGGTCATCGCCTTGCTGTTGGAGGCGATCTTGAACAGCGTCTTCGTGGTCACTGGATCGCCGCTGCCGGCCACCGTTTCGCCAAAGCCGCGCGCATAGACGACCTTGCCGTCTTCGATGACGCCCACCGCGATGCCCGGCAGTTGGTAGCGATCGATGGTGGCACGCACCGCGGCGTCGATGGCTTGCGGCGTGGGACCTTCGATGGGTGCAGCCGCGTGTGCCGTCGGCATCAATGAGCATGCGAGCACCGCGACACGCAGCACTCGTGCGCGAAGGCGCGGCATTTCCCACGAACGTCGGAAGGCTTTGTCCATCTGCGTTCCCATGCGCTGGATCAGGGAGATCATCGCACCGTCTCCGCCTTCGCGCGTCGCGGCAGTAGCGGCATGCGTCATGCAAAAAAAGAGGCGGCCCGTGCGGGGCCGCCGGAGAATTAGTCCCGGAGGGAGGACTAGGGGTTCGGTGGGCTGCCGCGGTCAGAAGGCGTAGGTCACGACCAGGTTCATGTAGCGCGGCGACTGCCAGACAGTGCCCTGCCCGAAGTGCGGAAGCGGCGTTCCCGGTTGTGCCTCGTAGCGGGAATGCACGTTCACCACGGTCTGGCTGTTCAGCAGGTTGTAGACGGAGAAGCGCGCCTTCAGGTCGATGCCTTCCACCGGCAGCGTCCAGGTCACGTTGGCGCCGATGTTGGTGACCCAAGGCATGCGGCCGAACGCACCACGCTCGGTGTAAACCAGCTGGCGGTTCAGGCTGGCGCAGTTCGCCACGCACAACCAGCCGGATCCGCCGCCGCTGAACTCGCCGGGGCCGAAGCCGCGGTTGTCGTTGGGCCAGCGCACGCCGAATGCGGTGATCGGACCACCGGAACGGGTGGACAGCGTGGCGCCGAAGCTCCACATTTCGTTGAGCTTGAAGCTGCCGCGCAGCTTGATCTGGTGGCGGTAGTCGTTGAAGAGCACGCCATAGCGTTCGTTGACCGCGGGGTGGTCGTAGAACTGCACCAGGTTGGTGTCGGCGTAGCCCGTGTCGGAGTTCACCGGGCCTTCGATGTTGCCCTCGGACTTCGACCACAGGTAGCTGGCGTTGAACGCCCAGCGGTCGTCCCACGCGCGATCAAGCTGGAACTCGACCGCCTTGTAGGTGCGCCGGGGCTTCTTGTAGCCCGTCTTGGCGCCGCTGCCGGAGGCGATATAGCCCTCCTGGGAGTTGTCGAACGTCACCCAGTCGTTGGTGTCCGGGCACCACAGCGTATTGGTCTCGCCGGGATTGATGATCGGGAAGTCGCCGGAATACCAGGCGCAACCCGCCAGGTTGTTGATGCGCACGTCCTCCACCGCGCGGGTCACCCTGCGGTACGTGGCGTTGATGCCGTAGGACCACTCGGTGTTGATCGCCTGCTGGAAGCCCAGGATGAACTCGTCCTGGAACACCTGCTTGAGGTCGCGCGCCACCGCGGTGCGCACGTCGTCGGGGGCCGGCACGTTGCCGTCGTCGTTCACCGGGCCGATCTGCGCGCCCAGGATCGGCTCCAGGTAGGCGCCACCGGTGACCGGGTCGACCTTCTGCGCCCAGCCGTTGAACACGTAGTAAGTGTGTTCGTCGGTGGTGCCGCCGCCGAAGTAGTCGGTGAGCTTGTTGGTCAGCGGGATGTAGTAGCGGCCCGCGTTGCCGAACACCTTGGTGCTGCCATCGCCCTTCACGTCCCAGCTGAAGCCGAGGCGCGGCGAGACCATGTCGCTGAAGTCGGCCTTCGCGAAGGACGCGCCCGAGGCAAGCTTGTTGTGGAACTTGTCGACGCGGATGCCGAGGTTCAGCAGCAGGTCCTGGGTGACGCTCCAGTTGTCCTCGAAGTAGAGCGCCTGGGTTTCATTGGTCACCGGGGCACCGGTGATGTAGCGGCGCGCATCGACGATCGCGGTCGCGCCCGCGGGCACCACGGTGCCGTTCAGGGCGCCACCCGGGGTGGCGGCCTGCACCTGGTAGCTGACGCCGTCGCCCGGGTACACCACTGAGCTGTTGGAGTCCATGTTCTCCTGGTCCAGGCCGAAGCGCAGCAGGTGGTCGCCGAGCGTCCACTCGAAATCCAGGCGCACCGCCTCTCGCTTGTCGAAGCGGCTGGCGATGCTGGAATCCGTCGGATGGCAGCCTTCCGGCGTGGTTTCCGGGCCGAACTTGCTGGTGTAGCTGCCGGAGCGGGTGACGATGCTGCACGACGCATCCGACGGGCTGCCGCTCACCGCGCTGCGCTTGTTGACGCCGTACATCGCCTTGGCGACGAAGTTGTCGGTGAAATGCCCGGTGTAGGTGAGCGACCAGTTGTCGCCGCCCGAGCTCGTCGAGCCTTCGCCCTTCTTGCGCCCCAGCACGGCCGTGTCCCAGTTGTAGAAGTAATTGCTGGTGAGGGTGTCGGCCTTGTCGGAGAAGGCCAGCAATTCGACCAGGTGGTCGTCGTTGATGCGCCAGTCGAACTTGGTGCCCCAGAAATCGTTGTCGCTCTTGGTGAACCAGGCCTGGGTCGTGTCGATGTCGCGCGGATCGCTCTTGCGCTTCTCGTACATGGCGAACACGAAGAGCCTGTCCTTCACGATCGGGCCCGATGCCCAGATGTTGGCCTTGTAGAAAGGGCTTGCATCACGGCTGGTGCGGTTCCTCTCATCGAGGGTGCCGTCGTTGTGGAAATGGTCTTCCTTCGAGGACGCCCACGCGGACGGCTCGAACGTCGCTTCCAGGCCGCCGTGGAACTCGTTGCCGCCGGAACGCGTCACCGCATTGATCACGCCACCGGTGGTGCGGCCGAATTCCGCCGAATAGCCGCCGGTCTTCACCTGGAATTCCTGGTAGAACGCGAACGGTACCGACGAGAAGCCCTGCCGACGATAGGGATCCGTCACGTTCAGGCCGTTGATGTAGACCGCGTTCTCCGCCACCGAGGAGCCGCCGAAGGTGAGTCCGCCGAACGTGGCGCCCGAGGCAACCACGCCCGGGGCCAGCAAGGCGACGGATCCCACGCTCTGGTCCACCGGCAAGCGCGCAAGCTCCTCGCGCGTGACGTTGGTGGCCGACTCGGTCGAACGCACGTCGACGCGATTGACCACGCGCGAACCGACCACCTCGACCGCGGCCAGGTTGGCGACGCCACCTTCGCTGCCCAGGTTGACCGTGGTGGTGCCGCCAAGCGAGACATTGACGTTCACCGGCGAGCCGGTGCCTGCGGTCATCGTGTAGTCGCCCGGCGGCAACTGGCCGATCCGGTACGTGCCGTCGCTGTTCACGGTGACGCTGCGGCTGGCGCCGGTGGCGCTGTTCACCACGGTCACCTGCTCACCGGGATTCGCGCGTCCCGCCACTGCACCGGTGGCGCTCTGCGCGAAGGCAGGCGCGGCGGCGAGCGACGCGAGGCAAAGCCCCATCGCAATGCTGAGGGCGGACTTGCGCAGGCGGCTTGGGGCGGTGCTCATGGACGTTCTCCGGGCGAAGGCGAGGCGGGCGTGGATGGGAGGAACGCGGCGATGGCAAACCGGCGCGCGCCATCGCGCGCGCCGCGGGGCGGTGGCGTGTGCAAGGCGGTGTGGCGCGGGTGCATCCGGAACGTTCCCCAACGGTCGGCGATACACCGGCTGTGTAGCACGCAGTGCAGGGCTGGTCAATAATTTATTCTTCACGTATAAGTTTTGGAATTAGCTATTCCTCGATGCGCTCCCGCCACAATGCGGCGCTGCGCATCCGCTCGAGGATCCGCATGGGAGGGAATGCGATGACGGAACACCGACGCAACGGGATGGCCCTGCCCACGCTGCGCGCGCTGGCGGTGGCGCTTGCCCTGGTGGTTGCGCCTGCCTCGGCGTTCGACAGGACCCTGCAAACGCCGCTGCCGGTGCCGCCAAGCGGCGTCATCGGGATGCAGGACGCCTACTTCGCGCCGGAGTTCTGGATCGCGCGCACCCCGGCAGCGGACCAGGTGTTGATGACGCCTGCCGCGATCCAGGCGCGCAACGCACGCCTGCTGCAGGTCGACGATTCGATGCACGATCTGTCGGCATTGCCAGCGACCTTGGACCGTGCACGCGTCGCCGGATGGATCGAAGATCTGGCTTCGCCGCCGTCGAAACCGTTGTGGGACGAAACCGCCAAGCCGGTGCCGAAGGCGACGCTCGATGCGATCGTCGGCAACCGCGCGATGGGCGCGATCCCGGCCAGCCAGCCGACGCGCTTCGGCATGGCCGTGCAGCGCACGGCGATGCGCGCCTTCCCGACCGAGCTGCGGGTGTTCAATCGCCAGGGCGAGACCGACATCGACCGGTTCCAGGAAAGCGCGTTGTTCCCCGGCGATCCGGTGGCGATCGTGCACGCCAGCCGTGATGCGAAGTGGCTGTTCGTGGTCAGCGAACGCTATGCCGCGTGGGTGGCGGCAACGGCCATCGCGGAAGGCGGTCGCGACGCGGTGCTGGGATACGGTGCCCGCACGCCCTACCGGATCGTCACCGGCGCCAAGCCGCACACGGTGTTCACCCGCGAGGAACCGCGCCTGTCCGAGCTGCAACTGGACATGGGCGTGCGCATCCCCTTGGCGAACGTTGCGCTGGACAAGCCGGTGAACGGCCAGCATCCCTATGCGTCGTGGATCCTCGACTTGCCCGTGCGCGGCAGCGACGGCCGGCTCGGCTTCGCGCCCGCCCTGCTTCCGCGCAATGCGGACAGCGCCGCGGACTACCTGCCGCTGACCCGCGCCAACCTGATCCGCCAGGCCTTCAGGTTCCTCGGCGAGCGCTATGGCTGGGGGCATTCGTACAACGGCCGCGACTGCAGCGGCTTCGTGTCCGAGGTCTACCGCAGCATGGGCGTCGAGTTGCCGCGCAACACCAGCGACCAGTCGGTCAGCCCGGCCTTCGACCGCATCCATTTCGAAACCGACACGCCTCGGGCCACGCGCATGGCTGCGGTCGATGCGCTGGACGTCGGCGACCTGATCTACATCCCCGGCCACGTGATGATGTTCGCTGGCCGCATCGACGGCATGCCGTGGGTGATCCACGACACCAACGGCGGCAGTTTCCTCGGCGCCGATGGCACACTGCAGCCCATGCAACTCAATGGCGTGTCGCTGACGCCGCTGGTCCCGCTGCGCTTCGGCAAGGACCACGACTACATCGACCGCATCACCAACATCGTCCGGGTGGCGCGCGACAAAATGAAGATCATCCAATGAAAATAAGCGAGATCCGCTTCGGCATGCTGCGCGTGCCGCTGAAGACCGCGTTCAAGACTGCCCTGCGCACCGTCGAGCAGGTCGAGGACGTGGTGGTGATGATCCACACCGACACCGGCCACGTGGGCTATGGCAGCGCACCGGCGACCGCGGTGATCACCGGCGATACCCATGGCTCGATCATGCACGCGATCCGCCACTACATCGCGCCGCGGCTGGTCGGCCAGGAGATCGCCAACCTCAACCGCATCACCCATGCGGTGCAGGCCTCGATGGAGAAGAACACCAGCGCCAAGGCGGCGGTGGAGATCGCCGTCCACGACCTGTGGGGCCAGTTGTATGGCGCGCCGCTCTACCAGCTGCTGGGTGGCGGCGAGCCGGCGATCACCACCGACATCACCATCTCCGTCGACTACATCGACAAGATGGTGGCGGACTCGCTGGCCGCGGTCGATCGCGGCTTCGAGTCGCTGAAGATCAAGGTCGGCAAGGACATCGGCCTGGACATCGAACGCACCAAGGCGATCCACGCCGCGGTCGAGGGCCGCGCCCTGCTGCGCCTGGACGCCAACCAGGGCTGGACCGCCAAGCAGGCGGTGTATGCCTTGCAGACGCTGGAGGACGCCGGCGTGCGCCTGGAGCTGGTCGAGCAGCCGGTCAAGGCGCACGACCTGGAAGGCCTGCGCTACGTCACCGAGCGCGTGCATACGCCGGTGATGGCCGATGAAAGCGTGTTCGGGCCGATGGAAGTCATCGAACTGATCCGCATGCGCGCCGCCGACATCGTCAACATCAAGCTGATGAAGACCGGCGGCATCTCCAATGCGGTGAAGATCGCCGACATCTGCGGCCTCTACGGCGTGGACTGCATGATCGGCTGCATGCTGGAGTCGAGCATCGGCGTGGCCGCGGCGGTGCACCTGGCGGTGGCCAAGTCGGACGTGATCAGCAAGATCGACCTGGACGGGCCGTCGCTGTGCCGCTTCGATCCGGTCAGCAGCGGCGTGCTGTTCAACGAATCCGAGATCAGCGTGACCGACGCGCCGGGCCTGGGCATCCGCGCGATCGAAGGCCTCGTCCTCGTCGACGAACCCCTGGCCTGAGGCGCGCGCAATGTCGGCGCTGGTCAAGATCCGCTCGGAACGCGACCGCATGTCGGCGATCGAGCGGCGCATCGCCGACTTCGTGCTGGACAACGCGCAACTGCTGCGCGACTACTCCTCGCAGCAACTGGCCAACGCACTCGGCATCAGCCAGTCCAGCGTGGTCAAGTTCTGCCAGAAGCTGGGCTTCAAGGGCTATCCGGACCTCAAGCTGTCGATCAGCGAGGCGGTGGTGCGCGCCGACAACGGCAACGGCGGCACGCCATCCGCGGCGAACGGCGACACCCACGCCGAGACCATCGGCGCCGACCTGTGGCTGCGCAAGACCGAGGCCGAGCAAGCCACCCGCCTGATCAATCCGCCGGACGCGGTCGAAGCCGCTGCAGGGGCGATCGCCGCCGCCGGCAAGGTCTTCATCATCGGCCTGGGCGACGACGACATCCACGCGCGCACCCTCGCCCTGCGACTGTCGCTGCTCGGCATCCTCACGGTGCACAACTTCGATCCCGCGCACATGAGTACCAGCCTGTCCGCGACGAATCCGGGCGACGTCCTGCTGGTGTTCTCCGAACAGGGCATGCAGCCGGCGCTGTACCAGTTGTGCCGCTACGCACGCGAGCAGCATGCACGGGTGGTCACCGTCACCCGCCACAGTTCCAACCCGTTGCGCGCGCATGCCGACGTGCCGCTGCTGGTCTCCGCGCACGACGAGCGCCCGCACATCGCGCCACTGCTCTACCACTCCGCGCTGCAGCACCTGCTCGACCGCGTGTTCGCGGTGCTGTGCGAATCCGACCCGAAGCGCCGCGCGCGCCTGCAGGCGAACCTGGAACGGATCCGCGAAAAGGGGTCAGAGTGAATTTCCCGTCAAATGATTTTGAGCATACGCACACGCGGCACGGGAAACTTCACTCTGACTCCTTTTCCCTTACGATCCTGCATACCCTCCCGGACAAAACCCGCATGCCGATTCGCCGTATCGCTGCCCTGCTCCTGACCACCGTGCTCGCTGCCTGCGCGCATGCGCCGCAGGCCTCCACTGGTACGAACACCTGGTCCGATGCCGGGCAACTGGTGCTGGTCACCACCGCGGACTGGGACGCGACCACCGGTGAACTGCGCCGCTTCGAACGCGACGGGACCGGATGGCGCGAAGTCGGCGAAGCCGCGCCGATCAGCGTGGGCCGTACCGGGACGGCCTGGGGCATCGGCCTGAATGCCGCGCGCAGCGATGGCCCGGTCAAGCGCGAAGGCGACGGCAAGGCGCCGGCTGGCGTGTTCGCGATCGGCACCGCCTTCGGCTATGCCGCAGGGGCGACCACCGGCCTGGAATACAAGGGCATGGGCTTCAACGATTGGTGCATCGACGTGCCGGAGTCGCCGCTGTACAACCGGATCGTCGACCGCAGCCTCGCCAAGGCGCCTGGCCTGGACAAATCGAGCGAACCGATGCGCCTCGACCTGCACGCGAACGGCGACCAGCGCTACCGGCAGGGCTTCGTGATCGAGCACAACGCCAATGGCACCACCCCGCGCGGCGGCAGCTGCATCTTCGCCCACCTGTGGGGCTCGCCGGGCCAGGCCACGGCCGGCTGCACCGCGATGGCGCCAGAGACCATGCAACCGCTGCTGGCCTGGCTCGACCGCAACCGCAAGCCGGTGTTCGTGCTGCTGCCGAAGGCGCAATACGCCGCGTTGAAACACGACTGGAACCTGCCGGAGATCGCGCGATGAGCCAGACCAAGCGCGTCCTGAGCGGCCTGGCCGCAGGCATCGTCGTCGGCATCCTGCTGGCGTGGCTGGATGCGCCGCTGGCGTTGCAGGTCGCGGACATCGTCGAGCCGTTCGGCAAGCTCTGGCTCAACGCCCTGCAGATGACCGTGGTGCCCCTGGTGCTGGCGCTGGTGATCGTCGGCGTGAACCAGGCCAGCGATGCCGCCCAGTCCGGCCGCGTCGCGCGGCGTTCGATCATCATCTTCGTGATCCTGCTCACCGCCGCGGGCACGATGGCCGCGTTGCTCGCGCCCCTGGCGCTGTCGCTGGTCGCGCCGGATCCCGCGGTCGCCGCCGCGTTGGGCGGAAGCAGCGTGGAACTGCCCGCGACGACCGGCGGCTGGGCCAGCGCGCTGACCTCGATCGTGCCGAGCAATGCGGTGGCTGCTGCTGCGGCCGGCGCGATGCTGCCGCTGGTCACGTTTGCGCTGTTCTTCGGCTTCGCGCTGACCCGCATCGAACCCGCGCGCCGCACGCAAGTCGTCGGCTTCTTCCAGGCAGTCAGCGACGCGATGATCGTGATCGTGCACTGGGTGCTGTGGGTGGCGCCGTTGGGCATCTTCGCGCTGGTGCTGGCGCTATGCGCGCGCGCCGGATTGGGCATGCTGCAGGCGCTGGGCATCTACATCCTGCTGGAGTGCGCGTTGTATGCGCTGGCGGTGGTCCTGCTGGTGGTCATCGCGGTGGTGTTCGGCAAGCAGAATCCCGGCCACTTCCTGTCCGGCATCACGCCGGTCATGGCCGTCGCAGCCAGCACGCAATCGTCGCTGGCCACCCTGCCGGCGATGCTCGACAGCGCGCAGACGCGCCTCGGTTTCCCCGCGCGCATCGCCGGCCTGGTGCTGCCGATGGCGGTCTCGCTATTCCGCATCACCTCGCCGATCCAGTACATCGCCACCGCCTGCTTCATCGCATGGGCGCTCGGCATCGACCTCACCTTCGCCCAGCTCGCCACCGGCGTGGCCTTGTCGGTGCTGGTCAGCATGGGCTCGGTCGGCCTGCCCGGCCAGGCAATCTTCCTGGCCACCAATCTGCCGGTCAGCTCGGCGATGGGCCTGCCGATCGCACCCCTGCCGGTGCTGATGGCGGTGGACGCGATCCCGGACGTGCTGGCCACGGTCGGCAACGTGACCGCGGACATGACCGCGACCGCGCTGGTGGCGTCACGGGACGATGGCGATGGCGAACCGGTTCCACCCGCAACCACCGCTTGACAGGCTCCGCTGCGCTGCAGCAGAGTCCAGACCCATGTCCCGCCGCATGACCACCACTACGACCATTACCACCGAGACTATTTCGGTGCGGTCGGTCATGCCTGGATAACCCCATCCAATCACGGCCCCGCAGCGACAGAGGCGGGGGCGACGATCCCCTCCCCTGCGCGCCGCGGGCCTCCACCGGAGGTTCCATGGTTTCGTCGCAGGTTGCGCAATCCCCGTCGTGTCGCGCGCACAAGTTCGGCGGCAGTTCGCTGGCCGACGCCAGCCGCATCCGCCATGTCGCGTCGCTGATGCTGGGCGCGGGGGAACCACGCCAGGTCGTGGTGGTGTCGGCCATGCAGGGCACCACCAATGCGCTGATCGCCATGACGACGGCGGCCGCGGCCGGCGAGGACTGGCAAGCCGCATGGTCGGCGCTGCGCACGCAACACGCCGATGCCGCCAGCGCCCTGCTCGAGGCACCTGCCGAACTGCACGCGTGGATCGACGCTCGCTTCGCCGACATCGCCGACCTGCTGCGCGCGGTGTCGCTGCTGCGCCAGCCCGGACGCGCGGCGCTGGACCGCATCCAGGGCATGGGTGAGGTGCTGTCGGCCACGCTGCTGCAGGCGCACCTGCGCGCACGCGGCGCCGACTATGCCCTGCTCGACGCGCGCGACGTGCTGCTGGTCCGCCATGCCGAACTCGGTGCCGTCGTCGATTGGGACGAAAGCGCGCGCAGGCTCGATGCATGGCGTGCCGCCAACCCGCAGCCGCGCGTGGTCGTCACCGGCTTCGTCGCCGGTGGCGAAGACGGCCTGCCCACCGTATTGGGCCGCAACGGAAGCGATTTCTCCGGCGCGATCTTCGCCGCCCTGTTCGATGCCGCCGAGCTGCACATCTGGTCGGACGTCGACGGCGTGCTCTCGGCCGACCCGCGGCTGGTGCCGGAAGCGGTCTCGCTGGCGTCGATGAGTTATCGCGAAGCCTGCGAGCTCGCCTACTTCGGTGCGAAGGTGATCCATCCGCAGACCATGACCCCGGCGATCGCGCGCGGCCTGCCGATCCTGATGCGCAACACCTTCAAGCCCGAGTTCCCCGGCACCCGCATCGATGCCGATGGCGATGGCGGCCATGGCGGACCGGTGAAGGGACTCACGCTGGATCCCGGCCTCGCCTTGGTGAGCCTGGAAGGCGCCGGCCTGATCGGCGTGCCCGGCACGGCGGAGCGTGTGTTCGCGGCGTTGCATGCGGCGCGCATTTCGGTGGTGATGATCTCGCAGGGCAGCTCCGAGCATTCGATCTGCTCGGTGGTGCGCGAGCGCGATGCCGAAGCCGCGCGTCGCGCCCTGCTCGACGCGTTTTCGCGCGAGCTCGACGGCGGCCAGGTGCAGGGCGTGCAGGTCGTTCCCGGCATCAGCGTGCTGGCCGCGGTCGGCGACGGCATGGCCGGCAAGCCCGGCGTGGCCGCGCAATTGTTCGCGGCCCTGGCGCGTGCGCGGGTCAACATCCGCGCCATCGCCCAAGGTGCGTCCGAGCGCAACATCTCGGTGGCCATCGCCGCCGAAGACGCCACCCGCGGCTTGCGTGCCGCGCATGCGGCGTTCTGGCTATCGCCGCAGACGCTGGCGCTGGCGGTGATCGGCCCGGGCAAGGTCGGCGCCGCCCTGCTCGATCAGTTGCAGGCGGCGTTGCCACGCCTGCGCAGCGAAGCCAACGTCGACCTGCGCCTGCGCGCACTCGCCACCAGCCGCCGCATGTGGCTCTGCGACCACGGCGATCCTGCCGACTGGCGCACGCGCATCGCGGAAGAACCGCAGCCCGCCGACCTCGACGCGATCACCACCCACCTGCTGGACAGTCACCTGCCGCATGCGGTCGTGATCGACTGCAGCGCCAGCGACAGCGTTGCCGCGCAGTACCCGGCATGGCTGGCGGCCGGCATCCACGTCATCACCCCGAACAAGCATGCGGGCGCTGGCCCACTACCCCGCTACGCGGCAATCCGCGAGGCCCGCGCGAGCAGCGGCGCACGCTTCCGCTACGAGGCCACCGTCGGTGCCGGCCTGCCGGTGATCTCGACCCTGCGCGACCTGCTGGACACCGGCGATGAACTGGTCGCGGTCGACGGCATCCTCTCCGGCACCCTGGCCTGGCTGTTCAACAAGTTCGACGGCAGCACGCCGTTCTCCGACCTGGTGCGCGAGGCGCATGCGCTGGGCTACACCGAGCCCGATCCGCGCGACGACCTGTCCGGCATGGACGTGGCGCGCAAGCTGGTGATCCTGGGCCGCGAAGCCGGCATGGCGCTGTCGCTCGAGGATGTGCGCGTGCAGGGCCTGGTGCCCGAGGCCCTGCGCGACACCGATCGCGACAGCTTCATGGCCGGGCTGGCATCGCTCGACGCGCCGATGCAGGCCGCGCTGGAGGCCGCCCGCGCCAGGGGCTGCGTGCTGCGTTATGTCGCGCGCTTGCAGCGTGATGGCAACGCGTCGGTTGCGCTGCAGGAACTGCCCGCCGACCATGCCTTTGCCCACCTGCGACTGACGGACAACTGCGTGCAATTCACCACTCGCCGCTATCGCGACAACCCGCTCGTCGTGCAGGGCCCTGGCGCCGGTCCCGAGGTCACCGCCGCCGGCGTGTTCTCCGACCTGTTGCGCCTGGCCGCCGCACTGGGAGCGCGCCTGTGAGCGGACGCATGGAAGCACGCGCGTTCTCGCCCGGCTCCGTCGGCAACGTCGGCGTCGGCTTCGACATCCTCGGCCACAGCATCGCCGGCATCGGCGACATCGCCACGGTGCGTCGCATCGATGAGCCGGTCGTGCGCATCAAGGCGATCCGCGGCGCAGTCACCGACCTGCCGCTGGAGGCCGAACGCAACACTGCCGGTGGCGCGCTCATCTCATTGCGCGAGGCGCTGGCGTTGCCGTTCGGCTTCGAGATCGAACTCGACAAGGGCATCCCGCTCGGTTCCGGGCTGGGTGGCTCGGCGGCGTCCTGCGTGGCTGCACTGGTCGCGGCGAATGCGCTGCTCGACGCGCCGCTCGATGCGCATGCGCTGTACCCGCACGCCATGGCCGGCGAAGCGATCGCCAGCGGCGGACGGCACGGCGACAACGTCGGCCCGATGCTGCTTGGCGGGCTGGTGCTGGCGACGGCCGACCGCCTGACGAAGATCGCGGTCCCGGCCGCGTGGCATGCGGTGGTGGTGCATCCGCATGCGGTGCTGGAGACGAAACATGCGCGCGCCGCACTCGCCGGCAGCTATGCGCTCAAGGAATTCGTGGCGCAGAGCGCGCAACTGGCGCAGGTGCTGCTGGGTTGCGAGCGCGGCGACGCCGCGCTGGTTCGCGCCGGATTGGACGATGTGCTGGTGGAGCCACGTCGCGCGCCGCTGATCGCAGGCTTCGCCGCGGTGAAACAGGCGGCGCTCGATGCAGGCGCGATGGGCGCCAGCATTTCCGGCGCCGGCCCCAGCGTGTTCGCCTGGTGCGAGGATGAGGCGACCGCGCAGACCGCGGGCGATGCGATGTCCGCCGCGTTCTCGGCCGCCGGCTTCGACAGCGACGTGCATGTCAGCCCGGTCGCCGGTCCCGCTGCAGAGGTACTCGCATGAAGGCGCTGAGCACGCGTGGCATCGCGCCGCCGGTGGCGATCAGCCAGGCCATCGCCGCCGGCCTCGCCCCCGATGGCGGCCTGTACATGCCGGAACACTGGCCGACGTTTTCTCCCGCCGATTTCGCTGGCGACGAGACCCTGGCCGCTGTCGGCAAGCGATTGCTGGCGCCGTTCTTCGCCGACGATGCGATCGGCGAACGGCTCGACGCGATTTGCGATGACGCGTTCGCGGTCACCCCACCACTGCGCCGCTTCGGGACCGGGGACGACTTCGTGCTGGAGTTGTTCCACGGCCCGACCGCCGCGTTCAAGGACTACGGCGCGGCCTTCCTGGCCGGCTGCCTGGGCGCATTGCCACGGGGCGAGGTGCCGCTGACGATCGTCGTCGCCACCTCCGGCGATACCGGCGCTGCGGTCGGCGCGGCGTTCCATCGCAAGCCGGGCTTCCGCGTCGCCATCCTGTATCCGGATGGCCGCGTCTCGCCGCGGCAGGCCCACCAGTTGGGCTGCTTCGGCGACAACGTGCGCGCGTTCCGGGTGGATGGCAGCTTCGACGATTGCCAGCGGCTGGTGAAGTCGGCGCTCTCGGACGCCGCATTCCGCACGCAGGTGCCGCTGGGCTCGGCCAACAGCATCAGCCTGGGCCGGCTGTTGCCGCAGATGACGTACTACGCGCATGCCTCGCTGATGCACTGGCGCAAGCATGCAACGACGCTGAATTTCGTCGTGCCCACCGGCAACCTCGGCAACGGGCTGGCCTGCGTGCTGGCGCGGCGCATGGGCTTGCCGATCGGCGAGATCGTGTTGGCCAGCAACGCCAATGCGGTGCTGCCTGACTTCTTCGCCGGCGGCGACTACGCGCCCGGCCCCAGCTTCGCAACGCTTGCCAACGCGATGGACGTGGGCGCGCCGAACAATTTCGAGCGCCTGCAGTGGCTGTATCCGGATGCCGGCGAATTGCGTGCGTTGCTGTCCGCTGACGCCGTCGACGACGCCACCATCCGGGCCACCATCGTCGA
>Ga0075160_10001310_pt1 | contig 15250 bp, 14 predicted proteins | sample JI91814C2DNA_FD_70969 | JGI IMG/M metagenome (GOLD analysis project Ga0075160, IMG submission 70969) | Wastewater effluent complex algal communities from Wisconsin, to seasonally profile nutrient transformation and Carbon sequestration -... | ecosystem: Engineered > WWTP > Effluent > Algae... | reverse complement strand
ACCATTTGGGCATTCCAATCGGATAATTGTCTAAGCCATTGCAATTGCCCGCTCCAATACCAATATCGACGTGGAGGCACCAAATGTTCATCAGAACCAACAGCGTCGATTAGACCCTCAACTTGGTTATTATTACGTCCGAAATGAAAGACGGAGCGAGCCAGCAAACCCGAATACTCACTGCGCTCACTCCAATCCTGGGAGAATTTCAAGACTTGGGCTTTTGAACGACCATTGACTTCGCCCGGACTAAAAGAAAAATCCTCACCTAACAGACTGCTCCTCGTCTGCTTATTGGCTAATGCCAGCCCAATTTCCACGCGACGGGCTAAAGTATTGACCAAGGCTTGCCCCAATTTAAATTCCATTGCGCTAGTCTGACTGTGTATATCCACTAGATCTAATGGAGCTTCCACGACGGTGCTACGTCCATGATCCCAGCTGATTTGTAGACTACGATTGGGATCGACCATAGGAGTCGTCCAGCCGATGTGATACGGTGTCGCTCCATGGCTTTTTCCTAGTTGTAGATCAAGTGCATCACCGCCACCAGTGAGATTGCGTACCACGAGCGTGGCACCAAGTACCGCTTCACCTATCGCAGGCGAACGGTAATTATTAGCATAAACTGAAAAACTATAAGCAGGTTTGCGAAGCACATCTAACTCTAAAATCGCTACACCTAATTCGCCCGTCGGTAATAAACGACTTTGTATGCGTTCAAATAAAGGATCTTGTAATAGCAGTTGAAACTGTTCGCGCAAAGTATTCATATTGAGCACTTGCGTGTGGTCGGGCAAACGTCTTTTTATATATAGGCTATCGAGCCCTTGCAATCCTTGCGCACGCACTTCCTGTAGGCGTCCTTCTATGATTTTAAATTGCAGTGTATCGGTATGCTGCGTAGATGGCATCACGAATAAGGCGCCAGAATTCAAATATCCCTGATCGATATAAAGCCGACTCAAACGTGTGCGCATTTCCTCAACATCGCTTGCTGAAATCTTTTTGCCGATAAAATCTTGTAGTTTTTCCTGTAGTTGCTGCGTCGGTATTTGGGTATTCCCCGCTATACTAATTTCACGTAAAGGACTGGCAATCACATACTGAGGTTCATACTGTAAATATGCTTTTCTGCCCAATTGAGGCGCCTCCAAGGTCGTCTCCCAATTCGCTTGCGCAGATGCACCGACAGCATACGTCCACAAAACCAATCCCTGAATAATAGGAATATGGATCAAGCGGCTAATGTGATACCAGTACGGAGTGGTAACAGAACGGTAAGTTCGAGACGGGTGAGCAAAATAGTGAAACAAGACCAATTTCCTATGCAAAACTTATTAGAGCATCTGATGCGATATCTAAGGTGATATCTAAGGCGATATCTAAGGCGACGTCGAATTTAGACAAGATGACAATAGTAATACAGAATCGAGAACAAACTAAGTATCAAACGATAAATGGTAATTCCTAGCTATTCGAAGGCAGTCTGCGCGTAAACACAAAAAGGCTTGCAGGATCTTCGATCACTGCAAGCCTTTTGTTTTCACTATTAAATATTAAATAGCACTCTATACTTGTCCTCAACAGCTACAGATCTTACTCGTACCGTAAAGCATCAATCGGGTCTAACTTGGCTGCCTTACTGGCAGGCATGACCCCAAACACGATACCAACACCGGCTGAGAATACGAAGGATAGAACTACTGCCCACCACGGTACAACCGCATCAGGAAAGTCTGGAATCATTTTCGAGATACCAAATCCCAAACCGTAGCCGAGTATCAAACCAATCAAGCCACCTAACACAGACAGGGTGACGGCTTCGATTAAGAATTGCATCATGATGTCACGACTACGTGCCCCAATCGCTTTGCAGATCCCGATTTCACGGGTACGCTCGGTGACAGATACCAGCATGATGTTCATAATGCCAATACCACCGACTAATAAAGCGATCCCAACAATGCCGCCCATGACCAAAGTCACTGTTGAGGTAATATTATCCAAGCTTTTGGCAAGTTGGTCGGACGACTCCATATCAAAATCGTCGGGAGCATCGGCTTCGAGTTTATGAGAAGCTCGCATCACCGCACGAATACGTGGTTTGACTTCTTCTAGTTTTGAAATATCTTTGAGCGATACCGTGAACTGCATGTTACGCAGCTTTTGATTATTTCCTAGAATACTGCGCCCTGTGCGGAATGGGACAATCACGTAATCGTCTTGCGACATACCAAATAACTCGCCACGCTTTTCCATCACGCCAACGATTTTGAACCACTCATTACTAAAACTGATGTATTGACCAATCGGGTCTTCTGGCAAATGCAAAGACTCAATCAACTTAGGTCCTATAACCGCCACCCGTCTCGCACTAGACTCATCCGATTCGCTTAAAAAACGCCCCATGGTCGCGAACCGTTGCTGCACTTCCTGATAAGTTGGGGTGGTCGCCATAATGCGTGCCGATGTTTCTGTACTGCCAAAACGTACTGTCGGTGCAGACAACAAGAAGATAGGACTGACATCGCTAATCTCATCAACCCGCGTACGTAATTGTTGAATGTCCTCATAACGCAATTCGTTAAATTTACCGCGCATCGCATCCTTCATGGTGTTATGCGGCGTAATGGTTAAGGAATTTCCTCCTAAACCTTCGAATTGTTTGGTGACACTTTTCGACAAGCCTTGGATCAAGGATATCACTGTGATCACCGATGCCACGCCTATGATGATACCAAGCGAAGTTAAAAAACTACGCATGCGATGAGCACGTATTGAGTTCAGCGCTGAGCGCACACTTTCAATCAAGAGGAACATGTCATTCTCCTGCCGCAATATGAACATCATTGCGAATATCGCTAAGAACTCGTCCATCGTGCAAACGTACGATGCGGTGACACTGTTCAGCGATTTCTGGCTCATGCGTGACCATCACAACAGTCTGCCCATTACGATGCAACTCTTTAATCAGCGATAAAATTTCTAAGCTGGTAGAAGAGTCCAGGTTACCCGTCGGTTCATCGGCTAACAAAATCGCAGGCTTACCCACCAACGCACGCGCAATCGCTACCCTTTGGCGCTGACCACCCGATAACTCATTGGGTCGATGATGCATGCGCGAGCCTAATCCAACATGCTCAAGTGCATCAGCAGCGAGACGATTACGCTCTTTATGACCAATACCTCGATAGATTAAAGGTTGCGCGACATTATCCAGCGCTGTTGCTCGTGGCAGTAAATGGAAGCTTTGAAAAATAAAACCAATCTCCGCATTTCTTACCAAAGCCAATTCATCACTATCCATGGTCGCCACATCGCGACCATTGAGCTGATATGTACCAGCACTGGGGCGATCCAAACAACCAACGATATTCATCATGGTGGACTTGCCAGAGCCGGAGGCGCCGATAAAAGCGACAAACTCATTTTTATCGATGTGCAGATCAACCCCACGCAAGGCATGTACGGTTTGATCGCCCATCTGATACTTTTTTTCGATACCTGAAAGTGTAATCACGGTTTTTTTCCATCCGCTTTAGAGTCTTTATTGGCGTCCTTATTTATATCCTTAGCTGCGTCCTTATTAAGATCCTTACTGGTATCCTTATTGGTATCCTTGTCGCTAGCTTTTAGCTCCTTGACCTGATCACCATCACGCAAAGCTCGCAAAACACGGGCGGGTCCAACGACAATTTTTTCACCTTCGTCGATACCGGACAAAATCTCTTGATTATTGTCATCGGCAATACCGACTTTCACTTGCTTCTTACGCGCTACGCCATCACGCACGGAGAACACAACACCCGCACCTTTGACATGCTCTTTGCTGTCTTTCAGCTCCTTATCTTTATTGTCGAGTTTCATACTGTCACCCGTCAAAATCGCTTGTATTGGCAACACAGGACGTGGACTACCACCACCAGTGATAATCTCAACACGACAAGTCATTCCTGTGCGTATCGCCATCTGCGTTTCTGACAAACTCAGTTTCACCACATAGGTTTTGCCCTGTGACGCGCCAGCAATAACTGCTTTAGGAGCCATCGAGACTTCTTCAACGACACCCATAATCGGCTGATCTTCGAACGCGGCTGGAAATACTTTCACCTTCTGTCCCACTGCCACCTTCGCCACGTCAGCTTCGTCCACATTCACTTCTGCCATAATGCTGCCGACATCAGCAATCGTCATCAGAGAAGAACCCGCCATACCCGTCGCACTAGCGACCGCGGTTTCACCTATCTTAATTTGTACCGCTGTCACGGTACCGCTGATGGGCGCACGTACTTCGGTTTTATCCAGACGTTTCAAAGCCTGGTCCAAGGCCGCATTTGCTTGTTGCATACTTTCGCGCGCCGCATGCAAATCAACTTTGGCGACGTTGTACTGATGCAAGGCATCTTCATACTTACTGGTATCAATAAATTTGGCTTCAGCCAAACGCTGACTGCGGTCAGAATTAATTTTTTGACGATCGACGTTTAATTGAGCACGTTCAATATTCACTTCTGCGCTACGCACAATCGCACGCTGCTGAGTCACTTCAGCACGAATCAGTGTGGGGTCCAGCCGCAAAAGCACCTGACCCGCACTAATCTTATCGCCTTCTTTGACCAACACTTCCGACACTTTTCCAATCACTTCACTCGATAACTGTACCTGCTGGCGGAACACAAAATTCCCGGAGGCCAAAATAGAAGGCTGAATTTCTTTCTTAGTCACCGCCGCTAATTCGACTTCTAATTTAGGCTTGCCGCTACTAAATTTAATAGTCACGGGTACCGCGATCACTGCGATCACCGCCGCTATCCCCACCAGTTTACGTTTATTCATAGTCGCTACCGTTATGTTGTAAATGCGTTGCAAATGCGTTGTTGAGTTGGTATGTTATTGCGTTGATATGTTGTTGATACCGCGTCAAAAGTGCAGATCAATTAATGTGAAAAAGCGATTTTTAATGCCCATCCGCCATAGAAAAAAGCGTAAGGAAGAATCGCAGCAAATGCACAAGCGTTTGTACTACGCTCTGTCCAAACTCGCAAACCTACAAAGGATACAAACATCGTCCACAAAGCAGGCAAACTCAGGTTATTTAAAAAACTCGCCCATGGTGTGCCAATTGGTGCATGTACCGTCAAATAATTCAGCGACAACATGTTCAAATCTTCCATAGAAATCTGTCCATGACCGGTTGCCACTTGCACCGCCATTAAAGGCAAACCCAACAAGGTTGGAACACTAATCCATACCGTAAAATGGAACCACTTACCGTAGCCCAAATTGCTTCCTAAGACTTTCGATGCGATAAAGTAGTACAAAGCAAAGACGGCAAAGATCAAGGGCGTTCCAATCAGAACGCCACCCAAGGTGGAATACATCATGGTGTCACGCGTCATAAACTTGGCCATGGCTTCTTTTGCTTCAGGCTTAAGATCAGCTTGAGAGCTCAAGGTATGATCCAACAACCAGGCGAAATCGACGGTAGAAAAATACCAGTAAAATACGGCCAAACTCCCCAACATCATCAATGCCAAAGGCAACCATGCAGCCGGTTTCTCTTTCAGTGCAGTGAATGCTGCTTTCGGCTCATAAAATACTTGAAATAAAGTCGATAATTTACTGGTTGCCATTTGAATCCCTTTCGTTGATCTTTTGTTTTATTCGTTTTTAAATCGAGAGAACTTACGCAAAATTCGTCAGCACGCCTAGTTGGGACAATTTTACGTAAGTCCTAATTGAGAACATTGGTTACATTTCAATAAGACAAACATCATAAACTGTTTGCCATCTGTTTTGCCAGAATTATTCCTTCCTAGCAGTCTTGGTGCTGACATCCTTCCTGCGCAGCGAAATGAACACTTAAATTATTTCCAAGATGGGATGATTGTAGATGCCTTTGCCGCAACCTAGAAAAACATGCGATAAACGACGTAAAAGTGAGGATGAAATCCTGAACGCTGGGATAAAGTACGAAGGCAGTACATTGAATTGCCAAAAAAAACACCCTGTGGAAAAATATCGACAGGGTGTTTTTTAGTTTAGCTTAGTTAACTGAGTTATAACGACTACAAAGTAGTCCTTCTTACTCGTCCAAGTCGTCTTGATTGCGCTGCAACTGGATCACGCCAGTAGTAGGCGTAGCACAGGGTTCTTCATCGAACGCGATATCGCCGTTAGGTATGGCATCACCGGTCAATGCCAGATCACGGAAATTAAACAAGTCTTTATCCATCAAATGCGAAGGCACAACGGTCGATAATGCCGAGAAAATATTATCGACACGCCCAGGATGTTGCTTATCCCAGTCGCGCATTAATTGCTTTACGTGTTTACGTTGCAAATTCTCTTGTGAGCCACACAAATTGCAAGGAATAATCGGGAACTGTTTCACTTCAGCATAGCGCTCAGTATCCGCCTCTTTAACATAAGCCAAAGGACGAATCACTATATGTTTGCCATCATCCGATTGCAATTTAGCGGGCATGCCTTTGAGTTTGCCACCAAAAAACATATTCAGGAAAAAGGTTTCCATAATATCGTCACGATGATGACCAAGTGCGATCTTGGTTGCACCTAATTCATCCGCGACTCGATACAAAATCCCACGACGCAAACGTGAGCATAATGAGCAAGTCGTTTTACCCTCAGGCACAAGACGCTTAACGATGCTGTAGGTATCTTGATTTTCAATATGATACGGAATGCCAAGTTTGTCTAAATAAGCAGGCAAAATATCTTCGGGGAAACCGGGCTGTTTCTGATCGAGATTAACCGCGACAATATCAAAATTGATTGGCGCACGTTCGCGCAAGGTCATCAAGATATCAAGCAAAGCATAACTATCTTTACCGCCCGATAGGCAGACCATGACTTTATCGCCATCTTCTATCATATTGAAATCGCCAATCGCTTGACCGACTAAACGGCACAGGCGTTTGTGTAGTTTATTGTTTTCGTAGGCGATTTTTTCTGGCGATCGCGTTGGTGGAGTTTGCGCCAATTTCCCTGGCGTTGGCATAGAGATGACTTGCATATTCTGACTCAGGCTTCGGTTTTAATTTGAAATACTTCCACGCCTACACCCTCGCAATCTGGATAGACATCAGGCTTCATCGTCGAGACGCGCACAGCACGTACCCGTGGATGCGCCAACATGATTTTGGCGACATCATCACACAGCGTTTCTTGTAAATGCACGTGTCCTTGGGCAACGCGTGCGGCAATCGTGCCACGCATAAAATCGTAATCGACGACTTCATCAAGCTGATCATCTTTAGGCGTCGATAAGGCTAATGGAATATACAAATCAACGTTGATCATCACACGCTGCTCGCCTTTTTTTTCAAATTCGTGAACGCCGATATTGATAGAGACTTCGTAATTTCGCAAAAACAAACGTCGACAATCGGCAAGTTGCGGGTGGTGGAGTATGGATAACATAAATGGTCGCTTAAAAACGTAAAAATAAAAACAATATAACTACAATCTGGATTAGGACTTTGCCGTCGCCAAAAACATGACATCGCGCTGAGTTGGAATCAAATGCTGACCGCCATCCACCAATAAAGTAGTGCCAGTAATCGCCCTCGCTGACGCAACATAACAGACTGCTTCGGCAATATCTTGCGGTGTACTGGAACGCCCCAGCGGAGTCACTTTATGCGCGGCTTCAAAATCACTCGCACTTTGATCACCAGACATCATAGACAAACCGGGCGCGATACCCACTACTCTGACTTTAGGCGCCAAAGCTTGCGCCAACATGGTGGTTGCTGTATGCAAGCCGGCTTTCGATAAGGTGTAAGACAAATAGTCGGGGTTCAGGTTAAATAATTTCTGATCAAGAATATTAATCACCACCGCCATTCCAGCCTGCGCGTCATTTGGCAAATTCACATACAAATCTTGCGCCAACATCACCGGTGCCATCAAATTGGCATGCATATGCAAATCCAAACTAAGTTGTGAAAAATCTTTCGCACTATCGGGTTCAAATAGCGACGCATTATTCACGATGCAATCGAGCCGTCCAAAATACGCCATTGTTTGTGGCACTAATTTTTTGACTTCAGCAGCCTGTCCCAAATCTGCCTGCACGGCAATTGCGCGGCGTCCTAATTGTTCGATTTCAGCGACCACTTGCGCCGCCTCTGGTAGCGACTTTCCATAGTGAACGACGATATCCCATCCACGTTGCGCAAGGCTTAATGCGATCTGGCGGCCAATACGTTTAGCCGCACCGGTAACCAATGCGACAGGCACAGCTGAAGGCTCAGGTAAAGCTGAATTCATACTTATCGTCTTCCTACTATGTCAAAATCCATCTGTCACAGTAAGCCAAACGATCAAGCGCAGACACCATAACAGTTTTTCCTAAATTATTTGATAGCGCATTGAGCGAAAATGTTTTCACTAAATGATGGGAATCGCCTTACTTTTTAATACAATGCTGAAATGCAGAAACTCAACTCCACACCCAATCCCAAACTCGCGTTACCGGAACCTTCCGCCGACGCACGACACGCGTCATTGCAACTACAAGAACTGATACTCACTGAAATATCCCAGTCCGGCGGCGTGATTCCTTTTTCACGTTACATGGAAATGGCATTGTATGCACCGCGTTTAGGTTATTACAGCGGCGGCTCAGCAAAACTTGGGGCGGATGGCGATTTCACCACAGCACCAGAAATGAGTGCCTTATTTGGTGCTAGCCTAGCCCAGCTCGCTCAAACCTTATTCACTCAAACCGCACCCGATATCATGGAGTTCGGCGCGGGTTCAGGCAAACTAGCTTTTGATATCCTGTCTGAGTGTCAATTGTCACATATTCCGATAAAGCGCTATTTTATCGTGGAATTGTCCGGCGAACTCAGAGCTAGACAAGAAGAACGATTAAAAGATTTTCCCCAAGTCGTTTGGCTTTCCCATATGCCAGACGCTTTTTCAGGTGTTGTGATAGGCAATGAGGTGTTAGATGCAATGCCCGTCGAATTGCTAATCAAAGCGGCAGGTAGGTGGAGTCGCTTGGGTGTCGCTGGACAGACAGATGCACAGGCAGATGCGACCTCCTCACTTTCATTAATTAGTATGCAAGACAGCCCTGAATCTATCGCCCATTTGGTACAGCAGATTCCGGATGCTGAACAGCTACCTGATGGCTATATCAGCGAAGTTCATCCGGTTGCCGATGGCTTTATGCGCAGCGTTGCCGCGATGCTGTTGGCTGGTCAAACGCAAACTGGAGCCGCCGGCATCAGCATTTGGTTTGATTATGGCTTCCCAGCTCACGAGTATTATTTGGCGCAACGTGATAAAGGGACTTTAATGTGCCATTATCGTCACCACGCTCATCCCGATCCTTTCTATCTGCCTGGTCTACAAGACATCACTGCCCACGTCGATTTCAGCGCGATGGCACGAGCAGGAGTGGAGTCGGGTTTAGATTTACTGGCCTATACTAGCCAAGCAGGTTTTTTACTGGAAACTGGTTTAATGGAGATTGCCAGTAGGATCTCGGTCGAAGACAGTGCTCGCTATTTACCGATGTCAAATGCTTTGCAAAAATTAATTTCACCCGCAGAAATGGGGGAGTTGTTCAAAGTCTTACTACTCGGTTGTGGCATCGATTTACCCGACCATCTGTTACGCCATGATCGTAGCCATCGGCTATAGCAATTGATCAATTTGTTTATTCAATACATTCACACAAACACCTACAAAAGGATCATGCATGATACGTTGGGTTCTCGTTATTTTTGTCGCCTTGGTGGTGTTTGCCAATCTTTTACCTTGGCTGCAAAAATTAGGCTTAGGCAGATTGCCTGGCGATTTACGATTTAAATTATTTGGTAGAATTTTCACCATTCCTTTTGCCTCTACCATTCTGCTATCTCTTACCGTTCTCTTAATTGCCAGAGTGCTTAAGTAAATACTCAAGGTCTTGTTCAGGGCATGGTTCAACGAATTGTTAAACTACGATAGACCGTCGTATTCCAGCGACGTTGCATAAATAGTCTTGAAATAAATTGCTATCCAGCTACATTGGTAGGTAGGAATCGGTTAAAGTTTTATCATAAGAAAACCGTCAATACCTAGAAGGTCCGGTGCGACGCACATTGCGCTGATAACAAACATAAAAATAGCAAATATTTCCAAGTCAAAAAGGATTCCATGAGCAAGTTAGAAGGAATACGTGCCCTCTTAGTCGAACCGCATTCTGGCATGCGGGTTAGCTTGCACAACATGCTCAATTTATGCGGCATTACAAAAGTTGATCATGCCATCAGCGCAGGCACGGCACTGCGAGCCATCCAGAATAAAGCGTTTGATTTAATTTTGTGCGAATACGATCTTGGGGTTGGTCAGGATGGACAACAATTGCTGGAAGATATTCGACATCACAAACTCACTCCGCTTTCCACTATCTTCATTATGGTGACAGCAGAACGAGCCTACGCCAAAGTAGTGAGCGCGGCAGAGTTAGCGCCTTCAGATTACTTGCTCAAACCATTCACCGCAGACACTTTATTAGAGCGCGTCCTGAAGGCCATCGAAAAACGTAAAGCCTTTGTTGATGTCTACAATTTCATGGAGCAGAGTTTTCTAAAAGAAGCCATCGGCGCCTGTATTGAAGGAGAGTCCAATTTCCCCCGCTATGCCGTCGATTTTATGCGACTGCGCGCTGAACTTCATGTTATTTTGGGCGAGGCCGATGAGGCCGAACAATTGTATGCCGCACTCTATGAAATGAAAGCTGTCGCGTGGGCGAAACTTGGCCTCGCTAAAACGCTATTTATGCAAGGACGCTACCAAGAAGCCGAAGACATTTTAAATGTCTTAGTCCAAGAAAATGATAAATACATGGACGCTTACGATTGGCTGTCCAAAACCCATGAAGCCATCGGCCAACTTCCTGAAGCAAAGTCAGTGCTCGATACAGCCGTCGTCATTTCTCCTCATGCGGTCAGGCGCTTGCGAAAATTAGGTTCACTAGCACTAGAAACTGGCGATATAGAAACGGCCGAAAACGTTCTAAAAAAAGTCGTTAGCAAAGCAAAATTCTCTGAATTTCGTGACCCCGAAGACCACGTCAAATTGGTCAATGCCCTAGTCAAAAAAGGCGATCACGAGCAAGCCAAGTCGGTTATTCGCGACTTAGAAAAAAGTATGGCAGGTGTCAAAAAAACCGAAGCTTGCCGAGCGATCTCGGCGGCCATGCTACATGCAGCAACCGGTGACGCCAGACTCACTCAAGAACTTAATGCTGCAGTCGAGGCGAACCGAGAAGATATCGGTCTTTCCAACGAATTGAAACTTGGCTTAGCCAAGAGCTGTCTCGAACACGACCAAGAAGCAGCGGCCTCAGAAGTCATTATGGAAGTCATGCGTAATGCACCGAACCAAGATATGGTAACCAAGGCCATGGGTGTTTTTGAAAGTGCCGGCAAAGGACATTTAGGAAAAGAGTTAGCGCAACGCAGTCAAAAAGAAGTCCGCGATTTGGTGGCGCTCGGCGTACAAAAAGCCAAGGAAGGCGACTATCGCGGCTCGGTCGATTTGATGTCAAGTGCGGCACGTAAATCACCTGATAATCCACAAGTCGTATTGAATGCGGCGCTGGCAGCGCTCAAATGCATAGAAAACTTAGGCTGGGACCCCGCAACCGGCTCATTAGCAAAACAATTAATTGACTCCGCGGCGCGACTCGATCCTATGAACAATCGTCTCAAAGCGATCCGTGGCCTCTACGAAGAATTGCAAAAACGTTTTGGGATTGATGCCGTCCGCGTTAAATAGGGCTGTGACAGAGTTGAGCTAAGACTGAATTATGGCGGAGTTATGGCTGAGCAGTTCATGATCAAGTTATATATGACACATTTCAGCCCGGTCTGTTTTCTTGTTTAGTTCATCAAATTTACTTTTTCAAATCATAGAAATCGTCCCGATCAATCTTCCGAAAATACCAGCTCCATTTTTGGCCATATCTATTAGATTTCTATGAATGCCATGCAGAATATCAGTCCAGCTCGGGAACAATTGCTGGAGCAAATTCGGGCCGACAAAAGCTTGCCCACACTCGGGATTGCGATCGCCAAAGTCGTGCAAATAACCTCTTCAGCTGAAGATTCTGTAGCCGATCTGGCGCACTTCATTTTGTCAGATGTCGCCTTAACCCAAAAGATATTGCGACTTTCAAACACCATCACATATCGCACACCTGGTGGAGTCACCGTTACCACCATTTCACGAGCGATTTTCTTGCTAGGTTTTGATACGATCAAGGCAAATGCACTGGCAAGTTTATTAGTGGAAGGCTTCAACGATGTACGGCAAGCTCAGGTGGTACGTCAAGAATTGGTCAAAGCCTTGTGCGCCAGTGTTTGTGCTCGCGAAATTGCACGCCGCTGCCGACATCCCAACCATGAAGAAGCGGCAGTAGCGGCTTTATTTAAAAATATTGGCCGCGTCTTAGTAGCTTCATTTGATCACCACTTGTATGACAAGATTCAAAGTCTTTGTGCCGCACATCCCGAGCAATCTCATGAGATTTGTGGACAACTTCTAGGCTGTAGTTTTGAACGCTTCGGCGAAACCGTGCTGCATGATTGGAAAATTCCGACCAGCATTATCAACGCTTTACAGATCACTCATGGTGATCAAAAGAAAACCAGCGTAGGCACTGAATGGATCAGGCAAGTGGCGAGCTTTAGCGACAGTCTGGCATCTATTCTGGTCAACACTGACACAGTGTCGGCACAGATGCCGATTACCGAGCGCTGTCAACACTTAGTGAAGCGTTTTGGCACGGCGTTGGACTTCGATGCAGAACAATTGCAAGTCATCTTGAAGAGTGTAGACAAGGAAGCACGCGAACTGGCCAGCACGCTAGAGGTCAGCTTGGCACCGATCCCAAACGCGTCGGCGATAGACAAGGAAGTAAGCAAGGGAACCGATAGTTTCAACGAATTTATGCTGACAAGTTTTGATACGCGACAGTTAGAAGCGAGTAGTCGGCACGCCAGCGGCAAACCTATGAATGCACGTGATTTACTGTTGGCTGGAGTTCAAGATGCCACACAAATGCTGGCTTCTAACCAGGTGAAATTAAGCGATCTCATTTTGCTGGTATTAGAAACACTCTACGGTGCGATGGGTTTTCGTTTCGCGACCGCTTGTCTACTGGACATAAAGTCAGGCAAGTTTAGCGCAAGAATTGCGGTAGGTGAAAAGTACGCAGAACGACAAACGGCTTTCCAGTTTCCCGTACTCAATGACAACTCCATATTTCATTTGGCTATGAGTAATAACGTTGACCTAATGATTTCAGATGCCAGCAATGCGAAAGTTCAAAACTTGCTACCAGACTGGCATAAGCGCCTATTACCAGATACGCGCAGCTTCATCGTTTTGCCCTTAATCATCGAAGGTAAAGCCCTGGGCTTGTTTTATGCTGATCGAGCATGTTCCGCTGAAGAGGGTGTTCCGCCAGATGAAACAGCACTCATCAAAACCTTAAAAGGACAATTAACGAGTGCCATGATTAAGCGTTAGCCTTCTCTTTATTCCAAAGGAATACCTTGTTTCTTAGCTAGCGCATCAATATCCTGCCAGATCGTCATTTGATTCAATAATCGAGTCGCTGCATCGAGCATCCCATTCAAATTAAAAAAGCGTTCTATAGCTGCTTCGTCAACGCTCATGGACTGAGAAAAGTTTGTCCTGCCATATTGCTTCTTAAACGCCAACAGTAGATCGCCTGGCGTATCCTTATGCCAAGACTGCATCATGCCGCCGACCATCAGCGAGCTATCAATGGTTTGCTCCAATATACGCGGATTTTTTGCAATCGCTAGGTCGCGATAGTCCAACAATCTTGGAAAATAGAACTTCTTAATCCATGAGGAAGGGATACCCGGCTCACGCTGCAATAGAACACTGCGCCATAAATTCCAACTTTTTGCAGAATTGTCGGCAGCCTCAAAATGCGTATCGGCAGCAACCTCACAAGCCTCGTCCAATACGATTTCCAGAACGACGGGAATACCTGCTTGGCCTGCAATCGACTCCAAATTGTCGATCGTAGGTTTCACTCCACGATTCGACTGCAATTGTTCGACAAAGGTAGTCAGCTCATCTTGATGCTGGTGATAAAGAGCACTAGTAGATTGGCAAAAAGCGGCCGACGCTGAAAAATATGCCATCAATTCACCAACATAAACACCGCTAGTCAATTCCGGTTCCGTTGCCGCTTGGCGCAAGCCTTCTCGTGGCAAATTCGCCGGAATTCCATCTCGTAAAAACGAATACAGCGCCGTTGAGATAGTCCCTAGTTTTACTACGCTACCCTTAGGTAATATGAAACTCGTCATCGATATCTTTCAGTATGTAATGTTGATATTTTCAAATACACATCAACACTTAAAAACTTCCCACGTTAAGCAATACCAGCAGGCCTAAAACGGCAAATACAAAGGCTGCAAACCAACGCACATAATGGAAAGGAAAATTGGGAGATGCCACTTTACCTAAAAATACAGCCGGCACATCTGCGATCAACATACCTAAGGTAGTACCAGCAATAACCAAGCTTAGATTGCTGTATTTTGCCGCAAGCGCCACTGTAGCTAGTTGGGTTTTATCACCAATTTCTGCGAAAAAGAAAGTAACGCATGTGAGCAAAAATACGCCCAGTTGTCCTTCTTTAATGCCTGCATCATCCATTTCATCCGGCTTTAAAGTCCACATGGCGATCGCAATGAAGGATGCGCCCAACAACCAACGTAAAATGTCCGGCGAAAAATAGCTGACCACCCACTGCCCAAACAATCCAGCCAGACTATGATTAGCTAATGTCGCGACCAAAATTCCGAGTACGATAGGAATTGGTTTGCGATAACGTGCAGCTAACAATAATGCCAAGAGTTGAGTTTTATCACCGATCTCACCTACCGCAACGGCAAGAGTTGAAACGAGAAATGCTTCCATGATTTATAAGTCGGACGGGAATGGGATTGATGTGAGGCGATGAACATTGATTTTCTTACCCGTCCTGGATAAAAGAAAAAACATTCAATGGTTTGGTCAAATTTAATTGAGCTATCTCTACTCAAATCGAATATACCAACACCGAGTAATCACCTAGTTGAAGGATCTATCTTTCAATCTTTTTTCCTGATTAAAGACGGGCGACTGGCAAATACCCACTATTAGGATTATACCCTCGAAGCAATGCATGAGGCAC
>Ga0075160_10001296_pt1 | contig 15327 bp, 14 predicted proteins | sample JI91814C2DNA_FD_70969 | JGI IMG/M metagenome (GOLD analysis project Ga0075160, IMG submission 70969) | Wastewater effluent complex algal communities from Wisconsin, to seasonally profile nutrient transformation and Carbon sequestration -... | ecosystem: Engineered > WWTP > Effluent > Algae... | reverse complement strand
AGAGGCTGTCCCCGGGTTTCACGACGTAGGTGGTGTGAGAGCGAAGCGCGGAAGGGCTGTCGTAGTTTGCCAAGTGGACGGAACCGCCTTTGATGCCAGACACGTCTTTTTCGAGCTTCCTGATGCGGGAATCCTGCTCGTGGTCGTTGGCCGCCAGCCGGGCCACCTGAAGGGAAAGGTCATTTGGCAGCGGGCCATAATGCGGCGTCGAGGGGGCGGTGGTGCGCTTGGGGGGCGGCGTCGTTTTCGGCGGCGTGGAGGCTTGGCGCTGCTGCTGAGGAGGGGTGAAGGTGCCGTAGCCCGGAGGCGGCGGCTGCATATAGGTGTAGCTGCTGGGAAGGTTACCGGCGGGCTGCCCGAGGAGGGACGGGGCCACGCTGGCAATCAGCGTGAAGGTGCAGCCGAGAGATGAGAAGAGCGGCAAGTGCTTCATAATGTGGTTATTTTAGAATTTCGGGTTGTTAAATCAATAAAATATTTTAGAAGTCCGAATAAAATTTTGAAATTTCCACGTCCACTTCTGCTCATGCTGCAAGTCATCGGCTCCTTTGGAGCCCTGACGGGGGGTATTTTCTCCCTCGTGCTGCTACAGCATCAGGTTTCCATCATGGAGCGGCCGCGAGTGGAGCCTTGGGACAGTAAAACACAAAAAATACCGCTGGTGCTGGTGGATGCCGGGCACGGCGGCCACGATGGCGGCGCGGTGGCGAATGGCGGTATCGAAAAGCATCTGACGCTCGATATTGCCCGGAAGCTCCGGGATGAACTGATCGCCGCCGGTCTGAGGGTGGTGATGACGCGGGAGAAGGATGCCTTCCTGCCCTTGGAAGAGCGTGCGGCGCTGACGGACAAGCTCGGGGCGGAGGTGTTCGTGAGCGTGCACATCAACACGGATGGCTCCGGCTCGGAGGCTGAGGGTTTGGAGACCTATTTTGCCGGAAAGCCTTCGCTGACCGTGATGCGGAAAACGGGTGTGAAGGGCGAAAACGAGCTCATGAGCGAAAAACTGGCCTCCCTGGTGCAGCGCTGCGCCTGTGATGAGACGCAGACGGTGAACCGGGGGACGAAGCAGCGGGATTATGTGGTGATCGAGGAGGCTCGATGCCCGGCGGTGCTCGTGGAGTGCGGCTTTTTGACGAATGTCACCGAGGCCCGGAGGCTGAAGGAGAAGGCGCATCAGGAGAAACTGGCCCGTGGCATTGCCTCCGGGGTGAAGCTCTTTCTACAATCGAAGCCGGCTGCCGCGGCCGTGCTGGCGGAGAAATGACCGTGGCATGGCCGCGAGGTTGCTGCTAGAGACAGGCGCTTGGCTGCCGCAACCGCCATCTCTCCGCCCGAAATCTCACGCCGCGCCTTTTGGACCGTCGTGCTGCTGCTGGCTGTGTCCGCAGGATTGTATGCGATGTTCCTGGCGGTGGATTACCGGTGGAACTGGGCGGGCGTCTGGAAGTATCGCAGCCAGTTTGCACAGGGCTGGCTGACGACTTTGGGGCTGTCCCTGGCGGCCATGGTGGTCAGTGTGGCGGCGGGTTTTCTGCTGATGCTTGGCGGCCGGGCCCGATGGATGCCGGTGCGCCTGCTGTGTGGCGGCGCGGTGGAGCTGGTGCGCGGCTCGCCGCTGCTGGTGCAGCTTTTGATCGGCTACTACATCATCGCTGAGGCGCTGCACGCAGGCTTTCCGCTGGTGGTGGGCATCGCGGTGCTGGGCGCGTTTCACGCGGCGTATCTGGCGGAAATTTTTCGTGGTGCGGTGGAGAGCATCGGTGCCTCTCAACTGGAGGCGGCGCGTGCGGTGGGCTTTGACCGGGCGCAGACATATCGCTTTGTGATCGTGCCACAGGCCATGCGCCGGGCTTTGCCGGGCACCACGGGCCAGCTCGTGTCTCTGCTGAAGGATTCCTCGCTGCTCTCGGTGATCGGCATCGAGGAACTGGTGCAGAAGGTGAAGGTCATGAACGCGGCGAGCTATGCGCCGTTGGAGGGGTATCTGCCCTTGGCGGCGGCTTATTTGATCGTGACGCTACCACTGGCACGGCTGGCACGCGGTTTGGAAAGGAGGTTCGCGTATGAAACTTGAGGCCAAGGGCCTGGTGAAGAGATACGGCGCTCACGCCGCCCTCGACGGCGCCTCGTTTTCCACCGGAGAGCATGAGGCGCGGGTGATCGCGCTTTTGGGACCTTCGGGCGGCGGGAAATCCACGCTGCTGCGTGTGCTGGGCTGTCTTTTGGTGCCAGATGAAGGCAGTGTCTGCCTCGATGGGCGCGATTTGCCGCACGAAGAGGCCGGTGCCTTGCTGGAGCGCCGTGGCAACGGGTTCGTCTTCCAGGGCTACAATCTCTTTCCGCATCTCACGGCCTTCCAAAACATCACGCTGCCGCTGCAGGAGGTGCATGGCATGTCTGCGGTGCAGGCGGGGCAGCGTGCGCTTGAGCTGCTGCATCGGCTGGGCCTTGAAGGGCATGAGCACAAGCGCCCCTCGCAGCTCTCCGGTGGTCAGCAGCAGCGGGCGGCCATCGCGAGGGCTTTGGCACCGCGGCCGAGGCTGCTGCTGCTCGATGAGCCCACCTCGGCGCTCGATCCAGTGATGACGGGCGAGGTGCTGGATGTGATCCGCGAGCTGGCGGAAGGAGGGCAAAGCATCGTTCTGGCCACCCATGAGATCAGCTTTGCCCGGAAGGTGGCTGATCATGTGGTCTTTCTCGCGGCCGGGAAGGCTCTGGAGTGCTCGACCGCGGCGGCATTCTTCGGGCAGCCGCAATCGCAGCTGGCCCGGCAGTATCTCGAAGGCCTTTCCCGCTACCGTTGAGGCTCGGTTTTACAAAGCGCGGGCAAGGAAGCGGCGTTCCTCGGGCAAAAGCAGCGTCGAAGGCACTTTTTCGGCCACTTGATAGGCCGATGAGGCATTGCCGCTGATGGCGAGCAGGCCGGCGAAGACGGCACGTGCACCGGGGGGGAAGGTGTCCACGTCTTTGACCTGGGCGAGAGCGGGAGCGATCTGGTCCATGCGGCCCTGCCGGTAGGCGGCGAGAGCGCGTAAGAAGGAAAGTGCCACCAGCCGGTCCGGCGTGATGTGATGTGCGGGCACGGCCGTGGCCTCATCGATGGTCTTGAAGGCGATCTCGATGTCCGTGCCGAGGACGAGGCGCAGGTAGTTCGCCCGGTCGAGATAGACGACATCCGTGGGTTTCAGCTTCATGAGCTGCTGGCTGGAGCGGAGCATCGCCTCGCCATTGGTCTCCTTTTGGGCCATCTCGTAGACCTTGAGTTGCATGTTCAAAGAGGCGCCGATGTGGCGGGTGGCCACGCCTTCATAAAAGCGGCGGGAGAGGTCCCAGTAGCCGAGCAGTTCGGCCATCTCGGCGGCCCGCATGGCTGCCTCGGCATGCTCACCACGACCTGTCTGGTCAAAAACGGTCGTGAGGAGGTGGCGCGGCGTGGTGGGATCATCACTGAGGTGGCTTTCGGCCTCTGCCTGCCAGATCCGGAGCTGGACGCTCGGGAAGGCGGCATCGACGCGACCGGTAAGCAGAGCTTTCAGCGGGCCCCATCGGCCGAGGCCGCGCAGGGCACCCACATAGTGCGGCAGCAGCGTGGTGTAGGAGGCCGCCGTCTTGTCCGAGATCATGCGCAGGACACGCTCAAACTGCTGCTCTTTGACGAGCCAGGCCATCAGCGGGGGCAGATTGGCGGCTGGTTTGCCATCCCAGCGGCGGATTTCCTGGTTCACGAGCTGATCACGCTCATGGGGGTGCAGCCGGATGATGGCTGAAAGGACGGCAAACCGCGCGATTTCGCCCTTGCTGTCCTGTTTGATGCCTTGAACCAGCGTGAGGAGGTCCTCCGCCTCCTGGGCTGTGAGCATGCGATGCTGCGCGAGGAATTCGATGGCGGGAATGGCCTGATCCGTGCCGCCACGGGCAATGGGCCAGAGGCGCTCGCGGGCAGGTCCGCTGAGAGAGGGATCGCCGCTCCGTGCATCGAGCAGGGCCAGGTCGAGCACGCTTTGCGGATTGTCCGAATCGGCCATCAAGGCCTGGCGCTGGGTCAGGAACGAGCGTGCAGCCAACCCCTCGGCTCTTTGGATGGCGGAGAGGAGTTCCAATGGGGGGCGTTTTTGGCTTTGCTCACCTTTGAAGCGGTCAAAGGTGGCGTGGGCCAGCTTCAAATCCGGCAGGGACACATAGGCCTTTCCGAGCTTGGACATCTCCTCCGGTGTCAAAATGCCCTGTTCATCGAGTTTGCTCAAGAAGCGGATCATTGAGCGCGGCTCCGATCCTGTCTTTTCCACGAACATGACGGCTGTCCGTATCACGGCGGGATCATCGGGTGCCCATCGTGTGGCATCATTGAGATGGCGGGCGGCATTCATCCAGTCCTCCGCCTCCACGTAACGCTCCACTTCGGGGATGTAACGGCGTCCCCACCAGCTTTTCGCCCCGGTGGCCAGATGGTCGAAAAACAGCCACCAGGCCACCGCGAAGGTCGCGAGCCCCAGAAAGCTCCACAAGAGCAGCCGGCTCTGAGGCTCGTCTGCCGGTGCCTTGCCTTCGGGATAGGATGGATCGGGATTCATGGATAATGGGAAAAGGACGGCTCTAGGGCAGCTGGTTCACTTCAACTCGAGCACGAGCCGGAAGCCCAGATCCGCCCGGGCGCTTCCTTTCAGGGCATGTTCACGCGAGGAGGTCAGCAGCCGGTCATGTTCGAACATCAGCCAGCTCCCCCCGCGGATGACCCGTTCATCTGGCGCAGATGGCCACGCATCTTCGGTCCATTCGGAGACATTCCCGCCGATCTCATGAAGCCCGAGCGGGTTTGGGGTCGATTTGTCCACGGGCGCGGTGTAGGAAAAACTGTCGCTGAATCCCGGGATGCGCGTGCCATCGAGGTTCACGCTCATGACTGGAGGCCGCCACTCGGCCTGGCTTTTGATGGGCCATGGGAAGTGCTCCTTGTCAGACCGATGGCGCTCGGCGGGGTCTTTGCCAGTCTCACCTTTCAGCCCGGCCGCCAGGCTCCACTCCAGATCAGTGGGCAGGCGGTAGGAGGCGGTGGACGGGATCAGGCTGGCGCGGCGCTCATTTTCGGTGAGCCACTGGCAGAAGTTCTTCGCGTCCTCCCATGTCACGCCGGCCGCGGGATGTGTGTCTCCGAGGAGGAAGGGCGGCTTTTTCACCCAGGTGCTGTTCGTGGCCTTCAGCCACGCATCGAAATCCTTGACGCGTGTCTCTGTTTTACAAATCAGCACACCGCTGCCTGCCTCCAGAGGGGTGAAGCGAAGTCCCAAGGTGTTGAGATACGATGCACCAGCCACCGCCGGTGTGAGTTTGCTCGGGTCCGGCACGTCGGAGGCATCTCCCCCGCCCGTCATGCGCTGCTTCAGGGCCTCTACCGCCGCCTTGTCCGCATCGTCGCTCGTGCGCATCTTGCGAATTTGATCCTCGACCGTTTGCTTGTTCGTGGCGTCACGTTCGGCCAGGAGCATCGCTGTGCGGTGCTTGTCCTCAAAGACACAGCGGAAACCAATGGTGGGCATCCGCAGGTCCGCCGGAACCGTGTAGCGGTAGGAACTCACCAAGCACTCCCGGCGGAAATAGGCCCAGGAGCCGCCGCGCAGCACCCCGTTGGCCAATGTTTTCACATCCGGCTTGTCCGTCCACTCCCACACATTTCCCGCGAGGTCATAGAGTCCTTCGGGGGTCGGGGTGAACTGGCCCACCGGGGCGGTGTGCTCGTAGCCATCAGAATACCCTTCGATCTCGTGGTCGGCATAATTGGCCGCTTTGGCGGGCGGCGGCCAAAGCATGCCCCACAGAAAGGTCTGGGTGTCAGCGAGCCTGTCCTCCGCCGTGAAGGTCATGCCTTTCCGGGCGCTTGCCAGCCCTGCGGCGGCATCCCACTCCTCCGGCGTCGGCAGCCGGTAGGACTGCGCGTTGTTCAGGAGGTTCTCCTCACGTTCCTTCTCGGTTAGCCAGTTGCAGAAGGCGATGGCGTCCTGGAGGTTCACGCCCACCACGGGGTGATTGTCGTCTTGCTTGAAATGCGGTTCAAAGGTCCACGGATACTTCTTGGCACGCAGAAACTGGTTCCATTCGCCGATGCGGGTTTCATAGGCCGAAAAAAGCACCGTGGTGCCGGGCACCGCCACAAATCGCATGCCCAAGGTGCTCTTTCGTCCGCTCAGGGCTGGATTGGCCGCAGCCTCCTGGCCGCTGGCAATCGGGGCGGCACCGTTCAAAAACAGGCCGATGGATGCAAAAAGAAAGGGGCGGAGGCAGAGTGGCATTGCGGTGTTTTTACAAGAGGAAATCACGGTGGTCAGCAAGAATTTCTGAACGCGGGAACCTTCGTCTCGCAACCCACAGGATAGTCACGAAGTTTGTTCTTTTCGTTGAAACTCAGCATGGTACAGTCCCGACTCTTTTTCTGGAAATTCGCCGTCCCCAACCCCGGCTTTTGCTGTCCTTTGGTTTGTCTTCATGGGCATTGACCAAGGGCGGTAGCGTACTCCGATTTGATTCATGATTGTCCTTGGTCTCAATGCCTTTCACGGGGATTCTTCCGCCGCGCTCGTGAAAGATGGAAAACTGGTCTGTGCGGCCGAAGAGGAGCGTTTCCGCCGCATCAAGCACTGGTCCGGCCTGCCCACCGAGGCCATGAACTGGTGCCTCGCGGATGCAGGTCTCAAACTGAGCGATGTGGACCACATCGCCATCAATCGGAACCCGAAGGTCAACAACCTCCGCCGTGCCCTTTACGTCCTGCGCCGTCGCCCCAGCCTCAGCCTGATCTTCAAGCGCCTCGCGAACATGAAACGCGCCGCCACCTTTGAAGAGAACGTTCAGGCGGCTTTCCAAGGTCAGACACTCCGGGCGAAGGTGCATCATGTGGAGCATCACCTCGCTCACTTGGCCTCCGCCTTCCTCGTTTCCGATTTCGAGGAGGCCGTTTGCCTGTCCATCGACGGCTTTGGCGACTTCGCCAGCTCCACCTGGGGCATGGGGAAGGGGAATGACATCCAGATCGACGGCCGCGTCTATTTCCCGCACTCGCTCGGCATCTTTTACAGCGTGATCACCCAGTTCATCGGCTTCCCGTATTTCGGCGATGAATACAAGGTCATGGGCCTCGCTCCCTACGGCGAGCCGAAGTACCTCAAAGAGATGCGTGAACTCGTGCACATCCAGCCGGACGGCACCTTCAAGCTCAACCTCAAATACTACCGCCACCACGACGAAGACGTGCATTACACTTGGGACAACTGCTCGCCCGAGGTCGGCACCCTTTACAAGAAAGAGCCGATGGAGGCCCTCTTCGGCCCGCAGCGCGAAAAAGGAGCCGCTTTGGAGCAAAAGCACCGCGATCTCGCCCGCAGCGCCCAGGCCATGTATGAGGAGGCCTTCTTCGCCATGCTGCAAAGCCTCCACGCGAAGTACAAGTGCGACGATCTCGCCTTCTCCGGCGGTTGCGCCATGAACTCCGTGGCCAACGGCAAGGTGTACCTCAACTCGCCCTTCAAACGCATGTATCTGCCCGCCTCCGCAGGCGATGCGGGTGGAGCTATCGGAGCCGCTTTTGTTGTCAGCAGGCAGCAAAACTCCACGAAATACGTCATGGACCACGCCTACGTCGGCCCGCGAGCCTCGGAGGACGAAATCAAAACGCTGCTCGACTCCCGCTCCGCCGACATCCAGGCCGAAAACTGCACCGTGCGCCGTTTTGACGACGAAGCCGAGCTGTGCAAAACCACCGCCACCGCCATCACCGAAGGCAAGGTCATCGGTTGGTTCCAAGGCCGCATGGAATGGGGCCCGCGTGCCCTCGGCAATCGCAGCATCCTCGGCGATCCACGCCGCGCCGACATGAAGGACATCCTCAACCTCAAGATCAAGCGCCGCGAGTCCTTCCGCCCCTTCGCCCCCTCCATCCTGCGTGAGTGCGTCTCCGAATGGTTCGAGCAAGACGACGATGTGCCCTTCATGATGGAGGTCTTCCAAGTTCGTCCCGAAAAACGAGCCCAAGTGCCCGCCACCACGCATGTCGATGGTTCCGGCCGCCTCCAGACCGTTCACGAGGAAACCAACCCTCGCTACCACCGCCTCATCAGCGCCTACCGCGAGATCACCGGCGTGCCCATCGTGCTCAACACCAGCTTCAACGAAAACGAGCCCGTCGTCTGCAAACCTCAAGAAGCCCTCGATTGCTTCCTCCGCACCAAAATGGACGTACTGGTGCTGAATGACTGGATTGTGACCCGCTAATGAAAGGCATTATTCTAGCCGGCGGCGCAGGTTCCCGCCTTTATCCGCTGACGCAGGTGGCTTCAAAGCAGCTCCAGCCGGTGTATGACAAGCCGATGGTGTATTACCCGCTCACGGTTCTCATCGCCTCCGGCATCCGTGAGTTTTGCCTCATCTCCACGCCGCATGATCTCCCGCGCTTCCAACAACTCCTCGGCGATGGCAAAGCCTGGGGCCTGAGCATCGAATATCGCGAACAAGCGAAGCCCGAAGGCATCGCGCAGGCCTTTCTCATCGCGGCGGACTTCATCGGCAAAGACCCCGTCACCCTCATCCTCGGTGACAACCTCTTCTTTGGCGGCGATGCCTTCCCGCGAGCTTTTGGCGAGTTCGAAAGCGGTGCCACCATCTTCGCCTACCACGTCAACGACCCCGAGCGATACGGCGTCGTCGAATTCGACATCCAAGGCCGCGCCATTTCCCTCGAAGAAAAGCCCCAGCAGCCCCGGAGCAACTACGCCGTCCCCGGCGTCTATCTCTACGACAATGACGTCATCGAAATCGCCCGCAACATGCAGCCCAGTCCACGCGGCGAACTCGAAATCACCGATGTGAACAAAGAATACCTCCGTCGTGGCACGCTCAAAGTCTCACGCCTCAGTCGCGGCACCGCCTGGCTCGATGCTGGCACCAGCACCAGCCTCCACGAAGCCTCCGCCTACGTCCAGACCATCGAAAAGCGTCAAGGCATCAAACTCGGCTGCCCCGAGGAAGCCGCCCTCCACCGCCACTTCCTCACCATCGACCAATTCGAGCACCTCCTCACCACCATGCCCAAATGCGAATACCGCGACTACCTCACCGAAGTCGCCGTGGATGTTCGGAAGCATGGGTTGAGAGGGGCGTGATGCCTTGTGATTTCATCTCATTCTACGGCCTGCCGATCCAGGCCAGTCTCACCAACCTGATGCTCCACCCCCTTCCATGAATCTCCCATCATCAGATGACCGGGCTTCATTCGTTCGATTAGCCTCCATCCAGGCATTCGGGCTGCTTCATTGACCTCATGGTTCCCCATCCTGTTTTGTCCAACCGCTATGCTGCTCCTGAGGAGCGTCCTGGCTATGTCAAAAATCTCTTCGATGAAGGCGCCGAGCATTACGATCCTGTTGTTGGCTGGGGCTTTTGGGGCACGGGAAACCTCTACCGCAAGGACGCACAGCGCCGCCACGGCCTCAAGCCGGGCATGCAGTTGCTCGACGTGGCCTGCGGCACCGGTTTGATGGCTGTCGCCGCGAAGGAAGTCCTCGGCGGCGATGAGACCATCACCTGCGTGGAGCCCAGCGATGGCATGCTCGCCGTCGCTCGGAAGAAGCTCAACGCCACCTTCATTCAAAGCGGCGCGGAAAGCATGCCGTTGCCGGAGGCTGGCTTCGATTTCCTGACGGTCGGTTATGCCCTGCGCCACTTTGCCGATCTCGAAGCCACCTTTCGCGAGTTCCATCGCGTCCTCAGACCCGGTGGCAAAGTCCTCGTCCTCGAAGCCACCCGTCCCGCTGGCAAATTCGGCTCCTGGCTCTTCAAAATTTACTTTGGCCGCATCTATCCCTTCTTCGTCCGCCTTTTCACCCGCAGCCAAAAAGCCGAAGAAATGATGGTCTATTTCTGGGAGACCATGGATGCCTGCGTGCGACCCGAAGACGTGCTCGCCGCGTTCAAGGCCGCCGGCTTCGAAAAAGTGAGCCGCAAGCCGGTTCTTGGCTGGTTTAGCGAATACACCGCCGTCAAAGCGTGAACCTTCTCATCACAGGCGGAGCCGGTTTCATCGGCTCAAACCTCATCCGGCATGTCATCGACAAGCCGGAAGTCGCGAAGCTCGTCAATCTCGACTGCCTCACCTATGCCGGTCACCTCGAAAACCTCGCCGGCATTCACGACAAGCATCCACGCTACGTTTTCGAGAAGGTCGATCTCCGCGACAAAGAGGCCGTTCACCGTGTCGTCCGCGAACATGACATCACCCACGTCATGCATCTCGCCGCCGAAAGCCACGTTGATCGCAGCATCTCCGGCCCCGGCGATTTCATCACGACGAACATCAACGGCACCTTCAATCTCCTCGAAGCCTTCCGCGACGTGAGAGGGCAAAAGTTCCTCCACGTTAGCACCGACGAGGTCTTCGGTTCGCTGGGCGAAACAGGCTTCTTCACCGAAACCACGCCATACGCCCCGAATTCGCCGTATTCGGCCTCCAAGGCCTCCAGCGACCTGCTGGTGCGTGCTTATCACCACACTTACGGTTTGCCGACGGTGATCACGAACTGCTCGAACAACTACGGCCCGTTTCAATTTCCCGAAAAGCTCATCCCCGTCGTCATCCAGAGCATCACCGCCCGCAAGCCAATCCCCGTCTATGGCGATGGCATGAACGTGCGCGACTGGCTCTACGTCGGCGATCATTGCGAGGCACTCTGGACCGTTTTGACACGCGGAAAGCTCGGCGAAACCTACAACATCGGCGGTCACAACGAGAAGGCGAACCTCCACCTCGTGCAGCTCATGTGCGATCTCATCGACGAGTTCAAACCCGAGCTCGGCGGCAACTCCCGCAGCCTCATCACCTTCGTCACCGACCGTCCCGGACATGACCGCCGCTATGCTATCGATGCCTCGAAGATCGATCGCGAGCTCGGGTGGCGTCCTGCGCATACCTTTGAGACCGGCATTCGTGAAACGGTGCGGTGGTATTTGGATCAACAAGACTGGGTGAAAGCCGTCACCGCATCGAAATGATCACTTGGACGCCACCTTCCACGACGCTGCGGCAGCACGATGGCATCTGGCAGCCGGCGCAGATCTCGAATGTCAGCTATCCTGAGGATGGAAACGATGCCTGCTATCAGATCGAGGAAGGCAGCTACTGGTTCGCACATCGCAATGAATGCATCCTCACGATGCTCTCGAAGTTCCCGCCGGGAGGCGAGGTGTATGACATCGGTGGCGGCAATGGCTTCGTCAGCCTCGCCCTGCAAAACGCGGGCATCGACTCCGTGCTCGTCGAGCCTGGCAACGGCGCTCGCAATGCCTCACGTCGCGGCGTGGCCCGTGTCATTCATGCCGCGCTGGAGGACACCGGCTTCGCCGGGGGTAGCCTGCCTGCCGCAGGTGCCTTCGATGTTGTCGAGCACATTGATGACGATGTGGCCTTCCTGCGCAGCATTCATCGCTTCTTACGTCCGGGGGGGCGGTTCTACGGCACGGTACCAGCCTTGCAGGCCCTTTGGTCGGAGGAAGATGTGCACGCCGGGCATTTCCGCCGTCACGATCAAAATGGCATGGCAGCGAGACTCCGCGCCGCAGGCTTCGAGGTCGAGTTCATGGCCTATTTCTTTTCCTGGCTCGTTGTGCCCGTCTTCCTGCTCCGCTCGCTGCCGTTCCGACTTCGCGGCACACCGCCAAAGCCCACGCTCGATACCGCAAAGCGTGACCACACGCTTCCACTATTGCTCGGAGGTATCGTGAATGTCGTGCACGCCTGGGAACTCGATCGCCTTCGTCGCCGTCGTTCACCCACCACGGGCTCCAGCCTCATCTTTTGTGCTCGAAAGCATGTTTAAAGGCATCTTCATCAACCTTGGTTGCGCCGCTCTCGCGGTGATCGCTAATGCGCTGCTCAAGCAAGCCTTGCATGGTCGCATCGGCTGGAAGGGCAGCGTGCTCACGCTCTTCGCGGATGCCTTTGGATTACTGCGCTATCCGCTCGTGTGGCTCGGTGCGGCGGCGTTTGTGGGCGCGAATGTGCTGTGGTTGTTCATCCTGGCCACGCAGCGCATGTCGGTGGCCTATCCTTTGCAGCTTTCGCTCGTGTTTTTGTTTTCCACGCTCGCCTCGATCCTCGTCTTTTCGGAGAAGGTGACCGTTTTAGGCATGCTCGGGCTCGCGTTGGTCGTATCAGGTGTCGTGTTGGTTTCACGCGGATGAGTTCACGTGTTCACATTTCGGTCGTCACACCGGCCTACAAATGCGCCGAGTGCATCGAGGAGATGCACCGGCGGCTCACGCGGGTGCTCTCGGCGATCACGCCGGACTATGAGATCATCTTCGTCGATGACCGCAGTCCGCAAAACGACTGGGAGATCATCTCCGGCATCTGCGCCAAAGATCCGCATGTCCGCGGTGTGCAGCTCAGCCGGAACTACGGCCAGCACTTCGCCATCACCGCCGGGCTCGATCATGCGCGGGGCGAGTGGATCGTGGTCATGGACTGCGATTTGCAGGACAGGCCGGAGGAGATCGCCAAGCTCTACGCCAAGGCGCAGGAAGGACATGACGTGGTCTTTGCCCGCCGCTGCGAGCGGAATGACTCGCTCTACCGCAAGCTCGTCTCGAACGGCTTCCGTCTCATCTACAACTGGCTCGGCGACATCGACTTCGACAACAGCATCGCCAATTTCTCCATCTGCTCACGTCGCGTCATCGAGAGCGTGTGCAGCTTCCGAGAGCGGAACCGCAGCTTTCCGGTCTTCATCCTCGAAGTGGGCTTTCGTCGCACCACGGTGGATGTCGAGCACGCGGCTCGCTTCGCCGGGAAAAGCAGCTACAACCTCGTCAAGCTGCTCGACTTCGCCGTGCAGTGCGTCGTGGCCCGCTCGAACAAACCGCTGCGCCTCTCCATCCGCTTCGGCTTCCTCCTCGCCATCCTTTCGGTGCTCTACGGCACGGTCGTCATCATCCGCTACTTCATGCTCAATGTGGCGGTGGAAGGGTGGACGACGCTCGCCGTGCTAGTGAGCTTCCTCGGCGGCCTCGGCTTCGCGAATCTCGGCATCGTCGGCCTCTACCTCGGCAAGGTGTTTGACGAGGTGAAGCTGCGCCCGCTCTACTTTGTGCAAACCAGCCTCAACGATCCGCCGGACACCGCGCCTGCGATGATCGCGGCCACCACTCCCGCTCGCATTAATGCCTGAAAACACGCTCAAGCTCGGCATCATCGGCGGTGCCCTCGACTCCGCCATCGGCCGCTCGCATCACATCGCCTCGCAGATGGACGGACGCTTCCGCATCGTCGCGGGCTGCTTCAGCCTCATCCCGAAGGTGAACGAGGACACCGCCGCGCTGCTCGATGTGCCTGCGGACCGGCTTTACAGCGACTGGCATACCTTTTTGAAATCGGAGCAGGGCAAACTCGATGCCGTGCTGCTGCTCACGCCCACGCCGATGCATGCCGAGATGGCCGCCGAGGCTCTCGCGGCCGGTTTTGCCCTCATCTCCGAAAAGGCCCTGTCCGTCTCCTCCGCCGAAGCGACAGCTATTCGTGCGGCTCGCGATCAAAACAACGGCTTCGTCGCCGTGACTTACAACTACACCGGCTACCCGATTATCCGCGAGCTGCGTCACATGATCGAAAGCGGCAAGCTCGGCAAAATCACCCATGTGGCCGCAGAGATGCCGCAGGAGGGCTTTTTGCGCCTCGTGGGTGCGCAGGATACCAAACCGCAGCCGCAGGCCTGGCGTTTGAAGGATGACTTCATCCCTACCGTCTCGCTCGACCTCGGCGTGCATGTGCATCACCTCATTCACTTCCTCACGCAGGCCTCGCCCGTCGAAGTCTGCGCCATGGAGCAGCAGCAGGGGCACTTCGACGGCATCATCGACAATGTGCAGTGCCTCGCCCGCTACACAGGCGATCTTCCCGTGCAGCTCTGGTATGGCAAAACGGCCCTCGGGCATGCCAACGGCCTGCGCATCCGCATCTTCGGCACCGAAGCCTCCGCTGAGTGGGTGCAGATGAATCCCGAATACCTCACGCTGCACGATAACCGCGGCCACACCGGGCTCATCACGCGTGCCGCGAACGGCCTGCACATCTGCAATCAAGAGCGCTACACACGATTCAAGGCCGGGCATCCCGCTGGCTTCATGGAAGCCTTTGCCAATTACTACGCCGACCTTGCCGACTGGCTCATCGCGTATCGTTCGGGCGATCAAAAGCCGCACCCGATGGTCGCTGGTGTCGAGATCGCCGAGGAAGGCCTCCGCATGATGGAAGCCATCGCCCGCTCCGCCCGCAGTCGCTCCTGGCAGCCCGTCACCGCCTGATTTCATGGAAAACCCGATTCCCTCCATCCGCCCGCGTCAGATTTTCAAGCTCGTCGAAGACAAGTTCCCCGATCAGAACGTCGAGATCACGCTCACCATGCCGCCGAGCGCCATCGGCAGCCTGCTCACGCTCGAAAGCTCATTGCTCGTGGCTCTGCTGAAGATCACCGAGGCGAAGAACATCTTCGAAATCGGCACCTACAATGGCAACACGGCCCTCTTGATCGCCAACAACACGCCCGCCGATGCCGTCGTCACCACGCTCGACCTGCCACCCGACGACATCGAGATGCACGACCCGTCAAAGCTCGACCTCGCCGATGCCGATCAGAACGATCAATTCCTTCGCCAGATCTTCAAAACGCAGGGTGCCTTCTACGTGAACCGCGCCTCGCCCGCCATCCGCTCCAAGGTGCGCCTGTTGAACGAAAACAGCCTCACCTTCGATCCAGTCGCACGCGGTCTCGTTGGCACGCAAGACGTGATCTTTGTCGATGGCGGCCACGACTACGAAACGATCAAGAACGACACCCTCAAAGCCTTCCAGATGGCCAAGCCCGACAGCGTGATCATCTGGCATGACTACCTCTCCAAGATCCACACCGAGGTCGAAGTCTATCTCCGCGACCTCGCCGTCGAGAAAAAGCTCATCGGCATCGGCAGCACGATGCTGTGCGTGTGCTTCCAGGGGAAATACGCCGAGTTGTTTGCGTGATCTCGTAGGCGCGTTCGCCAGAACGCGAACCACGACCCGCATTCTGGCGAATGCGCCTACATCAAACCTCCGCCCATGACCGCCGGGGACAAATACTACCGCAGCAAGCTCGACACCGAGCAGCTTCGCCGACTGCATCAGCGCAGTGATGGAGCGGCCGTGCTGCGGGTGCTCGGGCATCTCGGCTCGCTGGTGGGCACGGGCTGGTTGTTCTTTCTTTGCACGCAAAACGGCTGGTGGATCGCCGCGCCGTTCGTGCTGCTGCTGCATGG
>Ga0075160_10001291_pt1 | contig 15342 bp, 10 predicted proteins | sample JI91814C2DNA_FD_70969 | JGI IMG/M metagenome (GOLD analysis project Ga0075160, IMG submission 70969) | Wastewater effluent complex algal communities from Wisconsin, to seasonally profile nutrient transformation and Carbon sequestration -... | ecosystem: Engineered > WWTP > Effluent > Algae... | reverse complement strand
AGGCGGGCCAGCCGAAGGACGCTGTCGAGGGCCCGCTTCCAGCGGGTGTCGGATTGCGATTGCATGAGATGGACCATGGTGGGCTCGACGGGGCTGCCTTCGTGGGACGGCGTTTCGGCCTGGAACGGGGGTGACGACGGACGGGAGTGTCGGCCGGCGCCGGCCGGCACACCACAGGGCGGCGCCACGCGATCGGCACTTCACCTGAAAACGTCACCGCGAGGCGCCACGCCGTGGTGCTGAAGACCACGGCGGCGTGACTTTTGCCCTGGGCGCGGCGTGCCCCGTCTCGCCCCGATGCCGCCGCTATGATGACCCGCTCATCGACTGCATCGCACGCCGCCTCCTGTGTCCGAACCCGCCGCTTCGCTCAACCCGGCCCAGCTCGAAGCGGTGCACCACCTCGGTGGGCCTTGTCTCGTGCTGGCCGGTGCCGGATCGGGCAAGACGCGCGTCATCACGCACAAGATCGCCCGGCTGCTGCAGGCGGGCTACGCGCCGGGCCAGATCGCGGCGATCACCTTCACCAACAAGGCCGCCGCCGAGATGCGCGAGCGTGCCAAGGCGCTGATCGGCGCGCGCGCCGCCAAGCCGCTGGTCGTCAGCACCTTCCACTCGCTGGGCGTGCGCATCCTGCGCGGCGACGGCCAGCGCATCGGGCTGAAGGAGCAGTTCAGCATCCTCGACAGCGACGACGTGCTGGGCATCCTGAAGGACGCCGGCAGCAGCACCGACAACGCGCTGGCGCGGCGCTGGCAATGGGCCATCAGCGGCTGGAAGAACCAGGGCCTGAGCAGCGGCCAGGTCGAGCCCGCCAACGACGACGAACGTGTCGCGCAGCGTGTCATGCAGCGCTACGAGGAGCGGCTCGCGGCCTTCCAGGCGGTCGACTTCGACGACCTCATCGGCCTGCCCATGCAGTTGCTGCGCCGTGAGCCCGAGGTGCGCGCCAAGTGGCAGGACACGCTGCGCTACCTGCTCGTCGACGAGTACCAGGACACCAACTCGACGCAGTACGAGATGCTCAAGCTGCTCGCCGGCGACCGTGCCATGTTCACCGCCGTGGGCGACGACGATCAGAGCATCTACGGCTGGCGCGGCGCCACCATCGACAACCTGAAGCGCCTGCCGGTCGAGTACCCGCAGCTGAAGGTCATCGCGCTGGAGCAGAACTACCGCTCCACCGGCCACATCCTGCGCGCGGCCAACGCGGTGATCGGCCACAACCCCAAGCTGTTCGAGAAGAAGCTGTGGAGCGCCTTCGGCGACGGCGAGCCGGTGCGCGTGATCGAGTGCGACGGCGAGGAGCACGAGGCCGAGCGCGCGGTGGCCTTCATCCAGAGCCAGCGCGGCCAGGGCGGGCAGGTGGCGTTCAAGGATTTCGCCGTGCTCTACCGCGCCAACCACCAGGCCAAGGTGTTCGAGAAGGCGCTGCGCAAGGCGAGCATCCCCTACAAGGTGTCGGGCGGGCAGAGCTTCTTCGATCGCGCCGAGATCAAGGATCTGTGCGCCTGGCTGCGCCTGCTGGTCAACAACGACGACGACCCGGCCTTCCTGCGCGCAGTGGCCACCCCCAAGCGCGGCATCGGCCACCAGACCCTGGCCAGCCTCGGAGAATTCGCGGGCAAGTGGAAGACCAGCCTCTACGAGGCGCTGTTCGCCGACAGCCTGGGCACGGCGCTGAACGCGCGTGCGGTCGGCTCGCTGCACGAGTTCGGCCGCTACGTGAACGACCTCGAGTACCGCGCCCGCCACACCACCGGGGCCGAGGACGCGAAGGCGCTGCTGATGGGCTGGCTGAAGGATATCGCCTACGAGAAGCACCTCTACGAGGGCGAAGAGAGCGAGAAGCTCGCCGCCGCGCGCTGGTCGAACGTGATGGATTTCGTCGACTGGGTCGCGCGCCGTTGCGGCGGCGAGATCGAGAACGACGGCGGCCTGTCGGTCGAGACCGAGAAGAAGAGCGTGCTCGAGGTGGCGCAGACCATCTCGGTGATCATCAGCCTGGCCGAGCGTGGCGACGAGCAGGACGTGGTGACGTTGTCGACGCTGCACGCCGCCAAGGGCCTGGAGTGGCCGCACGTGGTGCTCGCCGGCGTCAACGAAGGCCTGCTGCCGTTCAGAAGCGAGGACGACGAGATGACGCCGCAGCGCCTCGAGGAGGAGCGCCGGCTCATGTACGTCGGCATCACGCGCGCGCGCACCACGCTGGCGGTGAGCACGCTGCGCCGGCGCAAGCGCGGGCGCGACACCGTGCAGGGCGTGCCGAGCCGTTTCATCGGCGAGATGAAGCTGCACGAGGTGCAGGTGAAGGAAGACCCGCGCGCCAAGCTGAAGGCGCTGCGCGAGGCGGCCGCCGCGCGTGCGGCGCAGGCGGTCGTGGCCGACACGAAGGCGAACCCGTGAGCCGTTTGCTGCCGATGGCCATCGCGTTGGCGGCCGCCGCGGCGATCGGCGCCGGGCTCGGCCTGCTGCCGGCGGGGTGCGTGTTCGTCGCCAAGCCGCTGACCACGGTGCTGCTCATCGTGCTGGCCTGGCCGCGGGGCACCGACACGCCGAAGCTGCGCCGCCTCGTGCTGGTCGGGCTCGTGTTGTCGCTGGCCGGCGACGTGGCGCTGCTGTGGCCGAAGGAAGGCTTCCTGCCGGGGCTGGTCGCCTTCCTGCTCGCGCACCTGGCCTACATCGCCGCGTTCTGCACACGCGCGCGCTTCCTGTCGCGGCGGACTCCCTTCGCCGCCTACGCCGTGGTGGCCGGAGCCGTGCTGATGCACCTGTGGCCGGGCGTTCCGGCGGCCCTGCGCGTGCCGGTGTTGCTCTACGTGCTGTGCCTGGCCTCGATGGCGGCGCAAGCGGCGGCGGTATGGCTTGCGGCGCGCGGCACGGCCGACGCGGTGCTGGCTCGATCCGCAGCGATCGGCGGTGCGCTGTTCGTCGCCTCCGATGCGCTGCTGGCGACGAACAAGTTCGCCGGGCCGCTGCCGCTCGCGCCGCTGCTGGTGTTGTCGACCTACTGGGCGGCGCAGTGGTTCATCGTGGGCTCGCTGCGAGAGCGCGCTACCGCTACATCCCTTTAAAGAGCCCCGTGAAGCTGCGCGAGACCTCCAGTTTCTCCGTGTGACCCCTCACGCTGACGAGTTGGCGGCCGCGCAGGTCGCGGCTCACCCCGGCAATGGCCTTCACGTTGACCAGGGTCGAGCGGTGGATCTGCCAGAACAGCTCGGCATCGAGCTCCTCGATCAGCTCCTTGATCGGCTTGCGGATCAGCGCCTCGATCGTCGCTGTCTGCACGCGCGTGTACTTCTCGTCGGAGATGAAGAACAGCACGTCGTCCACCGGGATCATCTGGATGCTCTGGCCGACCGTGGCCTGGATCCACTTCAGCTTCGGCGCGCCGCCCGGGTTCATGTGCTGCGCCAGTCGCTGCAGCATCTGCTGCATGCCGGGCTGTGCCACGCCTTCGGCGCTGCCACGTTGGGCGATGCGCTTGCGGATGCGTTCGGCCGTCACGGCCAGCCGCTCGCGCTCGGCCGGCTTGAGCACATAGTCGGCCGCGCCCTGCTCGAAGGCCTCGACCGCGTACTCGTCGTAGGCGGTGATGAAGACGATCTCGCAGCCGGCCCAGCCATCCTCCACTTCATCGCCACAGGGCAGCTGAGCGATCGCGCGCGCCGCCTCCACGCCGGTCAAACCCGGCATGCGGATGTCGAGGAAGGCGATGTCGGGGTGATGCTGCTCGACCAACTGCAGCGCCTCGTCTCCGTTCTTCGCCTCGCCGACGATCTGCAGCGCCGGCCACACCTCGGCCAGGCGGGCGCGCAGTTGCTCGCGCATCAGCCGTTCGTCGTCGGCGATGACGGCGCGCAGGGCGGCAGGCGTGTTCATGCGGCCATCGTAGCGCCGTCGCGCGCCTGCGCCACGTAGGGCACGGTGATCGTCACCCGCGTGCCGCTGGGCAGGTTCTCGCCCACGCTGAGCGAGGCGCGGTTGCCATACAGCAGCTGCAAGCGCTCGCGGATGTTGTTCAGCCCGATGCCGGTGCCGGCGGTGGCAGCCTTGCCGAAGCCCAGGCCCGTGTCGGCCACCGTCACCGCCAGCTTGCCGTGCACGATCTCGGCCTTCACGGCCAGCGAGCCGCCTTCGGGCTTGGGCTCCAGGCCGTGCTTGATGGCGTTCTCCACCAGGCTCTGGATCATCATCGGCGGGAACTCCGCCGAGCGCAGGCCCTCGGGCACGTCGATCAGGGTGCTCAGGCGGTCTTCCATGCGCACCTTGAGGATCTCCAGGTAGGGCGCGATCACCGCCAGCTCGCGGCCGAGATCGCGCACGCCGTTGGCCGCCGTCTCGCGCATCGTCGGCATGCTCGCGCGCAGCAGCGCGATCAGGTTCTTCTGCATCACCGAGGCGCGCTTCGGGTCGGTCTCGATCAGGTGGTCGATCGAGGCCAGCGTGTTGAACAGGAAGTGCGGCTCCACCTGCGCCTGCATCGCCGCCATGCGCGCCTCCACCACCTGGCGCTTCAGCGACTCGGCCTCGGCCGTCTCGGTGGCCTGCGCGGCCTTCACCTCGGCCTGCAGGCGGCCCTTGTAAGTGATCTTCAGGATGATCGACATGGCGATCCACAGGAAGGCGATCTCCGGCAGCGAGTCGCCGAAGGTCGCGCGGCGCGGCTTGCGCTTCGGGGCCACCTTGACGGTGACGTCAGCGGCCTTCTTCGCGTCCGACCTGGCGTCGCGGGCATCCTCGATGGCGTCGGCGATCTCCTCGCGGGCATCCTCGATGGCCTGGCGAACCTCCTCGCTGTCGGCGCCCGGCGGCACCTTGATCTCGATGCTGTTCTTGCCCAAGTGCACCGTCGGGTCGGAGGCCGCGCCGGCGGGCACCTCGGCATTCGGGCGCACGACGATGCCCTTGCCGCTGATCGAGATCTCGACGCCGCTCCGGGCGCCGCTGGCCGCCGACTCCGGCGGTCGGGGCCCTTCCAGACGGACCACGGGTGCACTCGGCGGCGCAGGCAACTCCGCCTGCGGCGCCTCGGCCGCGAACCACTGCGGTGTCGGCCAGCTGAACGGCGGGATGTTCTGCGCGATGCCGGTGATGATCAGCAGCAGCACCGCCAGCAGCGCGAAGCGCCACCAGCTGATGCCCACCAGCCAGCTGCCGTAGGCATGGAAGGCGCTCAGCGCTGTCGCCTTGAAGGCCTGCCAGCGCCCGCGCGGCACCGGCTGCGGCGGCAGCGGGGGGGTCGGGGGGGCGGGCGGAACGGGCGGGATCGACATGGGCGGCTTTCGGCAAGACGCCCGAACTGTACGGTCGCCAGGCCGGCGCCGCGCGGGCCGTGCGACAGCCCGCCGCCCCGGGCGGACAGCCTGCAGACGCCGACGACAGGCCGTCGGCCGACCCGCTGCCCCTACAGGAAGCCGAGGGTGCGCGCGCTGCCGAAGTTGCGCAGGTTGGGCAGCACCGTGTCGAGCTGCGCGTCGGTGGCGCCGAACCACGAGAGCAGCGTGGCCGCGTACTGGTCGACCGAGCTGGTCGGGATCCAGCGGCCCTGCAGTTCCCAGCTGTCCACGCCCACGTCGTCGGGCCCGCCCAGCGCCAGCGTCGGATACGTGCCGTAGGTCAGCCCGCCCTTGACGGCACCGCCGACCACCAGGTGCTGGTTGCCCCAGGCGTGGTCGGTGCCGCTGCTGTTGTTCGGCGTGAAGGTGCGGCCGAAGTCGCTCTGCGTGAATGCCGTCACCGCATCGGCCAGCGCCATCGCCTTCATCGCGTTGTGGAAGCAGGCGAGCGAATCGCCCACTTCCTTGAGCAGGTTCGCGTGGTTGCCCACCAGCACGCTGCCGCCGATCTGGTTGGCGTGGGTGTCGAAGCCGCCGAGCTGCGCGAAGAAGATCTGCCGGTTGCCCTGCACCGTGGCGTTGCCGGCGATCAGCTTGGCGATCTGGTAGAGCTGGCGTGGCAGGCCGTCGGCGACGTCGCCATTGGCAATCAGCGGCGCGAAGGCGTTGTCGATCGCCGCCACCGAGCCGGCCTGGCCCGGCTTCACCTTGATCAGCGCGGCCAGCCGGTCCGACATCGCGAAGGCGTCGCGCTGCATGCCCGCGTAGACCTCGGCGAGGTCGTTGTCCTGCGCCTCGCTGTAGATGCCGCGCAGCGCGGCTGCACGCGCCACCAGCGGCGCGTAGCTGGTGCGCCAGCTGTCGGTGCCGAGCTCGTAGGCGCCGAAGGTGGCGCCCGGCTCGGGCAGCACCAGCGGCGCCGACAGCGCCGACAGGCCGAAGCGGCCGTTGCCGCCGACCGAGATCACCGGGTTGGCGGTGGCCAGCGCCTGTGCGGCGCGCCCGCCCCAGCCGGTGCGCGTCAGCGCGTCGGTGCTGCCGCTTTCCCACAGCACCTGCTGGTCGCTGTGCGAGAACAGGTTGTCGGGCACCAGGTCGGAACTCTCCGGCGCGGCGCGGAATTGCGCCTTCGTCGTCGGCTGGAACAACGGGCCGACGTTGAACACCGGCGCGAGCCGGCCCTCGGCCCAGACCGGTGCCAGCGCGGCCAGCGACGGGTGCAGCCCGTAGCCGCTGCTGCCCAGGCCGACCAGGCTAGCCTGCGGCAGCGCCAGGGTCTTGCGCACCGCGCTGTACTGGCCATAGCGCGTGGCATCCGTCGGCACGACGGTGTTCAACCCGTCGTTGCCCCCGTACAGGAAGATGCACACCAGGGCCTTGTAGTCGGCGGCGCGCGCCGGCGCACCCGGCAGCAGCAGGTTGCCGATCGTGCCGGCACCGGCGGTGGCGCCCATCAGGCCGGCGAGCTTGAGCCAGTGGCGGCGGTTCATCGTCATGGCGCGGGCTTTCATCGCTGCACCTGGAAGGCGGGGGTGGCGAACACCAGGTAGGCGGCCTGCTTGACGCGCTCGCTCTGCCAGGTGCTGCTGCTCGAGGCGTTGAAGGCCTCGACGGCGGTGATGATGCGCGTGCGCGTGGTGCTCGGCAGCGCGGCGCCTGTGGCCAGCACCGAGAGGCGGTCGACGAGCTTGGCGGCATCGGCCGCATCGGCCTCGAAGGGCACCGTGTTCACCGTCGTACCGAATGCGCCGGGCACGCCGGCCTCGGCCGTCGAGCCGCCCCAGTAGAGCAGGTAGGTGAGGAAGTTCAGCCGCTCCAGCGCCGAGTTGGCGTTGTGGATGCCGAATTGCGGGCCGACCATCGTGGCGCTGCCCGGCACCGGGTAGTCCGGCGGGTAGAAGTTGAACACCGAGGGCGGGCGGAACACATGCTGGCGCAGCACCTCGCCCCACCACCAGGCCAGGGCCTCGCCGTCGCTGCGGCCGTTCAGTGCACGCAGCACGCCGGTGAACATCAGCGTCGGCTCGCGCAGCTTGCCGGCGCGGCGGGCGGGAGTGTCGCCGCGCGCCTCGGCATCGAGCAGCACGGCCGCCACGGTGGCGGCCAGGTCGCCACGCGTGCCGGCGCCGAAGGTCCGGCCCTCGGCGCTGTAGCTGCCGGCGATGAAGGCCGCGGCCACGCGCTGCACGTAGGCCGGGCTCGGGTTGCTGCTGACCAGGTGCTGGATCAGCTGCTTGCCGATGAAGGGCGCGGTGTTCGGATGCTGCATCACGCTGTCGAGCACCAGCTCGAGCGCCGTCGCCGGCGTGCTGTTGGCCGGCTTGCTGACGCCGCCGAGCAGCGGGCGCACGCTGGTGTCGTGGTAGCGCGTCACCGGCACCATGTCGCCGCCGTAGTACTGGCAGTTCGCGCCGGTGGGCCAGCAGCCGTAGGCGGTGGTGCCGCCGGCCGGGTAGGTCCAGCCGGTCATCGCATAGGCGTAGTTGCGAACCGTCTCGTTGTTGTAGGTCGGCGAACAGGTGCCACCCTTCAGCGAGCCGTCGGCATTCAGCTCGCAGGTGCCGATCGAGAACAGCTGCAGCAGCTCGCGCGCGTAGTTCTCGTTCGGCGCGGCCTTGTCGTTGTTGGCGTTGTTGAGAAAGTCGCCCATCACCGGCGACAGCGTCACCTTCTTCAGCACCTGCCGGTAGTTGGTGAAAGCGTTGTCGAGCAGCGTGTTGTGGTAGTTGCGCAGGCCGTAGGTGCCCTCGACGTCGAGGTTGTTGACGACGACGATCTGCTGCAGCGCGAAGGCCACGCGCTGGCGCAGCTGGTCGGCGTTCTGCGTGGCGTTGCGGTAGAAGTCCCAGGTCATCGGCTGGCTCGAGAACCAGTCGCGCCAGCAGTTCGCGCCGGCGTAGGCGGGCAGGTCGCAGAAGAAGGTGTTGCTGGTGTTCTTGTGGATCGCGTCGCCGTTGCCCGCGGTGTAGCGCGAGGCCGATATGCCCATCTGCGCAGCGATCCAGGCCGCGCGGCCCTGGGTGCGGATGTCGCCGATGAGTGTTTCGGTGGCGCCGAAGCTGGCCTGGTCGGCCAGGCGAAAGGCGTCGCGAACGCTGACGGGCGCCGGTGCGGGCGCCGGTGCGGGCGCAGGAGCCGGTGCCGGGGCAGGAGCCGGTGCCGGGGCAGGAGCCGGCGCGGGGGCAGGAGCCGGCGCGGGGGCAGGAGCCGGCGCGGGGGCAGGGGCCGGTGCGGGGGCAGGGGCCGGTGCGGGCGCAGGAGCCGGTGCGGGGGCAGGGGCAGGGGCAGGAGCCGGTGCGGGCGCAGGGGCCGGTGCAGGGGCCGGCGCGGGCGTTCCGCCTGTCGGCGGGGCTGCGTTGTCGCTCGCGCCTCCGCCGCAGGCGGCGAGCAGTGCGGTCGCGCCCACCGTCGCGAAGAGCGAGCGCAGGGTGCTCGCCGTATCTACTGCCTTGCGCATCGAACTCCCTTCGCCGTCATGTCGCGGCTTGAGCGTCGAACGATGCACGAGCGCAGGCGCTACGCAGTGACCAAACGTGTCGCCCGACGGCGCTTCGAGCGCTCGGCGCTTCAGCTTGTCACAGCTGGGCGGGATGTTTCGCGTCGGCGCGACGTCTTCACGAGCCGCGCCGCGCCGCGGTGGCCGAGGCCCGGGCGTTCAGCGCGTTGGGGAAGTACAGCGCCGTCAGGCTTGCGGTGTGCACCGGCACGAAACCCTCGCGCTGCGGCGTGTCGCCTGCAAAGCGACGCCAGTCACGCAGCCAGTGGATGGCGTCGCAGGTCTCCAGCAAGCCCAGCGTCTCGCGGTCGCCGACGAGGATGCCTTGCACGCGCAGGCCGAGTTCGCTGCGTGCCGCCTCCAGCTGCGCCTGGGTGGCCGGCGTGCAGCCGAACTCGCCGTCGCTGACGATCAGCAGGTCGGCACCGCTCCAGCGCGCCTCGTGCACACGCTGCACCGCGCGTTCGATCGGCGCCTGCACGTCGGTGCCGCCGTCGAAGCTCTGGCCGAGCAGCTCGAGCAGCGCATCGAGACCGTCCTGCGGCCGCTCGGCCGGGCGCAGCTCGCGCTCGATCACTTCGTCCGGCCCGCCGAAGGCGATCAGCAGGCAGCCGCGCTTCTCGCGGTGAGCCGTGCGCAGCGCCTCCAGCACCACCGCCTTGGCGATGTTTTCCGGCGCGCCCTGCATCGAGCCCGAGGTGTCGACGCACAGGATGATGGGCCCGCGCTCCAGGCGCTCGGGCTGCAGCGCACTGCGCTGGCGCGCGCGGCCCTCGGGGTCGGGCACGGGCTCGATGAGCACCGCTTCGCTCTGGTAGGTGAGCAGGCGGCTCTCGGCCAGCCGCGCACGCCACAGCTTGTGCAGCACCGGGTGGCGGATCTGCACGGCTTCGCTGCCCAGCATGCGTTCGATGCGGTCGGAATGGCGGATGCCCATCAGCTCGCCCGGCGCGTCGGGCAGGCGCGTCTCGCGCTCGCGCAGTGGCAGCGGCGTGTGGAGCGCCGCGGCCTGCACCGCGAGGGCCGGCGGACGCTCGGGATGATGATGGGCGCGGCCCAGGCTGCGGATCAGCTCGGCCAGCGGCTGCAGGTGCGCCAGCAGCGCGCTGATGCGCTGCGCCTCGCGCCATTCGCGCGCCGTGAGCCGGCCGCGCAGTTCGTCCCAGCGCAGGTGGGCGAGGTCGCCCAGGCCCTGCATCAGCGCGAGCGCTTCCTCCCAGCCGCTCTTCTCGATGGCCCATTCCTCGCGAAAGCCCTGGGCGCTCGCCGCGATGGCCTGCGCGCGCGTCAGACGCGGCTGCAGATCGACGATGCGGTCCAGGTGCCACAGCAGCGTGCGCAGCACCTGCTCGGCGAGCGCCGGCACGCCGCGGGAGAGCTGCGGCAATTCGAGCTCGCCGATCGCGACGCGCAGCGGCATCACCGCCTGCGCGTCGCCGAAGTCCAGCGTCTCGTCCGGCAACTGCCCCTGGTCCAGCGCGTCGAGCCAGCCGCGCAGGTCGGCCAGCCGCGCGGCGCTGTCGCCACACGCAGTGACCAGACCTGGCAGCCACAGCTCGCGCGGCAGCGCCGCGAGCCGGTCGTAGGGCGTGTCGATCGAGCCCCACATGGCCTAGGCCCCGATGGCGATGGGCTCCGGCGTCTGCTGCGGCAAGGCCTCGTCGACCGGCAGCGCCGCGAAGCCCTCGCGCACCTGAGCCAGCCGGGTGAGCAGCGATTCGAGCGTGGCGATCGTGCGGTGCCGGTTGCCGGTCAGCGTGGCCGCGAGCGAGGGAGGCAGCCAGACGCGCCCAGCCAGCGCGCGCTCCAGTTCCGCCAAGGCCGCGCGCAGCGCGGGCAAGGGTTGGTTCGCGCGCCCCATCACCTCGTCCACCTGCGCCAGCCGCGCGGCCACGTGCACCGGGCTCCAGCGGCGGCGCATCGCGTCTTCCAGCGAGGTGGTGACCATGCGCAGCATGCCGCCCTCCGCGGCGCCGCCGATGGCACGTGCCAGCGCGAGTTTGCCGGCGCTGTCGTCGGCACCGTCGGCCGGCATGGAGAGTTCGATCTCGAGCTGCTTCTCGAAGGCCTCGACGGCGCGGGTGAGCCAGGGCGCCTCCTGCAGCGCGGCGTGCGCCACTTCAGCGACGAACCAGTCGTGCAGCGCCGGCACCTGCGCCGGCTGCGCGGCCACCACGTAGGGCACGAGCCAGAGGTCGAGCGTGTCGACGGCGGCACGGCCTTCGGTGTGCGCGGCGCTGCGCAGCAGCGCGACGAGTTGCCTCCAGCGGCGATCGGACACCGTGATGCCCTGCGCCGCCGCGAAGCCGCGTAGCGCCGCCAGCGCGGCCAGCACCTCGGCGGGCAGCGCGACGTGTTCGCGCTGTGCCAGCGTTTCGCGCAGTTCGTCGTTCGACACCGTCACGGCGGCGGCCGGCGCGCCGGGCTGCAGCGTCAGCAGCGCGTTGAACGCCGAATCGCTGACGCCGGCCACCGGAACCCGCACCAGGAAGCGGTCGTGGAAGGCCATCAGCGCCTCCTCGGCCGGCACCTCGTTGGTGGCGCCGACCACGCAGATCAGCGGCGTACGCACGCGCGCGCTGCCGTTGTCGAATTCGCGCTCGTTGAGCAGCGTGAGCAGCGCGTTGAGGATCGCCGAGTTGGCCTTGAACACCTCGTCGAGGAAGGCGATGCTGGCCGTGGGCAGGTAGCCGTCGACGAGGCGCTCGTAGCGGTCGTGCTCGAGTGCCTTCAGCGACAGCGGGCCGAACAGCTCCTCGGGGGTCGAGAAGCGCGTCAGCAGCCGCTCGAAATAGCGCGCGCCGCCGAAGGCGCGGTGCAGGCGACGCGCCAGTTCGCTCTTGGCGGTGCCCGGCGGGCCGATCAGCAGCACATGCTCGCCGGCCAGTGCGGCGAGCAGCGCCAGCCGCACCGCGGTGTCGCGTTCGAGCAGGCCCTGTTCGAGCTGGGCGACCAGCGCGCGCCAGCGCGCGCGGTCGGTGAGGGCGGCATTCATGCGCGCATTCTGGCGCGATTCACGCCGCCCCGACTTGACGCAGTTTCAGTGCATCACTTGTAGAGCACCTGCGGCAACCACAGGCCGATGGCCGGGAACATGTACAGCAGGAAGATCGCCAGCACCTGGATGCCCATGAACGGCAGCATGCCCGCGAAGATCTGGTTCAGCGTCACGTGCGGCGGGCTCACGCCCTTCAGGTAGAACGCGGCCATCGCCACCGGCGGGCTGAGGAACGCGGTCTGCAGGTTCAGTGCGACGAGCAGGCCGAAGAACAGCGGATCGACGCCGAAGTTGTCGAGCAGCGGGATGAAGATCGGCATGAAGATGACGATGATCTCCGTCCACTCGAGCGGCCAGCCGAGCACGAAGATGATCGCCTGGCTGAGCAGCAGGAACTGCGTCTTCGACAGGTTCATCGACATGACCCAGCGCTCGACCAGTTCCTGCCCGCCCAGCAGTGCGAAGGCGGCCGAGAAGATCGCGCTGCCGACGAACAGCCAGCAGACCATCGCGCTGGTCTTGGCGGTGAGGAACACCGACTCCTTCACCATCGTCATGTTCAGCTGCCGGTAGGCCGCCGCGAGGATGAAGCCGCCGAAGGCGCCCACGGCCGCCGCCTCGGTGGGCGTGGCCAGGCCGAAGACGATGGAGCCGAGCACCGCGAGGATCAGGATGACCAGCGGGAAGAAGCTCGCCAGCAGCATCTTGAAGACCTCGAGACGCTGGAAGCTCAGCATCGCGTAGAGGCCGAACAGCGCGATGGCGCCCACGCCCAGGCCGATCCAGAAACCGCGGCTCGCGCTGCGCCGCTCGGGCGTGGCCTGCGCTGCCGCATTGGCCGTGCTGGCAGACGTGGCTGTGGGAGGCTCCTTCACCCCGCCGGAGGCGCCCGGGGGTTCCTGCACGCCGGAGCCGGGAGGCTCTTTCAGGCCACCGCCGGCCGAGGGAGGCTCCTGCAGTCCGCCGGCGGCAGGCGGCTCTTGCAGGCCGCCGCCGGCGCCCGGGGGCTCCTGCACGCCGCCGGACGAACCCGGAGGCTCCTGCACGCCACCGCTGGCGCCGCGCCCTTCGCGCAGGCTGCCCGAGGGCTCGGCCAGGCCACCGGACTGCATCGCAGCCACGGGGTCGAGTGGCTCGGTGGCGGAGCGATACGACAGCCCGGCCACCAGCACGAACACGATCGCCGGCAGCAGCGTGATGCCGAGCTGCTTGAGGATGTAGTCGGAAGGCACGCCGGCGTTGCGCGAGCCCTTCAGGGCCGTCAGCAGCGCGGGCAGGGCGCGGTTGGACACCGCATCCGAGATGCGCTGCGTCATCGGCGGCAGCTCGATGAAGCGCGCTTGCTCCGACAGCGGCGGCGCCATCTCCGGCTTGAGCTTGGCCAGGATGATCACGTACAGGATATACAGGCCGGCCAGCATGATGCCGGGGAAGAAGGCGCCGGCGTACAGCTGCACCACCGACACGCCGGCGGTGGCGCCGTAGACGATCAGCAGCACCGAGGGCGGGATCAGGATGCCCAGGCAGCCGCCGGCCGTGATGGCGCCGGCCGACAGCCGCACGTCGTAGCCGCCCTTGAGCATCTGCGGAAACGCCAGCAGGCCCATCAGCGTGACCACCGCGCCGACGATGCCGGTGGCCGTGGCGAACACCGCGCAGGTGAACAGCGTGGCCACCGCCAGCGAGCCCGGCACGCGGGCCAGCGCGAGGTGCAGCGACTTGAACAGCTTCTCGATCAGGTTGGCGCGTTCGACGAGGTAGCCCATGAACACGAACAGCGGGATCGAGATGAGCACGTCGTTGCTCATCACCTTGAAGGCCGACTGCACCATCAGGTCGAGCGTCTTCGTCGTGTCCTCCTCGTAGGCGAGCCAGGTGAACACCATGCCCATGCCCATCAGCGTGAACGCGGTGGGAAAGCCCAGCATGATGGCCACGACGACCAGCGCCAGCATCATCAGGCCGAGGTGGCCATTGGTAATGGTCGGTGCCGAAATCAGCATCGCCAGCGTGCCGGCGACGATCAGCCCCATGATGATGAAGCCGAACCAGAGTTCCTTGCGGATCTTCACGACTTGCCCCCCTGCACGTAGTTCGCGGGAGCGACGTACTTGTCGAGCGCGGCGATGTCTTCGTCCTTCACGTGGACCATTTCCTTGAGCTTGTCGACGTCGACTTCCTCGACGTCGAGTTCGCGCGAGGGCCATTCGCCGTCACGCAGGCAGGTGATGCAGCGCACGATCTCGACGATGCCCTGCAGCAGCAGCATGCCGCCGGCGACCGGGATCACGAACTTGAACGGGTACAGCGGCAGCGCCGTGGCCGAGAAGGTCTGCTCGCGGATCGCCAGCGCCTCGTTGGCGTAGCCCCAGCCGGCGTACGTGAGCGCGACGATGCCCGGCAGGAAGAAGATCACGTACAGGATCAGGTCGATGGTGGCCTGCGTGCGCGGGCGGAAGAACCCGTAGAGCACGTCGCCGCGCACGTGGCCGTTCTTGCTCAGCGTGTAGGCGCCGGCCATCATGAACAGCGTGCCGTACAGCATGATCTGCACGTTCAGGTTCCAGTCGTGCGGGTTGTTCAGCACGTAGCGCGAGAACACCTCGTAGGTGATCAGGAACGTCAGCACGACGATGAACCAGGCGAACAGCTGGCCCAGCCAGGTGGAGAGGCGGTCGACCGCCAACAGCAGTTTTTGCATTGATGTTCCTCGCGGGGCGGCACAAAGAAAAAGGCTGCCGGCCGATGATGCCGGCCGGCAGCCCGTGCGGCCCGGGTCGCGCTTACTTCTTGCCGAAGTAGTGGTTGTAGGCCATCGTGAAGTCGACCATGTAGTCGTTCTGCCAGGCGCCGGCGCGCTGCGCGAAGGCCTTCTGGCTCTCCAGGATCTTCTTGAACATCGGGTTCTCTTCGCTCTTCTTGGCGATGATCTTGTCCCACGAAGCGAGCTGCGCGCGCAGGATGGCGTCGGGCGTCTTGTAGAAGTTGACGCCGGACTTCTTCAGCTCGATGTAGTCCTGCGAGTTGCGCTGGATCGCCTTCCAGCTCATGTCGGCGCTGGCGGCCTGCACGGCGTAGTCGATGATCGACTTGAGCTCGGCGGGCAGGGCATTGAACTTGCCCTTGTTGAACAGGATCTCGAATTGTTCGCCCGACTGGTGGAAGCTCTGCAGCATGCAGTTCTTGCTGACGTCGGGGAAGCCGAGCAGGCGGTCCGAGCTGGCGTTGTTGAACTCGGCGCCGTCGATCAGGCCGCGGTCCAGGGCCGGCACGATCTCGCCGCCGGGCAGCGGGTTCACCGCGGCGCCCATGTCGGTGTACATGTCGACCGCCAGGCCGACGGTGCGGAACTTGATGCCCTTGATGTCTTCCACGCGGGCCACCGGCTTCTTGAACCAGCCGAACGGCTGCGTCGGCATCGGGCCGTACAGGTAGGACACGACGTCGAGGTTCAGCGTCTTGTAGATCTCGTCGAGCAGCGCCTTGCCGCCGCCGTAGTTGTGCCAGGC
>Ga0075160_10001285_pt1 | contig 15393 bp, 11 predicted proteins | sample JI91814C2DNA_FD_70969 | JGI IMG/M metagenome (GOLD analysis project Ga0075160, IMG submission 70969) | Wastewater effluent complex algal communities from Wisconsin, to seasonally profile nutrient transformation and Carbon sequestration -... | ecosystem: Engineered > WWTP > Effluent > Algae... | reverse complement strand
CCGCGTAGTCACGGCGCCGCTCGGCCAGCGTGTAGCCGTAGGCGTTGAGCGCGTGCGCGTCGCGCGGATTGTCGTCAATGATGCGGCGCAGGTCGGCCAGGGCGGCGTCCACGCGGTCGGCGCGCTCGTGCACCATCGCCCGGGCATAGAGCAGCACGGGGTCGTCTTCGAAGATGCCCAGGCCGCGCTCGATCGCGGCCAGCGCTTCGTCGCTGCGCCGGGCGCCGTCGAGCAGTTCGGATTCCAGCAGGTAGGCATCGCGGATCCGCTCGCCGTCGGCCGACGTGTCCGCCTGGAGCTCGTGCAGCGTGTCCAGCGCGGGCACCAGGCGGTCCTGCATCGCCTGCAGGCGCGCGATGCGCAGCATGGCCAGGTCACGCCCCTCGCCGGCGGGCACGCCGCCGTACCAGTCCTCGGCCTCGGCCCACAGCGCCAGCGCCTCGGCCACGTGGCCCAGCAGCAGGCGCCTGGCCGGCGACGGCGAGGCCGCGGCACGCCGGATCTCGGCATACAGCGCCTGCAGTGCGGCGCGGTCGCCGGCGGCCAGAAGCCAGGACGCGCGCTGGCCGTAGCTGGCATCGTCCTGCGGCCCTCTCGCCAGCAGGTCAGCCGCCAGGCGCGGCTCGCCCACCAGCGCCAGTTCGCCGGCGGCGCTGCGGCGGAGCCCGGGACCGATGTCGCCGGAATCGCGCAGCGCCAGCAGCGCCGCCCGCGCGCCCTCCGGGTCGCCGGCCTCGCGCATTCGCGAAGCCAGCAGCAGGCGCGCACGCGGGTCGTCGGGGAAGGTGGCCAGGCCTGATTCGACTATCCGGTCGGAGAAGGCCTGGTCGCCCAGGCGCCGCGCCACTCCCGCCAACCGCAGCCAGGCCGCCAGGTCATGGGGCAGCAGCGATTGCGAGAACAGTTCACGCAGCACGCTGCGGGCGATCACGGCGTCGTCGCCGGTGGCATCGGACAGCGAAACCAGCACCACCGGGAAGCCGGCGGCATCGGGCAGCGCCAGCAGCGCACGCACGTCGTCCATCGCCGACTCGTGTTCGCCCAGCCTCAGCGCCAGCCGGATGGCAGTGGCGCGCATGGCCTGCGAATCCGGCGCCAGCGCGCGCCAGCGGGCCAACGCCTGGCTGGCCAGGCCGATGTCGTCCGCCAGCAGGGCAATGCGGGCCGCGCGCCCGGCAATGCCCGGGTCGCCGGAAGCCTGCGCGGCCAGCAGGTAATGGCGGGCCGCCGCGGGCAGGTCGCCCTGCTGCAGCGCGAACTCGCCGGCCATGACGTCGCCGATGGGTGCGGGCGCGGCGGCAGCCGCGGTCCCGGACAGGGCCAGCAGCAGCGGCAGGATCAGGCGAAGGCGCCAATACATTGGGTTTTCGTGGCCAGGGGATAGAATGGAGGCTGGTTTCCCACAGAGAGCCCAGCCCGCGAAAGCTTAGCGCACCCCGCGGCAACGCTGGCCCAACGATGCCCCTGCTAGCCATCGGCCTGAACCACCAGACTGCCCCGCTCGCCCTGCGCGAACGGGTGGCGATGGATGGCGGCCAGCTGCCTGCGGCGCTGCAGGGGCTATCGGCCGTGCCCGGCGTCGAAGAGGCGGCGCTGCTGTCCACCTGCAACCGCACCGAACTCTACGTGCAGGTCGCGGACGGCCACGAAAGCGGCGTTTCCGACTGGCTCGCCACGCACCACGGCCTGGCCCCGGACACACTGTCGGGCTACCTGTACGAACACCGCGACGAGCACGCCGTGCGGCACCTGTTCCGGGTCGCCACGGGGCTGGATTCGCTGGTGCTGGGCGAGCCGCAAATCCTCGGGCAAGTGAAGGACGCCTGGCAGGCCGCACGCAGCCAGCACCACCTGCGCACGCCGCTGGACCGCCTGTTCCAGCAAAGCTTCTCGGTGGCCAAGCGCGTGCGCACCGACACCCGCATCGGCGCCCACCCGGTGTCGGTGGCCTACGCCGCGGTGCGGCTGGCGCGCCAGGTCTTCAGCGAACTCGACCGCGCCACCGTGCTGCTGGTGGGCGCCGGCGACACCATCGAACTGGCCGCGCGCCACCTGGTGGACGCCAAGGTCAAGCGCCTGCTGGTCGCCAACCGCACGCTGGACCACGCCCAGGCGCTGGCCAGCCGGCACGGCGGCTACGCACTGCCGCTGACCGAACTCGAGCGCCACCTGCCCGAAGCCGACATCGTCATCACCGCCACCGCCAGCCGCGAACCGGTGCTGCGCCGCACCGCCGTGCAGGCCGCGCTCAAGGCGCGCAAGCACCGCCCGATGTTCCTGCTCGACCTCGCGGTGCCGCGCGACATCGAAGCGTCCGTGGCCGAACTGTCCGACGTCTACCTCTACACCGTGGACGACCTGGAACAGGTGATCGAGGAGAACCGCGCCTCGCGCCGCGAAGCCGCCGACCAAGCGCAGGCCATCATTGACCTGCAGGTGGAACACTTCATGGCCTGGTGGCGCGCCCAGGGCCGGCAGGACGCGCTCAAGTCGCTGCGCAGCCAGGGCGAGGCCGCGCGCGAAGACGCCCTGGCCCGCGCCCGCGAACAGCTGGCCGCCGGCAAGCCGCCCGACGAAGTGCTGTCGCTGCTGGCCCACCAGCTCACCAACAAACTGCTGCACGGCCCCAGCGCCGCCCTGCGCCAGGCGGCGCTGGACGGCGACCTGGACCTGCTGCGCGCCGCCGGGCGCCTCTACGACAAGTCCGATGACGCCAAGCCTGCGCCGTAAGCTCGAGAACCTGGCCGAACGCCACGAGGAAGTCGGCCGCCTGCTGGCCGACCCCGGCGTGCTGGCCGACAACGCCCGCTTCCGCGCGCTGTCGAAGGAATACGCCCAGCTCGAGCCCGTGGCCGCCGGCCTGGCCGCCTGGGCGCAGGCCCAGCGCGACCTCCAGGCCGCCGAAGCCCTGCGCGCCGACCCCGAACTGCGCGAGCTGGCCGAAGAGGAAATCCCCGCCGCACAGTCGCGACTGGCCACCCTGGACGAACATCTGGCCCTGCTGCTGGTGCCCAAGGACCCGCGCGACGAAGCCAACCTGTTCCTGGAAGTGCGCGCCGGCACCGGCGGCGACGAGGCGGCGATCTTCGCCGGCGACCTGTTCCGCATGTACGCCCGCTACGCCGAGCGCCGGCGCTGGAGCGTGGAAGTGGTGTCGGCCAGCGAGGGTGAGCACGGTGGCTACAAGGAAATCGTCGCGCGCATCGAGGGCAAGGGCGCGTACTCGCGCCTGAAGTTCGAATCGGGCACGCACCGCGTGCAGCGCGTGCCGGCCACCGAATCGCAGGGCCGCATCCACACCTCGGCCGCCACCGTGGCCATCCTGCCCGAGCTGGACGAAGTGGACGAGATAGACGTGCGCGACGCCGACCTGAAGGTGGACACCTTCCGCGCCTCGGGCGCCGGCGGCCAGCACGTCAACAAGACCGACTCGGCCATCCGCATCACCCACCTGCCCACGGGCCTGGTGGTGGAATGCCAGGACGAGCGCAGCCAGCACAAGAACCGCGCCCGCGCGCTGTCCCTGCTCAAGGCCAAGCTGCTGGACGCCGAGCGCAGCAAGCAGCAAGCGGCGCAGGCGCAGGAGCGCCGGCTGCAGGTGGGCAGCGGCGACCGCAGCCAGCGCATCCGCACCTACAACTTCGCCCAGGGCCGCATCACCGACCACCGCGTGGACGGGCTGACGCTGTACGCGCTGCCCCAGGTGCTCGACGGCGACATGGACGAACTGGTGGACCGCCTTACCCGCGAACACCAGGCCGACGAACTCAAACTGCTGACGGAGGCCGCGTGAGCGCCGCGAACCAGTTCCTCCCGCTGTCCCTGTGCGTGCTGACCGTGTCCGACACCCGCACGGCGGACAACGACACGTCGGGCGACTACCTGTGCGAGGCGCTCACCCACGCCGGCCACCGGCTGCACGAGCGCGCCATCGTGCGCGACGACAAGTACGCCCTGCGCGCCCTGGTGTCGCGCTGGATCGCCGATGAAGCCGTGCACGGCATCCTGGTCACCGGCGGCACCGGCTTCACCGGCCGCGACTCCACGCCCGAGGCACTGGGCCCGCTGCTGGACAAGGAAATGCCCGGCTTCGGCGAGATGTTCCGCGCATTGAGCTACGACGAGATCGGCACCAGCACCCTGCAGTCGCGCGCCTTCGCCGGCCTGGCCAACGCCACCTTCCTGTTCGCCCTGCCCGGCTCCACGTCGGCCTGCCGCACGGGCTGGGAAAAACTCATCGCCGCCCAGCTCGACGCCCGCACCCAACCCTGCAACCTCGCCAACCTGCGCCCTCGCCTGCGCGAGGTTTGAAAGGCTCTTTTGCCGCGGATTCACGCGGACAAGAGCGGATAGGGCAAAGATCGGATTGGGTTCCCGCTGCGTTTTGATCCACCTTCTTTTCACCGATTTATCCGCGTTCATCCGCGTGAATCCGTGGCAAAAAAACAGGAGCCCAAGCATGGCGAAGTTGAAGCGGAAGGAATACGAAGTCGAGCTGGAAAAGCTGCAGATCGAGCTCAACGCCATGGCGCGCTGGCTGCGGCATACCGGCAAGCGGCTGGTGGTGCTGTTCGAGGGCCGCGACACCGCGGGCAAGGGCGGCGCCATCCACGCCATCGCCGACTGCCTCAACCCGCGCCAGTGTCACGTGGTGGCCCTGTCCAAGCCCAGCGAGCGCGAATCCGGGCAGTGGTACTTCCAGCGCTACGTGCCGCACCTGCCCGCGGCCGGCGAAGTCGCCCTGTTCGACCGCAGCTGGTACAACCGCGCCGGCGTCGAGAAGGTGATGGGCTTCGCCACGCCCGAGCAGGTCGACGCCTTCCTCAGGCAGGCGCCGGTGTTCGAGCGGCAGCTGGTGGACGACGGCGTGCTGTTGTTCAAGTACTGGCTGGCGGTGGACCAGGAAGAGCAGGAAAAGCGCTTCGCCGAACGCCAGGTCGACCCGCTCAAGCGCTGGAAGCTGTCGCCCATCGACGTCCAGGCGCGCGACAAGTACGCCGAGTACGGCCGGGCGCGCGACGAGATGTTCAAGGCCACCCACCACCGCCATGCGGCCTGGCACGTGGTGGATTTCAACGACCAGAAGACCGGCCGGCTCAACCTCATCCGCCACCTGCTGGACCACCTGCCCGAGCAGGACGTGCCCGCGCCGGTGGTGGACCTGCCGCCGCTCAAGCGCAAGCCCGGCAAGGAGCGCTATGCCGGGCCGGTGAAGCCGATCAAGGGCAAGTACTGAGGCCGGCGGGTCAGCCTGCGGCGGCGGCCTTGTCGATGGCCGCGGCCAGGTCCTGCGACGTCACCGGCCCGAGGAAGCGCTCGGCCACCGAACCGTCGGGCGCGATCAGGTAGGTCATGGGCAGCCCGCGCGGCGTGGCGAAATCCGCCGGCGGGTTGTACACGTCCAGCAGTGCGATGGGGTAGCCGGCGGGATGCTGCTTGAGGAATTCGCGCATGGCGTCGGGTTCGATTTCCTCGTAGGCCAGGCCGATGACGCTGACGTCGTCGCGCGCGGCGTCGAACGCGGTGAAATCGGGAATCTCCTTCAGGCACGGCTTGCACCACGTGGCCCAGAAGTTCACCACCACCCAGCCGCCGCGCTTGGCCTGCAGGTCGAAGGTGCCGTTGTCGAGGGTTTCCACCACCAGGGTGGGATGCGTGGGGGCGTCGGCGCCGGCGGGGGCGGCCTGCGCAGCGGGCTCCGCCGCAGTGCCGGCGGGCGCGGCGTCGGCGGCCGGGGCATCGGCCGCGGGCCCTGCGGAAGCGGCCGGCGCATCGGCCGCGGGCGGTTCGGCGGCGGCAGCGGGCGCCGCGTCAGGCGCGGCCGGCTGGCAAGCGGCCAGCAGCAGCACCAGCGGGATCAGGCAAAGGGAAGTCTTCATGCGCCGGTATTGTCCTGTTCGGGTGTCAAGAAGCTGCCAACGCTGCGGGCGAAGGGCCCCTGCAGCGGCTGGCGCAGGTGTTCGAGCGCGCGCGTGGCGCGACGGCCGAGGGCATCGTCGAAGCCTGGAAGGCCGGCCGAGGGCCCGGGGATGCGCAGGCCCAGGCCTTCCTGAAGTTCGCCCAGCGTCACCGTGGCCAGGTCGCGGCTGAGCAGCCAGCCGCCGTCTTCGGCGCGCTGCACGATGTGCAGCCCGCTCAGCCCCGACAGCATGCGCTGCAGCAGGTCGTCGGTGAGCATCGGCTCGCGGGCCTGGATGTCCAGCATGTGCAGGCCCTGGCCGGTGCGGCGCGACTCGTCCATGCGGCCCAGCAGGCGCAGGTAGCCGTACAGCTCCATGCCCGGCGGCAGCTGCAGCGCCCGCGGCTGGTAGCGGAATGCCGACAGCGACGCCGCGAAGGACGCGCCCAGCAGCACCACGATCCAGCTCAGGTAGATCCAGATCATGAAGATGGGCGCCACGGCCAGCGCACCGTAAAGCTGGTCGTACGTGGGCACGCCCAGCAGGTAGGCGGCGAAGCCGCGCTTGGCCAGCTCGAACAGCACCGTGGCGAACAGGCCGCCCGCCAGCGCGAACCGGAACGGCACGCTGCGGTGCGGGATGAGCCAGTACGCCACCGAGAACACCGCCAGCTCCACCAGGTTGGGCAGGTAACCCAGCAGGCGCTGGCTCCAGTCCAGCTGCTCCACACCCGACAGCACCGGCAGCGAGAACAGGTAGGACGTGACCGCCAGGCTGGCCACCGCCATCAGGCTGCCCAGCGTGAGCAGCGTCCAGTACACCAGGAAGCGCATCAGCCGCGGCCGCGGCGTTGGCACGCGCCAGACGCGGTTGAAGGTGGATTCGATGCTCCACATCGTCAGCAGCAGCGACACCAGCAGCGCACCGATGCCGGTAAAGGTGAGCTTGCTGGCGCTGGCGGCGAACTCGCGCAGGTAATCCTCCACCACGCGCGCCGAGCTGGGCACGAAGTTGGAGAAAATGAAGCCCGTCAGCTGCGTGCTCCACGTGTCGAACACCGGGAACGCCGACAGGATGCCGAACACCACCACGCTCAGCGGCACCAGCGCGAACAGCGTGGTGTAGGCCAGCGCGCCGGCCGTCTCGAAGCAGCGGTCGTCCAGGAACCGGGTCCACAGGAACTGGGAGAACGCCTGCACCCGCTCGCGGTCGATGCGAACGATCCATGCGCGCAGCTGCGGGAAGAAATCCATGGACCGATGGTAGCAAACCGCCGGCACCAAGCCCGGAACCGTGACCGGAGCCGCGGACACCTGTCCCCGCCCCGGTGCATCCTGCGTTGCCCATGAGAACCGCCGACGCCCAATCCCGCTCCCCGACGATGTACCAGCACGCCGCAAGGATCAAACAGGCACGCAGGGACGCCGGCCTTTCGCAGGCCGAACTCGCGACCCGCATCGGCGTGGACCGCAGCGCCGTGGGGCAGTGGGAGCGCAACACGTCGGCCGGGCCCACGGTCAGTCACCTGGTCAAGATCGCCCTGGCCACCGGCGTCGCCTTCGAATGGCTGGCCACCGGACGCGGGCCGCGCGTGATCGGCGGCAAGGGCAAGGCCCCGCCGGCCATCGTGATGGACTATGTCGCGCAGTGCGAGAGCGAAGAGCGGCTGCTGGTCGCGTTCCGTGCGCTTTCGGCGCTGGAGCAGCTTCCGGTGCTCACGCTGCTGGAGACGCGGATGCGCTCACGCTGACGCGGCGCTGACCCGCGCCCTCGGCGCATCGGCTAGGCTATCGCCACTGCCGGAGCCCGCCATGAGTGAAATCCTGATCCTCTATTACAGCCGCGGCGGTTCCGTCGCCCAACTCGCCCGGCACATCGCCCGCGGCGTGGAGGAGGTGCCGGGCATGCAGGCCCGCCTGCGCACCGTGCCGCCGGTGGCGCCCGTCACCGAGACCGCCGCCGCGCCGGTGCCCGACGAAGGCGCGCCCTACGCCAGCAAGCGCGACCTGGCCGAGTGCGCCGGCATCGCCCTGGGCAGCCCTACGCGCTTTGGCAACATGGCCGCGCCCATGAAGCACTTCATCGACGGCCTGGGCGCCGAATGGGCCTCGGGCACGCTGGCCGGCAAACCGGCCTGCGTGTTCACGTCCACCGCCACGATGCACGGCGGCCAGGAGTCCACGCTGCTGACGATGATGCTGCCGCTGCTGCACCACGGCATGGTGCTGGTGGGCCTGCCCTTCACCGAAGCCGCGCTCAGCACCACCACCAGCGGCGGCACGCCCTACGGCGCCAGCCACGTGGCCGGTGGCCAGGACGACCCCACGCCCAGCGACGACGAAAAGCTGCTTGCCCGCGCACTGGGCCGCAGGCTGGCGGACGTCGCCCGGAGGCTCGGGGCATGAGCGCGGCACAGCGCATCGCGGCCGGCGCCATCGTGGCGCTGTTCGGACTGCAGCTGGCGTGGCACGGCTGGCTGTCGCCGCCGGCCAAGGCCGACCCGTGGCCGGTGGCAGCTTTCTTCGCCCTGCCCATCCTGCCGGCGCTGCTGCTGGTGCTGCTGGGGCACCGCCGCGCCGGCTTCTGGGGCGCCCTGGCGGCACTGCTGTACTTCAGCCATGGCGTGATGGCGGCCTGGGCCTCCCCCGGTGAAACGTGGCTGGGGCTGCTGCAGGCCGCGCTGTCGGCCATCCTGGTGGTGGCCGCCAGCTGGGACGGCATGAAGGGCCGGTTCAACAAGCGGCCCGCGCCTCCGGCCGTATAATCGCCGGCAGCATCGCATCGCAGAAAGGAATCGGCATGGACGAACTCCTGGTCGTCACCACCGGCGGCACCATCGACAAGGTCTACTTCGACGACAAGTCGGACTACCAGGTGGGCGAACCCCAGATCGGCCGCATCCTGCAGGCGCTGGGCGTGGCCTTCCGCTTCAGCGTCATTCCGATCATCCGCAAGGACAGCCTGCACATCAACGAGGCCGACCGCGAGCTGCTGCGCGCCACCATCGCCGCACAGCCGGCGCGCCACGTGCTGGTGACGCACGGCACCGACACCATGGTGGACACGGCCAAGGTGCTTTCCAGCCTGGAAGACAAGGTGATCGTGCTCACCGGCGCGCTCAACCCGGCGGGCTTCCGGGGCTCGGACGCCGAGTTCAACATCGGCACCGCGGTGGGCGCGGTGCAGTCGCTGCCGCCGGGCGTGTACATCGCCATGAACGGCCGCATCTGGGACCCGCTGAAGGTGCGCAAGAACGTCGCGGCCAACCGCTTCGAAGCCGCCGGGTAACCGGGGCCCGCAGGCCCCGGCCGGTGCGTCAGTAGGTGCCGGTGACGTTGAGGAACCAGCCCTTCTGGTCGTAATCGAGCACGGTCAGGTTGTCGCTGAAGCTGGTGAAGTTGTAGCCCACGCCCAGGCGGAAGTGATCGCCCAGGTGGCGGTCCACGCCCAGCAGCCAACCGGCGCGGTCGCTGTCGTTCTCGTCCACGCGCAGCCAGCGGTACTCGGCCAGCGCGTCCCACTTGGCCAGCAGGTTGTAGCGGGTCTGCACGGCGGCGAAGTTGGCGGTGGTGTCGAACCACGGGCCCAGCGAACGCGCCTGCCGCGCCTCGCCCGAACGATGCGCCACCTTGCCGGCCAGCTCCCAGTGCTTGTCCAGGCGGTAGATGCCTTCCAGGGAAAGGATCTGCGTGCGCTGGTCGAAGTCGGCCAGCGTGTCCTGGCCCAGGCTGCTCAGGTCGTAGAGGTAGGTGTACTTGCCCAGCAGCGCCAGCCGGTCGTTGGCGGCCGGACGGTAGGCGAAGCCCAGGTTGCCCTCGACGAAGCGGGCATCGGCCAGCGGGTTGATGTCGTCCTGCGTGTCGCCGTAGTTGAAGCGGGCGGCGATGCGCCAGTCTTCATTCACGCGCCAGGTGACCCGGTTGGTGCTGACCCACTGGGTGCGCTCTTCGACGCCGGTGTCCTGGCGGTACTCGAGCTTGGTGGTCCAGTTCAGGTCCTGGTCGGTGCGGCCGGCGCTGACGCTGACGGCGCGGCGGTCCACCAGGCCCAGCGCGGACTCCAGCTCGCCCTTCTGCAGGGTGAAGCCCAGCGTCCAGCCCAGGCCCGGGAAGAAGTCCATGCCATAGGTGTGGGCGATGCCGCTTTCCTGGCGCGCCTTGAGGAACTGGCTCTCGTTGAACAGGTTGACCTGGTCGGAAATCCGCCAGCGCTGGCCCACGGTGAGGCCGGTGGGCGTGGCGCCGTACAGCGGATCACCCGCCGTGGTGTCGGTGGAGTGCGTGTAGCTGCCGTAGATAGAGTGCAGGTCGCTGAGGCGGTACTCGGCGTTGATACTGGCCGCGTCGCCGCGCTCGCCGGTGGTGAGCTCGGCACCCACCGTGGACAGGCCGTCGAACAGGTACTTGCCGCCCAGCGTGAAGGCGTCGTTGCCTTCGTAGCTGCCGCCGTCGTCGTCCAGGGTGACCTGGCCGACGCCGTAAAGGTCCAGCGCGTCGCCGAAGCGGTGGCTGTAGCGCACCGCCGCCAGGGTGCCGGTGGCCGACACGCCCGAGCGCGTCTCGGTGACCGTGCGCAGTTCACCGGTGAGCTGGTTGAACTCGGCCAGGCGCCATTCGGCCATCAGCTGCGCCTGTTCGATGCCGTCGTCGCCGCGGCGGGCGTCGCTGTAGCGGCCGGTCAGGCGCAGGTCGTCGGTGACCTGGCCGGCGAACTCGGCGCCGTACTCCTCGATCGGCAGGCCCACGTCCTGGCGCGCCACCGAGAAGCCCGCATCCACGTCGCGCCACCAGGCGCCCAGCGTCCACTCGCGCTGGGTCAGGCCGCGCTCGAGCAGGTTGATGCGCGCCTCGATGCTGCGGGCGTCGCCTTCGCGCGCACCGCCCACCGGGTTGAGCTGGCTGAAGCTCAGGCCGCCGTTGTCGGAGAAGAACACCGGGGCGCTGGTGGCCTCGCTGCTGGCCTGTTCGAACTTGAGGTAGGTGCCGCGGCCGGCCTGCAGGGTGAGGTCGAGCGCCGCGAGGCGGTAGTCCTCGCCCGAGCGCTGTTCGTCCACGTAGGTGCCGCCGATGGCCACGTGGTCGCCCAGCCAGGTGCGGCCGTTGAAGCCCACGGTGGTCTGGTCGGCCGTGAAGCCCGCCGGGATGTACTCGTAGTCCACCAGCAGGCGGTTGTCGAAGCCGTCCAGCGGCGCGTCGCGGATGATCGACGGCAGGTTGTCGCGGACGATCTGCGCCAGCGGACGCGTCAGCAGCAGGCGGCCCTGCAGTTCGTCCATCTCGTAGTCCACGTCGCGCAGCAGGTTCACGCGCGTTTCGACGCGGCCGGTGAGCGGGTCGCGCACCTCCAGCACCACCTGGTCCGAGCCGGGCAGCACGTCGGTGTGGCGCAGGTAGTACAGGCTGCCGCCGGTACCCAGGAACTCGCTGTGGCCGGGCGCGCTCTGCGCCTCCGACCCGAACGCGCGCACCGTGTGGCGGGCCTCGCCCAGCGGCGTGCTGGCGCGGCTGCGCCAGTTCAGCGCGCCGCCGTACAGGCTGCGCGAATACCGGCCGTACTCGGTGCCCGTGAAGCCGGTGGCGAAGTTGCCCCACAGCGCCTGGCTCTTGTCCCAGTCCACGCGCACGTACATGCGGCCCTGGGTGTCCACGTCGCGGTAGGTGGTGGAGTCGTCGCCGTACACCGGATAGAACTGGTCCGGGTCGAGGCGGCGGAACACGTCGCGCGCATCGGGGTCCAGGAAGCCATCGAACAGTTCGCTGATTTCGTTCTCGCGCGTGTCGGCCTGCGCGGTCACCAGGTAGCGGCCCTTCACCTTGCCCTTCAGGTACAGGGCCAGGCGGCCTTCGGTGACCACGTCGTCGTAGCGGTCGTCCACGCCCACCGGCACCACGGCGCCGCTGATGGCGCTCTCGGACACCGTGACGTCGGCCAGCGCCACCATGAACAGGTAGCGCCCCGTCACCTCCACGTCCAGCGTGCGGGTGACGGCCTGCGTGCCGCTGCCCACCGCGATGTCGAAGCTGTGCTTGCCCACCGGCAGCAGGAACTCGGCCGCGAACTTGCGGTCCAGGTCCACCGGGTAGGCGCGGCCGTCAATGCTCAGCGACTGCCCTTCCGGGATGTCCTGGCCGACGATGCGCACGCGCGAGCCGTAGATGGGGATGTTCTGCAGGCGCAGGTTGCCCTGCCCGAACACCGACTCGGTGAGCTGGCGCTGCGCGATCTGCTCGGCGTCCATGCCGGCATAGCGGGCGTCGGCCTGCGCGCCGATCTGCTGCTGGCTGCGCTTGACGTCTTCCGGGCGCACCAGGGTGAAGGTGTTGGGATAGGTTTCGTCCACCGTGCCGTCGGCGGCGATGGCGCGCAGCACGTACTGCAGCTGGTCGCCCTCGCGCAGGCGCACGTCGGCGGGCAGTTCACCGCCCCACTCCACTTCGCCCACCGCAGTGGCCGGCATCGGCAGCGTGGCCAGCGGGGCCACCAGGTCGGTGTCGGTGCCGCGGTAGATCACCAGCTCGTGGCGCTCGGCGAAGTCCGGGTAATTGCTGTAGCTCATGAACCGCACCGGTTTGGCGATGCGGCCGTCGGCGAACTCAACCAGCGAGCTGGCCTGCACGTTGAGGTTGGGCGACGCCAGCTGCGGGTCCTCGGTGGCCCACAGCACGCCGCCACCCGGCAGGTCCACCGCGAAACGGCCGCGCACCTGGGTGCGGCCGGCCTGCTCGCGTTCGACGTCCACGCGGCGGTCGCCCTGCAGCTGGCCGGCGTCGCCAGGCTGCGACTGGGTTTCACCGCGGCTGCGGATGCGCAGCACGGCGCCGTCGCCGTCGCTGCAGCCTTCGGCGTCGCAGGCCACCTCGGCCGCCGGCGCGGCGGCCGGCGTCTCGGCCTGGGCCCACGCGGCCGCGGGCAGCGTGCCCAGCAGGCCGATCAGGGTGTAGTCCAGCAGCTTCATGCGCGTCTTCACAACGTGTCGGTTCCCGTTCACTTGCCCGCTCCCGGCGCCACGGCGCCTTCGGTTTCCACCCGCAGCCGGGCACGTTGTTCTGGTGTCAGCCTGGCATCGATGGCCTCGCGCACGGCTTGCGCGCGACGCAGGGCCAGGGCCTGGTTGTAGTCGGCGTTGCCGCGCACGTCGGCGTGGCCGGTGAGCACCACGGTGCAGCCGCAGGCCGGGTCGGCCACCGCGCGGGCGATGGCGTCGAGCAGGCCCTCGCTGCCAGCGCGGAGGTTTTCGCTGTCGGTATCGAACAGCACCGAACCCAGCTTCATCCCCTCGCCCACCGACAGCAGGCGGCTCTGGTCGGCCTGCACCACGTTGATGGCCAGCTTGCCGGCGTGTTCGCTGCCCAGCAGGGCCAGCAGTTCGCGATGCACCGCGACGGCGCGGTCCACGGCCAGCGCTTCTTCGCCGGACACGGTCTGGATGGTCACTTCGCCGCTGTCGTGCTGGCGCAGCTGGGCAGCCATCTGCTCGATCACCTTGCGGTAGCCCGCGGCGATCTCGCTGCTGCCCGGCGCGAACACCACCGTGCCCAGGTCCAGCTCGACCACGCCCCGGGCCGCCGGCGACGGCGGCATGCGCACGCCGAAGTCGAAGCGGGTCGGGATGGCCGGCGTGATGCGGCGCATCAGCGGGTTGGCGGTGGTGAACTCGACGCCCTCGGGCAGCGTGCTCACGTCCACCTTGACCACGAAGTTCTGGCCGCGCATCTGGTTGGACACCACCAGGCCTTCGATGTGGAAGCGGCCCTGGGCGTCGGTTTCGCTGACCAGGCCTTCCACGGTGGCCAGGCGCACGCCCGGGATGCCGCGCTCGCCTTCGTCCTGCCAGCCGTCGCCGTTCTGGTCGTCGAACACCTTGCCCCAGATGCGGGTCTGTTCGAAGTCCGGATCCAGGCCGGCGCCGGTCACCACCGAGGCGGCGGCGACGTTGCTGACCGCGACGCCCAGCTGGTAGACCGTGGCTTCGTTGACGTACTCGCCCGGCAGCAGTCCGGCACCCGCGCGCAGCAGGTAGCGGATGGTGGCGGTGCCGCCCACCGGGATATCAATGCCCGCGAACGTGATCGGACCGGTGCCCGTGGTCACGGCCGCGTTGTCGGCGTCCACCACCACCACGCTGCCGGGCACGAACGCGAAGCCCGAGGGCGGCACGTCCACGACGTCGGCGGCGACCACCGGCAGAGCGCCGATGTTGGTGACGGTGAGCGTGTACGACACCAGCGAGCCAACGTTCACTTCGCGCTTGGACACGGTCTTCTGCAGGCGCAGCTTGCCCTGCAGCGGCTGCACGTTGATGGTGACCAGCGCGGTGGCGCAGTCGCCGTCGGCGTCGCACACCTGGTACGGGAACGTGTCGGGGCCGACGAAGCCGGCGTTGGGCGTGTAGGTGAAGCTGCCGTCCGGATTCATCACCACCGTACCGTTGGCCGGCTGGGCCAGTGCGGTGTAGGTGCTGCTGATGTTGCCCGGGGTGTCGTTGCCCGCCGCGCTGCCGACGATCGGTGCGCCTTCGTCGCCCGTGAAGCCGTCGTCCACCGCCACCGGGGCGATGTCGCCGTTGACGACCGTGACGGTCACCACGGCGTCGCTGCAGTTGGCGGGGTTGAGGATTTCACAGATGCGGTAGTTCACCGTGTAGGTGCCCGCCGCGATGCCCGGGGCCACGGTGACCTGGCCGGTGGCCGGGTCCAGGGTGACGTTCGGGTGGCCGGTGGACAGCTGGGTGATGGTCACGGTGCCCAGGGTCGCCGGGGCGCCGTTGAGCGTGTCGTTGACCAGCACGTTCGGCACGGCCACGCCGCCGACGCCGCCATCGGGCACGGTGCCCGCATCGTTGACGGCCACGATGGGCGCGGCGTTGACGATGATGGTGACGGTGGCGGTGTCGCAGTTGGTCGGGTTGAGGATCTCGCAGATCTCGTAGACGACCGTGTACGTGCCCGCCGGGGTGTTCGGCGCGACGTCGACCGTGCCGTCGGCGTTCACCGTCAGCGGGCCGTTGGTCACCGGTACCAGTGTGATGTCCGCCGGGTTCACCGCGACGCCGTTGAGCGTGTCGTTGCCGAACACGTTGAGCACCGCCGTGGCGCCCGTCAGGCCGTTGACCGGGCCGCCCGCGTCGTCCACCGCATCGATCGGGGCCGCGATTACCGTCACGGTGACCGTGGCGGTGTCGCAGTTGGTCGGGTTGAGGATCTCGCAGATCTCGTAGACGACCGTGTACGTGCCCGCCGGCGTATTCGGCGCGACATCGACCGTGCCGTCGGCGTTCACCGTCAGCGGGCCGTTGGTCACCGGGGCCAGGGTGATATCGGCCGGGTTCACGGCGACGCCGTTGAGCGTGTCGTTGCCGAACACGTTCAGCACCGCCGTGGCGCCGGTCAGGCCGTTCACCGGGCCGCCCGCATCATCCACCGCATCGATCGGGGCCGCGATTACCGTCACGGTGACCGTGGCGGTGTCGCAGTTGGTCGGATTCAGGACTTCG